>Ga0265797_10001875_pt1 | contig 36466 bp, 35 predicted proteins | sample P2T30metagenome_FD_192433 | JGI IMG/M metagenome (GOLD analysis project Ga0265797, IMG submission 192433) | Plant litter microbial communities from East Loma Ridge, Irvine, California - P2 T30 | ecosystem: Environmental > Terrestrial > Plant litter > Unclassified | place: USA: California...
ACCGTGAACATGGTGCATAAGAGCTTCAATACGGAAGTCATATCCGGCCGTTCTCGTCGAGCTCTAGCGTGACAGGCCGTTGGGATTGGTCGAAAGGACTACTGCAGTACGGACATGGAAAGGGAAATGGAAGGGACTATCAGGGACTACTGCAAGGAGGACATGGACAAGACTATTGCACTACAGCATGTGACATATGAACGACTGCAAGATGGTCGATCCAAGCGATAAGCCATGGTTGGAGACGCGTAAGTGGCAGATTCCGCGGTCCCAGTGGAATGGTACACGTGGGGAGGCCGTCTGTGACCTCTTCTGCGTCTTCAATAATTAATGCATGTTCTGGATGCAATATAACATTGCCGTCTCACAAGTAGCGCAAGACGACCGACAGGGTCTCCACCGGCGTAGAGAATCCCATTGGTAGCATACAAGCGGATTGCTACTTTGTGCTTTGCTGGCCGCCGCCGTCTGACCCAGTGCAGCGGTAGCTGGTGCTGCGCTAGGGATTCAACAGGGATGGCCACCTAGCAATCATTTCCGTGGCGGGCAGGTAGGCCTAGGTGTTGTGTCACAATGGATGCGTTTGTCCAGCTGGTTGGAAAGGCCGAGGGAGTTTGGAAGAGTGGTAGTGGTGGAAGTTATGGACGTGCCTCTCTGGGTAGGTAGAAGGCCGGCATGGGTCAGCTTTGCGAGCCGAGGTTGACGCTCTCGTAACACTCTAGGCTGACCTCTCTTCCACTTCGTATCGGATCCCTTCCCTTGTCTTTGCCTCTTCGGCGGTGTACAGGCTCTACACCTCTCAGGACAGGTTGACCCGGGCGTGTGGTACTGGTGCGATCGGAGGAAGTATCTTGGTAGCTTGGTAGCTTCGCGGCCCACGCCCGCGCCCGTCTGTGGGGACGTTGGGCGTGATTCGTTCGTGGTCGGCCAACACCAGAGTCTCGGGTTCTTAATAAACCATCGCCAGACCCCACCACCCAACTGTACTTGTGTGTGTGTGCTGCCTTTACTGTGCTGTGCTGCGCTGTGCTGTTCAACTTCCTCTACCACTCTGCGAGCCTTTGATTGTTTGCTGTGCGTTTCTGTCGCCGTCGCTATTGTCGGGTGGTCACTTGCGTGTGTTTGATCCACTTGCCTTGCCTTGCCTTGCCACACCCACCTCGCATTGCCTGCACCTTTCTCGCCAATTGCATCTCAACTTCGCTTCTGGACAAAGGTCTCGGGCAGCAAGAAGACTTCCGCCAGCATTTCAGTCACATCGTCCCGCAAGACCGACAACATGGGGTATGTCTCTATGCAGCACATCCACCGTTGAATGCTCACGTGCTCACCATTTTTTCCAGCGAACCTCGAGGGCTCAGCCATATTCTCAATCCGAGTGGAAGTGGCGATACACAACAGCATGTCGTCAGTGGCCGTTCCTTCGGTGCATACGAGGAGAACGGCAGGCTCTATCACTCCTGGAGGCGTGGAACATATCCATACCCAACCGACGAGGTAAGGTATGCCGCAAGCCCAGTCGCATAGGCCAGTCAAGCTTATCGCAGATGTAGCGAGAACGAAACCGGTACGACATGGTGCATCATCTCGTGCATTGCATCATACTAGACCATTGTGGCGAGTCTGTGCAAACACCAGATGGCAAATACCAGCGGTCAGCCTTGGCCATGCCCGTCGTCAAGGATCTACCGACACCATACAGCATTGCCGATATGGGATGCGGCAGTGGTATTTGGGCGTGTGATATGGCGAGGTCAGTACATTCCTCTAACGTTGATCACCTGGTCACATGATTGCTGACATCTTTGTAAAGCCGGTATCCCGACGCCGAAGTATGTGTGCGACTGCCATGAGACATGAGATAGCGACTAACTTGACTTCACAGATTGTTGGAGTAGACATCGTCGGTGGTCAGCCTGAGTATGTCCGCGCTTGCTTGAACCATCTCGCTAACGGTTCATCCGAATACTGACCTCATTCGCAGGGGAGGACCTAATCTCACATGGAGGACGCCAGACTACGGTTCAAGCAGCGCCTTCGATTTTGAGGCGCAAGATTGGCCGTTCGCTGCCAACTCATTCGATCTGATCCACGCTGGCTACCTTTGCGGGAGTATCTCAAGCTGGCCGAAGTTCCTCGAAAAAGTCAAGAGGTATCGAGCCTGTCTAAACACGTTCGATCTCACAGGAACTAATCACGCATTTCAGACATCTCCGACCAAAGACCGGCCAATTCGAGCTTTTCGAGATCGACCTAGCGCCTCGCTGTGAAGATGGCACATTACCGAACAATTCTATACTTCACTACTGGTGGGACATCATGCAGAAGGCTACTGCGAACAAGCCGATCGCATGCCCCGACGCCGGAACAATGTTGGAACGAGCTGGCTTCGTGGACGTGAAGGAAATCACGTTCCCTCTGCCCTTCTCCAGCAGCTGGGTCAGGGGAACCCGTGAGAGAGCTACCGGTCAATGGTACAAGAACCTCGTGCACCAGGAAGTGAAGAATTTCGACCCGGTCTCGATGATCAACGGCCTTTCAATGGGTCCGTTGACGCGGAACTTGGGTTGGTCCAAGGCTCAGGTGGACGACCTGGTGGCGAGGGTTTTGCAATGTGTTGAGAACGAAGACATCCACACTTTCCACGTTCTGTGAGTATATCATTGTCTTTTCCCGAGGATGACCTCCTCAAACTACTCGAGCTAACGTAGTGGCAGCCACATCTGGACAGCGCGTCGCCCGGGCTCGGACGAAAACCTGTAGCATGGAAAACATCCTGGCTACTGGATGTGGAAGAAGACTATGGAATGCAACCAGTCTCTTTCAAACGACACAAACCCGGTTTCCTCAGCTTGACCTGAACCGATGGCTCGGTTTCAGTGTTTTAACGGCTGGCGGACCGAATGTTGCGCTGCTTGCGTGCGCAGAGTCGATCCCGGAAAACCCCGCACCATGTCAGATATTTTCTTGGGATGTGATGACTGCGGCCGCCTGCATACGCCACGGCCGCCAGAGTACCTACCTGGTCGACAGATCAATAACTACCAGGGAGCCACACTTCACACTAACTGTGTCGACTTTGCATGCCTTAGCCGCGGCCGCTACTTCACAACTCCGCTCTTGGGCTACTTTCGTCTGCACCTCTCGGTCCTTTGGAAGGAAAAAATCTTTCTTCGTTCTTCGCCGTGCATCATGCATGCCGTGCGGCGAACGTCTTTTTCATCTCCTTTTAGCGCGGCGTTCAGTGGCTATTTCCCGTCGGCTTTATGCTAAAAGGCGTTGTGGCTGCATCACGGAGGGAGGCAGGGCGGACAAGACTTGAAAAGAAGAAATGGACGACTTCCTCACATCACGACTCCCCCGAGCGTGGGACGAAACAGGTGGCTTTTATCCGTAGAATGCCACAGCGCACCCACTACTTTCTCATTCACCGAACATCCAATCCTCACAGGTTCATTTTAGTCACACGTTCTCCCAGCCATTTAGCGCTCGTGCGGAGCTCGTTGCGCGGCTAATCTATTCCGTAATCTATCGGTTTACCGACTGCCTGGCTCACTCAACGATCTATATCATCATCATTGCCCTGACGAGATATGCTGACATATGCCAACGCAGCACACATCCTAAGCGAGCCGCCGACCCGGCACGAGCGCTCTCGTCTTGCGATCGTGTAAACGACGCAGACCACGTGAGCGGCAGATGCTCTTGTGAATGATTTGCCGACCTCTCACTTTAAGGCACACGCATTTGAACCAGGTAGGCACGTTTCACGCCAGAACAACAACGACAACAGAGATGTATTATCGCGGTCTCGGTGATTGACTCGTGGCTCTTACCTACAACATCAACATCATGCATGCGGGAAGCACAAATGTACAGTATATATATGCGCGTCCACGCCGCTCGCTTGCGTGCAGCATGCAAATACGGCTCGATTCTTCTTTTTTGGGCTGCTGCGTTTCAACTCGCCTTCGGGTCTGTTATACGCCTAAACGTCCCAGAACCTAAGCGCCCGCAAAAAGGTGTCTTGGGAAATCCGCGGCTTTCTGGATTCGGTCGTTGGTGGCTTTCTGTCTATCCCGGGAGAGGCGTTGTGAGGAGGCGTCATGAGGAGCAAGCTCTAACCCGGTAACTGATCCTTTCTTCATGAGCTAGGCAGGTCGGTAGTCGTGTGGGCGCGGGATCCATCTGGTGACTGGAGGGTGGAGAGCTCCCATGTTCCTCAGTTTAAGAGATGTCGGATTGGTGGACTTAGACGCGATAGGCGCAGCGCATTCACATTCCCTGGCCTTGCGTTGAGGGTTTACCTTAGCTTGCCTTGCTTTGTGTTGCCTTGCCCCACTTGAGATGTGTACATCAATGCATGTATGCACCACCACGTGCATAAACCCGTATGCACAGATCGGCTGCCTGCGGTAGCCGTCTGAAAACACAACTCGAGTCAGTGACGATAGCCTGCCGGCATGCGCGTGCATCTTCAATCTTCATCGTGGGCATATCAAATCACTCTGAGTGATGTTTGTGTTGATGAAACATTGGCAAGTACAGATCGCTTGCGCGAATTGGCTTGGAGCCGCCTGTACACGGACTAGGCCGCATGCACCTGTACAGCGTGTCGTGTCACCGACGAGATGCCTAGGTGGTCACCTCGAAAGACAGCTCGGATGGACCGCTGGCTGCGGGCAGCTGGTCAGCTAAGAAAGTAATCCATTTCTTCCAGCCGCTGAGATGTGTATACTCTAGACGGGTGTTCTGACAACCCGAGGATCTGGTTTGATCGCCACGCATATCCGAGTGACACCGCAGAGCAAGCGAGAAGTGAGTCCGCGGGGAGGCCGGGTCCGGGACATGGCTATGTAGGTGTTGTCAGCGAATATGTGCAGAGTAAACAGCATGAACAGGAGTCGGTATACCTGACTATCGGTCCTCCCTCTCCTTTCCCCGACTAGGTAGAAGTCATTACTCATAATCCGAACCGCTTCTCAAGTCAGTTCAGCCAGGAAAAGCAAGAGGAAGACTCTGAGAGCTCATCTGGGCATCAGGCTCACGACCCGCCAATGGCTTCGACAAGGTAGGCATGAGCCCAGCACCCCCAGAGCACTTCCACCCTCACTAACACGTCGTAGTCACCGCACTAGGCTTGCCGACATACTCAACCCGACACCTGTGCCGATACCCAACCCAACACCAATCGTGGTCATTGAGCAAGACATCCAATACCGGACCTACCGCGTCTTCAGCCGAAACGGCCGAAACTTCCACGCATGGAAAGCAGGCAAGTGCCCGTTCCCCTGTGACCGAGTCGCCCGCGACAACGACGACATCGTCAATGCCATCACCCATCACTACTGCTACGACACCAACGGGTACGAGGACAGTCCACTGGACAATGCGTTGATCCGCCCACTCATCGGAGAGCATTTAAGCCTCAGAAGGGTGCTGGATTTGGGCTGTGGTTCCGGCTTGTTTGTCGCGCAAATCGCGTCTTCATTGCCGAATGCGATCGTAGGAGTCGACCTTGTCGAACGCCAAAACATGTGAGTGTGCGCGTGCGCGAATCCTCGCCTCGAAAGAGCATGTGCTGAAGATTGACCGCCGAGGGACAGGGAAATTCCGAATGCGATCTGGCGGGTGCCAAATTCCAATCATGGCAGTGCTTTGGACTTCGATGAAGATCTCTCTTCTCTAGGGCTGGGTAGTTTCGGCACGCCTCAGAGCAGGTCCGCCTTGGTGCACAAAAACCCCTGCTAACGCTTCGCGCAGTACGTCGATCTTCCCTTGCTCCCAATGTTGAGGAGGGAGTTCTGCAATCCCATGACCGCTGCGGCTGACCCGATATGTACAGGACTATGTTCGCATGGCGCACTTGAACGGTGCCATATCTGATGTCGGCGCACTGCTCCGCAAAGCCTTCGAGCTGGCAGTCCCTGTTACCGGAGTCATCGAGTTCACCTTCATCGATTGGACTTTGCGGACAGCGAACCCGGACCCAATCCCAATAGACAGTGCATTGAGCAGGCTGCAGCAATGCATCGCCCTCACCTCACGGAATCGCAATGTTCCCCTAAATCCAGACCCCAACACAATTGACGACCATCTCTTCCGAGCCGGCTTCACGGAACAGATCCATCGTACGCACATGTTGCCACTCTCAACGTGGTCCCGCGACTTAAGCCAGTGGAAGATCGGCGAGAAGATGCAAGTCCTCCTCGCTTACCACCCGGACCCGGGCTTCAAGAGCTACTTGGAAGACCTTTGCCTGGAATTGCTGACAACATGGCTCGGCATGAGACCTGAAAAAGTCAATGAGCTGATTGCCCAGTGCGTGGAGTATCTGTGGAGGAAAGAGAACAGGATCTTCGTCAACCTGCACACTTGGACTGCGAGGCGACCGTAAGTCTTGCCATGGATCCCCTTTCGTGCAGTGCTGACATTATCAACCAGAGGCCCAGCAATTGCACCCTGAGGAGACCTCGAAACCGAGGCAACATCCGGCATGAAAGTCGGCTGATTTTTATTAGTCAGAATCGTGAGCTGATGGAACACTCCACTCTGGAGGTCATATGTTAAGATGTAATGTAGGGGGAACTCAAAGAAGAAAATGTCATAGTAATGCAGACCTATAACGTATATGGTACAAACAGCGAACTCGCCTACCACTCCATAACCTCGCCCTGGGCTGGCTTCTGCATGCGCAAAACCTTGTCGCAGTTGAGCAGGCACAGCGGGTCGAATGCGATTTTCATCTGTTGTTGAGCACGTTGTCAGCATTATTTTCGACTTTGGGTGACGCGATGCAACTTGAAGGGAGCTTTCGATTACCTTTCTCATCAGATCGACCGTGGTCTGTCCGATCTCGTGCGGCAGGTAGTCGCGCTTCACTAAGCCGACGCCGTGCTCGCCTGTCGCTGTGCCTTCCATCTCGATCGCGCGCTTCACCATGCGGTGCACGAGCTCCTCGGCGATACTGTGCTGCGCCTTGTTGTAAAGGATAATGGCGTGGAAGTTGCCGTCACCGACGTGTCCCACAATGCTGCCTGTTAGGCCGCTACGCGAGATGTCGCGCTTCGTCTCGTCGATAATGTCTGCCATTCGGCTCATCGGGACGGCGACGTCCGTCGTCCAGACGCTGTCGTCGGCGTTTTGCTTTTTGGCCATGACAGACCAAAGAGCCTCCTTGCGTGCTTGCCAAAGCTCCTCGGCCTCGTTGGCGGAACGTGCAAACTCGAAAGACTTGGACTTGGACTGCTTGGCAAGTTTCTGGACCATTGCCACGTGCTCCTTGACAGCGGCCGGGGTGCCAGCAAATTTAAAGAAGAGAGTCGGTGACTCTTGCCAGTGGCGAGAGGTGGAGCCGGCGTCGTTGATGCACTTCATTTGCACATCGTCGAGGATCTCGACGGCGGCAACGGGAACGCTAGCGCCTACCACACCGAACACGCAGTTGGCGGCGTCTCGAATAGTAGGGAACGTGCAGACAGCAACGGAAGTAGTGTCGGGTGTGGGAGTAAGCTTGAGCGTGGCTTCAGTGACGAGACCGAGAGTGCCTTCGCTGCCGATGAAAGTGCGAGTGAGATCGTAGCCAGCCGAGGATTTACGAGGACGTTGCTTAGTCTTGATGACGGTACCATCTGCCAGGACAACAGTCAAGCTGAGTACCCAGTCTTTCATCGTGCCGTAACGGTATGCGTTCGTGCCACTGCAGCCAGTTCCAATCATGCCGCCGATCATAGCACCTGGTCCAGGATCCGGGGGAAAGAAGAGTCCGTCTTTGGCGAGATCCTCGTTCAGGTCCTGCCAGCCGACAGCAGGTTGGACCACGACGTCGAGATCCTCTTTGTGCAGTGCGAGTACTTTGTCCATACGGCTGAAGTCGATGCAGATGCCACCGCGGGTCGCCGCGAAATGGCCCTCTAGAGACGTGCCACCCGAGTATGCGGTCACCGGAATCGTCCTTCTGTGGCAGACCTTCATGATCTCGCTGACCTCTTCCGTGCTCGCAGGTTTCAAGACAGCAAAAGGTACATCGCCCGGTAGACTCGCGTAGGTGCTCCATTCACTGCCCGAGTGTGATTTGACCTCCGCCTGTGAAGTCGAGATATTGTCCTCGCCGATGATGTCCTTGAACTCGGCCCATGCTGCCTGAAGTGTCGCCGGCGATACATCGTGCTTAGGCTCTGCCGTTTTCGACAAGGGTGTAGTCGAGGAAGTGTCTGGGTCACTGGGGATTTGCTTGCCGAAGAAGTAGCCTCCAATGGCGCCGACGGTCAGAACTTGTCCGTGTTAGTTCCAATGCTTTCATACAATACGGGTAGCTTGGTTCGACCACATACCAAAAGGTACCAGCCATGGTGGGCTGCTCCTCGCTCTTTGCGCCTCTCTGTGCTCTGCAAAGCGCGCCTGCTCTGCCTTGTCTCTCTGCAAGCGCTCGGCGGTGCTCTGGTATAGTTGGCCTTTGAACGACTCCTTCTCTTCCTTCTCTTCCGGTTTGGCCTTCAGGGCGTAAGAACGTCGGCCCTTCGGTTGCAAAGCTCCCCCATTGCGCGAGCACTCAAGTCTCTGCTGCAACTGTTGGCGGAGAAAGCGGCTGGTCGTCGCAGCGCGCGACATGTTGGTGACTTGGGCAGCAGATGTAGGTGGCACTGCGTCGCACCGAAAAAGGGATGTCAGATATGTATGTAAGGTGTATCGTTTCGATCTAATCACGCAACCGTCGAGCCATTGCAAGTGCTATTCCCGTCTTATGTAAATTCGGCTGGTCAATACCCGAGCTGCTTCGTTCTCCGCACGCGGCAAACGGCGATCGGAGGTGTCAAGGTTCGGATTCTCTATTCAACGAGATGGCATATACATGTAATTAGGCTAGATGAATGACACGATATGGATGCATCGTTGTGCAAGAGCTGACTTCCGTACGTGTCTCTCTCACTTCGATGCCTGGCAGCGCATCACTTTTCATACGACATGCTCTGGTTCCTACGAGCTAGCTGTGGGACATGTTGCTCAGCATGGAAAGATGATTCAAAGAACTACCACGGCAGATTCTCCAAAACGGATAGGATGTGAGAGTGTAATTGATCAGCCATACGCAGCCAGGACATAATGCTACCTACTTTACGCCACGCTCTATCCCGTGCCAAAACATCCCCGGGAGCCGTAGCTCAGCCAGGAACAGTGACAAGATGTAAACGCCAAAGGATTAAGATGTAACAAGAGGGAGAGGGAGAGAGGAGATACAAGAATTGGCAGATTTTAGTTCCTGTCAAGTCTGCGCCTCAAGTTCCTCGTACGCTTCATCAGCTTCTTGTACTTGTGCTTCTTCATCTTCAGCTTCCTCTGGCGCTTCACGGAAATGAGACGCATCTGGGGCTTGCGCATGCCAGGGACCTGGCGGATGTTGCGGAGAGGGCTGGAAGCCGCCGCGGTGATGGAGTGGATGGCCTTACGCTGCGATAGCAGATAGGCCTGGTTCTTGCGCCATGCGCGCGCAAGGAAAGGCTGGTGAGGTTGGCGAGAGGCGGTCCTCACAGGGGTGCTCTCCTTTGCGTTGGCAATCTGAACCAGAGGAGACTGCGATGCGGTGTATGTCTTGTGTCCGTCGGCCGCAGTGGATTCGGTGACCACGATGGTCGTCTGGAACTGCTTTGATTTGGGCTTTGTGGCACGCGCGCGCTTCTTCTCCGACGCTTTGGACTCGGGAGGGAAAGCCTGAGGCGGAGGAGGAGGCTGGAAGGGCTTGAATTGTGTGACGAGGTCGTCGATGGTCCTGGGTTTAGGCGGGCCGTCTAGGTGCTTGACGCCATTGCTGTTGCTTGAGCTTTCTTGGAGAACCTCCCATCGTACTCCTGCCTCATCTTGTGACGCGCCGTTGTTGCCCTCCAAACTCTCAATCGTGTCCTGAAGAGCGATGATGACATCCTCAGGTCGCTTTTCCGCCGAGTTTCCGTTTTCCCAGACATCAAGCTGTGGTTTTGACTCGAAAATGTTGTTGAAGGTCTCTTCCGACGCAGGCTGAGGAATCGGGTTAGACAAAGAAAGTGGGTGATGTAGACTGAAGAATGCGGAAAGCCAGAAGTCTAGAAGAAACGTCAGTACGGAACGCGATGCAGAGTACCTCATACAACGTACCCTTCTCTCCAACGTGCTTGGTATCAGGCACAGTAGGTAGTCCGGCAAACTGGTTTGCCTCCTCCTTGCCCTTTACGCTCTTCTCGACTTGAGTCCTCTTTATGCGGCTTGCGCGTCTGGGTGTCTTCTCAGCCTCGGACGCCTGGGCGGTGTTCTCTGCAGCCTTCGCAGCGGGAGCGGGCTTGCTGCTGCTGCTATCAGGCGGGCAGCTGGCCTTGCTGCTAGACTGTCTGCGCTGGTGAGGGCGGCGCTGAGTGGAGGTTGCGAAGCACTGCGATGCGGTCCACGGGGCAGGCGCCGGGGCTGCGTTGGTGAGGGTGGTGGCGCGGTGGGCGGCCCGCGTCAATTTGGAGGAGAACATCGCAAGTGAATGTGATGTTCCCGAGTGGTATGGGTGATGTTCAAAGGTATGGTGTGACGAGATGGCCTGCGCCAGCGGCTCTTTGAGGTCGGAGATGCGGCGGCGGAGGCGCTTGGCGGGACTCGGTGAAGACGACGGAGCGCTCATGCGTACCTAACACCAGACTTCGGCGGTTATCGCGATGATGATCTGATCCACTTTAGCAACACCGCCTGCATGACACTGACACTGACACTACTACTGTTTGCTTGCTGAGGGTGGTGTTGGCCATATCACGAGTCAAGAAGGCCTTCGTTGTTGGGTGAGCTCGGTAAATCAAATACTGTAGTTAGACTACAACAGGTAAGGACGATTTGCTTGATCGTCGCCCCTTCGCTTTGTCCTTTCACCCGCCACTTCAGCACTTGAGATCTATCACACAGCATCATCCAGAAAAACAAAGACTCGCAGCATTTACTCCATCGACACCGCCACAGCCTCAACACATCACTACTACTGTGCTTACAATATGGCACAAACAACTGAAAGCAGCGTCAAGCCAGACCAGAAGACCCTCCAAGAAGCCGGCGAGCTAGAGGTCTTCGACGAGAGCGGTAAAGCCATCCCGTTTGCAGAGCTCTATAACACCGAAGGAAGGACGGTGGTGGTCTTCATCCGTCACTTTTTCTGCGGCGTGAGTGCCCGAAATCCAGACCACAGTCGGCATCAAACACTAGTACTAACAACCCCCACAACAGCACTGCGAAGACTACGTCCGCGAATTAACAAAAATCTTCCCACCCAAAGACCTCGAGCGCAGCAAACCGACCACCAACCTCGTCATCATCGGCTGCGGCGAACCTGCAGCAATCGCAAGCTACAAGCAACGGACGGGCAGCTTATTCGACATTTTTTGCGACCCGTCTCGGAAGCTGTACGTCAAGCTTGGCATGACGAGCTCGCTCTCCATGGGCGACCAGAAACCGGCCTACATCCAAACCAGCATCCTGAGCGGCACGATCACGAGCATGAAGAACATGCTCACGGCCGGCGCAGGGATCTGGAAGGGAGGTGACTTCAGCCAGAACGGAGGCGAGTGGGTCTTTGTCGACGGGAACCTGGAGTGGTGCCACCGCATGCAGCACACGCGGGACCACTCCGAGATGGCGGACTTGGGCAAGGTCTTGGGGTTCTCGCCGATGAATTAGGGGTATCGAAAATCGGAACCAGGGCAGCGCAGGAGAGCATACCGATTTTTGATTCGGTTGAGAGGTTCGGGTTGGTGACGAGTGATCACATGACGTTTTTTATTTTGTTTCGTATCGGATTGGCGTAATATTAATATCCAAGCAACGACCTGAGACTAGCTAGGAATTTTTCACAACGCCTCTAATTGAGTATCCTTTGATCGCCCCAGACTGTTCATGCGCAGCAGCACAGTGACATGGTACCAGAAGCCAAGATCTACCTTCTGTGAGTCATACCGAACCTGAATATCTCGGTGGAAGACACGGTACTCGGCGCAGGGTTTTGGGAGCGGCCGTCACTCGAGTTGGCGCTGCTGGGAGAAGAGGTCATGTCGGGTCTGAGTTGCCCGGCTTTTGTGAGATTACGTGGCCAGGGCGTATTCACTTCTTTGCGCAGCCAACGCTGTGCAGATTCAAGTGTCGGTCTTCGCCTCTTGATTAGAGGTGTCTCCAAGCTGTCAGTTGCTTCGAGACGTGGCAGGGCTGCAGCGTCAGGACGGTCTAAGGACGAAGAGGTTAGTTCATGTTTCTCACTACAGGTATGTCAAGATTCAATTACCGGCAGCGAACAACGGGCTCACAGCCACGCTAGGCAATGGTGTCCGTGACACGCTCTTTGAAACAAAGGCATGCGCGCCACTATCTGGCGATAGGCCTCTCTCGGGTCTGTACCCGACGTAAAGGTCCAGCAAGCTTTCAATATCATCGTGCGGTGGTAAAGAAGGCACCGTCGACCCTACTACATCGGAATACTTGTGAGTCTGATCGTAGACTTGTGAAGCCGTTGGAGCCCCGTTGTAGCCTTGCATCAAACGCTGGAGATACAGGCGATCCACTGTGATGTTCGCGGTACCGCTTGGTCCTGCGTGTCGAAGGAATCGAGCGAGCTCTTTGGTAGATCCTTCACGAATCTGGGCATCACGTGGGGATAGCTTCTTGCGCGGCAGTGACCGTAGGGGTGAAGTATTTGGAAGCTGTCGATCGAAGCCAATCTCTGTTGTTCCGAAGCTGGGTGTGGGAGGTATGCTGATTGCTAAGTATGACTTTCTGTGGGTTGCCGGAGTGTTCAAGTCGTGGTTCACCTCGATGTCACCCTTCGAAACGTTAGAAGATGCATGCCCACCACCTGATGTCCTTTTCTCTTGAGAGGTAGATCCTGGCCTTGAAGGTGCCTCAAATATGAGCTCTGCAGGTATGTTATGGAGGCATATCGGCGTCACTTTGATCTTGCCAAATTGGTTCTTTCCAGTTCTGAGTATCGTCCGTACTCGCTCAGCGTCTTCTTCCACAGCCGATCTTGGAAGTCCGAAATCGAGCCCACGAGTTCGACAGTCAAGCACCTCAGCAGGCAGTCTCTCCAATGTGCTTTTAAGATGTGCGTGTCCCGTGTGGTGGTCTTCGAGCTCCACATTCACCACCCCGAGGAGGAAGTGAGTAATGGGATCATCCGCATCCAACAGAAGGGCCTTCTCGAAAGACGCGGAAGCAAGGTCAAAGTCGCCTAGCCTTGCTTCAATCAAGCCTCTGTTCAGAGCGAAGGTCTTCTGATCCTTTGGATCTGGGCTGAGCTTTGCCAGCTGTGAGAATGTATCTGCGGCGCTTTGCCATTCGAAGTTGTGGTATAGCAGACATGCGTGCTCCCACAGATCGGACAATCCAGAGGGAGATAGTCGTCTGTGTTCCACCATTTTGCCAGGCTATCTTGGGAAGAAATGGGATCCCGATTGATCGACGAATGCCAACGAAATGTACGGGTAGATGTGGTTCCAAAGACTGCCGTCCAAATGCTGTAAATATGTTGCAGAAACAAAAGGCTACGCAGGCAATGGAGTACACCAACGTCACTAAGACTAGTTACATAACGGTGGCCATGAGACATTGAATCGCACATTGAATTGCCGGTTACTGGCGAGCAGTCCTCGACTTTGGGGATGTCGCCAGGACCATGATTTCGTGATCCGGGAGCCCAGCGTCATGAACGACATTCACGTCGACAAATGAGGCTTGTATGATCCTCTCGCTGTCAGCCCAGTCACTGCGGTGACCAAGCCACACCAATTTTTCAAGCGCGCCTTCGGCGAATGCATTGATGTACGATGCGATCAAGTCCGGAACTCGTGGATAAACGAACATCAAGACCGAGGCAATTATCGCATCCGAGTGTAGTGCTCGAGTGCCGGGTACTCTAAGCACGCGTCCAGCGGCCAAAAAGTGACAGTCCGCCGAAGGCACCTCCACGCCGAATAGATTCAATTCACCGGGTAGCATCTGTAACAGCAAATCTTCCAAGAAGCCACTACCACATCCGACAGACAAGATGAGATCAGGATCCCGAGGGAGTGCTGATGCCAGTGCCTGGAGCAAAGGTTTCGAGATGGCGAGGCAGCATCCGGCAAACTGTTGTGGTTCGTCACCAACATCCGCCAGCGGTGCCTGCATGTCCGTCAAGGATGCTCGTTGAAAAGTGAGTCAGAAGACGTGCAAGTGCAAGCCGCCTGCATGCACTCTTTGAAACACGCAGTCAGGCAGTCAGCTGCGTCTCTAGGTAGAAAGCTTTGACGCGCGTCAGGTGACGGTCTCACGCGACTGCGAAGGGCGACAGTCGGAGGCGGTCGGGAGAATGTATGATGATGGTTATGTCGTTGTCAGTGTGGATGTTCACATGACCTGGAATATGTAAGTGAATGGTGGTCGGTGTCGAGAAACCGAAAATGAGGCTGGCGTGCAACGAGGTCTTGGCGCCTTTTTCAGCCCGAGAGAAGCTGCAGTGCTCACGTCAGCTGCCCATGTCCGACTTGTTCGTGACATGGCATGGCATGATAGACAACAAGTTTTCAGAGCTGCCCACGAGTAAGTCGTTCTTAGTACCTGGATGGGCAGATGCAGGGCGAATGGAACTGCAGCATCGAGATGGAATATTCCTCTATGCTGCACGACCATGAGCTACACGGTCCTCGCAAGCAGCTGTCCAAGCAAAGATTGATGTCGAGTTGTACGTGTCGTCGGATGATAGTTGATGGATTCCTATGATATGTGTCGGACTAAGATCTGATTTCGAGATCGATGGTAAGATTGTGCAATGTTGGAGGCGACCAGTTGGAAGTGCCATCACATGGCAGCCTCTCACACTTTCACGGAGCTGCCGAAGACAATCTTGATCTGCACGCTACCTACGCTCAGTCTACGCCACAGGAACAACATTTTAGACTGGATCGTGCACAGCCTCTTGGGTTAGGTCCACTTTTACGCCTCTCTCACCGTCCTTATGCGTTCATGTTTCTATTTCCATTCTGCATGTCTAGGTACGATTACCGGCAGAACGTGGCCTTGCTTGACTGCCATTATTCCGACCATCCATGGCTTCAATGATGGAGTAGACGTAGTAAGCGCTGGTGTCACCAACCTTCCCGTTGACCGCGGCTGCTACCTCGCAGTACCTTTAGTACCTTTCAGGTCACCCGGCCGCGCAGAGGAGTCATCCCTGGTACGGGCCCTTATTGGCTGCGCACCAAGCACGAGATCCCTGCTGGTGCACCTGTTACTCGCAGCCACGGGTCGACGACATCCAACAGAGCCGGTTTTGCGCGACTTCACGAAGACTTGCGCGCATCCCCCCCGTTCGAGGAGCGTCCCGGACAGCCTTTCCCGCACATGGCACGATCCTACTCGAAGACGCTGGGCCCGCTCGCCATGAGGAGTATCTGCGCCGGTGATGTGGAAGGCCCCGGTATTCGAGAACGTCGATCATGCGCGCAGAGACTGGCCACGGATGCGGCCTGCAGATGATTCTGAAACACAACTTCAATCAAGTATGCAGCGCAGACTGCTGGACGCATCATGCAGACTCGCGGCGATTGGGAGCAGCAGGCAGCAAGCGTGCGTGGAATTCGTACCTCGAAGGCTACGACATCTTAGTTTGCGCCGCCGGCGATTATCAGGTCTACCCGCCTCGGGGTCTCCCATTCGTTGGTCCCGAACGGAGACAATGCCGCTCGACACCGACGATCCGAGGCGAGGCGTACCGCTCGTCACAAAAAGTCAAAGACGAGGTTTCCCTTTCGGGTCAATGGACGAGGTGTTGCGACTACTGGCGATTTATTGATGATGGAGCCAAACTACCTACTGATCTGCCGCAGTGCTACCGTGCACAAAAAGACGAATGTTTTCACTATTCCCGCGCACACGGAAGCGACGGACGGAGGAGGCGAGCAGTCTGCAAAAAGTGGACGGCCCCAAGGCAGACTAGACATGCAAGTCGGTCGGGCGATATGCAGGCGCATGCAAGTCGCAGAATCAAGAGGCTGTGCTTGCAGCCAGCCCGCCAGCAGCCAACCTTTAGTGCCTTTGTAGGGCAAGTCCGAGAGCAGCAGCAGCAGCACAGCACACAGCAGCAAAAGTCGAACGGCCTTCAAGACCCTCGACCTTCAATTCCTTATACATAAGCCGCCTCCGTCGCTCCCCGCACCCTTCTCGCTTCCTTCACATCGCCCACCACCCTGTTACGCCACCTCATTCGTCGACCACCCCATCCATCTTGAACCCTCTCCCCTCCCTGGCGTATCACTCTAATACCACCTTTTTCCAACATCGCTTCGAGAGACATCTCACTTCTTTTCGTCCACCCTCTTGTCCATCGTTTTTTTTCCTTCTCTGAACGCCGTCCGTATATCATCGCATTGCATCGCATAGCATCGCATATCAACCACATCGACCGGTTCTCGCATCACAAATAGGCAGCCATGCCTATACAACTGCTACCCGCGTCAGCACAGGCTTTCGCCCCGCGATCAGCCCCGAACATCGTGCTCAACTCCAAGGTCGAGCCCTGGTTGACCCAGACGCTCAAGCGCATCAACAAAATCAAGCGACCCTTGAACAGTGTACCTCAGCACATGCGCTGTCTCACCGAGACTCTCGCCGGCGAAGCAGCAATCTGGTCTCTCTCCTCCCTCATGCTCCCCAAAGCCGCGGACTCGGAACTGCGCAAGGATGACAACCCTCTGATGGAAGCTCTTCACAACTATCAGCTCGTCCACATCGAGGCCTACGTCGTGCACGTCGACATGGTTTCGCAGTACGAGGTGGCTTTCAAGCTGACCACTGACACGATCGAGGCGCTGGTCGATTACCACAAGGACATCTACTCGGTTGATGTTTCCGCCAACACTTGGAGCTGGCCCGAAAAAGATGCCCAGCTGAAGAAGATGCAAGACGAGTTTGTGCAAGCCGCGAACCGTTTCGTCTTCCGAACTGGCGCCCGTGCGTTGGAGGGTCTTGAAGAGGAAGGAGCTGGCGAGCTTCTCGAAGGTCGGTCAGAGGACGTGAAGAGCCAGATCATGAATCTGTTTCTTCCTCTCCTCCCTCCACCTCCGAGAATCGTTGACGTGATCCACCCGGCACCTCTCATCCAGAATCAGAGCGCCGCTGTCGGTGGCTGGTGGCAGCCAACACAACAGTTGGTGACACCTCACCCAGCGCCGATCGATTCGTGGCAGGTGCTGCCGTCAACACCTTCGCCCACGGCGACAAGCTGTAGTGACGGACCGTCTAATGGTTTCTGGCACGACAACAGCTTCAACAACGCACAGCTCCCTTCGCCCACGCCTTCTTTCAGTCTGCCCTATACCTCCGCGCCCACGAACTTCTACAGCTCTCCCGAGTGCATGGCACCCCTGCCTGCCATTCCCTTGCCCAGCATGTTGCCTCATCATTGCGGCAATGACTTTGGCATGGGTGGCTTCAACGACTTTGGCTGGAACCAGGGTCTTTACCAGCCGCAGTACGCTGCCATGATTTAATCATCTACGGTAGCCGAACCACTGGTGTGCACCCTCTTTTCTAACCCCAGCCGTTGAACGACTACCCTCAGGAAGTCGGAGTTTTGGCCCAACCCGACCGCACAGCTTACCATCCTCGATGACACGAATCCTGAAATGCGCACAGGATCCGCCCACACGAGACTTACGATGTAAACTCTCTGCTCATGCGATGCGACGATGATACCCGATGTTGACCATCACCTTTTCTTGGACTATGGACTCAGCATTACAACTATTTATGGCATGGACGGCGCTCTTGTTTTTCCCCTTTCGTTATTTGATTTTTGCAAGCGAGCATGGATACTGGATTTTCTTTGGTTATTTCACGAGTGAACGCATCTCTGGGAGGCACGCATTGCGAAACTTTTCAAAAGACAACTTATATGACCTCGCGGTCTTCGCTTTGCTGGTTCCGCTTCCGGCCGGCCTGCATGTTTTGGGGATTCTGGAACGAGAGCGCATCGACATCTTTTATTGCGCTGCTTCACTCGCGGTGCTGGCACACCGCCTTCACTTCTTTCGAGCCTTCGCGCGCCTGGAAATCTGCCTTCGCATTACAATCTTGGAGACTTGCTAGTCGAGTTCCAAGAGGATGGCGTGGGCATGGTGATGAGGGCGTACGCGGCGTTGTCTCCGATGGTAACATTTCGGACTGGACTCGACAACGACGAACGGCAATTTTGTTCTTTTGCTTGAGCCTACACGAGTATCCTGGCGATACTGGCTCTTAATACGACATACCACAAGACCCTTCCGACAACACTGGAATCGATATCGACACTGGAGGCATATCCCACCGCACCGGATGCAGGAGACTTTTGGTCCGCGACTGTGATAGAGTCTGGCATCTGCGATGTCAGCTCTATACATGTTCCGAGGCTTTGGGTTTCCGAACGCGAGACGGGAGGAGGTAGACCGGCTTCGAGTGGCCATGGTCTCCCGCGTCCGAGGGCTTGGAATTGGCACCTTTTGTCGATTCTTGCGCCTGTGGGATATGCTGTTGATGGTTGGAGATATCGGACACCCTGGTCCGACGCCTTGAATGGCATACCGTGACTTTGGGTGGGGGAAACGGGGAATTTGTCGGACTATGTAGTCTCGCCATACTACACTCTCGCTGGTCGGGGGAAGCCTTGTTGCCTTACTAACCAGCTAGTAAGGTTCAGGTAAACTGGTGCTGGTTGGATTCAACCGTCGATGAGCCTTGAGAGCCTTCGGCGGGTCCGAATATTTAGTTTTGCTTGTCCAGATCTAATCGAAAGAACATCTGCCATTTATGCCTCTCACGTGCACTTGTGATATTTGAAGCAGTAGTATGCACCTCACCTACTGTAAATGTACGCGCTGCCTGAACATCGGGAAGGTTTGTGTACTGTAGCCATGGATTGTACATATGTGGTAGCTCGGCACGTGGGAAACGGTTGCATGTGATTGTCGCCAAGAAGAATGACGACGGTTGCGGAGGCGCCATGATGAGTGAGGTATACAGCGGCGGCGGCGGTTACTGGTCACTGTTAGACAAAAGCCACGGCGGTTGTGACTCTCTGATTTCTTTGTTGGAATACACCCACACCATGTCTGCTTAAGGTAGCATCCATCCTACAAAGCAGATTCCTCTCCCAACCGGATATCAGCCATTTCTGCACGTGCCGGTCAGCGTAAACAGCGTAACAGTGCACCTCGCAGAGCCGCAATGCGATAACCCGACGACCACAATGCCTCCCGTGAATACGCCTGCCGTAAACACGCCTGCCGTAAACACGCCTGCCGTGCCCTCACCAACGGTATGGCCTTCGATCCTGCCCGTGTGGACTGCCACGCGAAACTGGTCAGCTGATAACTAGGTGTAGAGAAGCCCTCGGCATGCACAAGATCCCGCCTTCGAGCGCTCTCTCACGCCTTTCTCATACCTCTCGTCGCCCGCGCCCGACCTAGCCTCGACATTGCACACTCAATCCGTCGACGCCACCAACGAAGCGAACCTTTCAGCAAATACCGACTTCCTTCGAGACTCCCTCGAAGCGTTAGACCAGGCGAGACAGCGACCGTCGGCACGAGCGTACGTGGATGCTCAGCGAGATCCACGGCTTCCTGGCCAGACACACGCTGAGACATATGTACCTCGGAATAGAGAGGAGGCAGCAGAAGACATATCACGACGGGAGCGCTTGCAGAGGGTCCTCACGCGCCTGAACCGCCTGCACGAACCGCAGGCTTCGGCTTCCGACAACGCGTACGGGAATCGCACGCCTTCGCCAAATCGGCAAAGCCTATACGATTGGGCGCCACCAGGAGCAGAAGGCGGAGCTGGAGGACGCGGATTGGACGATATCCTAGCTGAGCTTCGGAATCAACAACCGGAAACTTCAGTAGAGCTCCTTCGCATGCTAGGACAGAGCCAGCTGGAAGGAGGTCGCGACAGTGCTGCGAGAGCGGCGTCTCACATGCGGGTTAACGGGACCGTGGAGTCTTACGAGCAGATGAGTGAGCGAAGACGAAGGGAACGGCAACAAAGCCTACGCAACAGGGCGTTGCTTCAACGGGCGAGGCAGGAGAGCTCTCCAAGCGCAACTGAGCGTATGCTGCGGTACGTGATGGAACGAGAGCGCAGTGGGTTGAGCGAGGAAGAAGAACGGGCAAGAGGAAGTGGGTGGTTCAGGCCGACTCCGCGCACTGGGAACAATCGAGACGACGACGACGGATATCGAGACGATTGGCTGGTGCTTGAAGACGCGCAAGACCGCGACAGGCGAGACAGGGTGGATGCATTCCGGCGAGGATACTTGGCAGAACACGAACAAGCCAGACTGCCCCGTCTTGTGGCGCCGTCAATACCGGCTGCGGCACCCTCGAGTAAGGCGTCGCTGTTCCTGGAGAACGCCTTGAAGTACTTGAGCGACCTGCGATCGTCTAAGTCTTACGAAGACGCTCTTGCTACCGCGATCGATAACAACCTTGCCACTAAAGAATTCTTCGCGGACAAACACGATGATTTCGTTCTGGATCTGGACGATGTCGACCAACCAGCGCCTTCATCCTGGGTGCAGCCAGGTGCCATATTTGAAGGTCACCAGCATGCTTCAGGCGCTGGCATGAGCCTCGCACACCAGCGACAAGTCTATCCAAATACCCACATCGAACAGATCAACCCTAACTTCACGTCCGCGGACCACTTCAGCTCCATGCGAACGGGCTTCAACGCTTCCCGGCCCTGGCTCCCACATCAGATCCCGCCAGCTCCTCGTCTCCCAATCAGCCGTACCAAACCATCCGATCATGCTCACGATCATTGGCCCGTTCGAGTAACGATACACGAAATCGATTGGGACAAAATGACCTTACAGGGAACTATGGAGGCTTATGACGTCCCGCAGCACCCTACGACGACAACCGGGATATCAAGCTCAGGCACCACGGCCGACTCACGACCCAAAGCCGGCAAGAAGCATGCACCAATAACGACATACCTCGAAGGTCACATTCTCGACCACCGCACGCACAGCTTCCTCACTCCATCCTCGTCCAGCGCAAAACGCCACGACTCCAACCCAACATTGGCAGACTCCATCTCCTTCCCCTCCGCTACAGCACATCTGGACGCGCAGAACTGGCTCGCCCTCCCGCCCTTCAACACCCTCTGCCAACAGAACAACGACAACACAGCCTCAACATCCGCGGCAGCAGACAGCCTAGCCCGCCTCCTCCTCTCGCGCACCCAACTCTCCCAGCTCAACGACGAGTACATCTTCATGCGCTGGAAGGAGCGCTGCTTCGTGCACACGCGCCACGACTGCTGCACCTCCAGCACCTCGGACCGCCTGAGCGACCAAGACCGCGGCCACGGCCTGACGATCAGCGGCTTCTACTACGTCAGCCTGCGGCGCAGCGACGGCGAGGTCGACGGGCTTTACTTCGATCCCAGCTCGACGCCGTACCAGCTCTTGCGCTTGAAGGGTCAGGCCGGGGGTTGGGGGAGCTTCGAGTTGAGATAGCCTCGACTTTTCTTTGTTTCTCCTTCTTTCTTCTGTCTTGTCTTTTGGCATCTGGATAGGTTGGGGGCTGTATGTGTTGTTTTACCGATGGGTCCTTTTGGGCTTCTCTTTTTGTATCTGTTTTGGTTGGCTAGTAGGGTTGCCAGTGGTGTGTGGGTTTGTTTCGAATAGTGAGATGTATTACGATCCGAGGCATGGCTATTTTAAGTCATGCCACCTCATATACCATGCGTAAAGTGTTGTGCAGCCATTGCATCGGTTTGAGCTAATTGACTACCCAGTTGTTTTCGTGCTTGATTCGAGGGAAGTGGGCACGAGTTGGCAGGATACTCGTAGAGGTTTCACGGGCCGAGCATAGCATACACATCACTCTCTCGAACATTGAAATCACATAAATGGCACAAGAACGTTTAGTGTGAACATAGAATGTCCGTGATTCCCGTTGCATTCAAGCCAGCTCCAGCCAAGTAGCTGGCGCACCTAATGTACACTGCCGAAGAAAAATGAATTTCCGCCAGCAATACCTCGGTGGCTCTCCCCAATACCAGATACACCCGCTAATGACGAATGTCGTTGGTGATAGTCCTCCCACAAAGATGCCATGTCGTGGATTGTGTAGCCGAATACTGATAGGAAGCGCCGTCGGAGGGTTGCGAAACTACTGGCTGTATGCTGCTTGGTCGCTCGGTCGAGACGCTTACTGCTCGGTCTGGAAGTAGTTGAGCAGGATGCCGCGCTCCTGGGACTCCTCACCCCAGTCCTTGACAACGACGCAAGAGCAGTTGACGACCTTGCGGGCGTTGCCCTCGCGGTCGATCTGGCCTGTAATTCAAGAACAGTCAGAAAATCTGGCCTCGCATGCATGTCACCTTTGAAAGGGTAAAACTTACAGAGACCAGCCCACTCGCCGAGCTGCTTGCCGTCGGGGACCTTGATCAGAGGGATCTTGTGCTCGCCGCAGAGAGCGACGACCAGCTTCTTGTAGGCCTCCTCCTCGCAAGCCTCGTTGAGGACGCACATGTGGGCCTGGCGACGGTCAAGGGCCTTGGTGGCCTCACGGAGACCGCGGGCAAGACCGTCGTGGATGAGGGAGATCTTGAGCACGCCCTTGAGCGCGTCGAGGACGGACATGTTGCCGCCGGCGGCGTCAGCGGGGACCTCGACCTCCTCGACGGCCTCGACCTCCTGCTGGGGAACCTCTTCTCCGTCCGACTGTAGGGGAAAGACACGTTAGCAAGAGCTCTGTCTGTTGCGCAACATAATCCCGGTCGATACATTGGGAGCCTGTATCTCCTGATTTCCTTCGCAGATCTCCCATCCTTGTTCATCCACCTCTTGCTCCGTCGTTCCTCTCTCCCCCGCTTCCCGCTCCCAATGCCATCGCGCCGCCAGAACCAGGTTGAATAGAATGCTTGCAACCTACCATTTTGATTTCAATTGACTGTTTGTTAGTGTCGAAGATCCTCGAAGAGCCGGTGTGATAGTTGGGTGACGAAATGGGAACAGCGGGCAACTTTTCGCTTGTATCAAAGTAGCACGGCAAGAATTGGTGGTCCGCGCTCCTCTAAGTGCGCTCGCCAAGACTGCACTGGAGGCCTGAGGAAGCGACGATTGGATGCAAAGTCACGTGCGAAAAAGGCGAGTCTTTCACTGCCCGAATACCTGACATTATAGGTACTATGTACATCAGGTATTTTTTGAACATGATACACCTCACATGTCTGTTCGTCAGGCAGTGTACCTGTACCTCACGGCTCAATGGATTTCAAATTCAAGTACACTGCACGTGAAGCGATGACAGAAGTCTGGCATACTTGCCGAGCTCATTCTATACATAATGTAAGATGTTTTAAATCCACAAGACGCGAACGTACGCCTCGACGAAGTAGGAAGTGAACGCCAAAGCACCGATCGCGAAAAAGTGGTGGTAATAATAAAGAAAAGCAGCGGCTCAAGCTTGCTGGAACGCTAAAGGAAACATCGCACGCCTCGTTCTGGTGGGAATAGTAAAAACACAAAAGAAATGGCCATGGTATCGGGTAAGACAACAAAACAAGGAGACATGCCGAGCGGGCACAAGCAAAGCTCCACTGAAACGTAACTTCCTCCTTCGTGCTTGCAGAATATTGGGAACTCGTGGCGGCTCAAAGACCGTCTTTCATCTTTACATGACAACGCAGCCCATGCAGCCCTTCTTCTTCCTCGGTTCCGGTTCTTCTTCATCTTTGTCGAAGTCAGGAACTCGGGGCGTAGGGTTGTGTGGTGTGTTGATGTCTTTTTCAGAGGTCGAGGTCGGGTTGCTCGGGTTACTCGGGAGATTGGGACGATTTGCGATCGTGGGAGTAATGCGATATCCACCACCACTGGTGCCGGGACGGGGACTGCCTGGCTCACTTTCCTTGGGACTTGCGAGAGGCCAAGTTCCATCCTGAGGATTGGATGAGCGTGCTGATTTGGTTGGCGAACCCGCTCTCGGGCTAAGGTGTTGTTGCTGCTGCTGCTCGAGGTTTGGTTGTTGCAGGTTGTGCTGTTGCCCGTCGAGCCCTCTCTCGTACATCTCGTCATAGTTTTGCTCGCTCGGAAGGGTGCCTTGCTCTTGTGCCAACCGTTTTGCATGAGTAGGGAGCATCTGCTCCTCAGGCGGCAGTCGTGGGTCAGGTTTGTACATTGATGCGAGCCAAGGTGCCTCGCCTTCAGGCCGGTTGATGGGATTCTTCGGACCACCGCTGGACAGAGGGCGCGCTCCAGTCGTACCAGACCGTGCACGAGGTTTGTACCCACCAGAAGTAGGCGGACGGCTTGATGATGCTTTGCGAGCACCAGATGTGGGATTTTCTTTGCTTGGGACGCGTGCTTTCGGCGGAGAGTAGTTGAACCCACCACGTTCGTCGAGCGAGCCTCGCAGATGCGAGCTTGCTGGCCTCGAGGGCGTTCGGAATCCGTCATCGTCCAGAAGAACCTGGCTTCCTACACTGCCACTTCTTGATTTCCTAGCATATTGCAAATCCTCCCAATTGCCACTAAAGCGGTTACTACCCTGTCTGCTGCGCGGTAAAGGAGAGTCGCGATCCACCATGGTGTGAGGAACCGGCACGGGGCTCGCCTTGGAGATTGGTATCCTAGAAGTGCTAGGCCGACCGCTGTGTTGCCTGAAGCCAGGCTGAGGTGCTGCCAACTCTTCGAGTGGCTGCAGTTCTGAGCCGCCCCTGTGATACATCTCTGCTTCCTGTTCTTCAGACGCGTCTGCAGCGGGTATGGTGGATACTCTTTTTCGCTTGAACTCTCCAAACCCAGTGTCATCCACCGGAGACTCCCTCATTTGATCTCTGCTCATCGGACGACGAAGACCATTCCGGCTCATAGACCTGCTATTCGATCGCTGGCTCGCTCCCGGTCCGGCGCTTTCGGATCGGCGGGGCTGTCGAACACGCATCCCGGCCTGCTCCATCTCTTGAATCTCAATCTCCCTCAGCTTGTCGCGGTGTATCCATCCCTCATCTGGCTCGTCGGCGGGTTTTTCCTGTGGGCGGAGAGGTTTCGCTGATCGTTTGCGCGGGATAGAGTTGTTCCGTGACCGCTGTCCGTTGCCTTCTGCACGCATGTTCGTATTGCTTGGGCGCTTGCTTACACTTCCGTATGCATAGTTTGGGGATTCCTGATATGTGTGGGAAGCTCCGCGTGTGGCACCCGCAGCTCGCGGATACTGGTTCTCGTGCTGCTCGTGGAGTGGCACGGCATTGCTCCACTGTGCAACGACGTTGCTAGCCATTGCGAGCAATGGCAGTATGCAGTCCTCGCGGTGCTGTAATGCGGTGACCGATTACCTCATTCGCTCTTCCCCGCGCACAGACGGTAGGTGTGCAGGTTTCAAGTCGAGAAGGGCAACGATAAGTGGCTGGGCGGGTTCTTATAACAGCCGTGTTATAGTCGGCTGCCCTGCGAACGCTCGTAGCTATGCACTCGGCGGGGTCTGGTGTTGTCTGGTCGATATCGTACGCCGTTATATTTCGTGATCCAGACAGGGAGCGGTGTTGTCGGATTAATATGGCGGTGCTTAGGTGTATAGCACGCTCTGATGTAGTAGTGGAAGAAGTAGTAGCAAGCAGGCGGAGAGGAATAAGAGGCCGAATGTCACGTCACGGGCGGAGGCAAAAGAGGCACCTCCTAGCTCTACCACCTAGCTGTCGAAGGAGCGATATCGCCGATGGTCGGCTGCAGAAGAGAAGTGAAAGAAGGTGGTGGTATTAGTTGAGGTGGTATCGCAGCAACGGTAAGTGAGAAACGACGAGAAACAACAGCGGCAGAGCACAGAAAGGTAGGTAAGGTAGAGTGTAAGGGTAGTTAGTTAGTGGCAGTGGCAGACCACGGCGCAGGATCTGGCCGTGTATGGTCGCAATCAAAAGAAATAGCGAGAGAGACAGAGTCGACTCGGTCAAGAAGCCTGGCCTACATGGGCAGTGATTGGCCTCGCCCACCAGGCGCACCGAGCTTTGTGGGCCCATCGGGCTGGGTCCCCTTCCGTGTCGTCGTGGGGAACTCCTTTTGCTTCTAATGCCATCAAAGTGCAAAAGTGTGCCTCCTATGCCCTGATACCTAGGTAACCACCACCTATCAATTCCCCACCGAACCTCCATGTGCATCTCATTTCCGTCGTGGACCGCATAACATCTAACCACGCTCCTTCATCAATCACCGCAGTGACGACGAACAGCATTGATCCATACACAGTTTCCCCATCCAAAACATCCTACTTAGACACCAGCCCAGCATCATGCTTGACCGTCTTCATACTCGCTGGATGAAGAAAGGAACGCGCTACAACCAGGCGAGCGTTCGACTAGCAGTCATCCAATGCTTTGCCTTCTTGATGGCGTCCTCAGGGCTTCCGGACCGCCGTGTAGGTGCAACGCTTCGCGCGCCGTTGAATCTGCGGCAGTCAAAATCGGGCATGAGTCGGACGTTCCAAGATCCAAAGAGGGTGCACCTCTTGATCTATGTGACTGTCGCGGCGTCGTTGAAGGAACCGAGTGTAGGGCAAATGCAACGAGTATGCTTATGTAACGAACGTCTCGGCTTGCGCACATGGACGTTGTGCTGTGTGTGCTGTTCAGCCTGTGTTCTTCATGGAACAGCCTCGCTTAGGTAGGTGAAGAGCGCACTTGACGAGTGTTAGTCGCCCCTTTGACTCTGTCTCCCTCTGCGATACTTTGGCCATCCGCGAACCTATTCACAAGCCCGGGACGAGGCCGTTCCCGACGCCTAGACCGAATCCTACCCAACACCCCTGGATACTGTAATCCTCAGTTCGGACAAGCCCGCATCAGTCGTTTTTACACACTCCCACCCTTGTTGTTCCCAAGACGCCGGATGCTGAATACCGGATGCCGGACTCCGACTTGGGAAGAACATCCAATGGCCAACTTAATCATGCGTTTACTGTTACCAATCATCACCGAGGTTCGCCGGCCCTCACGGGTTTCAAGGACGTTCACATTCAGTTTGAACGAGACAGCTTGGTCTCTATAGCGTAGTAGGTTTGCATCGACTCGGGTTCCTTATGAGCTGTCTCGCCATTTCTGTCATTCAGGAGTTCAATTTGGCTTTGAAGACCCGACTTATGTGGAATACATTCGTGCTATTTGGTTTGGAACTTGTTCTCCGATGTTCATCGTTCAATGGAAACACTTCTGTTAGGGTTAGGGTTGGGGTGAACACATCTTTACCATTCGACACCATGACCGTGCGAAAATCAACACATTCACCACCGCTCCACCATGTTGACAACCACAGTTGATAGCTGAATGATCTCGAGGTTTAGAAGTACAGAGACATGTTCATGGGGCTCTTCAAGGACTGGATCCTTACAACTCCTAGAGGGTTCGAAAATGTCAATACTCACGAGCAAATTGGCAACTTGTCTGACATTTCCACCAGAATCCCGATTGAAGAGACACTATTGCAATACATCTAGTAGTCGCGACCCCGACCTGGCCACTGACTCGACTCCCAAGTAATATGAGTAGCGATAATCGCCGAAAAGTGCGTGATCTTTGACAGTCGATTTGATGAGACGAAGGATGGGCAGGAGTCGAAGCTGTTGATCATATATAGAGTGTACAGGCTCGCAGCATAAGGAGGTTCAAGAGTCTATCATGTGAATTACTGGTGTACAACTTTTTATATGATACATGTCAGCACGTGTTCTGTGGCACGCATGCTGTACATGGCGGTGGCGAGTCCGCCTGCCCAATCTTCTGGTGGCAGATGAACGAGTTTCCGTGTTGGCGGAGATCCACACGTCCATAGCCGCCACACTTGCATCTCAAGCCGAGGCCTTCGCCTGTGCAGGCTGCGTGATGTGCTTGTAGTACATCTCGCTGCAAGCCATCTCGATTGTGTCTACGATCCGCCAGATGAAGCTAAGCACTGCGCGAGCGCTCGGCTGCTTCTTTTCGTAGTACAGGTAGGAGGTGATCTCCTCGATCCTAGTGATGGTCCAGCCCCACAGCCAGTGCAGCCATCCGATCACGTCGACAGAGCCGTCGCGCCAGGTTGACGCTGCGTTGCTCCGAGGGAACGGCGTGTCGGGTATGGCACCACCGGGACAGCCTACGAAATCGCACAACAGTGGCCAATTTGCATCGCCGTCATCGACAGTCAATTCCAGGTATCGTTCGGGCGTCTTGGCAAAATACTCGCGAACTCGCGCGGTGTGGTTCGTGTACGACTGGCGGATGGTTTCCTCATTGCCGTCGAAAGTCACCGCGCCGTAGAAGTGAGAGTAGCCGATCCACTTGCCGCGGCCAACGTGGCGGCGCATCGATTTGAGCCAGGTTGCATCGTCCTTGCGCAAGCTGAGGATGAATTTCGAGTCCGGGTACATTTCCGCCATCTCGCGGTAGAGGTGCGGCCAGGGCAGGTCTTCGAAGGCATCGTAAAAGCGGGTTTGCTCGATCAGAGGTTCGTATTCGCCATTGACATACGAGTGCACCATGTGGCGGCTGCGAATGTCTTTCCAGCCAAGACGTTTGTATCCGATTTGGGCGAGAGCATCGCCGAAAGAAGTCGTACCGGTCTTGGAGAATCCGATGACGAAGACTTTGGGTTTGAGGTTGGTAGGCGGTTGGGCCAGCTCAGTGCAGACGAGAATGAGGATGGAGAACAGGAGGACTGGGATGGCGAGCCATGAGGCCTGCATGGTAGGCAAGCTGGCGTGGCAGACACAGAATTCCGGTGGTGGTGAAAGGTAGTGAGGGGAGATGATATGTACAAACACGACTCACCTCTACCAAGGATGATGTGCAGTAACGGCCATCAGGCTCGTGGTAAGCTTGATGTCTGGAGCAGTGGCCACCTCCCAGGAGACAGGCCTTTCGCAAACTCTCGCAACGGGGTCCGGCCTTGTCCGCGTGGATCTCGGACAGTTCCAGCGCATTGGTCACTCACGAAGAAGTACTGTAACGTCGAACGCGCACACCAGCGAGTGCTGATGGCTGATATGCGAGCTTTTCATGAGAGGTATGCAACACATTCTTAGGTGAGGTCGAGTCGACACGCCGTGCGCCGAAGAAGCGGGAGCGACATCCGTTGTGCGCCACGAACCTACCTCAGTCGTTGACAACAGTGCCACATACAGTAGGTACAAACAACTCGCTTCCCGACGGACAAGCATGAGATGTTCTGGAGCTTATCCGCAGCTCTGCAAACAGATGCAACCATCATGACAAGCTCTGTTGAGTCTCGCCACGCAGCGACTGTTGTGTCAAATCACAGGAGTAAAGCACGACATGCGCGCAGCCACGTGTTGTCTGGAACGTTATTCTGGCTTCTGGCCATGCAAGCCACCCCGAACCGAACCATCGGCGGGAAAGAAGAAGTGATGTTGGTTCTGATGCTGATGCCAACCGATGTTGTGATATCTAAAACGTGACGATGAATGTCCATGTCTAAATTCAAAATCAGAGTCTGGCAGTCCAGATTAACCTTTGTCATGTTTGAAGTTCAGCGTCATCTCAGCCTTTTGCTCGGCCGGCCACCTGCATGTAACCGCCGCAGCCCTGACGAGGTTTGACTCCGCTCGCTCTGCTGGCTTCGCTGGCCCAGGCCGTTTTCATGCCGAGCAAACAAACACTTCACTTCAACAACAACACAATCAACATGTGATCAATCAGATAATGTACGTCGGCAATAAATTCAATGTTGCACACCCGTCGCATGTCACGTCACACGTGACATCCGCCTCGCTCGTGTCAGTCAGTCATCTTCGATCAGCGCACGAGCTACACTCAACAACGGCTGTGGCGCTCAGGCCAGTCCTCGAACGGCGTATCCGCGCCTCACGGACCACGATTCGAGCGCCTGCAGATAATTATTCGACACCCCTGTTCCGAAACCTGGAAAAGCAGAGTTGCCTCTCGCTTATCGTCACCGTGTCTCTTCCAACTTGACTTGCTGATCTTCTGCGCCGTGCAACACTCGCGACCTATATCCTGCCACTCTTTTGGACACCTACCGGAGCAATTTAACCTCTCGCTATGGACTGACCAAAACTGTCGCGAACTTACGTACTACTGGCTCTTCGTCCCCCGACACCATGACCGCATTCCTGTGGAGAGCCTTGTTCTCCGTGGTCATCATTGTACTCATAACCCAAAACATACTCCTTTGGAATTCCTCGAGTCGGGTGCCGGATTTCGCGACTCCCATATCATCACCAGAACACAAGTCGGAACCAGTCCCCACATACAAAGTACCTTTGCCTTCAGACGACAAATCCTGGACATATGAGCCCCTAAAGGACGCGGAGAACTTTGCTCTCAATCGCCAGCAATGTGACAGCGCTTTCCCGGACCTTTGGTACGAGATTGACCGCTCTGTCAATGTCTGGAAGCACAACATCTCGCGCCAAATCACGGCAAACGACACTTCGCTAGAATGGCGAGACGAGGGCGCATTCCGAGCCTTGATTCACAGGAATCAGCTTCGCATCCTGGAAACTAAAGGAATCTTCAGCCTTGAAGGCTCACAATTTCCCGAGCGCGCTGTGGCAGTCTGGTCGCAAATCCACCGCGCACTGCTCGGCGCGACTGCTGCAGGCGAGAAATTGCCCTCTATCGAATTCTCCGTCAGCGTGGACGACCGCCCAAACACCCCAGAAGAGGACCCCGAAGACAAGCACACACTCTGGGCATTCTCTCGTGAATACAAGAACCCTGCCCACGACCGTGCATTCGTGATGCCCGATTTCAACTTCTGGTCGTGGCGCGGCGTGGCCGGCTCCTTCACCGAAATGCGAGCCCGCGGCAAAGACCTCGACGAATACATTCCGGATAAGATCCCGAAAGCCGTGTGGCGCGGCGCCGTCTGGACGAACCCTGAAGTGCGAGGCCCGCTCCTGAAAGTCACCAAGAACAAGTCCTGGGCCGACGTCTTCGAGTTTGACTGGATGACACGCGACAATTTCATTCCCATGGAGGACTTTTGCCGCTACGCCTTTCTTGTGCACACCGAGGGTCGCTCTTGGTCCGGACGCTTGAAGTACCTGCTCAACTGCGACAGTGTGACCGTCATTCACGAACGCGAATGGACGGCCCACTACTACAGTCTCCTCGTGCCAGACGGACCCAAACAGAACTTTGTGCCCGCGAAGCGCAATTTCTCCGACCTCAAGAAGAAGGTGCAATACTACCTCAATCACCAGGACGAGGCACAGCGAATTGCCGACAACGCCGTCTCCACTTTCAGAGACAGGTACCTCACTCTTGCGGCGGAGACGTGCTACTGGAGGCGCCTGATCGAGGGCTGGAACTCGGTTGCAGAAAGTCCAGAAATCTACGAGCAGGTCCAGAAGAACGTCTCGGGCGAATTGAAGAACATCACAATGCTCAGAGGCATTGCGTTCGAGGAGCTTGTCATTAGTCGAGATGAGCTGTCCATCAAAGTCGACGAACCAGCGGCCGAGGAGGCTGCAGAGGGCGAGGGCGAGGCCGCCGAGTCCGACGGCGACAAGAAAGACGACGAAGAAGAAAAGGAAGAAGAAGAAAAGGAAGAAGAGGAAGAGGAGTCTGGCTGAGACCACGACCTCCACGGAGATGTCTTTAGACAACTCCTGGAACAAAAACGACAGAAAAGTGTACCCGAGCTCCAACATGCATGAGCTCACGATGACGAAAACCGGACGGGAAATCAACCCTCGACCACCAACAACTACCTACGAATGAAACGCTCGGCTCAAATGCATCAGACAGATAAGCACTAGAAGCCACACATTCCAGAGCGGCGGCAACAATGCTGGGCTCAATGCACCATGACACACGAGGTCATAACAGAGACATCACTCAAAGGCGAGGCGATGACGAGGGAGCAAAGCATGGGTATTCCCTATTAATCGAAACGGACGAGAGACTTGTTTTTTTTTTACTTGCTGTACCAGACCGTTCTCCACCACCACCACCGCAGGCAAACGCAGAGGCAGCCAATTCGTGCACAGGAGAACTGGGTTTTTATTAGCATTTTTTGCATATATCTGCGGGCATCAATCATCGGGTTAATAGGGCAGGGGCATAGGATAATGGCGTTGACAGATTCTGAATCGATAGAGAGAGAGAGAAAGTCTCGTACAAAAAAACCCCAAACATATGCTATGTATGCTTTTTATTCATCATCAATTCGCTCAAAACTCTACTACACAAAATATGCGGCGGCGAGCTAATGGCTGCGCCGGGTCGTAAGGAGACAGTGGCGGAGAAATCGCCCTCGGACCCAAAAAACTGCTACCGCTATCCTTCCTTCATGATAAGTGCAATGCAACGTACGGAACATGAGAGGGGTTTTTGTTTCCTAGTTCCCCAATCAACGTTCTTCATTTCTTCAATGCAAGATTTCTAGAACGAGAAGCCTCCGCCGCCGAAGGGGTTGCCGCCTCGTCCGCGTCCGCCACCGCCGCCGCCGTTCATCATGTTGAAGAGCATCTCGGGATCGATCTGTACGCCGCCGCCCATCCCTCCACCCATGCCACCCATGCCGCCAGGGAAACCGCCGCCGAAACCGCCCATGCCCTCGTGCGGGTCCATGAGGTCCACGCCGGAGTCGAAGTGCTGCCTCTTCTGGGGATCGGTGAGGACCTCGTGGGCCTCGGAAATGTCCTTGAAGCGCTCCTCGGCCTCTGCGTTGCCGGGGTTCTTGTCCGGGTGGTGCTTGACGGCGAGTTTCTTGTAGGCGCGCTTGATCTCGTGCTCGCTGGCGTCCTTGTCGACGCCCAGGATCTTGTAGTGGTCCTTGCGCTTGCTCTTCTTCACTTCCAGCTCGGCGTTGCGGATGTCGCGCGCGATGTTGGGCTCCTCCGGGTTCTGCTCTTGGATGCTCTTGTAGGCGCGGACGGCCTCCTCCCAGTCTCCGCCTTCGCCGAGGGCTTTGGCACGGGTCTTGCGGGCCTTTGTGTAGGATGGGTCGAGCTTGATGGCCTGGTCACAGTCCTTGATCACGTCCTCCCACTGCTTCAGCTTGGTGTAGCACATTGCGCGGTTGTTCAGGATCTTGGAGTTGGTGCCCTTGTTGGTAGGGTCGATCTCGAGTGCTTGTGTGTAGACGTCCACGGCTTCTTGGAGGCGGCCTGCCTTGAAATGTGTGTTGCCCTCTTCCTTGGTCCTGTCCAGCTTCTGTACCATTCTCAAGTACTTGACTGCGTCCTTGAAGTCCGGGTCGCAGGCGAGTGCCTGTCTGAAGTGTTGGATGGCCTTGTCGTTCTCGCCTTGCGCATAGAGCGCGCGTCCTCTCAGCACCAGCGCATCCGGGTCGGCATTGTTCGATCGCAACATTCCCATGGCAACGTTTTGTGCGTCTCCCAGTGCGTTCACGTTGCCCATCTTCAAGTAAGCCTCACCACGCAGCAGCTTCCACTTGCGCGGTGGCTGCACGGCAAATCCGAGTCCCTTCTCCGCCTGGTCTAACCCGTAGAGTGCCATCGATCCAGCGGTTCCCTTCTTGATGCTGTCCTCCGCCTGATCAATGTGCTGCTTCATCTGCAGTGCAGGCTGCTTGTCCTTTGCAGATGCCGGCGGATCTATCCGGTCAAAGACATCCAGCGCCTCCTCGGGTCGTCCAAGTGCGGTGTAGATCCTGGCCATTCGAAGGAGAATCTTGGGGTTCTTGGGCTCCAGCTCCTCCGCCTGCTTACAGTCTTCAAGCGCAAGGACGTACTGGTTTGCGGCCATAAATGCGGCCGCACGGTTCGAGAGGTAGGTCGCAGATTGCCTGTCGGCCTCGATGGCTGCCGGATCATTAGCTCAATGTGAAAATGTGTACTCGTTCCGCCGAGGGAGACCCACCCTTTGTGTACTCCTCAATCGCCTTGTCATACTGCTGAGCCTTGAAAAATTTGTTGCCGGCTTCCTTGCACTGCTGAGCGTCCACAACGGGGCTCTGAGGAGGCGAGTTGGCGGGAGGAGGTGAGTTCGAGGCAGACTTGTGTGGCGGAGGCGCGGGTCCGCTCTCCTCGGTGTGGTCGCCATTTGCTCCGTTCGGGAACGCTCCAGGTGCTTGCTGCGGTGCGGGAGTAGATTCTTTGACTCCCTCCATGGGCTCGCTGATTTCTTCCCTCGGGCTTGCCATGTTTGCTGTTCTTAGAGCACTCAACCGTCGCAATTCCTCTGGAGGCAGATTGAGGGGATGTGACTCGTCGGACGATTTCCTGCGGAAGGCGAATGAAGAGCTGGCACGCGGGCTCTTTGGCTTCTTCTCTTTATCACGCTGGTCGCGGTCTCTGACAAAAGAACTGCGGCTCTTCTTCTCTGGCGATGAGTTTGCCGACCTCGTGCTCTGCGCTTGGGCGGAATCGGTGGATGGTCTTGGTCGTGGTGACGGCGGCGCTTCGCTCGGTGGGTGTGGTGGGGTGGAGGATTTCTTGCGGGTGAAGATAGGCATCGGAAGCAAAAATCCAAAATGGTCAGGGTATGCTGGTTCAGTGGATGGGAGCGGACGGCTGCTGGCGTTCCAGCTGGAACGTTCGGCTCCGCTTGAATTCTACTTTCTTCTCCACGCTTCTTTGACGAATAAACATCGCAATGACTTTGGTAGTAGTGTTGATTGAAGGCTGGCTTGCTTCCTGGGTAGAACAGACAACGATACACTCTTTAGTTAATCGTTCAGATCATTCAATGCCACTGGGATTGATTGATTCGGTAGACATATCTAGCTAATGCTCATCATTCTGAATGATACTAGCTTAATGTGGTCTATCATACCGCAAAGAGACGTCCCGATGCTTCTTTCTCCCATGTGGTGACATCGACGTTCACTATGTATCCTTCACTCACACCGAGGCATTCGAGTCAACGGTTTTCTCGACTTCGAATGCATGCTGCGCAAACTTGCTCCTCAATCGAATACGCTTTCCATACTTCGCAAACAAGACAGCAACGCCGCAATACAGCGTTGCAAAACTGGCAAGAACAAACATTGCATTGTTCGGCCCGAGTCCTTCGAACATACCGTGCCCAAACAGAGGTAACACCCCAGAAAGTACAGCTCGAAGAAACGAAAGTGAGGCGTTGGCGGAAGCTGCATGCGAGGTGTATGTGTCTGTGAGATAGCTCGCGAGAACAGTATCGAACTCGACAACGCTGAATCCCACCAGCGTAAGAGAAGCAATCGGAATCCATGGCGATAGACCGGTAGTCAGTGGGGGGACGGTCAAGCCGAACCACCAGAACGCCATCGCTAGGATTGGCGCTGCGACGAGGAAGCCGAAGATCTTGTCCTCGTGTTGAGCTACGACATTTCTTCGACGGCAGTCGTTCAAGACACGGATATCGTAAAGCCTCGGTAGAAATGTAAGCACGACACCAAAGGGAATGCCCAAGTTCACTAGTGAGCATTGTCGAAGGCTGAAGCCGAAGGCGGCTTTGAAAACAACAGGGAATGCCTCCGGAAAAAGGTATATGACGGCTGAGCTTGTAGATGCCATGACTGACGCCAGAAACACGATTGGCTCGGTGAAGAAGAGTCGGACCGGAAGAACAAGCGATGTTTGACAAAAAGCATGAAAGCTAGGCGCGGTGTCTGTAGATTCGTAGAATAGGCCCTTGAACCCAGACGAGTGTGTGGCTGCTTCGATCTCTCGTCGGATGATAACGGACGGTCGAGATTCTTTCATTCCCATGGAAAGCAGAGTCGAGACTCCCGAAACTATAGCAGAAATGCTGAAGACCCAATGCCTGCGAAATGTTACTTCTTGTCGATTCGATGAGTTCTGTTTGATAGTGACTTACCATCCCAAGGAAGATGTGCTGATGTAAGTTGCTACCGCAGGTCCAATGCCCAAAGCCGACACGGCGCAGCTAATCCAAATGTGAAAGACCCGGATTCTCGCACGGAAGTCGAACATATTCTCGAAACTGCTGACAGCGACTGTTGAGGGTAGAGCGCTCATGAAACCGCATACGAGACGACCTGCTACCACCACAGGCAGCGTAGGCTGTGCTGCCATCAAGACGCAGCTTAGTGTGAACCCAAGTGCCCCCAAAATGTACAGATTGCGACCGCCAAAAGTCTCCGCAACCGGTGGTAGCACGAGGCCTCCCACTGCTTGGGCGAGGAGATAGGTGGTGGTAAAGCAGATGAATGCGATACCTTTGCTCACGCCCAGGTCTGCAGCACCTGCAGCCGCTGTCGATGATCCTGTGTTGCTGACTAGCGTTGTGAACATCTCGAGAAAACAAATCACCGCCGCGTCGTATATCTTCCTGGTGAACGACCAGTTTCTGGGGTAAAGAGGGCTGTTCTCCCGCCAAGCGACTTTGCCGGTTTCACTGACATCGAATCCGCGATGAGCCAGGGAAGCTGCAACATGGAGCGGGACCTTGAAGTAGAGCTTTTCCTCTATCAAAGGGTTATCGGAAGATGCAGACGTAGTCGATGATGTTGATGTTGACGAGACAGATC
>Ga0265797_10001876_pt1 | contig 36449 bp, 36 predicted proteins | sample P2T30metagenome_FD_192433 | JGI IMG/M metagenome (GOLD analysis project Ga0265797, IMG submission 192433) | Plant litter microbial communities from East Loma Ridge, Irvine, California - P2 T30 | ecosystem: Environmental > Terrestrial > Plant litter > Unclassified | place: USA: California...
AGCCTTCAGGCACATATATATATATATATATATGTGTCATCTCAATATCGGAGTCGACCCTAGTGGACGCCTGAAGTGGTCTTCCATGCCCCTAGGCTGCATATACGGCAGGCTGCAAGGCGACTGAACCTTCATTGCGAGTATACACTTCTACCCCGCGCCGTCTATACATCGCCGCCAGCCTAGCAGCGTGACCTCACAACCAACACACCGTCGGTATTCTCGAATGTAGAGCTTGAACAATCCACAAAGATGCAGGATGATGAGGAACGATATGCGGACGGCTTTGCTGAATACGGCAGCTATTTTGGTGGACCTTCCTTCGACTACCTCTCGCCGGCTCAACCGACTTCCTCAGCGATAGCAGGAGCGTCTAACGAACACGCATTGTGCTCAGATACCGACCCCTACAAGCCTGCTTACACGGCGCCTGGATACAAAGAAAAGGATGGTAATCTTCCTTCGACATCTTACCCAACGCCACAAATAGCGCCTTCGCCGCTGAACTATCGTCAAAGAGCCCAGAGTCGTGATCCTGCAACTAATGAGTTCTCTCAACTGCAGATCAGCCCGGGCGCGCAAGCTTCTAAAACTCATATATCACAGGACAAGGCTGAGTCTTCGCAACCACAACCTCTACGCTTTCTCAAACGTGCTTCAACAGCCCCCCCGACTCCTCCGATGTCTTGGGGAAGTAGCGCTAGCAACGGAGATGGCCTCTCAGACCGGATGCAGTCCATCTATATCGCTTCTGAACACCCTAGAGCCTCCAATCCGGCACCAGAGCCATTGAGGATAGCTCATGGAACTTTTGGGCATGTTACTACTACCAGCAATACAAGCAGTACTCGCAGCTCTAGTATCATCTCGTCGCCCATGCAAGGCTTGCCCGGTAGTCCTTTCCAGTCATCACAGAGGGGTTTCTCCATCTCCACTATGCAGAGTACAGAGAGCGAGGCAACTGAGATGAACCCCAGCGACGCTCAGGCTGAGATATTGCGCAGGGTCAGTAGAAGAAATGACGCGTCAAGTCAGACGGGTCTCTCGTCTTTCAAGAAAAGCTTCTCACTTAAAAGGGCAGCCACTTCGGCAAAACCAGCTAGTGGACCGTCACAGGACACGTTGACTGACGTTCTTGAAGAAGTTGCTGCAGAAGGTAGCCTTTCTCTCGTCAAAGCAGTCATTAGTATGGGAGCCGATCCTATATATCGATCAATCGGTAAATTGAAAAGACTGAAGCACGAAGCTTTAGCAAAGGCTACCTTGAGTGGACGAGCAAAAGTGGTCGACTATCTTTTGAGGGAAGGGGCCACTTACGGAGAGACCGCGAAGAGAAGTGACTATACTCCAATGGATCGCGCGATGCTTGCAGCTGCCTACAAAGGGCACGCGGATCTCATCAACTGCCTCGTAGCGTCGCATGGAGTAAACCCAATGGTTGAGCAATGGCCGAGGGAGATGTATGACGCCCAACACTACTGGGCGGAAAACCAAGTCAGACTTGCGAAAACTAGCCTCCTCGATGGCCTTTCTAAATGGAAGAACGTTGATCAAGGCACAAACACACTAAAACTCATTATGCAGCATGAAAAGTTTGATCCAACGGCTCTAATTTCCGGCGTATTCGATAATAAGAGCGAGCTGCAGAGCGCTGAGTTTGGGCATCGCCCATGGCAGACGACGTATGAGTACTCGGTGCTAGCTTGCTTCGTCCGCGCTGGATGGGCAGACGCGGTGGAAGAGATGTTGAGCATAAAGGGAAAACCGAAACAATATGAAAAAGAAGACGATGTCTTACAATATCAAGGAAAGGTCACCCGCTATGTGTCACCAATCAATGCGTTGACGAAAGAAACATGGAGCAAGCGACCAGAGGACGCACTTCGCATACTAAGACTTTTGATCGACAGAGGCTTTGATCTATGTCTCGCACAACGCACCGCCACCGATCTGGGGGTGCGAACAGCGATCGGGCGAGCGATTTCAGCAGACGCTGCCCAAGGAGTCGAACTTATCTTGCAGGCCCAAGGCGGGCTAGTACGAGAAGACGTCTTCTTCCGTCGAAACAGAAGAGAGATAAATGCTCTACCACTAGCTGCTGCTCTTTCGTTCAACTCTCTAGAAGCGGCGCGTGTGCTACTTCGCGCTGGCGCGCATCCTCGAGATCCAGCGTTTGATGACATGAACGTACTGCAGTTCGCCGCCTATCACAGTAGTGCAACCAATTCTTCGATGCTTACGGAAATGATTGGCCTTGCCCCGGAACTAACGTACGACGCGTTGAGTTTTGCCATCAACGGCATCAACAAAGATGCAGTACGTGTGCTTCTGGACAACATCTCCGCAGCCGCTCGACGCGAACAGATCGCCGCTCTGCCGCCTATTCACGATATGCTTCTCCACTGCACTCCTCCCACCAAACCGGAGCTCAAAACGCAATACCTAGAGCTCATCGACATGATCGTGCAGTGGGACGTTGGATACGCGCTACAATGTCCGCAACTTCCGGCAATCTTGTCGGCAATTCGAAAAGACAACTACATTGGTATGGAGAAGCTGCTTCAACTTGGCGTAGTAGATGGCAGCAGCCTAGTGTTGAACAGTAGAGCGCAGCCGCGTGGGGAGTTGGGTATGTGGACTATGTTGGAATGTTGTGAGTTGACAGACAGGAGTTCGGAGTGGTTGGGCCTATTGAGGAACTTTGGGGCGCCATTGTATCATTGACGCCTTATCGCGTTCCAGACTCAAGAGACTGTTGGGGGTAAACAGACGTTTCTATCATGTTGTTGGTTTCGCTTCGCTGGGTGAGTCTCCTTTGGTGTTTGTAGTCTGGTCTGAGGGTGCTGCTAAAGGCAATTCCGAGGCTGGCTCAACCTTGGGCTTCCGTCCCCATTTACCCTTAAATTTACCCCCTTGCTGCTTGATCCTTTCTTTCTTCGTCTCAGCTACCCATTCTCCACGGAATCTCTGTCTAGGCTTCATTTCTTTGTCCTGCGCCATCTTCCTCTTCATGCTTTCTTGACGTCCATTGACATGCCCTGAGTTAATCGGATTCGCCACAACCCACTTCTCAAGCTGTGGTTTGAGCTTCGGACCCCATGTGGATTCGCCAGCATCCAGTTCTGGGTATGTGAGGGCGGAAACAGTATCCGGAGATCTGGGTGAGGAATCGATGGTGAAGTTGGCTTGCCGAGTGCGATCCAGAGACGCCATGTATGAAAAAGTGCTGCATGCGATACCCAGATCGTGCGCAAAGCTGCGAACGTAGAAACCAGAGCACACAGTCAACCTGATACGCGCTGCAGGCGCTGAAGCAGGCTCTTCTTCGCCAGGAAGTGCAAAGGAATGCTCTCCCATGTCATACCAATCTAGTAGCGTGCATTCATCGACGTTCATCTCTCTACTCTCCAACTCTCTTGGTAGCTCCTTACCCTGTCGCACGTACTCGCAAGCCTTGATACCATTGATTTTCAGCGCAGAGTATACTGGAGGGACTTGCTGGATGGTTCCTCTAAAGTTTTCCAGCTTTTCTTCGACCAACTGACGAGTGATATGCGAGGTATCTGCCGATTCAACAATGGTTCCCGTACAATCATAACTGTCGGTGCTAGCACCAAACACAACGACTGTTTCGTAAGTCTTGTTACATGCTAAAAACTGCGATAGTGATTTTGTACCGCGCCCGATCCCTACGATGAGTACGCCTGAAGCCAAAGGGTCGAGCGTGCCACCATGACCTAAACGAAATACCTGATCGGATGATTTGCTGGTACGTTTAGGTTGATGCTTGAGCAGCGGCGCAAATGTAGTCGATGGAGCGAATGTTGATTGAAGTTTGAGGAGGACGTCTGCTGATGAGACATGTGCAGGCTTGGCTACCGCTAGGTGGAGTCAGAGACAAGTTGCGAAATGATGATAAGATGGCATACCAAAGATGCCCTCTAAGACTGGTTCAGCTTGTTGTCCGGCAGCCGTCCTGTCTTGGTCTTCCATTGTCAGTCACGTCACGTTACGTCGCGTTGGTAGGTGATTGACCCTTTGCGCTAGACGGAAGAATTGCTCTAGATCGCGGGACTAGCGCGTTCTGAGCTTACCCCACCACACGCCCTACGCCTTTTGAGATGCGCATGCCTTGCGAGACGCAGGCATCGGTCAGAGAAAGTCCGGGGCAGCTGTGAGTGTATCACAACCATTTGCTAGACCACATCTATACACATCCTTGTGGTAAAGTTAGCGGCGCCGACTTCGGGCTGGTCCATTCATCTGACACCATCGTTCCTCAGTCATTCTCACCAATCTTAATACCAACCCGACAATTGCGACTACCGAGCCTATGGACCATCAGCGAATGAGCGATTGGCAAATGCAGCCCTGGAATGAGGACACTATTGACCCTTCGTGGTTCTCCAACTTCCTAGCCACCGATCCTGGCCAGGATGCGCCTAATGCTGCATCTGGTGCGCCTGCCGCATTCAGCGTTGACGACGACTTGGCAATCGACCCGAACTTCCACGACTTTACGTTCGAAAACATATCACAACCAATGAGCACTGTGACTTCTCCAAGTCATCCGTTTGATGCATTCCAATTGAATGAGACTCACGGACGCCCACTGGTGCAACGACAACACACACTTCCACGTCGTCGAAGCAAGTACTTTAAGCGCAGATCGACTGGAACCGCAAGTCCGATAGCCATACCTGGTGGAAGTCCCCGACACGAAGAAGGACAGTCGCTGGCTATTCAGCGGTGGCGGAATTCGCCGCCTGAAGACGAGGCTGCATCTCTATCGGCTATCTACCATGCTTTGGAAGACAGACCGGTAGGTGCTTCACCACGCATTAGCCGACCCTCTAGTAGCGACGCCTTTCGCAAATATCGGGGCCCCTCGTCAACGACTAGTCTCGACAGCGCTGCCAGCGAATCTTCATTGCGATCCGTGAACTCGAGCCACTCCGCCACGTCACAGTCGAAGCGTCGCAGTCAGGCCACTAAAACCCGGAAGGGCAGAGTAAGAGGCACCAAAATGAACGACCCAGAGCGTATCTTCAAATGTACATTCTGCTGCGATACGTTCAAGCACAAGTACGACTGGACACGCCATGAAAAGTCTTTGCATTTAAACCTCGAAAGTTGGATGTGTACGCCGCACGGGGCTTCTGTGGTACTACCTCTAACCGGCAGAGTACATTGTGCATACTGTAGTGCACTAGACCCGACGCCCCAGCATCTGCAGCAACACAATCATGCGGCATGTACCGATGGTAACAATACTCCGCGTGTCTTTCATCGAAAAGATCACCTTACCCAACACCTTCGCCTAGTACATGGAGTCGAAACGCTACCTCTGATTGACGACTGGAAGCTTGAGACTTTGCCAGTAAAATCTCGATGCGGCATTTGCGATGCGAATCTGAACAGCTGGGACGAGCGATCAGACCATCTGGCAGCTCATTTTCGTGAAGGCAAGACTATGGCCGATTGGAAAGGCGAGCACTGCTTTGAGCCCGATGTGGCGGCTCGTGTCATCAATGCATTTCCACCCTATCTTCTTGCCGAACAAGCCAATACCGTCGTGCCTTTCTCAGCAACTAACCCTGGATCTATCGACCACACAAAGCAATTAATCTCACGCATCCAACTTGAAGAGCCAGCACAAGAGCCTCCGGCAGCAGAAACCACACATACGCCTGATCAACAAGCCTTTGAAGACTCCTTGACGGCTCTTCGAGAATTGTCAACACAACATGATCACGACTTTGCTACTGTTCTTACACGCCATCTTAGTCGCTTCGCAAGACAGCAGATGTTATCAGGAATTATTCCAACGGATGAGATGTTTCAACGCGAATCGCGAAGATTGTTGTATCAGGATCCGGACGATGGGTGGAACCAAACAGTAGCTGACAATGCCAATTGGCTACAGGACTTTCGTCGTCGTAGTGGGCTTGAGGGGAGTCCTAACACATGATGATAGTGCAACTCTGCCGTAGCTTTAAAGTGTCTTTCCAAGTCCTCTCGGCAATCTATCCATACTATCCTCTATCTTTGCAAGAACTTGGCCGTCTATCGTCAAACAATACCACCCTGCAAAGTTACTCGGTCCTTGAGATATGATAGATTGATGCTGCTTATCTGCCCAGCTCTTCCGAAGAACTGCAACGCGCGCTTACCTGTCCAAATTGGATTTTCATCGCCTAGTTCGAGAGTTAGCTGGTCTGTTCTAACTCGAGATGCAAATAGAACCCAGATCGGATCTTGATAGACCATGAAAAGAAGTTTCTCACCAATCCAATGTCCAGCCTTTGGAATCGCCTCAGCAACGAAATCATCACTTATCTGCGACCATATTTCTTCTAATAGCGTCACAGGAGAAAAACTTGCTTCGCCTCCCAATACCAGCAATGGCATCTGCAACCTCTTCCCGCTACCGAACACCGAAGTGAAGTAGGCTTCGTCATCCCAGGCCGCTGCAAAGTACTCCATGCCGCTCCTTAGAAACCCGGGTTTGGATATCTCGTTCGTGTAGCGCTGTAGGTGGTCTTCGCTCAAAGCCGCTGTGCCAGAATAACTCGCATGAAAAAAGTACCAGCTCAGCATCTGCTTTTCGCGCCCTTGAATGAAGAATTCGGCTGCATCAGGCACGGCAAAGAATGCGAGTTGCCAATTCTGGTACAAGCTAGAACTCGTTACCTGGGTAGGATACCCGTAACCTGGGAGAGCGTATTCTGCGAGAATGATAGCTTCAACAACCGATGGGTGTTCTATAGCAAGAGAAGTCGCAAGCCCTACGCCTTTGTCATGCGCAAAGACGTATGTAGACGTGATGTTGAGGTAATCTAGGATGGCTTTGAGATCGGTGCCGGCAGCTGCAGCCGTGTAATTCTTTGAGAAAGGAAGCGCTGAGTCTCCGCAGCCGCGTATATCTGGGGCGATCACAGTATCTGCTGTTACATTAGCCTGGAAGGGTTTCGTAATGAGAATTGACGGATGGACATACAGTTCTGCGCCAAGATGGGTCCGATGGTATGCCACGTCAATGAGTGCTGGGGGAAGCCATGCACTAAAAGGATGGGCGGACCTTCACCATGGTAGCGGAAATGAATCGAAACGTCGTCGAGCTGGATGCGCTCATGCTCCCATTCATCGAAGTTTGATAATTGCGCGAGCGTAAACTGCGCTAGAGCGAACGTGCAAATACTGATAATGTTGAAGAGATTCATGATGCAAGAGGTCAAGATTAGCTATATTTCAGAAACTCAACGTCCGCAAGCACAGCTTTATCTTTTTTCATTTTGTCGACACTTTCAAATGAAGCTTTAGTCTCGTTAGACCTTTTGTCATGTGCTTCACATGCAATGCTCTCATTTTGCTACTCTTTCCTATTGCGATGCATGACTGTCCATGAGGAGTCACAAACAGCTGACTGAGCATGGGGGCTGCATCGGGCTTAAGCACCAGGCTTACTAACCTCGGTCTACCACAATGCCGACGAGAACGAGAAAGTTGTTCGCAAAAGCGCACGTAGGTGGAATATACCATTCGGAAAGTAGATACGCAGGATTGTATGTCAACAATCTGCACTTCGATTGGCCTTCACCAAGGCCACTTCTTATTCCCTATACCAAAGGCATCTTACTAATCATCAGTGTCGTTACAATTCGTCCCTTTCGTTGCCATCTTCTCTCGAGATACTCTTTGCCTCGAATGCATCTCCCTCCTTCTTAACTCTACGTAGACGTAGAACTCGCGCAGCGTGACTCTTCACATCTGCCTTGAGCATTCCACCAGCTTCAACTACGCCAATCTTCTCTCCAAACAGTCGCGCATCCTCTTGAGCGAGACCTTTAGCGTAAGGGATCTCAGTAGCATTGTACCAATTGGCCTTTGAGAGAATGGATTCTCTCTGCACATGAGTATCTGCGCTGAGTAGTTCTTCGGCGGTAGCTTCAGGCATGCGATGAGCCCAAAGGTCGTGTACGGCCCAGTCATACTTTACGTGCGGTGCTGATCCACCGGGTCCGTATGGTATGAAAATCTCAGCCAGGGAGACGCTCATCTCCATGTCCTTGCCACCAGCGTTAAGGAGTATCACGGCTTCGTCTCCATTTTGGAGATGTCCAGCCCAGACGTGTGTCTCACCAACACCCCACTCATCTTTCGCCACACCTTCCGTGTCCCTTCTGACGCGCGTTACACTTCGCCCATGGGGATCCTGACTAAGCGCGATGATGGCAGGGTTGTTGATGATGGTAAGAGCAGAAGCTGGCATGTTGCGCAGATCGTTACCAAGGAAGAGCGGAGATTTGAGCGCGGCCCAAAGCGCAAAGTGCGCTTTGTATTCTTCGTCGGTCATACCGCCTTGACCGACTTCAAGCATGTCCAAATCGCTCCAACCACCAGGAATGCTACGGTCGGCAAAAGGGGCGACTTTGTTGAGAATGAAAAGTACCGAGCAATGTGTACCTGGTGCTACGCAGTTGACATCGCCTGGTGCCAAACTATTGCATCCACAGAGGTCATCAGGACGTGTGAAAGAGTCGTAGATATCACCTGTGATACGCCAGCTGTTAGATATACTCATTCCCCACTACAAGAAGTCAGTTTTTGCATATCACGGTAGGCTGTAATTTCATCTTGCTTACGGTGTGAACAAGATCCTCTCCCCAGTTGCACAAGTTGAGGAGAATGTTCTTTCCTGTCGCTTTCAAAGCATCAGACATGGTTTTGAAGCGATTGAACGACACTGATGGTGTGCCAACGCGACCCATGTGGTAGCAGCTGTCATACTTCAACATGTCGACACCCCAACCTGCAAAGCTTTTTGCATCGTCAACCTCATGGTCTAGTGACCCCTCTAATCGATGTCAGCATGCTGCAGAAAGCAGAAGTGACTGCTAAACCATACCGAACCTCGCACATGTCATCTCACCGGCGCTGCTGTACATGCCGAACTTGAGGTCTTGACTATGCAGATGATCTGAGATGGAGTTCAAGCCGTTGGGGAACTTGTCGAGCGCTGGATGGAGTTTTCCATCCTCATCCCGACCTTTTGGATCTTGCCAACAGTCGTCCAGCACGACATAGTTGTAACCCAGATCTCGCAATCCTAGGCTTAGGATTTGTGAAGAGGTCGTAAGGAGAAGGTCTTCGGAGACGTCGCATCCAAAGGCGTTCCAATTGTTCTTGTCTGATCAGTTATAGATCTGAAATATTGTTGATGGATCTTACCCAGCCCATTGGTGGTGTGATAGCGAGACCATTGTTAATGGCAGTTGCGCTGCCCAGCAGCGTCGTCACCAGCAGAACGCTGCTACGTGAATTGGTCATGATGGAAGTGTAATGTTGTTTCTCGGTGAGAGATGCACCAACGGCGTCTTAAACAGTCTTCTACGTATGTACCATCTCAAGTGGATCTTAGGCGTGGATGAATGGACCCTTGCGCCAAGTCCGCAGACTTGGATGCGGCATGTCGGAGGCTCCGCAAGGGCAGGAAAATTGGCGAGTTTTCCGCCGCTAGAGCCCGACGCTCATGCTACCCCACCATGTTTGAATGGGAGCTACTGACTCGATCCTGCACGATTACAGAGATAATCCTGAATAGCACGATAGTGGGGATTGCCTGCTTAACGCGAGCAGTGCTTCGTACTCAGGATCATTGTCCCTCGGCTCGAGCTCCATATGAGGTGCGAATTGCACCAGAAAGCGCAGCAACCATCGATCAAGAACGAAGCTTGTCTCTTTGCTTCGGAGACAAGTTTGATGAAACGCCCGTAGACGGCTCATCGCGCCGTCAACACTCGGCCAATACGTTTTCAGACGCAAGAGTATCTCAAAGTTGCGTTCCAACCTGGACTTCGATATACGTATCTCGCCCTCATCGCCAGAAAAGAGTAGGGTATGAATCTGGACAGTGGAAGCAACGACGAGAATGTGTGAAACTGCCGAATACAAAACTTCATTACCAGGTGTAGAATGCGAGCGGTAGACGAGGGCGCATAGCCGGGCTGCATGTTGCTTGCAGGCGTCAGCATATTTTGCAGAGTCGGTTGGCGCGTCAATTGACGAAGACAAAAATTGGTAGTTGAGAAGCAGCCCGTAATGATAATAGCCAAGATACACAGCTACAAACATTCGGCCAAGGCCACGCGATGCGAAGGCTTCGAGATTTGCTGGCGTATCACGCATCTGGTGCGGAACTTCCTCTAACCAGACGTCGAGATCGCGAGAAAGTTCTCGTATGCCTCTTTCAAGCGGTGGGCCTTCGAGATGTTCTGATACGCACACTCGATTGAAGTCGATGATTCTCGCCAGGATCCGATTGAGCTTTACCATCTCAGCAAGGAGAGGAGAGTTAAGGTACGGCGTTTGGTCGCTGAAGTCTCCCGTTAGATCGTTGTTCATTACGGAGAACGGTATCTCATCCACTGGCAGTGGCACAGCGCTATCAAATGGCATGATACGTGGTAGTCTCACGGCTGTGGATGACCAGACATCAACCATACATAGAGTCCACCAAGTTCTGATGTTGACTTCGCGTTCCACCAGACTTGTGACGGGACGATTGGGAAGATCGAGGGCTAGAGCAAGCCTTCCGCCCATACTGTAGTATAGGTTCTCGACGTCTGTCTCGCCACTCGCAGCGGCATATGCTCCCAGCAAAACGCATACCTGAACTGTTACAGGGGTGAGCTCGCGGATACTAAAGAGCTTCTCGCTTGATGTGCGGTAGACCTCGCCCCTTTCTCTCGGATCAGTTCCGTCAAAAAACTCATCGGTAGAGAATCTTGCGGCAAGCGCAAAAATAGCATAAAGCACTATATGCGGTACCCGGTCATTGGTCACATCGTCCATGAATGACGCTTTGTGATACATCGAGTGAAATTGGTCGTGAATGTAGTCGAAATACAGCTCCACTAACGCTCGCCTCAAGGCGGCCGGTGGTAGATCCTCGTGGCCTTGGTTTGGCAATGTCTTGGCTTGGAGCGAGAGAGCTTGCTGAGTTGCAATACTCTCATGAAGTCTAGCCTGGCGATTGGCATAATAGCCTCCTTCTGGTGGGCCTCGGAGACATTGTAGACCATGTGACAAGCAATACTCGCACACCGTTGCCAGCCGGTTTGTCGGATAGATGCATTTGCGCCGACGAGCTCTTCAACCAAATTAGCGGGTGCGCGCCTACACAGACTAGGACAGCATATCAGAGGCTTACCGACATGCACTGCATGCAGATGGTTTGCGCATCACTAGGTCTGAAGTTGCGCAATAATCTGGGGATGGAGAGCGGAAAACTGGCGGAGAACCGAATGAATGGGCAAAAGAAGGGAGAAGCGGGCCTGCATGACTCGCACGTCCCCCCGGACGGCTGACCAAAACTGGAAACGGCTACGCTAGGCCAAAGCACCTATTTAGCGGCGGTATACTGGCGGAGAAGTCTCTCACGACCTGGTGGCCGACTGGGCAAACCTCGCTCTAGTTGTGATTGGCTTTCTTCGCGCACTTAGACGCCCCAGCTCTCCCCATGGGCACTCTGTACGAATATTCCGCCATGTGTTTCCCCGCAAGACAACCCGCTCTTGCCCCTTCTCGGCCATTACCGGGGCTTAGACTCCCAAGCACTCGGGCTAGCCCTTCACTTGTGGCATGGCTCCTGTAAATGGTTCATCTCTTGACTATGCATACAAAAGGCTGGGGTCTATATAGACCGCAGATCCGTCCATGTGGTTGACCTGCATCTTTTCGACAGGTCAATACCAAAGACTATCTCTCTTGGCCCCTCGCATACTCTGGAGTCAAGTCCAATATGGCTTCAATGGAGAAGACCACCGGCAACGTGGCCACCGAGAAGGTCACCTCAACACAAGGACAACACAATGCGGTCGACGAGACGAGCGCGGCTATCAACAATGAGCACAACATGTCGGTCCGGCAGTCCTTGAGATTCTGGTGGAAAGCGATCGTATTCTCATTCGTCATATCGCTTTGCGTTGTGATGGAAGGCTACGATACAAGTCTCATGAACAAGTTCTTCGCCTTTCAACCATTTCGAAACAAGTTCGGCGATGAGATTGATGCCGATGGCAACAAGCTTGTCTCTTCGAGATGGCAGACCATCATCCTTAATGGTACTCAGGTACGCATATACACCAGTGAAGGTATCAGCTCAATGGACTTTACTAACAGGCACATAGGTCGGATGCATTCTCGGTCTCATCGTCAACGGTTATATCACTGAATGGATTGGATACAAGAAGACAATGATCGGCAGCATGCTGTTCATGACTGGCGCCATCTTCATTCCGTTCTTCTCTACAGGACTGGAGATGTTCCTTGTGGGAGGCATAATCCAGGGTCTCCCATGGGGTGTCTTCCAAACACTGGCAATTTCATATGCCGCAGATCTCTGCCCCACGCATCTGAGAGGATACATGACTTCGTGGATCAACATGTGTTGGGTCATCGGCGGTCTCTTGTCTACTGGCATTCTCACTGGACTGATGAAGAACACGACTCAATGGGGATACCGCATTCCTTTCGCTCTCCAGTGGATCTGGCCCATCCCTATCATCCTAGCTACCTTCCTCGCACCGGAATCACCTTGGTGGCTAGTCCGACAAGGTCGCATCGATGAGGCCAAAGCAGCGATCCGCCAAATCACTACACCTACAGACGGCGTTGAATTCGACCTCGATGCGCACGTAGAGATGATGGTTGTCACTGACCAGTACGAGAAACAAGTCGGTGCTGGAACCAACTACTGGCATTTGTTCCGAGGAAGCGATCTACACCGCACTGAGGTTTCTGCCATGGCCTTTATCACCCAAGCTCTCTGCGGTGTTCCCTTCATGGGCTTTGGGTAAGTTCTATCATGTGCTACATGGAGGGTATACACTGACATTATCAGAACTCAATTCATGCAAGGCGTAGGCCTCAGTCAAGACGACTCCTTCCATCTAACCATCGGTCAGGACTGCTTGGGTCTAGTTGGATGCTTTATCGCCTGGTGGATCATGACGCGCTTTGGCCGACGACCCATATACCTCGTTGGATTGTCCGCCATCTTCATCATACTTTTGATTGTTGGCTTCATCGGCCTAGCGCCGTCTACGAACAAGAATGCAAGTCTCGCTGGAGGTGTTCTAATCATTCTCATGATCTTCTGCTTCCAGGTAAGTTTCATACATTCCGTCTTGCAGCCAATCGCAAGCTAACCCAATCAGCTATCCCTGGGACCCATCTGCTACTCTCTTGCAGCCGAAATCCCCTCGTCGCGCCTCCGTGTAAAGACTGTCGCACTCTCTCGCGCTTCATACAACTCCATTGTCTTCGTCACAAACACAATCATGCCGAAAATGGTTGGCAAGAACGACTGGAATTGGGGTGCGAAGGGTGGTTTCTTCTGGGCTGGTATTGCACTTCTGTTCATCGCGTGGGGATACTTCCGTCTTCCTGAGCCGAAGGGTTTTACCTACTCTGAACTGGATCTCATGTTCGAGCACAAGGTTTCTGCGCGCAAGTTCACACGTGAGGCTGCGGATGCGTTGAAGCCTGCGTTGACGGACGTCGCCATGCAGTACGAGAAACAGAATGGGGTCGAGCGCGTAGAGTCGCATGCATGAGCTAGCTAGTTACGGTTGGTATATCAGTGGTGGTAATTTCAGTGTATGCTGTCGTCGCAAGAACCATTAACAATAATAAACTTCATTGACATTCTATTCAATCCCAGATCTTTCTCTCCCGTATTCGTATTCTACTATTGCCAGAACCTCGCTACCTCCTCATATTTTAAACCTCCTCCATGTGTATCATTTGGTGTTGTGGTTTGACTAGACTCGGGTTTCGTCATTTCGGTAGCTTCCATGCCCCAGCGCTCGAGCTCCTCTTGACTATCCGTCCATGTATCCTCACTTAGTTGTGGAATTGCGGTAGGCTTCTGGTTCGACTGTAGCTGTACAGGGATACAGCTTTCGCTGCACGAGTAGAGTGTGTGCCGTTGTGCCCGACAATGGCCGATGATGTGGTCGTGTTGGTTCGTTGTCGAGACGACAGCGGCGGTTGTTGTGGTGGATGCAGTCATTGAGGGGTGTATTGGAGTGACGGTTGAATGATTTTCTTCAAGCACCTCGAATGCTGTCAAGGTATTTGTTGTAGTAGTGGATGTGATGATGTTGATGATGTTGATAATGATGTGGGTGTATTTTGCTATGATGGCCTACCTTTTATACTATACTGCAACAATATCGAGAACGTGTTTGTCTCACTATCATGTAGCATCTGAGATAGACCTGAAGATACGAGGTGACTTTGCTCAGCGTGTTGCGCGGGTGGCGTTATCTCGTTGTGCTAATTAGCGAAGGTGGTGAGATCGCAAGTGCCCCATGCCGGTGGCACCACTTCAGTTTCAGTGCGCCGCATGGTCGCGCCAGATTTTAGCCCAACAACTAACAACAGTGCTGTACAAATCGATGTATAGCATATGACACCATAAGACACTTCATCGGACAGACTAAAGTAGAATACAGTTGTATTAATTGTGTAAGAGCTGACCAAAGGTTGGAAAATTAACTTTGCGACAAGCGCCTATGGGGTATCCGAGATCTAAAAAAGATTAACAAGAGGAACAAAAACCAATCCTACGCGTCTGATACTGGCGGTGATGGCGGATGCGTCGGGTCTAGATGCTGCCTCTTTGCATCTGGTAGTTGGTCGGATTCATCGCATATGCGCTTCATCGACCCGTTTGCGGCATTGCCATTCCGCAATTGCGCTTTCTCCTTGTTCCTAGCAATCACCTTCTTCCATTGCGCTCTGACACGCAACACGGATGTCACGCGCTCGAAATGCGATATCGGTGGTGCGGGCTCCATATTCAGACAATCAATCCTTCTTAAGCCAATGCGTTCCTTGTTGTTCAGCGCCTTTGTAAGAAGTCTGGCCATGTAGTCGATCTGTGCTTGGTCTAGCTCCGCGTCGCGAAGACCAAACCGTAGGGTCAGAAAGCCTTTGGCCCTTGGGCGGTACTGATGTAGAGCATCAGTTTTCTCTGGTCCGAAAGGTGTCAAGAATATGTGCTCTTGATTTGGCTGAGGGTTACGACTACGGCCCCAAAGTTGGGAAGGTGTATCGATCCGTCTCGGGTCTTGGTTGATGCGTTGCGTCAGGCTGAAGGTAGATATCGGACGCTTGGGGTCTTTGTCAAGGAGCTCATTGGCAGCGTCGATGAAAGCGCGGGTATACGAGTTTGGTCCGGGTGCGGCAGTAGTTTCGTCGAAGTGGCAAGCGCTCAGTAGCTCGAACTTCTTCTCTTCCTGCCTGCTGGACTTTACGAGATTGCTGGCGTAGCAAGTATCCAGAATAGTCAGTACATCGGCCTCAACATCTTCATGACGCAGCTGCTCCTCAGCCTTGTTCCAAGTGGCTCGGGCTACAGTGCTAAAGCCCGTCTCCTTGGAAGGATCTTGGGTTCCCGTAAGCTCCAGAGTTTTGGTTGCCTTTTGGAAGATACCGTGTCCCGTATAATAGACGATGAGTAGACTCTGTGTCCCGTCATGCTCGCAAATGAACTGGCTGATGTGGTTGTCGAGCTGATGCTGTGGCTTCTTTCGTATGTTCAATTCGACGATCTTGGTCTGGTAGTGAAAGCGGTCGCGGAAGAGGGATTCGAGTTCTTGGGCCTTTAGGTTTGTCAGTCAGTCAATTCTGTCCCGATGTGCTTCACCCAGGTATACCTCGTCAGCAGTTCTTAGCTCGTCCAGATGGTCTGCCCATTTGATCAGAAGCACTGCGACTTTGGTGTAGCCATCTGCAATGTCCATGTTCTTTGCAATGGCCTCGGCCCACCAGTTCTTCTGTGCTTCTGCGTTGGAGCTGGCGTCATCTTCCTTGCCAGGCGTGGTCTCTACAAGAGGTTCGCCATTCTGGGGAACCGGCTCATTGCGCCTAGGCTCGTCTTCAACATATCGTATCTGGAAGTCGGCATTTATGCTCTTGCCTGGGAGTGGGTTTGCGTTGGCAGGAGCTATCTCAGTCGTTGCGCCGTTCGCGACGCGTACCGTGGAGTCTGGGAGAGGAGCCATTGTTTTGTGAGGCTTCCAGGCTGCGAGGCTGGAAGAGTTCGCAGGCACCCGCCATTATGAGGGATGGAGTTCACCGTCGTGGACCAACCTTCAGCCCCCATATTGGGTGGGACATGCAACACGGCTCGAAGGGTGCGGAGATAGCAGGTGCTGCCCGTCCCGGCCAATCAGCGCGTCGCGCAATTACACCACCACCGTTTGGGGGCCAAAAGCAGTGCCTCCACCATGCACTCTCGACGCTCGTCTTACCATATTGACCAAGCGCCCCATGTCATGACCCTATGCGGCAAATGGCAGCAAACTATGACGGCTTGCTCAGCGACAGCATATCCACAGAGGGGTTCGTCGTGCAGAACCGCGGAATGCGCCCAGCAAGCAGTTCTGTAAGCTGCGGCTGTGCACGCAAATGTGCCCCCAACCATTATCGATACCGGTCACGAACCTAGGTTGCCTGGGGCTGCAGCAAGTACACGGTCAAGGAGGCCAGCAATAGCGTTTCTCTATAATAGCAGACAGCCTGCTCATTCCCAAGGGCATCACCTACAAGGCTATCCTGCCTCACTTAACACACTTGCAGCGACAATGGCAACCGACATGCTCGAAGCTGAGCCTTTCCAGGCCATCGAGGTGAGTCGTGCCCCAAACTTCATGCCGCACAGGGCTGATGTTCAGGCACAGGATCAACACTTGGACTCAGCGCCCGAAGTCCAAACTCCTCTGACCAAGTCTGGAGTTGCACCAATCAAAAACCCGGAAGCGGTACGTCCGTTCTTTTTTCAACACACATAGCTGGCTCTGACGAAGACTCAGGCAGAGGCGCGCTTCAGAAAGGGCGACCTGGTGCGCAAGAAGGCATCGGCGTCCAGTGGTGCTCAAACCAAGGCTGCCTACTCGATTTATGCGAGTAGGAACAGCCCGCATGGGTGGGTCGAGTATCAGCTCAAAGACTTCTATACGCACAAAGTGGACGGTACTTGGACACGCGAAAAGGACCTGAAGGCCGGCGCCTGAGCAGTGGTACCATCAATGTGGCTGAGTTCACCGGTGTGCCACAGGCAGCTGAAATCGTCATGCGTGCAGTCAATTATGGGAAGGGGCGTTCAGGGCGTTGGGGGCTGAGTCTTACGGATACGGCGATCGCTTTTCTCAACCTTGCTTTCTCAACACTACTTACACTCCTCTGTAGCCACAACCTGTTAGCCACACCTCACTCTTAATGCCTGCTTGAGTGATTTTTCATTGTGCGCAAAAAACTCGCCCATCTTCTTTTCGTCACTTCTTCGCTTCCGTGCGGGTCGCGCTTGCCTTTCTGCCTTGCAATGACCCCTCCTCGTACTATGACCGGGGATACATTCACCGATGAGAAAACACCTCCATCGCCAGCATCTCCAACGAATACCGACACGACCTTAAGAGGAGATGCTTTCATCGAGATAGCGGACGAGAATAGCGATTGCCACTCTACCATCTCGCCCTCCGTGCGAACGAACGAAGTTGATGTTGAGAGTGCACAGCCTCGTACGTTTCTCCATGCGACCGTTTTGGCCCCCAAAATATATCAGCAACGAGTCTCCGCGCACCAAAGACAGCCAATATAGAGCATCGAACGTTGTGGGATGACCGTTTCTGGTCTGACAGCTCGTATGCATGACATGATTATAGCATATGGCCAGACCACTCCGGGGGCTAGAAGATTAAATCTACATTGAGCAACACTGATACATCTTCAGAAACCGAGAACAAGCGGCCTGGAGTCTTACAACGCGTGACAGGTTCATTTCGCTCAGAGCCAGACCCCATATTCGTGACTGAAACTAACACCCGAACACGTAAGCACACCAATGCCTCCCTATGTCGCTTAGTGCTGATGACGGTCAGTGGAAGGAACACCCAACGGCTTCCCAAGGCTTGCAGCGTTTCAAGCTAGTGACACAAACTTCGCGCTTTATCGATCGTTCAGTTACTTACACTCACGAGTCCTGCTTGACCTACAGGATGAGATTACCTCCTTAGAAGCAGAGCTTGATGAAATCGACCTGGAGGACTCTTTCGAAGACCAGCGTCGTCTGATGTCGAGGGACTACGATGCTAGCCAACCTCATGGTGAAGGAGCGCCTCGGAGCCGTCGAGTCATACTTCGCGAAATTAAAACCAAGCTATTAGAATATGGTATGCATACGCCGATAATCAATCTGGGCACAGATAACTAAGCATGATACAGATGAGGTGCTTATGAAAGCAAGAGACCTTCAGTCTTTTCAAAAGCCGTCAGATCGAAACTATCGTAGCCTACGACGCTACTGCTACAAGAAGAAACCTCTTTTGGATGAAGGGCTTGAATCCATTCGTACTAAAGAGGACATGGTCACCATCCACAACGGCCGCGAATGGGCGACCTTTGATGGCGGTGTTGAGACCGTCATAGGACAAACAGACAAGTTCCTCCAGAAGGTATTTCGAACGAAAACACCTCCGCTACAGGTATGCACATTATGTTCTTGAAAGTGAAAAGACACACCACTTACCTATTTTGCAGAAGTACTTCCGAACTCCGGAAGCACAAGAGAAGACCACCGATCCCGATATCTCATATTACAGCAGCTCGCGTATTGACAAGCTGGTCAACATCCTAATAACCTTCATCATATTCTGTCTGCTCGTGATACCAGTCATCACCATGTACCAGTTGACGAACACGGCTGCACACATTGAGGTTGACCCTTCGGGCAATACGACTACGACGAGCACCATCGATACTAACAAGCGAGACACTTTCAATGCGGTGGGTGTGTTAATGGTCTTTACTCTGCTGTTCAGCGCCGCAATGAGTCTACTGACAAAGGCGGCGAGACACGAACTCTTCGCGGCGTCTGCCGCATATTGTGCAATCCTGGTTGTATTCATTGGGAATTTCACTGGACCTGGCAATTGACCGTTCCTCATGAGAATAATAACGACGAAATGATAACGATCCCAATGACATCTACATACTCCATCTAGCTTGTGCGTTTTGAAATCAAGATGACTACAAGCTCCTCGTGGGTATGATGAAGAACGGGAGTATCTACTCGGGTCTGCTCAGTTGTCCCATCATACAGCCCCATGAGAGTCTCTTCCCAAGACTCATAGATTGCTTTGCCAACTAGACGAATGCACCAGTAAACATACGGGTGGAGATGTAAGCCTTAATGCGGAACTACCTATTCAGCCGATGGACCGCTTAATGTCAGCCCTGTAGCGGGAACGAAAACACAAGCATCCGCGCTGCTGACGAGCGCCTTATCTTGGGAGCAACAAGAGCGAATCAGTTGAACGAGTAACAGAATCCCGTATACAGAGACATCGCAGTGGTTTTCGCGCGGGTCAGGCCACCTCGCTTCTGGTTTGCCATGCCTTTCGGTAGAATCAAGCGCCCCGAAATCACTTCGTGGAGAGTCGGCATCGGGGCTTTCGGGTGCTGCGACTGTGCGAGAACAGGTAGGATTTGACCTGTATCATGTCGCTTACGCTGCTAGGTCTCTCCGTGAGATGTTTTGGCAAACTTATATATCGCATCGCGTATTTCCCCTCTTTTCGTTTGCATAAACCTTGAAAGCCTCCAAATCTTTTACAATGTCGTCCTTGACCAGCGTCTCCACCGCACGTTCAGAAGTGTCCCCTCATGTACCCGCAGACATCGTCGTACCACTCCATAGCCGTGATGACACGAATCAGAACAGGAATATCTCCATCGAGTTCACCATGCGTTTTGATGACGTCCTTGATTCACAGAAGCTAGTCGACTCGCTGTGGAAATTGCTCGAGAAACCTGGCTGGAACAAAGTAGGAGCGCGATTGCGTCTCAACACCACAAATGGGAGACTCGAATACCATAGTGAGTTTTCCCAAACGAACTGCATGTGAGATACGTCCTGAGTTTGCGTACCCATATCTAGTACCATCACGCTACACCAAGGAACGTCCACCAGTCAACTTTACTCAGAAGACGTACGACATGAGGTTTGAGGAGCATCCCATCGGCCGCAAATTTCCTGTGGTAGACGAGCACAACGACAATGTCCAATCCTTTGACGTACTAGACTCCCTTCGTGGGATTACGCAGACAGAAAACAGCACTACGGTCCTCGACGATTGGATCCATACAGATAAAGCACAGCTCGGCTTGCACGTTGTGAGCTTCAAGGATACCACACTTGTCACCCTCACTTGGTTGCATACACTTCTTGACGCGATGGGGCGACAAGCCCTCCTAAAGGCGTGGCAGGCGGTCTTGGAGGGTAGGGATGACGATGTACCAGAGTTCTGGGGGTTTGATTTCGATCCACTGGCACAGCTTGGAGCGCCTCTCGGCGAAGACAAAACAACAGCAGAGGATAAGAACACTCCTGATGTGAAAGTGCAAGAGAAGCAACAAGGATCCCCATCTCCGGCCTCTGAAATAAAAAAAGCACCATCCGGCCGGATGCTCTACGTGCCCGCATCTTACATGGCTCGCCTGCGTACTAAAGCAATGAACGATCTTACCTCTCTCGACGCCTCACAAATCACTTACAACACTTCAAACTCTTCCGAGCCCAAGCCCTTCCTTTCCGACGGTGATATATTTTCCGCGTGGTTGGTCAAACACCTCGTATCCGCCGATGCCACTCTTCTTGAGTCCCCGCCCGTTCGACCAGTCATATTCGTCAATGTGTTGGGAATGCGAGACGTGCTGTCGACATCTTTATCCAAGTACAAAGTCTTGATCCCAAGAGGAACAGCGTTCATCGGGAACGCGGCAACCGGCATCGTCTCTCCGTTCAGTCTAAAGCAATTTCTGGACATGCCACTAGGCCATATTGCTGCTCGTATACGCAAAGACCTAGTTGAGCAAGGAAACAGGGAGGCTGTCGAAGCTTCTCAGCGTGCGAGCCGTATCGAACAACAGACTAACATGGCACCACCGGATGCGCAAATGGCGCCAGCAGTGTTCGTAGTTTCTAACTGGGCAAAGGCCAAGTTGTTTGAAATCAACTTCAGCGCTGCAGTTGTTCCTCGCACCGACAACCAGGGCGGGCCTGTCGGTAAGCCAACTACTGGCAAGCCCACATATATTCATGTGTACGGCACCGACAAACGGGCAAGTGGTTCAGGTGTAGGCCCAGGTGGTATTGGAAATTGTGTAGGTAAGGACGCGAGGGGAGGATATTGGCTTGGAGGAATCTGTTCTGGAGGGTGGGCAGAGAGGTTTGAGAAGGCTGTGTTGAGCGATGCATAGACCAGCAAATTGATCACAACGCGCGAGTAACGAATGCTGATATACGAGCACGTTGAAGACTGTCTACCACACTTGGTATCTATGAATGGAAGTGATTACTTTGTATCGTATTAATTTCATACTGAAGACTCTTGCCCAGTAGGTAGAGATACCCGACCTAATTACGCCATCGCTAAACATGAATTTCGTGGAAAAGCATTATACTAAGGCTGCAACCAATCCACTTTACAAAACCGTGCTTGTTTAGTCGCAGATTGAGGAGAAGAGAGAATTATGCAAGCCATTTTGTCTGCACGTCCGGTAGATGCACGCTCAATAACGAGCGCCGTCAGCTCCCATCTCGTTGTGCTGCTGAGCGGCCTTTTCCTGTTCGAGCCTGTGACTTCGGCGATAGTCCTTAATTTCGTGGAAAGAGGCGGTGATAGCGTGCAGGAGGCTAAGAGCTGGTTAAGACTTGTTACTAGAACTTTGGAATATGGAGAACTTACGTGCTGATGATGGCCAAGATGAAAGTACCCCAAGGCAAGTTGCAAGAGTCATCGCGGCTTGCTGTCTCGCCAGTAATAGTGCTAGGGTTTGTGCCGTTCGCAAGACGCCTAGGGTTGTAGCAGTGCCTGGCGCCAGCGAGGCCGCCATCTGGGCGTGTCAAGACCGTGACGGCGATGAATGCACCGACAAAGAGCAGGTCGAGAAGTACCCAGATCCACCTCAATGTTCTACCTCCGGGGTTGGCGGATTTCTTGATGCAGGACAGCAGCATAGTGATCAGGGTATATAGCACAGCAGCAGCAAGGATGCCTTCCACAGCGCCATAGGCACCGTTCACGCCGCGTCGTGTCTTGACACTGTTGACGAGACGGTAGACTTTGTATAGGCGCTGACTGAAGATGCCGAGAGAGACGGCGGACGAGACAAGCTGAAGAACGCGGGTGAGACGCAACAACCAGCGGTAGAAAGAGGTGTTCTTGAGCTTGTCGGGAACAAAACGCGTGAGAAGGCCGGTTTGCTCTCGCTTGTCGATGGCGTAAGAGTCGACTGGACCGTCAATTGGCTGCTGGGCACGAACCATGATGAAACGCTTTTAGGTATTGACGTTGATGGTGATGCTGGACTGGAGATGTTCGCTGACTGATGTTCGAGGCAGTTGGAAAGTGTGTTGGGCAACGGTCTTATAGCGCTGGAGACGAGGTGAGTGCGACGTGACACGAAGGACCCTTCTTGCTCGTTTTACACAATCGTCACTCATCGTCACCGTCATTGTCAGCCACCCTGCACCCGAACCAAACCTGGAACCGCGGATATGTTCTTGCGCTTGTTGCACAAAGACATGTTGCCTTTACAAAACTCTTAGGCGCGTCATGGTATTGCCTAGTTCTCAAACGCTAAGCCACAATGCAGGTATGATTGGTGGCTGGGGAGCGCAGCACGTGACGAAGCTAACGTGAAGTGCGTCACTCAACATCTTTCCCATGCTTTTTCTTGAACGTGCTCCAAAATCGCATGCAACGAGTCCAGTATAGGCCAGACCCTTGCTGATCTCCAATGGGATTTTCAACGTGGCTGCAGCATCGCTCGATCCCAGAGCGGATAATTGCAAGATGACGAGCCCCACCCGCCGCCAACGCTTGCTTTTCGAGTCGATCATGGTGAAGCTTGTTTCAGCAGCCTAAGCGACAGATGAGCTAAGGTTCCGCCAAACGATTTTCTCACGAACACCCGATTGCGCGAGCAGTGAGTGGCTGTCGTAGGAAAGAGCTCTGGATAATCGCCCCGTCGATCTCAATGCCGCTATCCGAATCCGAATCCGATCAATCCAATGCTAGGTGATCTGCCTACGATGTACTGCAAAATAAGCCACGAGACTTATACTATGTAGCATCCGTCATGCATACTCGGCTCCAGCTTCTTGCGATGTTTAGCACCACTCTTCTAGACGACTTCCAAATCACTGTAGCGTGTCTTGCGGCTTGAACGCTATCATCGCATTAATGTCGCTCAGCGACCCAAATAATAGCAACTCACGGTGCGGACACATTCATGCCCGCTATGTCGAGGAACATCTCTTTTGGTAGATTGAAGAGTTCGGGCATCGTTCGCGTTCTAGGGACGCGAAAAGCGGCTGGGAATACCACGTCGTGCTCCCAAAGGTGGTAAAACACTGGCGGGGTGGCTGGGCACGCCTGTGGAATGCAAGCTATGGTTTAGATGTCCGTGACACAACTTTCGAAATCAAGCTCCTTCCATATCTCTTCGTTGAGGTAAAACTGTATCCTACCAATTCTTTGTCCTACTCTTTCTGTACTCCAATAGCGAGCCCACTGCTCGATATAGCTGCTCAGCCCACGTAGGTAGCGTTCTGACTTTGCACGGTCAACTGGATACAGCTGCTCGAAATCCAGGTGGGCTAGACCTTGTATCTTCCGTGAAGGCACTGCTGCTAGGCTTAAAACCTCATTACCGTTCCCATATGCCAATGTACTGACGAATATTGCGACAGTACTAATCCGAGTGACAGGCAGATTCTGGTCATTGTTTGATTGATCATTTGAACGAGCATCTGAAGGTGGGTCGAGCCAAATTTCCAACCCCCGGAATATTTTCGATATCTGCCTGTCAATGCACACATCCGTTTGTGGATAGAGCAAGAAGTAAGATAGTGGGGCTAGTAGTGCTTCCGGGACGAAGCTGCCCATGGACAGATCAAACATATTTGGCCCCATATAGTCGTCCCAACCCGTTTGCAGAGCCCTTTGTCCTTCTGTACAGCATGGAATGATATTGATGTCTAACCTTTCGATGGTTTCGTCAAGCTTTCTTACGGGAATGACGCGTCGTGTTGGCCAGAGCCAATGGTCGTCGACAACCGCGATGTCGATTTCGAAGTTTCTTGGCGCTTTTGATAGATATTCTGTAGTCTCTATCTGTATTTTCCGACTGACAAGTAGTAGGTCTACAGCTTTCGGGCGTTTCGAGTGATCCGGGCTGAGTACGCAGTACAGATTGCGGTCAGTGGTGTTCCACCAGCTGGTTCGATAGCGCTTGCCGTTCTCTGACTGCACAATCGGTGACGACAGCACAATGTGGATGATGTTGAAGAGTAGCTCACTCGGTAGATCCAGTAGGCCAACCATAGCCGCTGTCTGCTAGAGATTGCGACAGTGTCGTGTAAACGAAGGTTTACGGGCTGTTCGCGGCGCCTCGTGTACCATAACCTATGATGCGTCGGCCCCACTTGAGCCTCGGGCCGTTCGAGCTGGACAGCTTCAACGCATTGCTCTCATCTCACCTAGGCACGGACAGTCCTCGATGCTGTAGGAGTCACCTCAAATTACGCCGATGATGCTGCTGCGAGTAGTCCTCCAACAAGACTGCGCATTCGTGGATATGTTACTTGGATGCACTCATCACTTGTGGCGCAAGACCTGCTTCTGGTTAGCGCAAATGACTCATTTTTGCTCACCTGGCCTGTGCCTCACATATGAGGCTCAGCAACCTCCAGAGTCATACATTCCACCCGATCGGGAAGTAGACTGATACAACAGGTGGAGTACAGTGTTTGGTCGTATTTACTATACAAGACATAAAGGTCTCTGGAGAATCACAAGAGCACAGGACCATCAATACCGAAGTTGTTTATCACGCGTTCAATATACCCCTTGCAATAGCTTTCCGTGCATCTTTTACATTCAGATTATGGCGTCTACCGAACAATCTTTACTTCCAGCTAGGATGTCAACGACATCATACGACACTGCGTTGTGCATTATTCCACCAATCTCTCAATGCCGTCACGTTGACCATTTGCGGGAACTTTACGACAAGGCTTACGGAAGGGCAAGTCCTGCACCAACTCATGATACAAGAAACATACATTGACTTTTCTTTCTCTCATCTGCAGTGGCCACCGCACATCAACCTTGTTTACCCTTTCGTGGCACCTGAGCAGCTCCCAAGAGCACAACAACAAATTCGAGAGTATTTGGCAGAGAATCTTGACCAAGAGACTCCAATCGACATAGAACTAGTTCAAGCGGGTGCATTCATTCAAAAGAACAACATGAACGTTTATCTTACCGACGACGGTGGCGAGGATGTCGACTCGCCTCTCGTTTCACTGCGAACGATCGTACTACGAGCTTTGGGACAGGGACCTGCTCGATCTACCGCACATCTTACTGTTGGCCAAACACAGGGCAATCCTTTGATATCGCAGTCGTACCTCCTACGCAAGGCGCGTTTACTGCCGGATATGCGGTTCCGCGTCGGCACGCTTGCTATCTTGATTCGCGAAAGGACGACTGGAACACTCTCAACGGATCATATGCGTCTGTATGGAACCATCGATATCGGCGCTCCGAGTGACATCTGGAAACCTCATAGCTCGGACTATTGGGTGAAAACACCGAACTCAAATCTGCCTACGCTTCAATCTGATAGCGATGGAGGTCAACAAGAGATTATATCTGACGATCACGAGGTGCTAGCTGAACCTGCTCTCTGCTTTGATCCAACTGAAAACAAATGGTCAGCATACACAGATGGAGATAAGGGCCAGACTGGAATCAGAGAACTCACTGTTTCGAGCTACAACGTCTTGGTGGACACCGAGTATCCGCCAGACCATGATCGCGACCCGTTGATTGTCAGCACAATCTTATCCAATTCAGCGGAAGCCGATGTACTTGTGCTACAAGAAGTTTCCGATGATTTCCTTAGCTACCTACTGCGGAATAGTCCCGATGTCATGCAGATCGCCCAAAGATATCCGTTTGTTTCACATGGACCACCCTGCCAGAACGATCTCGGTCCCCTTCCTAGTCTACGGAACGTCGTTATCCTAAGCCGCTACCCGTTTTCCTGGCACTCAGTCTCTTTCCATCGCAAGCACAAGAGCGCCCTTATCGCACAATTTGATGGCGTTGCGACATCCAGCTCTGTGGAGTCGGAGGGTTTGGTTGTTGCTGGAGTGCACCTGACTGCGGGTCTTACTGACGGCTCAGTTGCTACCAAGAAATCTCAAATGGGAACTCTAACACGTTACTTGGAGCGACACTACAAGCGTGAATCATGGGTTGTTGCTGGAGATTTCAACCTCGTCACATCGACCTACACCATCGACTTATCGGTCAAGAACCAGTCCATATCCAGCGAGACTGTATCGACACTATCGGCGATCGAGGACGAGATCCGCGAAGCCGGATTATCTGATGCATGGTCTGTCGCGCGTGTCGAAGGGGTTGACCAAACAAGTGCTACTGAGTCTGGTGACCTGTTCGAGGGTGAAGAAGGAGCGACATTCGACCCCCAGAACAACCGGCTTGCTGCTGGAACTACGACCACTTCCCACGATCGCCCGCAACGCTATGATAGGATATTATTCAAGCCGCAAGAATCGCTCCGCATAGTTCACTTCAACCATTTCGGCGTTCCGGAAATGATCGATGGCGAGCAGGTCGTTGCTAGCGACCATTATGGTGTAAGAGCAAGGATTCAGTCGACGGATGCTGCGGTATCGAATGATGTGAATAAGGATCTATCATCAAAGCAGCTTATCATCGAACACAGGCGAGCAGCAGGGGTCCTGGCAGACACCACGAGTTTACACTCCGTGCTTGAAACACATGGTATGTTCCCGAACGAGAAACAAGCTGGCGAATGGCGCGACGCATTCGCAAGCCTTCAAAATGTCCTACTTGGTACATCGGAGGATTCAAACCAAGCGCAGCCTGACATACCGTTGGTCATAGTACCAGTTGGCTCGTATGCACTGGGTGTATGGACGGCAGACTCAGATATTGACTGCCTTTGCATTGGAACCATTAGTTCCAAGACATTCTTCAAGCTTGCTCGGCAACGGCTTTCCAAAGCCGAGAGTCAGGGTATTAGGATCTTGCGTAAGGTCGAAGCTAGTACTGGCACCATGCTTGAGCTATCCGTCAATGAGATACTCATGGATTTACAGTACTGTCCTGCCCCTCAAGTTGTCGAAAGGTAAGTTTCATTTCGCTCTTATCCCGCAATAGTTCTGACACATAGCAAATAGGTGGCACGAGTTCCGTAATATTCCAGCATCCGATCCGATCTTCAACCTTTCTGTTCTTTCACTCCGCAAACTCAAGCCGTACCGCGATCTACTGTACATACAACGTACACTGCCATCACTTCCCGCATTCCGCCTAGCGTATCGCTGTATTAAGTTATGGGCTGTTCAGCGTGGAATCTACAGTGCAAAGTTCGGTTTTCTTGGTGGCGTCCACATCACCCTCATGTTGTCCTGGGTATGCAAGAAGCTTGGACATGACTATGGCTCAGTCACGGCTGCAGACATAGTCACAAGCTTCTTTCACCATTACGCTCACTTTGACTGGACAAACGACATCGTCTACGATGCCATTTACCACAAAAAGCGACCGCGTTACTACCGCAGCACAAGAGAACCAATGGTCGTGCTGGGTTATCATGCACCCAACTCCAACATTGCTCATACGGCTACTGTTCCCGGTCTGAAATTATTAGCCAAGGCCTTCAGGAACGCTGAGCAGCAGCTATGCGAGCCAGGCATTACGTGGGAGACGTTCTTCGGTGCCCCCTCAGCTCCGAGACAGGAATTGAACATCCCGCATGGAGTTGCAGACTTTCTTCACGCTTACAACAATTTCATCAAGATTGACATGCAGTTTTGGGGCCGAACGCTAGCAAAGGGCAAGAGTTTAGTCGGTTGGGTTGAGTCTCGGTGCATATCCCTCGTCATAGGTAAGCACTCTAATACATCTACTCCTTATTTAATCGATATACTGATCTTGATAGACATTTACAAAGCCATACCCAACTCCGAAGTACAGATCTGGCCCGCTCGCTTCGCCGATAGCGACTCAAAAGATGTCGACGATGGTAAAGATTACCAAGGATGTTACCTAATCGGACTCTCGAAAGCTGAGAAGGCCGCTTCTGCAGCAAGTGCGGAGGAGAAGCAGGTGGCCAAGCAGGCTTTGGACAAGGTGCTGGATCGTTTCCTAACGCAGTTGCGAACCGACGAGAAGAACTTTGACCCAAACATCTCGTGGATTGATGCATCGCTAGTAAGGTCTAGCGAAGTCAGGGATTTGCAGCTGGATGACCGGGAGTGGGGTATCTATGCCACGGAATTGGATTCAGACTCGGATGACGAAGAAGACATTATCGACGAAGACACCGAAGATGCTGATGACACAAAGCCTCAGCGTGCGATACCTCAGCGTCCAAAGCCTACGTCGAAGCCTTTATCGAGTACCAAACTACGTCCTGCATCCGACGTTCTCAATCGGCTACGTTGGGATCCGAGTCTTGATCCGAGTGATTACATTATTGGATATGAGGACCGTTTCCTGGGCGCAAAGGAGACCGGACTCGAGAAATGGAAGACTGAACAAACAGACGAGGAATTCATACCTCAGCACCGGATACTATATTTCAAGAGGAAGGGTGGTGAGGACGGAAGGGGTGATATAGTATGGGAGAGGGCGACGAGGATAGACAAGATCTTTGGAAGCGGACTGGGCAATGGAGATTGAGTTGGATCGGAGATACAATCTATAGATACACCCGCATCATTAGAGACTTTGTTGTACCTGTAAACTGCCTTGTATCCAATGTGTGAAGCTGGCCTAACAGACCCTTACTCTAATGTACCAATGTAAGCAGGTGGGATCTGGTGACATGTCCGTACACCATCACTCACGCAGTCTCACTTGCACTCTCCATTGCCTTGTAGAGAAGTATGGAGTTGCCGGCAACATTTGCATTCATGGATGTGGACAAAATGAGCATAACAGTTCACCTCCATCACCTCGCGCTACCAAAATCTTACCGACTTCTCTCCATGACATACACGCGCTCTCGACGTTGTTCGGTCCGGCCCGCTTCATACGAAAATAGTCCACTCAGATCGCTCGACTACAGCTTCAAGACCTGCCCTGTAGCTGCAGCCTCTCCCATCAGAAGCAAGCCCTCCAACCAGAACATCATTCATAATCCTGTAGTCGTGCGGCCCTTGAATTCAGGCGATATAACCTTCTTCGTTCTCCCCGGGCAGTCAGACTACTAGAAGCGAAGGCTGCCAATGTCTCGGCGCTTGGCGTTGGTTTCGGATCAGTCGTCAGAGTCTAGGTAGCACGATGCACGGTAATCCAGGATACCATCATCAACGCGAGCTTGCGTTGACGGTTGAGATACACAGGAGAACATACGCTTCTAGGCTTCTAGGGCTTACCAACGGTCGCTCTTCGGATATTGGACCCTGGCATCGATGCACGCGACCAAGATGGGATAGCGGATCGTGGGGAAATCTAATTGCAGCTTACTGTAAGTTTCAGCCAACAAACCTCATCCTTAAGATTGCGATCTCCTTAATATGAGAACCGGCTCTGGACCACCTGTAGCGGATCCGCATAATCGCAGTCTCTACAGGGTCGGCAGCAAAGCATCTGGACAAAACGCCTGGACACTGATGTAGATTGCGAGGCTGTTTGTGTAACGCGGACGGTGTTCGGCGGCCGAAACGCTAGTTGCCCGAGCAAGGCGCAGGATGTGAGGCGTCGGTAGTAGGTTTGAGAGAAGGCTTACCGACCTTGGAAGCCCCACAAGGAGCGGATCGTTGTTTGATCGATGGTTTGCGTCTTCTTCAGTCTTGTTGAATGGTTGCGGAACGGATGCTTGGTCAAGTGCAGCTCCCTGAGATGGATAGAGGGGGCGTAATATTGAACGCTAGATCGTATTCAGTCAAGCCTCAATCTGACATCATGCGGCACATGCCAACTTCCAGTACTCTGGGATTTGGGAAAGTGACGATATCCCAGCTTCACGTACCTCAACAACGACTGGTGTTGTCACAAATAGGAAAAATATGATTGGGTTGTACCTGAAATTTTCAAAAATGCCACTTCGAGGCCCCAAACGCCGCTGATCTTCAGACCAGATGCTATCTATACATTCCAAAGGACACTTCTCTGGTCCTTGGCATTGACCCAAACATACTCCGTACACCTTGGGTTCGCCTTGCTCTTTCCCAAAGTGACGGCAAAGAGATTGATCTCCATCCACACGGGTCGCATGCCCATGCGTTCCAGCCTCTCCCACCAAGTTCTAAACCGCCCAAAGTCTACATTACCGCCGGCGTTCGCATTTTCGGTGTTGATTCCGTCGCCGAGGTGGAGTTCGATCATAACCTGACCAATAGGCAGGACGGACTTTCCAGATGCTGTTTTCATGTTGTCGAAAGCGTTCATCATTGTGTCTAAAGCGTCGTATTCACTGCCTTCGATATCGATTTTCAGAATATCGATGTAGGTGTGGTTATTCTGCTTCATCAAACTGGGTAGAGTCCAGAATGGCGGCTCCGAGTCATGCTTATCCTCCTTGCCTAGTCCGACCTTCTTGAAGAATGTTCGATGGCGATGCTTCTCTGCGATTTGCGGGCCCCAGGCATCGACCGAGAAGTCGTAGCCCCAGATACGGGCGCTAGGAATACGTTCGAGCATTTCGGCTTCGAAAGAGGATTCACCGTTGATACCGAAGCTGTACATGACGAGACCTTCTTGTGCGTTCGATAGGGGCTCCTGTGATCCGATGGTCGCAGACGCGGACTTGGGGGCAGGAAGACTCTCATAGATGTTCATTCCGCAGACCCACTTTCCTCCGTCACCGAGTCGGCCAACACGTTGGATGTCATGAGGGCATGTCCATGTCGCTGGGAAGAAGTCCCAGATTGTGAATGGGTATTTTAAGAAGTCCATTGGGAAGAATGGAATCTTCGGATTGTCCGGATGCTGCTTCGCCATCTGATCGCGGAGTTCAACGCTCTTTTTCCATGACTTTTCTGACAGCGCAGATCGGTCTTTTATCCATGCTTGGAGTATCGAGGAGGATTGCGAAGAGCCTGTTGATGGGAGGACAGGGAGATAAGGAAGTAGAGCCGTGCCAGCGGATTCTTCGTTGTGGAAAATGACGATGAGGAAAACGACCACGAATACTCCTGCGAATATACGGGCTGGGACACTTGTAAGCAAGTTTACAATCAGAACTGATTTGATCGAACGTACCACCGAAAGACCGAAACATCGTGGCGGGTGAAAGAGTGACGTTGTAGATAGTGGGAGAGTTGAGTCGAGTCGAGGAAAGACTGTGATGTATAACCTCCGAGTTGAATCGGTGGAGGTAACGATCGCGTCAAGCGTACAAAAAAAGAGAAAGCAGGGTGAAGGGAGGAGGAAACAAGAATGAATTCAAGTTATCGGAAGACAAACGCGACATGTAAACCCTCAAACGACTCCGCCCCTAGTCCGGCTGTGTGATGTCGGTCCTTTAGAACGTGCCAAGGACGTGCGAAACGACAACAGCGGAACGACCAACAGTGTTACGTGTACATCTGCCGAGCGCTTATCATAACCAAACATCAGGTAATGCCCCGTTACAGATTTAGCGTTGAGGGAGCAAGAACGTCCAAGGACCCGTGCTGCCTCGATCATACGAAACCCCGCTCAAGCCGCATGCCGCTATCTTCGCACCATTGAGAGCGAGGGAGCGACTAGTGGATGACGGGGAAGTTCATTAGCCGCACAACGTACGATGAAGCGGCGGGGCACATGTGGGCCGTTGATCATCAAGTCTTGTTTCGGCCGTGTCTTTGTCTCGACGCTCTCCTGAACAAGGCGCGTGTTTCAGGACGTGCCTTCCAAAATCGCGTCGCAATGCATGATGTCATAGGATCTGTCTTCTACGAAAGGAAATGTGGGTATTGTTTGTGTAAATCGCTATTTCGCGATGTGTCTATCTTGGGTGTTGCTCCGCTTTACGGGAGGCTTGTTGATGATGATTATACAACATATTTCCCCGAGGTTATGTTTATCCTTAGCGCCATGCAAATAGACTAAATAGGAAAGTGGATAGTAATGAGATCACGATAGTGTCTTGTGAACGACTATTGCAGCCGCCACCAAAAGCAGACTGCAGGTGGTAAACACCGTATCGCGATGCGCTTCGCCTGGGCTGATAGTTAGTTCTTGGTCCTCGGATCTAGACAAAGTACTAGTGCTTACCTTCTTTCGTAGTGCTCAGAGCAAGCACAACAAAAACATTCAACGGAATTCGAAGAATGCCGTAAATGCTGGCTCTTGAGCCATCCTCAACGAGCTTGCTCTTCAGCGAGCCCATTGCAGGATAGTAAACTCCGCAGCACAACTCAAAAATGCAAAAGCACCACAATGTGAGGCGCTCGTCGCGGAAGTGGCCAGGAACAAAGAAGCACGCGGATGAAACTGCGAGGATGCCTGTAAGCATCTTTTGCGCCGACACAGGTGTTGCGGATGTGGAGAGGTGTTTGTAAAGGAGGGAACCAAACATCATAGAACACATCAAGATGGCGAAAATGAGACCAAACGGAAGTTCTGGTAGATGTTAGCTCTGTGAACCCGGCTTCAGTTGGTTGGAGTATTGCTTACCGTCAGTTGAGCCCGCCAGTTTATGGCTGAGCTTCAACGCTGGGAATTTGAAGAAGATGAACAGAAAAAGAGACCCCTCGAAGAAGCCCGATACCAATGCAAGCATCATGATGTTGCGATCGCGCAAAATCGTTCGGAGAGCAGACGTGGCTGGCGGAGCTGGGGTAGCTTCCTCTTGCTGGAGCAGCCCTTCAGTCTCTGAAGCTCTGCGGCTGCTCGTCCCATAATTCTCTCCCCAGTACTTTGAGATAGCAAGGAAAGACAGACTCAAGCAGCCAATAGAAGCCATGAAGGGTGTCTTTGCCGTGCCTGTCATTCTAACCGCCCACTCTGCGAAGATACCCGCACCGATAGCCACACATGTGTTTGAAGTAGTCATCGTGCTGAATATCGCGCTCAGATGGGGTTCGCCGTCCGGAAGCATGAGCTGATTGAACTCAGCCACCATCCAACTTTCGAAGACGCTCCAAAGAACAGTTCCGCACACACCACCGAGGATGCGACCGAAGAAGAGAACGTAGATGTTGTCGGACAAGAGCGTGGCGCATGATAGGGAGTAGAGGGCGCAGTATCCCAAGCATGCTGTCTTACGCCCGTATCGGTCTGCTAGAGTGCCTACGAAAGACGCAGAGATTCCGGCGGAGATGAAGCCTATGAGAAACAGGAACGCGACTGTTTCTTCTGGAAGACCCTTTTCATCTATACTTTTGTTAGCATTCCAACTTCCAATATAAAGATCGGTCGAGTGCACCTTTGTAGATAGGATAGATATATGGTCCTTGCAGCCAGTCTGCAGCGTTGACCAGCAAATAAATAGGAAAGAAGCGCTTCTTCAACTTGCTTAGGCCCTCCAAATCAGGCTCTAAATGCTCGTGTTCATCCTTCTTGTCTGTAGTCGCTGTCTCTACGACAGCCGCCTTGCGTGAGCGGTGCGACTGGTAGAATGCGAGTGCATTGAGCAGCAGCGATCCAGCGAATGTAGCTCGGTAAAGGTCCATGTTGAATGTGGACTAATGTTGTTGAAAATGAGCGAAAGGCGTTGGTCGGTTGTTGTAAAGTGTATGTCCAGCAAACACGGAGGAATGTAGAAGTCCAAGGTCTCAATGTGTGAAGAGGTTGTAAATGGCACTAGTTCCGGAAGGGTCCGGTGAATGGATTGGATTGGAATGCTGTTGTCCCGTGCTAACGCCGCCAACATTCCCAGACCAGGAGATACGAACACGGTATGCTAACTTGCAGCGGTTGCAAATAGATCGTCCGCCTCGTGCACCCGGACAAGCTGATCCCAATGAAGGCCTGCGGAGCGGCACAAGACTAGGTACCATACATGGGGTCATCCTCGCGGTACGGGCTGACGATAGGCTTGGACGGATTGCGCGTCCATAAGTGGAGTGACACACCACGGCGTTTCTAAAATGTGGGACGCTGGAGCGCGACAATGATGCAAGCCCGTGCCCAGGTCTTGGATGTGCGGGGTCAATGCACCGTCAGGGGCGGCAGCAGGCAGGAACAACCGACGGCGGAGCTGCCGCGTGAAACTCAGCTATGACGATAACTGCTCACAACCACCATCAGTAAAATCGGCTTTGCATATTTGCGCTGTCACAACGATATTGATGCTGGAGTTGAAGCGTCGGAAGCATACTCAGAGATCATGTATCATATATATATATAAAGTCTTGTGCATTGATTCCCTGCACATCTTGCTATCTCTAATCCTATCTGACATTCCCTTAAAGATTGCCATCACGACCCGTCTTGCATACGAGCCCACCTTCCACTTCAACCACCGGACGAGCAGTACTGCGCCTTCGATCTCAATCCTTCAAAAGGGCTCCGTTCCAATGCGCGAACCTTCTCGAGACAAACCTTACATGCCAGCACCTCACAGCCAGGACATCTCCTACCCCTGGTGTGAACGGCCATGCAGAATACGCAATGGTCTCCGCCGCCGGTCTGAAGGCGCCAAGCTGTGCTCTTGTAGATGCAGCTCTGTTGGACGCAGGGGTGAGACATCAGAACGACCATGCCATGTGCCATACCTCCAGGCTTGGGAGTAGGTGGGCCACTGCTGAGCGGACTAGGAAAGGCTTTAGTAGATATATCAGGTACGAAGCAAACAGGCCTACATACCTCTCGTACACTTCAGGGTGTCTCACACGGTAAGCGGCCTCCTCCTTCTGCCATGTGGTATAGGCCTTGCCCAAGAAGTACTGCCAACTTGGCTCGTTGGGCTTGCGTTGCGGCTTGACAGGCGGTGGACTTGCGCTACGGGCTTCTTGAGTCTCAGCGCCATGACTTGTATTACGTGTGTCACCAAAGTTTTCTTCGCCTGCACTGCGGTTCTCTTCCTCAGTCGGAATGTCGTCGGTCTGAAACTTCCTGCGCCAGTAGGAGCGATCGTATTGAGCACGATACTCTGGATCTGAAAGCTTCTCAAAAGCTTCGCGGACGCGGCGGAAGACCGTGGCGTCTGCTATACCTGATTTGTCTGGATGGTGTTTCTTAGCAAGATCCTGGAACGCCTTCCTAATGGCTCCAGCCGAAGCCCCAAGTTCGAGCCCGAGATCAGCATAGTAGTCCTTGAAAGAGTCAGAGGGCATGGCTGCACAAGTTTGGAAGAGCAGCGAAGGAATCAAGATGTCGATCACAGTGAAGGATGGGCTGTGAGTGATTGCGAGTACTTCCGAATCTAGTCAAAGAGAAGGAGTGTAACCTTGAGTAGACCCGATCTATCTCCTGCAAAGATAACCGTTTCCGTTCGCTTATCTCAGTACGGATAGATGCCTGTCAGGCACCAACGATACAAATCATCACGCCTCTCTTTCTGGCAGGCACGCCAGGTGTACAGGACTGAGAGTACCGGCGAGCGAATTTCGACGATTCCATTGGTTCCGCGGCTGTTATCACGTAAAATGTGGGTCATGCTGGTTGTACAGGCAATGACTGTTCGAAATAATGGCGCGATTCAAAGGCGGGGAAGAGCTCCGTGTGTAGGCATTGCCTTAGGTGAGACAATGGTATTTTGGGCGAACAAATCGGTTCTTTTGTCACGATGTCGCGGAGTCATGTGATGCCGACGCTCCAAGGGTCCACGCCACATAGACCGTTGTGACATACTTAAGATATCTTGCAGAATCTTATTTGCGTCAGCATGGATATCGCGCAGTGTCCGTCTTTTGCCGCGTGCTACACTATTGCTGGTAAGCTTGTTCCATCATCGCGCCTCCAGTAGGGAAAAAGGTCGTTTGCCTGAGCCAGATAACGTGATCGGAGTAGTTATCATATGTGGCGCGACCACGCGATACATTTTCCGCTCTTTGTTGGCGTAGCAATGCGGGCTGAAAGAATGCACGAACTGCGGAACACTAACCGAAATATTGCTTTCGTTGTGGACACGATCAGTATCAATGATGGTGCATGAGACGAAAGCCTTTCGGGTTGGATCACATGTCTTAGTTGGTGACGCATGATCTATTGGGTGCTACAGACTTGAACTCGGGGAAGGCGGAGGTGGCAGAGAACAGAACGGAAAACTGTACTAGGTGTGAGCATAATGACACCTCATTCGTAGGCCAGCCCGACGACCGAGCGAGCCTCATTCAGATATTCACGTCAAGCTGGGAATGATGAAGGCATTTC
>Ga0265797_10001877_pt1 | contig 36445 bp, 20 predicted proteins | sample P2T30metagenome_FD_192433 | JGI IMG/M metagenome (GOLD analysis project Ga0265797, IMG submission 192433) | Plant litter microbial communities from East Loma Ridge, Irvine, California - P2 T30 | ecosystem: Environmental > Terrestrial > Plant litter > Unclassified | place: USA: California...
GTGTCGCCCTCAGTTCCCTGCTTGCCCATGTGATCCCAGTGCGCGCTGTAGATCACTACTTCTTCTTTCAGCTTCGGATCGGTACCCGGCACGATGCCGGCCACGTTGAATTCGTCGAGCGTGCGCACCTGGGCGCGGGCGTCGCCCTTGACGCGCGCCTTGAGCGTCACCGGCTTGAAGTTCTTGTTCTCGGCTGCGGCGCGCAGTTTATCCAGGTCCTGGCCGCCGGCGGCGAACACCTTGCGCGCGGTGGCGTCGGTCATCCAGCCCTGCAGGCCGGTGCCCAGCTTGCCCTCGGCCAGCTGGAAGCGCTCGGCGTTGGCCCAGCTGTTCTGCACCACGCTCCAGCCGTACGAGGCCGAGGCGTCGGTGTGGATCAGGATCGCGCCCGCCGCGCCCTGGCGCGCCGCTTCTTCGAATTTATAGGTCCAGCGGCCGTAGTAGGTCAGGCCGGCGCCGTTGAAGCGCTTCGGTTCCGCGGCGGTCGGCGCCGGGTCGTTGACCATCATGACGATGACCTTGCCCTTCAGGTCCATGCCCTTGAAGTCGTTCCAGCCGCCTTCTTCCGGCGCGTTGATGCCGTAGCCGACGAACACCAGTTCCGCGTCCAGCGTGTGGTCGGCCTTGGCGTCGCCCGGGCCCCAGACCCAGTCGGCGCCGAACTGCAGCGGCACGGCCTGGCCATTGGCAGTGATGCCGATCGTGCTCTTCTCGGGCACCGCACGCACACCGGCGATCTTGACCGGCTGGCGGAAGCTGTTGCCGTTGGCGGGTTTGAGGCCGACTGCCGCTGCCTGCGTCTCGAGATAGGTGACGGTCAGTTCGCCGCCGCGCTGGCCGGTGCCGCGGCCTTCGAGGGCGTCGGACGAAAGGAAGGCCAGGTGCGCGCGCAGCGGCGCTTCCTGGACGGTGGCGGCTTGCGGATTATTTTGTTGGGCGTGGGCCGGATAGGCCAGCGCCAGGCTGGCGGCGAGGGCGGTGAGGACAACGGAAGAGACGATCTTGGACATGAAAATCCTGCTGCGTGAGTTGATCGATGGAGCCGCCGATTGTGTCAACCGGCGGGTCATCCGGACAGGCACGCCTCGCTCAATGTGCCGGGCGTGCGCGGGTATTTTATGACAACTGATCAGTAAAACCGCAGGATATCGGTGGCGTGCGTGGCACCGGCGTAGTCCGGCAGCGGCGCGGCGCTCGCGGGCCGTTCGGGCAGCAGGTGGCGCGGCAGGCCGGGCATGCGCTCTTCGACCGTGATCGCGAAGATCTCGTCGGCGGCCGATTCGATCTCGAAGCGCAGCAGCCGATCCTCCATCCCGTACAGCGACAGGCGCCACGGGCCTTCGCTGTCGGTAAGTGTCACGCCGTCCAGGCGCGAGCGCAGCGCCTTGGCGCCCGACATCCACAGTTCGATGTGCGGCGCGCGGTTCTTCGAGCGCACCGTGAAGCGTCCCAGTCGCACCTTGCCCACCTGGTCGAGCAGGATGAAGCATTCGGGGAAGGCGATGCCATCGTCGCGCGGCGCGATGGCGTGCCACTGGCGCGGGCTGTGCCAGCCGAAGACCTCCATATAGATACTGGGTTCCTTCTGTTGGCCGAACAGCATGCGGCCCCAGTCGCCGAGCGCTTGCGGCGGCAGCAGCCAGTAGGCGCGCCAGGTGTTCATGTCCTTGAAGTAGACCAGCCGTTCGAGTCCGGCGTCGGCTTTTGTCGTCGGTTGCGGCGCGCTGCATGGTATCGCAAAGCAGAAGGCGGCGCCGGCCAGCGCCAGCGCGCCGACGGCAAACGGGCCGGCGCGCAGCGTCAAGACCAGGCCAATAAAGCACAGCAAGGGCAGCGCCATCAGCATCGGCACCATGTACATGCGCTGCGGCGCCAGCAGCAGCCAGGTGTCGCGCAGCGCTGGAGGAAACAGCACCAGCACCGGCGCCATGCCGGCGATCAGCAGCGCTGCGCGCGTCGGCCGGTCCTGGCGTTGGCCCCAGTCCGATGTCAGCGCCAGCACCGCCATCAACCCGAAGGCCAGCGGCCATGCCAACAGCCATGCGGCGCCTGGCAACACCAGCGCCACCAGTGGCAGCGCCAGCGCCGGCCAGGCCAGCGCGCCGAGCGTGGCGGCAGTGGCGCCGACACTGCGGCGCATCAGCGCCAGGCCGGCGACGAAGGCGCAGACGGTAAGCGCGAGCAGCACCAGCGGCACGCGCGTGTCGCCGGCAACGCCGGCCTCCATCATCTCCCAGCGCCAGTTCCAGGTGCCGATGCGTGTGATCACCAGCAGGAAGACGACGCCGAACAGCCCTTGCAGCGCTTCGGTGGTCTGGTCGTCCTGCCCGATACAGCGCCAGGCCAGGCCGAATGCGACACAGCAGGCCAGCGCCAGCACCCAGCTCACGCCGTGCGCATGCTGCACCGGCTTGAGCAGCGGCAGTGAAAAATAACTGCGGCCAGCGTGGCGGCCGTGCGACAGCGGCGCCTCGCCATACGCGCGCGCCAATCGCAGCATGGCGTCGCCCAGATGCGCGCGATGGTCGGCGGCGGCGCCGGTGAACAGCAGCAGCGGCGCATCGAGCCGGGACAGCGGGCCGACCTGCGGTGCGCCCGGCAGCATGCGCGCCATCTCGGCCAGCAGCGACGAGCCTTCGATCTCCGGCGCGGCGCGCTGCCAGCCGGCCAGCGCCGCGCCGTCGGCGCCACTGGTGTTGAACAGTCGCAGCGGGCCGGCGCCGTCGTCGAATTTCAGTGTGAGCGCAATGCGGCGCGCCAGCGGATGCTGCTCGGCGAAGCCTTGCGCGCCCAGCATGCCGACCTGTTCGCCGTCCGCGAACAGCAGCACCACGTCGTTGCTCGGGGGCGAGGCGTGCAGGAAGCGCGCCGTTTCAAGCAGCGCCGCCGCTGGCGCGGCATCGGTGACGTCGCCATCGTAGTGGGTCGCCAGCAGCAGCGCGGGACGTGTCGCCGCGCCCCGTGCGCGGCCGGGAATGCGCACCACCACGTTGCGCACCACGCCGATCGTGGTGTGGCGCCCGCCAAAGAAATACACGGTCGACTTGCGCACCGTGGCGCGCTGCACCTCGGGCGCGAGTCCCATCGCGCGCAGCTGCGCCAGCAAATAGTCGCGCGCGCGGGCGTTGGACTCGGTGGCGATCGCACGCGGCTCGCCCAGCGCGCGCAGGTGGCCGTCCATGCGCATCGTCCAGCCGCGCGCCGCCACCTCGACCCCGGGCGGCGGGATGCGCGGCGGCGCCAGCGCCAGCCAGGTCAGCCAGGCGACGAGCGCCAGCGTCAGGCAGGCGAGGGCGCTGCTGGCCAGATTGCGCGGGCGAGTGGCGGCGGGTAGTGCGACGGCAGTCATCTCCATGGTGGTTTCTCTCCTTGTTGTTGTGGTGTTTTTTCAGGGCGCAGGCAGCCGCGCGCCGGTTCGGTAGCGCAAATAACAGGCGAAAAAAAACCCGCCGGTCCGGTGAAGGTGGCGGGCTGAAGAGGAAAGAGATCTACTCGAGCGTCCAGACGTAGGCGATCTGCGCCCAGCCGGCTTCGGCGATGCCGTTGTTATTCGCCGGCTGGAACTGACACAGGCTCAGCGCATTGACGGCGGCGCGGTCCAGCTCGCGCGAGCCGCTGGACGACTGGACGCGCGATTGCTGCACCCGGCCATCGGCGCCGACCAGCAGCGCCAGGGTCACGGTACCGGTCTCGCCATTGCGCGCAGCGCGCATCGGATAGTCCGGCTTGGCGCAACCGTTGGCGTCGGCCAGCACCGCATTACGCATCTGGCCGCTATTGCTGGAAGGCTGCACGGCGGGCGCCGGCGGCGCTTCGGATTGCGCGGGCAGAGCCGGCTCAGGCGCCGCTTCGGTGGTGGCTGCTACCTGCGGCTCGATCGGCGGCAGCGGTACATCGACTTCGACCTTCGGCACCACGACTTCGGGCGGCGCGCTGCGCAGTTGCGGCTTGGGCGGTTGCGGCGGTGGCGACGGCGGCGGAATCTCGGGCTTGACCCACACCAGCGTGTCATCGAGCACGGCCGGCAGCGAGATCGTCTTCGAGTTCATGCTGTTGATGACGCCCAGCGCCACCAGCACATGCAGCCCGGCCACCAGGGCGAACTTGCCGGCCTTGCCGCCGGCACTTTGGTCAACGTGAGTGAAATGCATGGCAACCTCCTGTCTGTTGGTCCCGGCCACCTTGCACCGGGTTTATTACCTTGGAAGAAGTACATACTTACCGCTGTTGGAATGAATATATGCTAGCTCCTAGCAATTTGCAACTCTATTTATGAGTAGTTCTGTAGGATTGGCGGCTCCGCCGCCGACGCATCCACCGTCCCGTGCGTCACCCCCTCATCACCAAGACACCCAAAATCCCCTCGCCTTCCCCATCGCTTCCACGCCCGTTGTATGAAATAATTCCCAACTGTGCCGTGGCTGTCGCCCGGCCCTGCAATGCCACAGTCTGGCTAAGCAACGCAACAGGCCAGCGCGCCCGGAGAACAAATGGCAGATCAACAAAAACCCATCCGCGTAATGCTCGCGGACGACCACCCGATCGTGATGACCGGCTTCGCCATGTCGCTCGAAGCGGCCGGCATGCAGGTGGTGGGGCAGGCCAAGACCCCGAACGAGGCGACTGCCCTGTACGCCGCCCAGCAGCCCGACGTCGCCGTGCTCGACATGCGCTTCGGCACCGAACTGACCGGCATGGACGCCGCCCACGCCATCCTCAAGGCCGATCCGTCGGCCAAGATCGTCTTCCTGAGCCAGTTCGACCAGGACAGCCTGATCAAGGAAACCTACCGCCTCGGCGCCCACGCGTTCGTGACCAAGGATTGCGATCCGGCCGACCTGGCCACCGCGGTGCGCCACGCGCACGAGGGCAAGCTGTACTTCCTGCCGCACATCGCGTCGCGCCTGGCCAGCATGGCGGTGCGCGGCGAAGTCACGCCGCAGTCGCAGCTCGACGAGCGCGGCCTCGAGATCTTCAAGTTCATGGCCGAGGGCATGACCAACGCCGAGATCGCGGAGCGGCTCGACCTGTCGACCAAGACCATCAGCAATATCAGCCAGTCGATCAAGGAAAAGCTGGGCGTGCACCGCCAGGCCAGCATCACGCTGCTGGCGGTCAAGCACGGCCTGATCGAACCGTAAGCGCCCGATGAATCGCACCCTGCGCAGCATCGGCAAGGACATGGGCGCCAATGCCCCCGCGCTGGCCTCGATGCTGGCATTGACACTGTTGATCGCGATGGCCGCCGGCGCGGTGCAGGCGGCGAATCAGGCTGCGCAGCAGACGGCGAATCCGTCCACGGGCCAGGTCGCGCAACCGGCAGCCAGTTCACTTGCCACGCCCGTGGCGCCGGCCGCGCCAGTAGCGGCGCAGCAAGAGCGCAGCGATAGTCGCGGTGACAATCGCAGCGACAATCGCGGCGAAACCCAGGGCTTCCGTTTCCAGATCATCACCGGCGACGATTCCGCCGTCACCCACCGCATCGCCGAAGATCTGTACAAACGCCTGGTGCCGACCTTCGCCGCCTTCCGCACCGAGCTGGCGCAGAAGCGCCGCATGCTGTACATCGCGATCGGCCCCACCGCGCTGCGCGACGCGCTGTCGCGCCGCTGCGATTGCGTGGTGATCTCGGCCTACACCTCGAGCCAGGTGTGGCGCAGCGTGACGTCGCGCCAGAGCCCGAGCCAGAACCAGGCCAGACAGCGCCGTCCGTCCAGCACCGCGATCTATGCCGAACCGGCGCCGAGCGACCAGATGCGCCTGGCCGCGCTGCTGTACGGACGGCCGGTGCGGGTTGGCGTGCTGCTCGGACCCGACACCGCCTTCCTGCGCCCGCAACTGCACGACGCGGCCGAGGTGCAGATGTATTCGCCCGGCGAAGATTTGAACCACACCCTGAACAGCATGACGCGCGCCGAGATGCTGCTGGCGCTGCCCGACAGCGACATCTACAACGCCGAGAACGTGCGCAACATCCTGCTCTCGACCTACCGCCGCAAGCAGGGCGTACTGGGCTTCTCGAGCGACATGGTGAAGGTCGGCGCGCTGGCTACAACCTACTCGGAGATCGAGGATATCAACGCCCAGGTGGCCGAGATCGCGGCGCACTTCGTGGCAACCGGAGAACTGGCCGAGCCGCAGTTTCCGCGCTACTTCCGCACCATCATCAACGAAGGCGTGGCCAGCTCGCTCGACCTGCGCGTGACCGACGCCGCCCGCAACTTCGCGCGCCGCGCACCGACGCCATGAACCTGCGTTTCTGGCGCGGCTGGGGCGTGGGCCGGCGCATGGCCGTGATCACCATGCTGCCGGTGGCGCTGCTGTTCACGTCTTTCGTCTGGTATTCGTGGTACGCGCACCGCGCCCAGGTGGCCGAAGAACTGGCCGAGCGCGGACGTATTTTGGCGCGCGCGCTGGCCGAAACATCCGAGTACAACGTCATCTCGGGCAACCTGTCCGACCTGCGCCTGACCATCAATGGCCTGGTGCAGTCCGACCGCAGCATCTACCGGGTCGACGTGGTCGACGCCAGCGGCCGCGCTTCGGTGCGCGTGGTGTCCGAATCGGCCACCGACGCCCAGCCGCATTACTACGAAGCGCAGATCCGCAAGCAGGTGGTGTGGATCAACCTGTTCTCGGACAACGGCACGCCGCACGTATCGGCGTCGAGCGACTCGCGTCCGCCCACGCTCACCACCGAAGTGGTGGGCTGGGTACGGGTGACGATGTCGCCCTCGAACATGATGGCCAAGCAGACCGACCGCTTCCAGATCGAGCTGTCGATGGCGGCGCTGGCGCTGGCCGCCAGCGGCATCCTGGCCTGGGTGCTGGCGCGCTCGCTGATCGTGCCGCTGCGCGAAGCGATCGGATCGCTGCGCCAGATCCGCGGCGGTAACTTCCAGGTCAATCCGCCCGTCTCCACCGGCGGCGAGATCGGCGAACTGCAATCGTCGATCGGCGAGATGGCGCTGGCGCTGGGCGAATCCAAGCGCGACCTCGAGAACAAGGTGGCCGAGCGCACGCGCGACCTGCTGGCCTCGCGCAACGAAGCGCTGCGCGCCGACGCCGACAAGCGTAAACTCATTCAAAAGGTCAACGAGATCATCGAGGACGAGCGCAAGAGCATCGCGGTCGAGATCCACGATGAACTCAATGCGTCCTTGATCGCGGCGCGCCTGGAAGCGCAGGCGATCGGCCTGCTGGCGGCCAAGGCGCCGCCGGGCGCCGAAGTGACCGAGATCCGGCGCAAGTCCGAAGCGATCACCAAGCTGGCGCTCGACCTGTACGCCAACGGCCGCCGCCTGGTGCGCCGCCTGCGTCCTGAAGTGCTGGACATGCTCGGCCTGCACGGCGCGGTGGAAGAAGTGGTGCGCCACTACGACAGCACGTCCGGCTGCCGTTTCGATTTGCACAGCGAAGGCGACTTCGCGCGCCTGTCGAACGAGCTGGCGATTTCGGCCTACCGCATCGTGCAGGAAGCGCTGTCGAACGTGATGAAGCACGCCGGCGCGCGCTCGGCGCACGTGAGCCTGCTGCTCGACGAAGGCAAGGGCGTGCTGCGCATCCGTGTGGTCGACGACGGCGCCGGCTTCGACACCGCCAGCGCCTCCGAAGGCATCGGCATCATCGGCATGCGCGAGCGCGCCTACGCGCTGCACGGCACGATCGAAGTACGCTCAAGCCCGGGCGAAGGCACCGACGTCGCCATCGCGCTGCCGCTCAACGTGCCGGCGCAGCCATCCCTGATCACGCCGGCCGTGCCGGCATCCGCTTCCTGATTTCACCTTTTACACGCATAGAACCATGTCCAACGAACTGCTGACGCCCTACGAAAAGGGCAACCTGAACCAGACCACCACCTGGGCCGAATGCATCGCCTGGTACCAGGACCTGGCGCACCGCTTCCCGAATGTGCTGCGCTTTGAAAAAGTCGGCGTGTCGGATGCGGGTGTGCCGATCCACGCCGGTGTGGTCAGCAGCGACGGCGTGTTCGAGGTCGACGCGATCAAGCGCGCAGGGCGCGCCGTCTTCTTCAACAATAACGGCATCCATCCGGGCGAGCCGGAAGGCGTCGATGGCTGCATGGCGCTGGTGCGCGACTTCTGCGTCGACCCTGCGCGCCTGCTAGCGCTGGGCCAGACCGTGTTCCTGTTCGTCCCGCTGTACAACGTCGACGGCGCCTTCAACCGTGCGGATACGTCGCGCGTGAACCAGGACGGGCCGGAGCAATTCGGCTTCCGCGGCAACAGCCGCCACCTCGACCTGAATCGCGACTTCGTCAAGTGCGACACCCTGACCGCGCAGGTGTTCAACACCCTGTTCACGACCTGGGACCCGGACGTGATGGTCGACACCCATACGTCCAACGGCGCCGACTACAGCTACACCATGACCCTGATCCACACCCAGCCCGACAAGCTCGGTGGCGGCCTGGGTGACTTCCTGCGCAAGGAGATGCTGCCCGCGATGTACGCCGGCATGGACGCACGCGGCTGGCCGACCTGCCCGTACGTGAACCCGGTGCAGGACAGCCCCGACCACGGCATCGCCGACTTCCTCGAGACCGCGCGCTTCTCGACCGGCTACGCGGCGCTGCACCACACGATCGGCTTCATGCCCGAGACGCACATGCTCAAACCCTTCAAGGACCGCTACGAATCGATGCGCGCGCTGGTCGAGACGGCGCTCGCGTTCACCGTGACGCATGCCGATCGCATCCAGTCGCTGCGCCGCGCCGCGCGCGAAGAAGGCCGCACGCGCGCCCAGTGGCCGGTGCGCTGGAAGCTCGACCAAGCCAACCCGTCGAGCTTCCGCTTCAGGGGCTACGAAGCCAAGTACAAGAAAAGCGCCATCGGCGACTACACGCGCCTGTACTACGACCGCAGCAGCCCATGGGAGCGCGACATCGCCTGGTACGACAGCTTCCCGGTCGACGTCAGCGTGCCGGCGCCGCAAGCGTATGTGGTGCCGCAGCAGTGGCGCGAAGCGATCGAACGGTTGCAGATGAATGGCGTGCAGATGGAGCGCGTGCAAGCCGATCGCGTGCAGCAGGTGGCGTATTACCAGGTGCTGGCGGTCGGGTCGCGTGCGGGTGCGTATGAGGGCCACATGTTCCATGACGAGGTGGCGCTGGATCGTCGCATCGGTGAGGTGCAACTGCGCGCCGGCGACTACATCGTGCCGCTGGACCAGGACCGCGCGCGCTATGCGGTCGAGACGCTCGAGCCGCTGGCGCACGACAGCTTCTTCCGCTGGGGCTTCTTCAACAGTGTGCTGGAGAAGAAAGAGCATTACTCGGACTACGTGTTCGAGGATACGGCCGAAGCCTTGCTGCGCGAGGAGCCGGCGCTGGCGGCTAAATTTGCGCAGTGGAAGGCCGAGAATCCGGGGCTGCTCGCCAGCCAGGAGGCGGTGCTGGACTTCATCTACGCCAACTGCGAACGCTATCGCGAGCCGGAGTGGAACCGCTATCCGGTGTTCATGATCGAGCGCTGATCTGTCGGCGTGGGCGGCGTTGCCAGCCAATGGCCGTAGGGTTGGGGGCTTCGCCGCCGACGCGTTCAAGCAGCTTTCAATCCGCCGCGTCGTGTTCAGAATGTGTTGAAGGCGTCGGCGGCAGAGCCGCCAACCCTACGAGAGATTCAGGCAATCGCGCTTACTTCGACGCCGCGATCCAGCGCTCCACCTTCGCCTCCAGCACCGCCAGCGGCAGCGTGCCCTCATCGAGCACCACCTTGTGGAATTCCGGCAGCTTGAACTTGTCGCCCAGTGCCGCCTGCGCGCGCTGGCGCAATTCCATGATCTTGAGCGCGCCGATCTTGTACGCCAGCGCCTGACCCGGCATCACCATGTAGCGCTCGATCTGCGCGCGCGCCTCCAGGTCGGAGTAGCCGAGCGTCTCCTTGAAGTACGTGATCGCCTGCTCGCGGCTCCAGCCTTTGCTGTGCATGCCGGTGTCGACCACAAGGCGCGCGGCGCGCAGCATCTCGTCGTTCAGGTGGCCGAAATAATCTTCCGGCTGCTCGAACAGGCCCATCTCCTTGCCCAGCGTCTCGGCATACAGCGCCCAGCCTTCGGTGAAGGCGGTATTGCCGCCGAATTTGCGGAAGTTGGGCAGGCCCAGTTCCTGTGTCAGCGCCAGGTGGAAGTGGTGGCCCGGCTGGCCTTCGTGCAGGTACAGCGTGACCATGCCGGTCTTGCCGTACTGTTTCGGGTCGTTCACCACCGACCAGAACACGCCCGGACGCGATCCATCAGCGGCCGGCGAGGTGTAATGGTCCGACGCCGTCTCGCGCGTGAGTTCCGGCTCCAGGCGCACTTCGAGCGGCGCCTTCGGCATCAACGTGAACAGCGCCGGCAGCTTGGTGCGCACAGTGGCGTCGAGCTTCTGGAACACCTCGATCACCTGCTGGTCCGAGGTAAACGGTTTATATTTGGATTGCTCCGACACCCAGCGCGGCAGGCCGGCAGCCGTGCCGGTGTAGCCCATCTTCGGCCCGATCTTGCCGTACTCGCCCTGGATGCGCGCCACTTCCTTCAGGCCGATCTCATGGATCTGGGCCGGGCTCAATGAAGTGGTCGTCATCGCCGCCACGCGCGCCGCGTACCAGGCTTCGCCATTGGGCAGCACATTCCAGCCAGCCGTGGTACGGGTGGCCGGCAGGTAGTCCTGCTCGACATACTTCGCCAGGCGCGCCAGTGCCGGATTGAGCTTGTCGGCCAGCGTCTTGCGGTAGTCCGCCGTCAGCCTGGTCTTGTCGGCGCTGGAGAAACCGGCCGGCAGGTTCTTGATCGGGGTGTAGAAGATGCTGGTCTCGGGCGATGCCGCCACCAGCTGCTTCAGTTGCGGCAGCAGCGACTGCATCGGTTCGCGCGGATGCACGATGCCGCGCTTGACGCCTTCGCGCATGTTGGCAATCGACTGGTCGATGTACGGCGCCAGCTGCGCCAGGCGGCTCAGATACGCGCGGTAATCCTTGGGTGTCAACAAAGGCTGCGCGCCCTGGCCGCCCGCGTAGTTGGCCAAAAACGCCGGCATGTTGAACATCTGGTCCAGCGGCAGCAGGTGTTCGGGGAAGGCGCCCAGGCGCAGCGCGGCATTGAGCTCGAACTGCAGGATGTCGTGGCTGGCCTGGTCGCGCGCGTTCAGACGCTCGCGCGGGATCGCCTGCAGGCGCTTTGAATAGCCGCGATACAGGTCCATCTGGCGCTCGCGCTTGTTCGGCGCGATCGACAGCCCGAGCTGGTCGAAGAAGCGGCCGTCGCCGCTTTCGGTTGCCCACACCGGCTCGAAGCGCGCATAGGCCTCGTAGTAGTCGTCAGCCAGCTTGTTGATCTGCGCGGCGGCCTTGCTGTCGACAGCGGTGGCGGCCGACGTGGCGGCGGCGTTGCCCGCGGCGTGGACCGGCGCGCACGCCAGCAGGGCCGCCGTCGCCAGCGCGCCCAGCTTCAAAAATGCGTTCATCGTTCGATTTCCTTAGTAGCTGGCCAGCGGCGTCAGCGCGCCGTTCTTGAAGGTGTACACCGTCACCGCGGTTTTCTTGAGGTTGCCCTTGGCGTCGTAGCCGTAGGTGCCGATTACGCCCTGGTAGCTGATCGCGTGCATCGCCGCGCCCACCTTGGCCGCATCGACCGACTTGGCGTTCTGGATCGCCTGCGCAATGAATTTGGTCTGGTCATAGAACGACGGCGCGTACACGTCCGGCTCGCGCCCGAAACGCTTCTTGTAGTTGGCCAAAAAGGCCGCGCCGCCCGGCTGTTTGGCGACGATGGCGCCGGCTTGCGCGCAGCGCACGTTCTCGCCAACGGCGGCGCCGCCCAGCTTGGCCATTTCGGGACTGCACAGCGTGTCGCCGCCGAGCAGCGGCACGTTCAGGCCGAGCTGCTTCATCTGGCGCACCATTGGCGCGGCCTGCGGCGCGTAGCCGCCGAAGAAGATCGCGTCCACGCGCTTGGCGCGCAGCGCGGTCAGGATGGCGGCGAAGTCGGTTGCCTTGTCGTTGGTGTACTCGTGGCCCGCGACCTTCATGCCGGCGGCCTGCGCCTGGCGCTTGAATTCCATCGCGATGCCCTGGCCAAACGCGGTGCGGTCGTCGATCACGCCGATGTTCTTGACCTTCAATTCCTTGGCCGCGTAGCCGGCCACCGAGGCGCCAACCTGCGTATCGCTGGCAACGATGCGAAACACCGTCGGGTAGCCGGCAGCCGTGATCTTGGGGTTGGTGCCGACGGTCGACATCAGGATGCCGGCATTGTTGTACACGCGCGAGGCGGGGATCGCGACGCCCGAGTTGTACGGCCCGAGCACGAACTTGACGCCGGCATCGGCGAATTTCTGGGCCACGCTGACGCCCTGTTTCGGGTCGCCGCCATCGTCTTCGGAGCGCAGCTCAAAACGCAGCACATCGGCGCCGAGCTTGATCTTCTGGGCGTTGAGTTCTTCGACGGCGAGGCGCACGCCGTTTTCATTGTCCTTGCCGGCAAAGGCATTGGCGCCCGATAGCGGGCCGCTGACACCGATCCTGACGACCTGCTCGGCGGCGTTGGCGTGGACAAAAGTAAGGGCAGATACGACAGCCAGCGCCAGCGGCGCCAGGTTCATTTTCGATGGCATTCCCAGAAGTCTCCGTTGATAGCAACGGCTGCCATCATCGCACGATTCACATGGCTCGCGAAATGGGCGCAGTGTAACGATACGTAGCCTTAAGCGGGCACGCCGTGCGAGATCAGTTCCAGCGGCAGAGCGGTGGTGGACTTGAGCTGTTCCATCGAAAACGCCGACGACACGCCGGTCAGGCGCGCGGCCTTGATCAGCTTTTTGTAGAAGCGGTCGTAGCCGGCGATGTCGGTGGTGACCACCTTGAGCAGGTAGTCGACGTCGCCGCTCATGCGGTGAAATTCGAGCACTTCGGGCAGCGCGATCACGGCGGCGGCGAAGCGCGCCAGCCATTTTTCATCATGCTCGACCGTGCGCAAGCTGACGAACACGGTGACCGGCAGGCCGACCTTCTGGCGGTTGACGATGCTGACCCGGCTCTCGATATAGCCTTCTTCTTCCAGGCGCTTGACCCGTTTCCAGCACGGGGTGCTGGACAGGCCCACCTTTTCGCTCAATCCCGAGATCGACAGCGTAGCGTCCGCCTGCAGCGCGGCGAGGATCGCACAATCAAACTTGTCCAGTGAGTTCATATTACCGTTTGATAATTTTAAGAATAATCATCCTTCATTCCGCAAGAATTTCAGGAAATTTAGAACGTATCGATCGGCGCAACTTCGTATCATATTACTGGACATTAACATCTAACGCGATCACTTTTTGAATTATTGGCAACGCTTTATGCACACTGAAATCTACCTCGACGCGAACGCCACTTCTCCGGTGCTGCCGGCTGCGCTGGAGGCGGCGCTGGCGGCGATGGCCGACTGCTTCGGCAACCCGAGCAGCAGCCATGCGGCGGGTCTGCGCGCGCGCGCCTTGCGCGAAGAAGTGCGCGCCTGCGCGCGCCGCGTGGTGGGTGCGCCCGAGGGTCGCGTGATGTTCAACAGCGGCGCCACCGAAGGGATACAGACGGCCGTGCTGTCGGCGCTGTGCGCCGTGCGTGCGGCGCGGGGCAGTGGCCAGGCAACCGGCGACCTGCTGCTGTTCGGCGCCACCGAACACAAGGCGGTGCCGGAAAGCCTGGCGCACTGGAACCGCCTGCTCGATACAAGGCTCGAACTGCGGGTGCTGCCGGTCGACGCCGATGGTCGCCATCGGCTCGACGTGCTGCGCGAGCTGGCGCCGCGCGCCGCCTTTGTCTGCACCATGGCCGCCAACAACGAGACCGGCGTCGTGTCCGACCTGGACGCCATCGCCGCCGTGCTGCGCGAGTGCGCCAGCCCGGCGCTGTGGATGGTCGACTGCGTGCAGGCGCTGGGCAAGCTGCCGCTGGCCTTGAGCGCGAGCCGCATCGACTACGCGCCGTTCTCGGGCCACAAGCTGTATGCACCGAAAGGCATCGGCATGCTGTACGTGCGCGAAGGCAGCCCGTTCACGCCCTTGATGTGCGGCGGTGGACAGGAACAGGGGCAGCGTTCGGGCACCGAGAACATGGCCGGCATCGCCGCACTGGGCGCGGTGCTGCGCGCATTGGAGGAGGGCGGCACGTTCCGCACCCATGATGCCTTGCTGGCTTGCCGCGCGCGCCTGGTGGCGGCGCTGCAGGCGGCGTTCCCGGCCATCGTGTTCAACGCGCCGCTCGAATACGCGCTGCCGACCACCCTGAATTTTTCGGTGCCGGGCCTGTCCAGCGCCGACGTGCTGGACGTGTTCGATGCCGCCGGCATGCGCGTCAGCGCCGGCTCGGCCTGTTCCGCATCCAGGGCCGCGCCGAGCTACGTGCTCGATGCGATGGGCGTGCCGGCCTGGCGCAGCGCGTCGGCGGTGCGCATGTCGTTCGGGCCGTTGATGATCGACGCCGCCATCGACCTGGCGTGCGAACGCATCGCGGCCTGCGCCCGTGCGCTGGCGTTGCCGCTGCTGGCGCCGTCGACCGTCGCGGGCGAGAGCGTCGGCCTGGTGCAGCTGGAGCACGAAGAAGGAGACGGCTGGCTGCTGTTCGACGCCGCCAGCCGCGAATGCATCGCCATCGATCCGCCGCCGGCGCTGGCAGAACGTACCGTCGCCATGCTGCGCGCGGGCGGTTACCGCTTGCTGGCGGCGCTGGCAACCGGCACTGGCGGCGCTGCCAATCCGGCCGGCGCCAGCCTGTGCGCCTATGCGGCGCAAGGTATCGCCGGCTGGCCCGACGGCGGCTTTGAGGCGCAGCTGGAAGACGGGCGCCGTTTGCCTGCGGTCGCACTGGGTTCGGATACGCTGGTGCGAGACGGCGACGACTATCTGTTCGGACGCCTGGATAATGGCGTGCTGGGAAAGGTGCGCTTCGCCTTCGCGGGTGGACAGTCGCCCATCGCCGGCACGATCCAATGCGACGCACCGGAAACTGAACTGGACGCCGCTGCACTGGCATCCTGGCTGGCCGCCCATCCGGACGCGCTGGTGGTCGACGTGCGCTGCGCGCGCGAGTTTTCCGTCGGCGCGCTCGACCTGCACGGCCGCGCCGCGCTCAACGTGCCGCTGGCGCGCCTGACCGAACACGCGTCCCATTGGCTGGGCACGGATGCCCGTCCGCTGCTGTTCGTGTGCCGCAGCGGCGCCCGCAGCGCCCGCGCGGCGCGCACCTTGCGCGGCCTGGGTCACCAGCGCGCCTGGTCGCTGGCCGGCGGTTTCGCCCTGGCCGAATAAGCGCCCTCCCGGCCGACGGTGGTGTGTGTACGCCACCGCACGGTCGTGCGCTCGTCCTTTCTCTAGCATGGACCTGACCGTGCGCGCCCAGCGTTTCCTGCCTGAACCGCCCCGTGCGCCCTGTGCGCCAGCGGTTTGATGCGCACGTCTCCAGCTCTGAGGTTCCCGTTGAAAGTTGAGAACGATCCGATGGCCGGGCAGCCAGCATCTCCCGATGCGGCGCCGGTCGCAGGCCATGATGCACCCTGGCGCGCCGCTCCGATCGGAACGGCGCAGCTGGGGGCGCATGCGCGCGCGCTGGCCGCGCATCATCGGGTCGCAGGAGCGGTCGCCGCCACCGATTTGCTGGCGCTGCTGGCGACGAACATTGACGTCATTGCCGACGCCTGCGACGCATTGGAGCGGGCGGCGCGCGCCGGCGTCACGCTGCCGCCGGCTGGCGCGCGGCTGCTCGACGGCTTCCATTTGTTCGACGTGCAGGCGCGCCTGGCGCGCGGCCAGTTGCTGCGCGCCGCGCCGCGTCTACCGCGCTTGATGCCCGAGGCCCAACCGCGCACCTGGCAACTGGTGCTCGATGTGGTGGCGCATGGCGACGGTGCGGTCGATGCCGAAGTGTTGCAGCGCTTCCTGGCCGCTTACGGCGAGCATACCCCCTTGACCATCGCCGAACTGGACGCCGTGCCGGCGCTGCTGCGCATGGCGCTGATCGACAACCTGCGCCGGCTGGCCGCGCGCGCCGCGCGCATCTGCGCCGGTCGCACCCAGGCGCAGGAATGGGCGACGCGGCTGGAGGCCTGCGCCGAAGAGCGCCCCGGCGACTTGCTGCTGCTGGTGGCCGACATGGTGCGCAGCGCGCAGGTAGGCGACAGCGGCTTCGTGGCCGAACTGGCGCGCCGCCTGCAGGGACGCGGCCCCGCGCTGCAACAGGTGCTCGACTGGGTCGATGCGCGCCTGGCCGACGACGGCGCCGGCATCGCCGCGCTGACCCAGCGCGAACGCGGCGAGCTGGCCGAAGACGCCGTCTCGGCCGGCAACAGCCTGGCCGCCCTGCGCCTGCTCGATGGCGTCGACTGGAGCGCGCTGGCCGAAGCGTTGGGAGAGACTGAAAACGTACTGCGTACCGATCCCGCCGGCAGCTACGCGCACATGGACGCGATCACGCGTGCGCGGTACCGGCGCGCCGTCGAGCGCCTGGCGCGCGCCGCGAACCGGAGCGAAGTCGAGGTGGCGCGCGAAGCGATCGCCCTGGCCGGCGTGAACCGCGCGCCGGGCGAGGGCGGGCTGGATGGCCGCACGCGCCATGTCGGTTATTACCTGGTCGGGCCGGGACGCGACGCGCTGGCGGCGCGCCTGGGCGGCGCCGGTGTGTTGCGTCGTTTGCGCATGCTGGCCCCGCGTTTGCCGCTGCCGCTGCAGATCGGCGCGGTCGGGTTGTTGACGCTGGCCTTCCTGGCCGCGATCCTGGTGCACGCGCGCCAAGGCGGCGCCGGCCTGGCGCTGTTGGCCCTGATCGGCATGCTGGCGCTGCCCGGCGCCGGCGAAGTGGCGCGGGCGCTGGTGCGCATGGTCTCTGGCTGGCTGGCGCAACCGCGCCCGACCCCGCGCATTGCGCTGGACCAAGGAATCCCGCCTGATGCCGCCACGCTGGTGGCGGTGTGCGCCCAACTGAGTGACGCACCCGGCGTATCGACACTGTGCGCCGACCTCGAAGTGCGCTACCTCGGCAACCGCGATCCGCGCCTGCGTTTCTGCCTGCTGGCCGACCTGCCCGATGCGGCGAGCGAGCAGGCGTCCGGCGACGAGGCGCTGTGCGAGCATGTGCGCATCGCGATTGAAAATCTGAACCGCAAGCATGGCTACGAGCGCAGCGTCGATACGATCGATCCCGATGGGGTGGCGCAGACGGTGCGCGAGCGCATCGAACCGTTCATGCTGCTGGTGCGCACGCGAACGCAAGATTCGAACCGATGGATCGGCCGCGAACGGCAACGCGGCCAGCTGGCCGACCTGAATGCCTGGCTGTGCGGTGCGCGCGAACGCTTCGTCCTCGCTGCCGGCAACACCGGCGCTGCCACCGAAGTGCGTTATGTGATCTCGCTCGACGCCGCCACTGGGCTGGGTCGCGACGCCGCGCGCAGCCTGGTGGCGGCGATGGCGCATCCCCTGCATTGCCCATTGCAGGGCGAGGATGGCCGCGTGCACGAAGGCCACGGCATGCTGCGCGTCGCGGTGCAGGCGGCGCTACCGGAACGGGGACATGCCGGCACGCGCTACCAGCGCCTGTGGTCGGACGGCGCGCGCACCTGGGCCGCGATCGGCGCCGGCTGCGGCGCCACCGCGGAGCACAGCCAGGGCTGGGCCGCGATCCACGATGTCGATGCCTGGCGCCGCGCGCTTGGTGAAGAATTACGCGACGAAGGCCGCGCCGAACCGGGCCCGGTCGAAGAAGACCGCCTGCGCGCCGGCCGCATTACCGACCTGCGCCTGGAAGCGCAGCACGTGGGCAGCTACGGCGAACACGTGCTGCGCCGCCATCGCGCGTTGCGCGCGGTGTGGCAAGAGACCCATCGGCTGGGCCGTGGTCCTGACGCGTTGCGCACATTGCGCCAGTGGTGGCGCCTGTTCGACCGCTTGCGCGCCGGCCTGGTGGCGCCGACCCTGACCGCATTGCTGGTGCTGTGCTGGAGCGCGCTGGCCGCGCCCGTGTTCTGGTCAGCGACGGTGCTGGCGGTGTTCTTCCTGCCGGCGCTGATAGGCATGCTGGCAGCATTGGCCGACCGCACGCACGATGCGCCGTGGCGCCAGCACCTCGACGCCTGGGCGCGCGGCGCGCGCGTGCCGCTGGTACGCGCCGCGCTGTCGACCGCGTTCTTGCCGCACGCGGCCTGGATTGCCGGCGACGCCCTGGTGCGCGGCCTGTGGCGCCGCCGCGTCACGCGCCAGAACTTGCTGGAACTGCGCCCGCCCGCGCTGGCGCGTTCCAGCGCTTCGCTCGACAACGCCTGGCGCGGCATGTGGTTTGCGCCGTTGCTGGCGGTCGGCACCGCGGTGCTGCTGACCTTCGCCAATCCCTACGGCCTGTTCGCGGCGGCGCCGCTGCTGCTGGTGTGGTTCCTGTCACCGGTGCTGGCCTGGTGGGCCAGCCAGCCGGGACGCCGCACGATGCGCCTGGGGGCGACGCAGACCCAATTCTTGCGCGCGCTGGCGCGCCGCACCTGGGCCTTCTTTGAACAGCACGGCGTCGCCGCCCACGGCCTGGCGCCGGAAGCGGTGCTCGAGCATCCCGAGCCGGCGCTCGATGCGCGCGTGTCGCCAAACGGCATGGGCCTGTCGCTGCTGGCGGGGCTGGGCGCGAAGGACTTCGGCTTTATTGCGCTGGGCGGCCTTCTGACGCGCAGCGATGCGGCGCTGGCCTCGATGGCGCGCCTGGAACGCTGGAACGGCCATTTCTATGGCTGGTACGACGGCGTCAAACTGGGTCCGGTCAAACCGGCGCGCGTCGACACCGCCGCCAGCGGCAGCCTGGTGCTGTCGCTGCGCACCTTCGCCGCCGGCCTGGACGAACTGCCGGCGCAACCGATTGCCGGGCACGCGCTGCTGGACGGCATCCGTGACACGCTGCAGGTAGTGCGCCATCACGCCGCCAATGCCGCGCCGGCCGTGCGCCAGGCGCTCGATGGCGTAACGCGCGCGCTGCAGCCCGACCGCTGCCGCGCCACCGATACGCTGCCCGGACTGGCCGATTGCCTGCGCGCGGTAACGCAGGAAGCGCACACGCTGGCGGTGGAAGCCGCGCCTGCATCCGACGCCTCGCTGCGGGCCTGGGCCGCACGCCTGTCGGCCCAGTGCGAGGCGCAACTGGAAGACCTGTTCGCGCTGGCGCCGTGGCTGCGCGTGGCGCAGGAATACGTGCTGGATGCGCATCTGACCCGCATCCCGACGCTGCACCAACTGGCGGCGTTCGATGTGCCGGATCACGTGAACCCTGGCCTGGCGCAGCTGGTCGACGCCGGCCGCACCTGCGCGCGCCGGCGCATCGAACACATTGCTGCGTTGGCGGCGCAGGCGCGCACGCTGGCACAGGCTGATTTCGGCGTGCTGCACGATCCGGCCACCGGTTTGCTCGCGAGCGGCTGGCTGGCCACCGACAAGCGCCTCGAGCGCGACAGCTGCGACCTGCTGGCATCCAACGCGCGCATGGCCAGTTTCGCCGCCGTGGCGCAAGGCCAGCTGGAACAAGGTCACTGGTGGTCGCTCGGCCGCCCGCTGCGTATGGCCGACAGTGGCGCGCTGCTGCTGTCGCGTCATGGCGCTTTGTCCGATCTGCTGGCGCCGCAATTGATCATGCCATCCTGGCGCGACACCCTGCTCGACGGCGCCGCGCGCGCCGCGGTGCGCATGCAGGCGATTCACGCCCAGCGCCATGGCGTGCTGTGGGGCTTCTCGGAGTCGCTGTGCAATGCGGTGGACGCGGCGGCGCGTTATCGCGCGCGCCGTTCCGGCTTGCCGGCAGCGGCGTTGGAGCGCATCGCGCCGGACGACCTGGCGGCTGCACCTTACGCGGCCGCGCTGGCGCTTGCGTCGGCGCCGGCGCTGGCGGCGCGCAACCTGGAACGCATGGCGGCCCAGGGCCTGCTGGGCGAGACCGGCCTGTATGAAGCGCTCGACTATGCACCGCAACGCCTGCCGCAGGGCGAACGCCAGGTGGTGGTGCGTGCCTACGCTGCGCGGCACCAGGCCATGACGCTGCTAGCGCTGGCGCGCCATCTGCTGGACGAACCGATGCAGCGCCGCTTCTGCGCCGACCCTGAACTGCGCGCCGCGCTTGGCCTGCTGCAGGAAGCATTGCCGGCGTCGGGCGCCGCCGCGCCGCTGCGCGCGCCGGCCGGGCCGGCGGTGGAAGGCATGTCGGCGCGTCCGTACGCGCGCAGCATCGGCGCCGATAGCGCCGTGCTGCCCGAGATGCAGCTGCTGTCCAATGGCCGCCTGCATTTGGCGCTGGACAGCGATGGTATCGGCGTCAGCCGCTGGGAAAACACGCCGCTCACGCGCACCGGTCGCGGCGAGAGCGGCATGGTGTGCCACGTACGCGACGTGACAACGGGACGCAGCTGGTCCAATACGCTGCTGCCGGGATCCAACCACGCCGCACCGCAGCGGCAAGAGACGATCTTCGCCGAGGGCCGCGCCAGCCTGCGCCGAGTCGATGGCGAGATCGCCATGTGGACCGACGTGGCGGTGGCGCCGGACGACGACGTCGAGCTGCGGCGCATCCGCATCGTCAACACCGGGCAAAGCGCGTGCACGCTGGAACTGACCAGTTGCGTGGCGCCGGCCGGCCCTGCACCAGTGCCTGGCATGAGGAGCGGCATCCGCATCGAATTCGACGCCGCCAACGACAGCCTGCTGTGCGTGACCGCACCAGAAGCGCCGGTGCTCGTGCACCGCATGACGCTGCGCGGCTTGGCCGGCCAGCCAGGCCTGGAGACCAGCCGCGCGCGTTTCGTCGGGCGCGGTCATGAACCGCTTGCACCGCAGGCGATTGCCGTTGGCGGCGCCTTGCCCGGCCTGGACCCGGAGCCGGACGAAGCGCTGCTGGCGCTGCGCCGCACGGTGACGCTGGCGCCGAACCAGGAAATCGTGGTCGACCTGGTGCTGGGCGTGGCGGGCAGTCGCGCGATTGCGCGCGAACTGGCGGCGCGCTACGGCGCCGGACACGTCGCCAACAACGCGGTCGACCATGCGATCGAAGCCGCCTGGACCCATGGCCAGGCTTTCCTGCACCGCCTCGAATTGGGTGAAGCAGAGGCCCAGCTTTATACGCGCCTGGCCGGTTGCCTGCTGCGCTCCGTGCCAGCACTGCGCGCCGATCCGGCCGTCATCGCGCGCAATGTGCGCGGACCCGAGGCATTGGCGCCGTATGGTGTCGGCACAGAGCGGCCGATCCTGCTGCTGCAACTGGCGCAGGGCACCGACGGCGAGCTGGCGCGCCAACTGTTGCAGGCGCACGGCTACTGGCGTAGCCGCGGCCTGGCGGTCGACCTGCTGGTGCTGTGCGAGAACCGCAGCGCACGCGAGGAGCTGATGCACCTGGCGATGGCGCTGCTCGACCCGGACAGTTTCGACAGCGCCGGCGGCGTCCACCTGCATCTGCTGACCGAGGTGCCGGCGGAAGAGCGCATCCTGCTGCGCGCCAGCGCCCACGTGCTGCTCTCGAGCGAAGACGGCGAGCTGGCCGACCAGCTGCGCCGCGCGGCGCGGCCCGGCGCCGCGCTGCCGCTACCGTTCACAGCGCGCGTCGATGCGCCGGCATGGAGTGCAAACGAGTCGCTGCCTGATGCGCCCGAGCTGGTGTTTGATAACGGCATCGGCGGCTTTACAGCGGACGGCCGCGAATACGTCATCCGCAGTGGGGCCGATGTCCCGGTTCCGCCTGCACCCTGGGTCAATCTGCTGGCCAACGCCGATTTCGGCAGCATCGTCTCCGAGCGCGGCGATGCCTCCAGCTGGAGTGGCGAGCGTGACGCGCGTGTCAGCGGTGGCGAAGCGTTCTACCTGCGCGATGAAGATACTGGCCAGTTCTGGTCACCCACGCCGTGGCCGGCGCCGTCGAGTGAACCCTATCTGACGCGCCACGGCTTCGGCTACAGCATCGTTGAACATCAGGCGCACGGCATCGGTTCGACCCTGCGCAGTTTCGTGCCGGTCGACGCGTCGCTCAAGTACACCGTACTCACGCTGCGCAACGACAGCGATGCACCGCGCCGCCTGTCGGCGGTCGGTTATGTCGACTGGCTGCTCGACACGGCCGGCAACGCATCGAACGGCATGCAGGTCGTCACCGCCGCCGACCTGGCCGGCGGCGCGCTGCTGGCCACCAATGCCTTCGGCGCCGGCTTCGAGGGCAAGGTAGGGTTCTTCCATGTCGACGCCGAGCCGATTGCCACCACCTGCGACCGCGATGCATTCGTCGGCCGCCACGGCAGCCTGGCGCGCCCCGCGGGCCTGCTGCGCAGCGGCCTGTCGGGCCGCGGCGGCGCCGGCCTGGCGCCGTGCGCCGCGCTGCAAGTGGCCGTCACGCTGGCTCCCGGCGAAGCGCGCGAGCTGGTGTTCGTGCTCGGCGTGGCCGGTCCCGCCAGCCTGGATGCCAGCCGCGCCGTGCAGCGCCATGGCGGCGCCGACGCCGCCGCTGCCGCGTGGGGCAATCTGCGCGCCTGGTGGGACATGACGCTGGGCGCATTCAGTATCGAGTCGCCCGATGCGGCGTTCGACATCCGCGTGAATAGCTGGCTGCCATACCAGGCGATCAACGCCATGCTGGGCGAACCCAATGCAGCCAAGCGCCTGCAGTCGGCACTGGCCGTGCTGCATGCGCGTCCGGAACTGCTGCGCGCCGAACTGCTGCGCGCGGCGCGCGCGTTTTCAAACGGCGAGCCGGCGGTCGAAGACTTCCTGTGGCTGCCGTTCGCGCTGACGCGTTATGTAACGGCGACCGGTGACAACACGATCCTGGCGGCGCTGCCGTTCGCGTCCCTTGACGACGCCACGGCGCTGGCCGCTGCCGATGACCTCTACCTGCATTGCGTGCACGGCCTGCGCGGCAGCCTGCGTTTCGGCACGCGCGGCCTGCCCCCTGCCGCCGCGCTGCTGCACGACGAGACGCCCGGCGGGCAGGGCGAGAGCGTGCGCCTGGCCTTCTTCATGACGGCGACCTTGCAGCGCTTCGCCGAACTGGCCGACCGGCGCGGCGACTTCGGCTTCGCCACCACCTGCCGCGGCGCCGCGCTGGCGCTGGGCGCGCAATGCGAGGAACATGGCTGGGACGGCGAGTGGTACCGCTGGTGCTACCTCGAAAATGGCAATGTGCTGGGCGCCGCCGCCAATCCCGCCTGCCGCGTCGACCTGTTGACGCAGGGCTGGGCAGTGCTGGCCGGTGCGCCGCGCGGCCACGAGGCGCTGCAGGCAGCGACGCGGCGCCTGGCCGATAGCGAGCTCGATGCGGTGCGCCTGTGCGAACCGCCGGTGGATGGCCACTGGGCCGACCGGGTCGAGGCCTGGCCCGGCCAGGACCATCGTGCAGTAGCGTTGGCGGCGCTCGGATTTGCGCGTGCGGGCAACGCGCGAGAAGCGTGGCACCTGGCGCGCCTGCTCGATCCGCTGGCGCGCAGCGCAACACCGGAGGCTTGCGCGCGCTACGCGGCAGCGCCGTACTTCGTCACCGACGGCGTGCGCACGATCGCGCCGTATGCCGGACGCGCCATCGGCGACGCGATCACCAGCGCAGCAGCATGGAGCTGGCTGGCACTGGTCGAAGGTTTGTTGGGCGTGCAGCGCCGCGGCGCGCAGCTGTACTTGCGGCCACGGCTGGCGCCGGGGTGGAATGGCGCGCGCATCTGCTACCGCCACCGCGGCGCAATCTACGAGATCACGGTGCAGGCCGGGGCCGAGCGAAACGAAGTGCTGCTCGACGGGCAGCCGTGCGCCGACGGCATCGTGCCGCTGGCCGACGACCGGCGCGACCACCGGATCGAGGTGCGGATATCGGGGTGAGCGCCGACGCGCGTCAGCCGTGGTGCTTGTCGAGCGCCGGGATGATGTCGTAGCAGGCGCCCATGGTGTGATAGTCGACCTTGCCGGCCGGGCTCTTTTCGTCTGAATACTTGCTGTTGTCGGCGCGCAGGATGCGGTACCAGGCGCCGTGTTCGTGATCGACGAAATGCTCCCAGCAATAAGTCCACAGCCGTTCGTAATCCAACCAATACTGCTTCTCGCCGGTACGCGCCCCGAGCAGGGCGCTGGCCGCCAGCGTCTCGGCCTGGACCCAGAAGTACTTGTCGTCGTCGCACACGCTGCCATCCGGCGCGAAGCCGTAATGCAGGCCGCCGTGGCGGTTGTCAAACGCGTGGCGCAGCGCCTTGGCGTACAGCGCCTGCGCGGTCGGCAGCAACCAGTCCGGGTCGCGCGTCAGGAGCGACCAGTGCGCCTCCAGCTGTAACAGCAATTTGCTCCACTCGGTGAAGTGGCCCGGCTGGTAACCCCAGGGCCGGAACAGGTTGGCCTGGTCGTGCAGATTGTAGCTCCAGTCCGGGGTCCAGTCCTGGCGGTAGTGCTCCCAGATCATGCCGCCCGCCAGGTCGGCCTGGCGCCGCGTGATGTTCCAGGCCACCGTCTCGGCGCGCTGCAAAAAGGCGACGTGGCCGGTGGCGCGCCACGCCGCCAGCAGCGCTTCGCAAGTGTGCATATTCGCGTTCTGGCCGCGGTACGGCGCCAGCACGCTCCAGTCGGCGCTGGCCTGGTCGGCGTACAGGCCGTGCTGCGGCTCCCAGAAATGCCCCTCCATCAACGCGTAGGTTTCGTGGATCCAGGCGCGCGCTTCGTGCACGCCGGCCATCAGCGCGTGGGCATAAGCCAGCAGCACGAAGGCCAGGCCATAGCAGTGGTTGTCGCCGTCGAGCACGCGCGCTTCGCCATCCTGCCATTCAAGCTGCCAGGCATAGCCGCCGGTGGCCGGGTCGCGGTGCATGCGGCGCAGGAAGTCGACGCCGTGGCGCACCATGCCCTGGTAGTCGGGATTGTCGAAGTGGCGGTAGGCGTTGGCGAACACGAACACGAAGCGTGCGCTCGAGACCAGGTGGCGCGTGGTGGCGTCGTAGACGGTGCCGTCGTCCTTGAAGTAATGATAGAAGCCACCGCTGGCGTCGACGCAACGCGGGTAGTAGAACCCCATGGTGTCGGCGACGTGGCGGGTCAGGACGTCCGACGAGAAGAAATCGGGCAGGTCGGCGGCGACTGGCGCAGGCATAGTGGAATGCACGGCGGGACGCTGGCGTTTGGGGAAAGTCGGCATGGGGCAATCGTCAATGGCTGCTCCCGCGTTGCACCAGCTGCACCGCGAGCGTCTGTTCGAGAATATGGTGTGGGTCTGGCGCTGACGGCTTGTCGAGCAGCGCCTCGACGCCCATCCGGCCCAGTGCGTCCTTGTCGATCTTGATGCTCGACAGCGGAGGATCGGCGCAGGCGGCGGCGCTGATGTCGTCGAAGCCGACGATCGCGATGTCGTGCGGGATGCGCAGGCCGCGCTCCTGGCAACGCCGCATCGCCGCCAGCGCGCTGCTGTCGTTGTAGCAGAACAGGGCGTCCGGACGCGGCTCGCGCTCGAGCAGCGCGTCGACCGCGAGGCGCACGTTGTCCTGCGTGTTGCCGATGCTGGGCAGCTGCACCTCCAGCGCCGGATCGGCCAGGATGCCGGCCTCGAACAGCGCCTTGCGAAAGCCGCGGTAGCGTTCCAGGATGCTGTGGTGCGCCAGCGGGCCGGTGAGCATGGCGATGCGGCGGCGTCCAAGGTCGATCAGGTGGCGCGTGGCCAGGTAGCCGCCCAGGCCGTGGTCCGGATTGACCGAAAAGTAACCGGGCAGGCGCATGTCGAGCAGCACCAGCGGCTTGGCCGTGTCGCGCAGCGCCGCCAGCAGTTCGGGTTCGAAGAAGCCGGCGCACAGCAGGGCGTCGGGCTGGTGCAGGCGCACCAGGTCGAGCACCGGTTCGGCCGGGCCGACCACCACGAACGAGAGCGCGATGCCGCGCGCGCGGCAGGCGTGTTCGGCGCCGTGCAGCACCGGCAGATAGAACGGGCTGGCCGCCTGCGTGTTGTGCTGGCGGTGCAGCAGAAAGGCGATGCGGCGGATGTCGCCCAGGCGCAGCTTGCCGAAGTCGTAGCCCAGGTCGCGCGCCACGGCGCAGATGCGGGTGCGCGTGGCGTCGGTCAAGCCGTCCTGGTTTTTCAGCGCGCGCGAGACCGTGCCGATCGAATAGTTGGTGGCGCGGGCGATGTCGCGGATCGTCACTGCCATGGTGGTCTCCCCGGTGCTGTCGCTGGCCTTTTAGTAACGGGTCTGGGTATAAGGACGGGCGCTTTGCTCCTTGCCCCATTCCTTGTTCGGCGTGTCCTGCATGGTGAATACCAATTCACCGCCGGCCACGATTTCTTCGTGACGCAGGAAGGTGCGCGCCAGCGGCTTGCCGTTCAGGGTCACGCGGCCGATGTAGCGGTTGGCGTCGGAAAGCTTATCGGCGCGCATGCGGAAGCGCTTCCCGTTCGGCAGGTTCAGCGTGGCCTTGTCCAGGAACGGGCGGCCGATCACGTACTCGTTGCTGGCCGGCGCCACCGGATAGAAGCCCATCGCGGTGAACGCGAACCAGGCCGACATCTGGCCCAGGTCGTCGTTGCCGGCCAGGCCGTCCGGCTTGTCGCTGTATTGGGTGGACATGATCTGGGCCAGGCGTTCCTGCGCGCGCCACGGGGCGCCGGCGTAGTTGTACAGGTAGGCCACGTGGTGCGACGGCTCGTTGCCGTGGGCGTAGTGGCCGATCAGGCCGGAGATGTCTTCCATGTGGGCGTACATATTGTCGATGCCCTTGGCGTCGAACACCTGGTCCATCTTGTTCACCAGCGCGGCGTCGCCGCCCAGCATCGAGATCAGGCCGGCGTTATCGTGCGGCATATACCAGGAATACTGCCAGGCGCTGCCCTCGGTATAGTCGCTGCCGAAGTTCGATACGTTCGGATCGAACGGGGTGCGGAATTCGCCGGTCGACTTGCGCGCGCGAATGAAGCCGCTGTCCTTGTCGAACACATTGCGGTAGTTCTGGGCGCGCTTGTAGTAGCGCGCGGCGACGTCTTTCTTGCCCATCTTCTCGGCCATGCGCGCGATGGTCCAGTCGTCGAACGCGTATTCCACCGTCTTCGATGCCGCCTCTTTCTCGAGGTCGATCGGCACGTAGCCCAGCTTCATGTAGTGTTCCAGGCCGCCGTACGGGCCGTATTCGGCGCTGGCGGTCATGGCCTTCAAGGCTTCCTCGGCGTCGAAACCCTTGATGCCCTTCATGTAGGCGTCGGCGATCACCGGCACCGCGTGGTAGCCGATCATGGTCCAGGTTTCCAGGCCATGGAAGCTCCACACCGGCAGGATGCCGTAGGGGCTGTGCTGCTGCGAGGCCACCAGCGAGCGCACGAAGTCGGCGTTGCGCTGCTCGGGCGCCAGCAGGGTCAGGAGCGGATGCAGCGCGCGGTAGGTGTCCCACAGCGAGAAGGTCGAGTGGAAGCGGAAGTTCTTTGCCTTGTGCACTGCGTTGTCCGGGCCGCGGTAGCTGCCGTCGCGGTCCATGAACAGCGATGGCGCCAGCATGGAGTGGTACAGCGCGGTGTAGAACATGGTGCGCATCGGCGCCGGCGCTTCGGCGCTGACCGCGCCCAATGCCTCGTTCCAGGCTTTGCTTGCCTTGCCGCGCTCGGCATCGAAGTCCCAGCCCGGCATCTCGTCCAGGTTGGCGATGGCGTTGTCTTCGCTGACCGGCGAGATCGCGACTTTCACCATCAACGTGCCGTCGCTTGGGACGTCGAACTGGAAGTCGCCCATCAGCGCCTTGCCTTCGACCATGGCGCGGTCTCCCGGGTTTTTGCCCGGCTGGGCGAAGCCCTTGTACTCGATCGACTCTTCGCGATTGAGCAGCTGGCGCGTGGCGATCGGGCGCGAGAAGCGCACCGCGAAGTACAGCTGGCGGCCCGGCGCCCAGCCGCGCGTTTCGCGCATGCCGCTGATGGTCGAGCCGTCGCGCACGCGCAGGCGCGACCAGAGGTTCTTGTTGTCGTAGTTATAGATGCTGGTGCGCAGGTCGAGGATCACCTTGGCCGGTTCGCCCTGTTTGAAGCGGTAGCGGTGCATGCCCACGCGCTCGCTGGCGGTGAGTTCGACGTCGACTTCATGGTCTTTCAGGCGCACCGCGTAGTAGCCCGGTTCGGCCTTTTCCTGGTCGTGCGAGAAGCGCGAGCGGTAGCCGGTGAACGGGCGCTCCGGGTATCCGGGTTCGAGTCTTGTATCGCCGCTGTACGGCATCAGCAGCACGTCGCCCAGGTCCGAGTGGCCGCTGCCCGAGAAGTGGGTGTGCGAAAAGCCGAGGATCGAATCGTCGGCGTAGTTGTAGCCCGAGGCCCACGGATAGCTCTGGCGGAAGTGGCGCACCTGCGTGTCCGGCGAGAGCTGCACCATGCCGTACGGGCGGCTGGCGCCGGGGAAGGTGTGGCCGTCGGCGCCGGTGCCGATGAAGACGTTGACCGCGGCGGCGGGCGTGCCTGGATCGGCTGCACGGGCCACCTGAAGCGGCGCTGCACTAAACACCAGCGCGAACGCCAGCAGGTTGAATGGACGAGAAAATCCGCGGGTGCAGCGAGCTGTCATGGTGTCTCCACACGAAGGCGGGCGAAGGTTGCGCCGCCGGGTCTTGTTTGCGTTTTGCCTATTGGGACAGGGCCGCTGCGTCGGCGCCGCCGCGATGCGGGCGGCGGGAATGCACTCTGGCGATTGTCACAATACCGGGCTATAAGCTTATATGCGCAAACGTGTGGCTCGACAATACATACGGGTTTTCGGTGCAAGTTTAGTCCTTTTTACTAAACAGTCATGCAGGGCGCATCATCGCACCAGCTTGGCCACCGCCTCGATTTCGATCAGGGTGTCGGGCGAGGCCAGCGAGGCCACGCCGATGCCGGTGAGGGCCGGGCGCGACAGGCCCAGATGGCGGACCAGGATTGGCGCCACCGTGTTCAAGTGCGCGCCGATTTCGCCGCGCACGTAAACGCGCAGCTGCACGATGCGGTCGATCGAGGCGCCGGCAGCTTCGAGCACCAGCGCAAGGTTGCGCGCCGCGCCTTCGGTTTGCTCGGCCAGCGTGGTATGGCACACGCGGTAATGGGTATCCCAGTCGACCTGGCCCGAGACGAATACCAGGCCGGTGTCGGTGTCGACGGTGGCGTGCGACAGGCCGTGCGGTGCGCCGTCGTACAGGGCGGGAGGGTTGATGTACTCGATGGTCATGGTGCGCTCGCTGTCCGGTTGAAAGCGTCCAAGCATAGACAGCGCCCGCGCGCGCGGCAATCGGCTGCGGCTTGTAGCCGATACAAGCGCCGTTAAACGTTCAGGCGCGCTTTCACGCGATCCAGCACCCAGGTCATGAACGGGTCCGAGCGCGCGCTCGGATGGCGGGCCGCGACCACGGTGTAGCCGGGCGGGGACTTGGTCAGCGCGATCTCGTGCAACCCTTCAATTGGCAACAAGCGCGCCGGCATGAAGGCGACCAGGTTCGATCCCTTCAGGTACTCCAGCGTCATGAAGAAGGTCGGCGCCGATGCCACCACGCGCCGCTCAAGACCCTGGCGCGCGAACCAGCCGTCGGCCGAACCCTTGAAATGGGCGCCGCCGGGCGAGGTGACGATGAAGTCGTGTTCGACCAGCTGCTGCGGTGTCAGTGCGGCGCCGGCCAGCGCCGGGTTGCCGGTCACGCAGCGGTACTGCTCCAGAAACAGCGGCTCGGATACCAGGCCGGGCGCCACCGAACCGTCGACCGTGAACACCAGGTCGATCTCGCCCTGCTGCATCTTGCGTCCCAAGGCTTCGACTTCGATGCCGACGACCGCGACTTTGACACGCGGCGCATGCAGGCGCAGGTCGCGCACCAGGTCGGCCAGAATCACCTTCTGGGTGTAGTCGGTGCCCGAGACAACCAGCGTGCGCTCGGTGTGTTCGGGCTGCAGCTTCGATGGCAACGGGATCGCGTTCAGGTGCGCCAGCACCGCGCTCACGTGCGGCGCGATCAGCTTCGCATACGGCGTCGGCGCCATGCCGTGGCCGGTGCGCACGAACAGCGGGTCGCCCAGCAGCGTGCGGATCTTTTTCAGTTGCAGGCTGACCGCCTGCTGCGACACATGCAGGTGCTCGGCCGCCGCTGACATGCTGGCGCAGCGGTTCAGGGCATCGAGGGTGCGCAGGTGGGCCAGTTCGAGCTTGTCGATCATGCGATGTCAGGGATGGTAGTGGTGCAACCCGGCAACGATAACCGTCGGGGGCGCTTGCGGCAAGCGATCGCGTGCGCTCCGCCCGCGTCGACAGAATTGCCCTTTTTGAAACTCATCAAACAACGTGGATGAATTGGCAAGTTCATCGTCGTCCTGCGCAATGTTGTAGCGGCAAAGAGTTTCAACATTGGCATCATGAAAACCCCATTCCCCGCGCCCTTCCTGGCCCTGTTGTTGTGCTGCAGCCTGGCGCATGCCGCCCTTGCCGAACACCAGGAATTCGAGGCCACGCTGCACGCGCCGTTCCAGTCAGCAGCACCCCAGCGCACCTTTACGCTGGGTTTCGACTACCCCGGCGCCACACGCGCGCAGACCGTCGACTGGCGCGTCGAACTGGTGCGCCCCGGCGGGCGCGTCGCGCTGCGCTGGCGCGGCCAGGCGCAGCTTGCCGGGAAAGCGGTCACGGTACCGGTGTCGTGGTCCGGACGCCTGGGCCAGGCGCCGGCCCCGGACGGCATCTACCGTGTGCGGCTGCGCGCATCCGTGCGCGGCGACGCGCACGAGCAGGTCGAACAGGACTGGGAGATCGTGGTCGGCCGGCCCACCGAACCGCGCCTGCCGCTGTTCGCGCCACTGCCGCGCCCCGGTGAAGCGAGCGTCGTAGCGGCGCCCGGCGCGCTGCCGTACACCGTCTATCTCGGCAACCTGCACAGCCAGACCAGTCACAGCGACGGCGGCGCCGACATCGATCAATGCAAGAGCGCGCAGGCGCCGGGCACGGCGCCGCATGGCCCGGACGACGCCTTCGCCTATGCCCACGCGCGCGGCCTCGACCTGCTGGTCGCCTCGGAACACAACCACATGTTCGACGGCTCGGCTGGCAGCGCGCCCAATGCCGATCCCGCAAGGGCCAAGGCGCTGTACCGCGCCGGCCTGCAGCAGGCGGCCACATTCAGCAAGGCGCACCCGGGCTTTCTGGCGCTGTACGGCATCGAGTGGGGCGTGATCAATCACGGCGGCCACGTCAACATCTTCAACAGCGACGAACTGCTGGGATGGGAGACCAATGCCGACGGCGAACTGATGGCCGACACCCTGACCCCGCGCGGCGACTATGCGGCGCTGTACACCTTGATGCGACAACGCGGCTGGGTGGGGCAGTTCAACCATCCGGCGCACTCGGGCCAGTTCCAGGTGAACGGCGTGGCGCTGGCCCATACCGCCGACGGCGAACAAGCGATGGTGCTGTGCGAAGTGATGAACAGCAGCGCGTTCTCGACCAACGTCAGCGAGACCGAAACCCGGCGCAGCAACTTCGAGGGCGCCTGCAACCGCCTGCTCGAAGCGGGCTACCGCGTCGCCTTCAGCAGCAACCAGGACAACCACTGCGCCAACTGGGGCGCGGCCTTTACCAACCGCACCGGCGTGCTGCTGCCGAACGGCGTGGCGTTGACCCGCGCGACGTTCGTTGATGCGCTCAAGGCGCGCCGCGTGTACGCGACCATGGACAAGGCGTCGCAACTGGTCCTGACAGCGAACGGGCGCATGATGGGCGAACGCTTCGTCAACCGCGGAGAGCTGACCCTGGTGACCAACTTCGCCAGCCTGGGTGGCAAGCGGGTGGCAGCGGTGGCGGTCATGGAGGGCGTCCCGGGCCGCAACGGCAAGGTGACGCGGCTGTCGCAGACGGCGGTTACTACCTTCACCCCAAAGCCCGGCGCGCACTTCTATTATGCGAAGGTGACGCAGGACGATGGCAACGTGTTGTGGTCGGCGCCGGTGTGGGTGATGCAGGAATAACCTAGAACCCGAGCCCTTCGCCAGCGCCGAACAAGGTCGCAATCCCCAGCACCGCGAAGATCACCGCCGCGCATCCGTGCACCAGCTTCAGGGGCACGCGCCCCGAAATGCGCTCGCCGAAGTACACCGCCGGCACATTCGCCAGCATCATGCCGAAGGTGGTGCCGGCCACGATGGCGGCCATCGATTCGTAGCGCGCGGCCAGGGCCACGGTCGCAACTTGCGTCTTGTCGCCCATCTCGGCGACAAAGAAAGCGAGCAGGGTGGTCAGGAACACGCCGTATTTCGCCAGCGGCGCGCCGTGCGGTGCATCGGCGTCGATCTCGTCGGGGACCATGACCCAGGCCGCCATGGCGAGGAAGGACAGGCCCAGCACCCAGCGCATCGTGGCAGGGCCCAGCAGCTCGCTCACCAGCGAACCGACGGCGGCGGCGAAGGCGTGGTTGGCGACGGTCGCCACCAGGATGCCGAACACGATCGGCAGCGGACGGCGAAAACGCGCGGCGAGCAGGAAGGCGAGCAGCTGGGTCTTGTCGCCAATCTCGGCGAGGCCCACGATGCCGGTCGAAACGAGGAAGGCGTCCATGAATTGGGTGGTGAGCGGGTAAAACAGGAGCGCGGATCATAGCAGAGCCGACCCGCGCAACGCGGCCGCACGGTGTATTTATTCGAGGCGCCCGCGCTTTTACTCGCCCGGCGCGCATGCTATTCTGCTCGCGCCTTCAGCCCGTCCGGGCTGCGCTTATTTGCGATTATCTGCGAGAGACCATGAAGACAAGCACCCTGCTGCGCGCCACCACCGCAGCTCTCCTGGGCGCGTGGAGCGCTTACGCGTTCGCGCTCGATCCCCTCAGCTACGCCAAGTACGACCAGGTCAAGACCACGGCCCTGCACATGGACCTGAAGGCCGACTTTACCAAGAAGACGCTGTCCGGCTACGCCGAACTGACCCTGAACTGGCTGGACAAACAAGCCACCACGCTCGACCTGGACACGCGCGAACTGACGATTTCGAAGGTCGAAGCCCAGGACGCGAAAGGCGCCTGGCGCAAGGCCGACTACCTGCTGGGTAAATTCGATGAAGAGAAAGGCCAGGCGCTGCAGGTCAAGCTGCCGAACCAGGCGACCAAGGTGCGCATCCACTACCGCACCGCGCCCACCGCCACCGCGCTGCAATGGCTCAAACCCGTGCAGACCATGTCGGGCAAGCACCCGTTCATGTTCAGCCAGTCGCAGGCGATCAACGCCCGTTCGTGGGTGCCGATCCAGGACACGCCGGCGGTGCGCTTCACCTACACCGCCCGCATCGAAGCGCCGCAGGGCTTGCGCGTGGTGATGAGCGCCGATAACGACATGAAGGCCACCGGCCAGGGCGGCTGGAAGTTCACCATGCCGCAGCCGATTCCGTCGTACCTGCTGGCGATCGGCATCGGCGAACTCGAAGCGCGCACGCTGGGCGGACGCACCGGCGTCTACGCCGAGCCGCAGCGCATCAAGGCTGCCGAATACGAGCTGGCCGACACCGAAAAGATGGTGGCAGCGGCCGAGAAGCTGTACGGCCCGTATCGCTGGGGGCGTTACGACATGCTGGTGCTGCCGCCGTCGTTCCCGATCGGCGGCATGGAAAACCCGCGCCTGACGTTCCTGACCCCGACCATGATCGCGGGCGACCGTAGCCTGGTCGACCTGATCGCGCACGAACTGGCGCACAGCTGGTCGGGCAACCTGGTGACCAACGCCTCGTGGAAGCACTGGTGGCTCAACGAAGGTTTTACCACCTACGTCACCACCCGCATTCTGGAAGAAATCTACGGCAAGGAAGCGGCGCTGATGAACCTGCAGCTGGAGCAGGAAGAAGCGCTCGAGATGCTCAAGGAACTGGCGCCGGCCAAGCAGGCGTTGGTCTCGCGCCAGGCCGACACCTCGGCCGAGTTCTACCCGGACACCTCGCTTGCGTACCCGAAAGGCGCCTGGTTCCTGCACACGATCGAACAGCGCGCCGGCCGCGCCGCGTTCGACCCGTTCCTGCGCGGCTGGTTCGACGGGCACGCATTCCAGAGCGTGACGAATGACCAATTTCTGGACTACCTGCGCAAGGAGCTGCTGGCCAAGAATCCGAAGATCATGAGCGACGCGGAGCTCGACGAGTGGATCTACGGTCCCGGCATTCCGAAGTCGGCCCAGCACGCGGTGTCGCAGCGCCTGGTCAAATTGAACGCCACCATCGACGGCTGGCTCAAAGGCTCGATCAGCACCGGGCAACTGAACGCCAAGGAATGGAACGCCACCGAGTGGATGAAGTTCCTGAACGATGTCGACAACAAGGCCGACGCCGCCAAGCTGGAGCAACTGGACCGCGCCTACGGCCTGGCCAAGACCGGCAACAACGAAGTCGCGTTCCGCTTCTATCGCGCGTCGGTGCATGCCGGCTACCGCGCCGTGCGTCCGAACCTGGAAGCGTTCTTGATGAGCGTGGGCCGCCAGAAGTTCGTGGTGCCGCTGTACGCCGCACTGCGCGAGAAGCCGGAAGACCGCGCCTGGGCCGAGAACATCTACAAGTCGGCGCGCGAGCGTTATCACCCGGAGACGCAATCGAGCGTCGACAAGGCCATCGGCAAACAATAAGAGGGCACGCATGCAGACATTGAATAAAATCGCCGCCGCAATGCTGATCGGGTTTTCCGCGATCGGTGCGGCGGCTGCGCAGGAAAGTGTGGCGACAGCCGCCGCGCCGGCCTACAATCTCGACGCCGACGTCAACCGCGTCCTGAAAACCTTCGACGTGCCGGGCATCGCCATCGCGGTGGTCAAGGACGGCAAGGTCGTCGTCACGCAAGGCTTCGGCGTACGCAAGAAGGGCGACCCGACCCCGGTCGACGGCAAGACGGTGTTCGAGATCGCCTCCAACTCCAAGGCCTTTACCGCCGCCGCGCTGGCGATGCTGGTCGACCAGGGAAAATTGAGCTGGGACGATCCGGTCATCAAGCACCTGCCGGACTTTCGCATGTACGACGCCTATGTAACGGCCGAGATGACGGTGCGCGACCTGCTCACGCACCGCAGCGGCCTGGGACTGGGCGCGGGTGACCTGATGTGGTGGCCGACCACCACCTTCACCAGCGACGAGATCATCCACAACCTCCGCTACATCAAGCCGGCGACGAGCTTTCGCAACAGCTATGCCTACGACAACCTGCTGTACATCGTGGCCGGCAAGATCATCGCCCAGAAGTCCGGCAAACCGTGGGGCGACACCATGCGCGAATGGATCCTCGATCCGGTCGGCATGAAGGGCACCACCACCAGCCTGGACGCGCACACGGCCGGCATGAACGTCTCGGCGCCGCACAGCAAGATCAATGGCAAGGCGGCGGTGGTGAAGGCAATGCCGGTGGCGAACGCCGTCGGCGCGGTCGGCATCAACACCAGCGCCGAAGACATCGCACGCTGGATGAACGTGCTGCTCGATAACGGCCGCGTGGGTAAGGATGCGAATGGCAAGGAAGTGCGCCTGTGGTCGGACAAACAGGCGCGCGAGATGTGGACCGCGCAGACGCCGATGGCGATCAACCAGCCGCGCCCTCCGCTGGCCGCGACCAAGCCGAACTTCTATGCCTACGGCCTGGGCTTCCAGCTGCGTGACTACCAGGGCAAGCTGGTGGCGATGCATGGCGGCGCGCTGCAGGGCTTTTATTCGCGCGTGCTGATCGTGCCCGAGGCGAAGCTGGGGATTGCGATCTTCACCAACGCCGAAAGCGGCCCGTCGCTCAACGCGCTGCAATACCGCCTGCTCGACCAGTACCTGGGCGTGGCGCCGACCGACTGGATCGGCCGCATCGCCGACCTCGATCGCGAGATGCAAGAGAAGGAAGCGGCGCGCCTGAAGAAGGAAACCGCGACCCGCGCCAAGGCCTCCAGGCCGTCGCTGGCGCTGGCCGACTATGTGGGCGAGTACGAGGATGCCTGGTATGGCAAGGCGAGCATCAAGCAAGTGGGGACGAAACTCGTGATGTCGTTCTCGCGCACGCCCGATCTGACCGGCGAGATGGAGCACTTCCAGCACGACACCTTCGTCGTGCGCTGGAAGGAGCGTAACTTCAACGCCGACGCGTATGCGACGTTCTCGCTCGACCATGACGGCTCGATCGAGCGCCTGCGCATGAAGCCGATTTCGACCGAGACCGATTTCAGTTACGACTTCCAGGATCTGTTGTTTACGCCGGTGAAGAAGGCGAAGTGAATGGGAAACGCCGCATTTTTGCGGCGTTTTTTTTGCTGGTGGCTGCGGTGCGAACTTGGGTCCCCGCCTTCGCGGGGATGACGTGTAGAAGGAGTCGGGGAAAGGTTGCGCATGTGGACTGCCACTAGCGCCAGCCTTTACTACTTACCTATGCTCCGTCATCCCCGCGCAGGCGGGGACCCAAGTTCGCACGAGCATCGTTAGCTCACTTCCCACCCCACACCTTCATCATATCCTCCGACCCCTGCATCCTGATCCCGTTATCCGACAGCACCGC
>Ga0265797_10001878_pt1 | contig 36442 bp, 26 predicted proteins | sample P2T30metagenome_FD_192433 | JGI IMG/M metagenome (GOLD analysis project Ga0265797, IMG submission 192433) | Plant litter microbial communities from East Loma Ridge, Irvine, California - P2 T30 | ecosystem: Environmental > Terrestrial > Plant litter > Unclassified | place: USA: California...
TAGCAGAAAGTCCGATCTGGCGTGGCAAGTTTGAAACGGAAGCGTGAAGCGTGAAGCGTGAAGCCAGCGGCGGAGTCCGGAGAAATGGGCGCTAGAATGATGCTTCGTGATCATCACCACCTGTGTATCGTCTATCGTAATATCAATCTGGGAGGAGTTTTGCTTTAGTTAACAAGGTACTGCACCGTACCGTCCGTCCGAACGTCCATGGCCCTAGACAGGCAGGCGGACGGCGAGTCGGTGATGACGATGGAATCTGATGATGATGACGGGGATGGGCTGGCGTGGTGGTGCTTTCAAATGTTTGTTGGTGTGATGAAAAGTGACAGCTCGAGTAATAAATAACGCGCTGTGAATCATGCAATGCAATGCGATCGAATGGGATTGGAATCGGGGTTGCGGTGCGATGTAATAATAATAATGCGATGCAGATGCAATGCACTGCAAATCCGGTCGAGAAAGTACTACCATGGTAACTTATGCATGTCGGCACGTTTGATTAGCCGCGCAGCAGTCAGTATATTATTCTTTTCCCCATGGCAGAAGTAATGCAAGATCGAATGTGTAGTATTGCGGCTCTCCCAGTCCAGTACTGTTGTTGTAGTGCGATGTATTACAGAGGCTGCGAGCTGGCTACAGTACCTGGTGGCTATGCGGTGCTTTCCAGAAATGTCGGTCGAGAAAGAGACACAGGCATCGTCGCGTGGCACATACACACAAGTCAACGAAGAAGACATGGAAGAGCAGTTTGTCAACTCGCGAAACGTCAAAACGACGACGACGACGATGACATGGCAAGCAAATAATAAAAGTATGTAATCGCAATAACAATTAACGAACCCACGCGAGCCAGGAAATTGGAAATTCGGGATTACGCGACTCTCGCTTCTCGGCACACAAGATTTCCCAAAAGGTTGTTCTCAACGGGCGCGGTTTGGAAGCGTGGAAGGTTGGAAGGAAGGGAGAAAACGGCAATTTCGCCAACTGCCATGGAGATGGCGCACGCTCGAAGGAGATTCGATCAGGACAAGGTCCCTTAGTCCCATTAGTTGAAGAGCAAATTACAGCGTCTCTTCCGAGGTGGGCATTGAGCAAGCGAGTACTACTTAGGTTTGGCGAGCGAATAATTGTTAATTGTTGTATGTAGGTATCGTTGGTTGGCTCGACACGTGGACAAGGGGTTTGTGCTCTTAGTGTACGAGGAGATGTGGTGATGATTCTTCGGTTCCCTACCAGTCAACGTTACGGACACTCACTCGACTCTCAATGTCTGTCTCTGCTACAGCCAATTTGCGATATGTCTTGTAGGCAAAGTGATGTTTTTTCGCCGCGTCCTGCTGCCTTTCTGCCACGCGGCTTGGCTCTTTGGTCTTTTGGTCGAATTTTGAGTCAAGAGGGCGATCTATTGGTACCTTGTAGGTGGATGCAAATGAGGTCGCGCCCTGCCCAGGCTTGTGCCTGTTCACTTGCGCAGGGCAAACGCCGGGGCTCCCTGCTAGGCGCTCGCTGGTGGGACCATTCCGGGGTTGGATACGACCGGGCAGGGGGATAATAGTAATGAAATAATGGTTGTTGATAGCGAATCGGTGGTCGTAGCATTCGGTAGTAGTAGGCTTGTAGTCGTGCTACTGCTACTGACAACTGTGAGATGATGACCTGGCACCTGGCCTGACCTGGTCGAAACGGCATTTCACACAGATGTAACATTCCTCGGGGCTCGAGAAGGGTTTCACGATGGCACACATCCCATGCAGGGCAGCGAGTCAGATGACGATGCAGACCGTAAGAGGTGATTCGGATGTGTCGTTGTTGTGTTTCTTTGAGTGGTTCATCATCTGCGATTTGAAGGGGAGAGAGGAGACGTTCGCAAATAGCAACGGCATGGCAGAGTAGACCAAGCTTTTTTGTCTCTGCGTGTGTGCTCGCTGGGATCATGATCTTCCCACGGGCAGTGCGCGGCCGGTATATGCTGCACGCGGAGGGCGGCCACGTCGTTCGTCACGGCATGCTTAGCAAGTTAGCATAAGGGAATCGACTACTACCTAGTGGATGGACTTGAGCGACGCTCGGGCTTCTCGCCTATCCTCCAAGGGCCAATGTTTTGTGGCGGGCCTTGGAAGGAGGCGGTGCTGCGACGGACTACTGGGGGTTTCTATTCGTGATAGCAATAGCGCGGGAAGGACGGGAAGGAGCGACAATGTAAGTGAATTGTCGGCTTGGATATGAGTTGAGGTACAGTAGAGATGAGAATTACGGGAGCAGACTGGACAGCAGCAGCCTGTCGGTATCATCATTACATAGCATGTCAATCGAAATATGACGACTTTATTGCCTGGCAGGTGCATGCCGGCGATGGACCAAAAGTAACTCCAGAGAGGGCTGTCGTGTTGGAAATGACCTCTCCGCTTAGGTGTCGGACGGTCTGACGCTAGTGAGCGGACGCAAGGCACGTCTCGGCGCTGATTGGCGCGGCGGGCGGATGATTGCAGGAGGCCGGCGATCGTCCTCTAAACGCCCGCGACACCAGCAGTCCACCAGCACCCCTGGCTCTCGGACGAACAGACTGGCTTTCTTCAACATCCCCATCCCCCATCCCGTCTCTAACCTGTTACCTCCGCCCTCATCGTTGTGCTTTTCCAACCCTCACTCCTTCACCGTCTCTCCTTTACCAACTTACTTCAGACTTCACGCTATCGACCGCGCCTCGTGCCCGTTTGATATCCTGGGTCGTGCCATTCTTTACCTACAACAAAACACTCGAAACAACAATCACATTCCGACCACCGCCCTCTCGCGCTCCAGCAAGGGACCGTCAACTCACCCGCACCCATCAACCATCCAATATCAGCCACCCCGCTGTCCATTGGTCTTGACTTGAACTCACCCACTCCCACCAATCTTCGCCTCCCATCAACATCATCATGAGGAGCACCACCGCCGCCGCCCTCACCCTCGTGAGTGGCGCCCACGCTTTCTGGCGCATGCCGTGTCGCTCCGAGACTGGTGTCGCCCGTATGGACCCCATCATGGACAAGGGCCAAATCTCCGACCACGTCCACACCATCGCTGGTAGCGGCAGTAAGTGTTTGATATCAACCAGTTGGATTTGCGACCGTGGCTGACCTCCCCACCAAAGACTTCGCCATGGATGTCGGCTTCGACGAGTTGACCGCTGAGGGCGCTTGCACCTCTTGCTCCGTTACCCAGGACAAGTCCGCCTACTGGACTCCCGCCCTTTACTTCGTCTACAGCAACGGCTCCTCCGTCATCGTTCCCCAGGTCGGCGGTCTTCTCGCCTACTACCTGTACTACAACGACAACGTGCAGGCCTTCCCCGAGGGCTTCCAGGTCGTCGCCGGCAACAAGAACCGTCGTGCCTTCAACGGATCTTTCCCCGACGAGCCTCTCTCCTCCTGGCCGCAGGAGCCTACCGACCAGGACTGGCTGTCCCAGAGAGCCATCGGATTCAACTGCCTCCACTACGATGGCGATGACGAGCCCTCTCTTTACCGCCACGAGCTCCCCTCCAAGGAGTACATGGACAAGAACTGCGTTGATGGCATGCGTCTCGAGCTCGGCTTCCCTAGCTGCGGTACTGGCGAGGCTGACTCCGAGGACCACCAGTCCCACGTCGCCTACCCTAACCTGGTCAAGGAGGGCAAGTGCCCCGAGGGATACGACGTCAACTACCCCTTCCTCTTCTTCGAGACCATCTGGGCCACTCAGGCTTTCGCCGGTCAGGACGGCGAGTTCGCTCTCTCTCAAGGCGACCCTACCGGCACCGGATACCACGGTGATTTCATCATGGGCTGGGAGTCCAAGGACTTCCTCCAGAGGGCTCTCGACACTTGCCAGAACGACTCTGGCCGCATTGAGGACTGCCCGCTGTTCAACATCCAGTCTGACGCCGATGCCGCCAAGTGCGCTTTCGAAATTCCCGAGACTCTTATCGATGAGAACGTGATCTACGAGAACGAGGGTATCCCCAAGGGTGTCCCCATGCAGTACGGTCCTGCCGACGCCACTCCTTACCCCTGCTACGGCAGAGACCACGCCGCTTCGACCGGCAGCTCCAGCAAGCCCAGCAAGTCGTCGTCTCCCAGCGACTACGGCCTTCTTGACAAGGCTTCTTCCGCCCTCTTCGGTGACAAGCCCGACTCTTACGGCTCCAGCTCCGCCCAGGCTTACTCTGAGTCTTCCTCTGCCAAGGCCTCTTCCACAAGCGAGGAGAAGGTCGCCGCCGCCGCCATCACCACCTCGCCTTCTCTCGACGATGCTGCTGACGACTCCAAGAACAAGATTGTCTCCACCAAGTACGTCACCGAGAACGGCGAGGTCCTTGAGATCGCCATTGAGGAGGTTGATGTTACCGTTACCGCCACTGCCTCGCAGGGTGCTGACGACAAGTACCGCCGCCACCTGCACAACCACAAGCGTCACGGTGGTGCCCGTCTTTAGATGCTTCCAGCACCACTTGACGAGACAATCAGTATTCCAAGCATTTAAACGGCGCGTTACTACGTTTCTTTCAGCTTCTCATCAGAGGCAGGGGTCTCTTCTTTCACGACAATTCGGGCGCGGTCAATCCCAATAGGCTTCACAGAGGATGCGCGTTTCTCCCATAAAACATCACCAAGTTCCGTCGCGGGCAGGCTCCCGCAGCAAGCATACATCCCAGCATCAAATCAACATTTGTGTACAGTTCTCGAGATGCGACGAAACAGGGCATTGTGGAGGCGCACTTTTCCCTACCAAGATTCCGAAACGAGCCGAAGGACTTGATCCTTTTTTTCTTTTTTCTTTTTCCCCATTCATGCCCTTTTTTTTTTCGTTTTTCCTTGCCTCGATTCCCAACGCCTTTTGATTATCGTTTGCGATAGGTCCGTAAAACGGCCAGATGATGAGATTAAATGTACATAAAGCAGGTCGAGCCTCTGTCGAGGCCGTCTCTGCAGCACGCGAGCAGTTCAAGTAGCGCTCGCGATCAATCGATACTTCTGAATATCAAAATCACACATCTGTCCGCTACTCTTGAACCTCTACATGTATGTCAGGTCGCTGTACGTCGTCATCCTCTATATGCGTGCCGTCACCGTTTATTTGATGATGAAAGTATCCAGGTGACGCCAGCGAAAATTTGACCGGTTTTGACGACATTTCCAATCTCCGAAGAGGTTCGTCACTTCCAGGCCGCCCGTCTTGCTAGAGGTTACTTCTTCTTTCTTCCTTCCTCCTGTGCTCCCCAAGACCCCGAGAAAGTATCATCCTGCCACCTAGAAAGCATACCGCCACAACCGAAAGCTACTCCACAAGCAAGCCCTATCCCATGTGGCCGAGATAGCCGAGCCACGCGGGTTCGTATGTGGTAGATTATCTGGGCGCCTCAAAGTCTCTGCTGGTTGGCGCGAGAAGGCACATACAGCTGTGCGTGCATTCGCATGCTCTGACTGATGTGATGTGGTCCGCTTGAGGAGTCACAAAGAGAAACCTCGTCTAGGCAGCATCCTAGGCAGCAGCGGCGGTAAAACGCGGTACGGTACCCAGATTGTATACAAGGCTGCCACGAGTGGCGGAACTTTGTTCTTTGCCTCTTGCTGTCGTCGTCGTCGACTTCATCTATCTACAGTATCCATCCACCTGCTTCTTCACCTGCTTTTATCTGTTTTGCAAACACGGGCGGTTATACTTTCGTTGTTCCTCTTTTCAACACCTCATCTTTTGCGTTTGATCTTACTGATACCTAGCTGCTGAGAGAGCTTGCTTGTCTTGTCTTGGTTTGATATCTGTTGCTACATCGCCTCTCGTGGGACATATCATAACTTGACTTTGGTCTTTGATGACCAAAAGCGTAGAACTATACCACACGGTCTTCACGCGAGCCGTCCTACTATATCCAGACGACAACTGACAACGCAGCTCTGCATCTGTTGTCCTGATTTCTCATACTACCCTGGACACTATCAACCGACAACATGGACAAGCTCTTCCTGAAAGCGATCCCACCTGCCGACTCGAACGGCACTCAGCCCACCGACTTCGACTTGTCGCCAAACGTCCTCAACACTCTGATACCAGGCTACAGCATCATCTCCCACTATGCAAGCACCTACCTCGGAATCGACATCTCACTCTTCGTCATCGCGGGCGGCCTCATCCTAGCCGCAACCAAAGGAGGCAAATACCTCTTCGACCAGCTCGAAGCAGCCTTCAGATACCTCTTCCTCTCCTCCGTGTACATTGAAGAAGACGACGACCTCTTCGACATGGTCATGACCTGGCTCGACGCCCGCGAGTCCACCTCACGCCACCGCAACCTGCGGGCCAAAACCCCGCGCGGCAGCCAACTAGACGACGACGACGACAACACCACCTCGACCTCGCCCTCCGAAGCCCTCTCCTCCTCAACCGGCCTGTTCGACTACAAGAAATGGTCCGCCCGCACCCCGCCGCGCTACGAACCCTACTACGGCCGCCACCTGCTCTGGCACGCCAACCAGCCCTTCCTGCTCAAACGCTCGCGCCGCCCCGCAAACCAAAGCATGACCCTCAGCTACCCCGGCGCGCACTCCTCCGAAGACACGCTGCAGCTCGACTGCCTGGGCCGCTCGCCGCGCCCGATCAAAGCCCTGCTGCGCGACATCAAAGCCGCCAGCCTCGCGCGCAAACGCCACAGCACCACCATCCGCCACCCGACCCCGCGCGAACGCGCCCGCTGGGGCGGCGCCTGGAGCAAGACCGCTTCGCGACCAAGCCGGCCGCTCAGCACCGTCATCCTGGCCGCGGACCAGAAAGCCGCGATCGTCAAGGACATGAACGAGTTCCTGCACCCGGCGAGCGCGGGCTGGTACGCGCGGCGCGGGATCCCGTACCGGAGGGGGTATTTGTTCCATGGGCCGCCGGGGACGGGCAAGACGAGTTTGAGCTTTGCGCTGGCGGGGTTGTTTGGGCTGGACGTGTTTGCCGTTAGTTTGCAGGAGCCGGCGCTGACGGAGGGGGATTTGATGTTGTTGTTTAATGGGCTGCCGAGGAGGTGCGTGGTGCTGTTGGAGGATGTGGATGCTGCGGGCCTGATTTTGAGGGAGGGGAGGGGTGATGAGGGCAGTGGGGGGAAGAAGGGGATGGGGAAGGTGAATGGGAAAGGCAAGGGCGAGGGGAAGAAGGGCAAGGATGAAAAGAAGGGTGGCGTCGAGGGCTGTAAAAAGGGCGAAGAAAAGGACCAAGGAAAAACGAAACCAGCAGCAGAATCGACTTCAGCCGAATCCTACACCCTCGCCGACCTAGCCAGAGAACTCAGGTCTCTCCCCGCCGCAACCGGCGGCGCCACCAGCACAAACGCAAACATAAGCACCACTCCCCAACGAGCCGGGACCGGAAGAGGAAGAGCAAGAGCACGAGGCGGAGCAGGCCCCAACAACCGCCTCTCAGCAAACGCCCCCACCAACATCACCGGCGGCCACCCAAACAAAGAACCCGGCGCGGGCATCTCGCTCTCAGGCCTCCTCAACGCCATCGACGGCGTCGCCTCCCACGAAGGCAGAGTCCTGATCATGACCACCAACCACCCGGAGCAGCTCGACGCGGCGCTCGTGCGGCCGGGCCGCGTCGACAGGAAAGTCGGCTTCCGACTGGCGATGCGCGACGAGGTGAGAGAGCTGTTTGTGCGCATGTACCGGGTGAGTGATGAAGAGGGCGGGGCGGCTGCGAGTGCGAGTGCGAGTGCGAGTGCCTCTTCTTCGAAACTCCATTCTAGTCCGAAGTCGAAGAAGGCCAACCGATCTGCTGCTGTTGATGATGCGGTGAAATCGGAACCGGCTGCTTCAGAGGAGAAGCTATCCGCCGCCGACGACGACAACGACGACGATGGTCTAGACGAGCTCGCTCGGGCTTTCGCGCAGCTCATCCCCGACGACACTTTCACGCCGGCCGAGATCCAGAACCACCTGATGAGGTATAAGAACGAGCCGCGCGAGGCCGTCGGGACGGCGCGGGAGTGGATGGAGGGCGTGCTGGAGGAGAAGGAAAAGCAGAGGAGGTATGATGAGGAGGAGGAGGAAGAAGAGGAAGAGGAAGAAGATGAGGGCGACGAGGATGACGAGAAGGAGAGAGAGGGCTGAGTTGATGATTAACGCTGCATTTTCTTGCTGTTTCCACCTCTCTCTCTCCTCTCTCTCTCGGCTTTGCGGGAAAAGGGAATTTGGTCCAAGAATCATCTCGAAGCTCTTTGGATGGAACATGCGTTACGCGCTGACTTGAGGACAACAGAGTCCGAGTCTGGGCAAAAAGCAGGCCTTTGGCATTGGCCTACATGAGATTAGCCGAACGCGAGCAGCTTCCGATTTACTATTATTTTCGGCTGTGCTGTTGCAGGAGCGGATGGGAGGGGGAAAAAAAGGAAAGAATGACTTTGATGTTGAAACGAATTGCCTACTTGTTCAATGAGAAAATGATCTCTAGAAAGTCTCCTTGTATACAGTACTTTTACAATAATGTTTGTTTTCCTTTCTTAAATCTTACAATGCTCCGAGGCACCAGATCTTGCCTTCCTGGGCAACAGACTCACTGTCGATCAGAAGCTCTGCTGCTTCTTGAGGGCAACGGGTTGGCGCCTGGATGGACATGCGTAGGTGGGTAGGTGATTGCTCTCGGTGAGGCACTCCTGAAATGCTGATCAAGTGGAGAGTTCTTCGACATCCGCAGGTATTGACGTTCCCTTGTCCAGCGCCGTGTAATGCATTTCCTGTTGGTGTTTCCGTCCATCCATCATGGATCGGACGTGCTGTTCTCTTCCCCTTCCCTAGGCGGTCTCGATTCGAATGTTTCCCAGTCGTACAGCAGACGCCGTTCTTGATGCCGCAATTCCTAGCACCACTGCTTCATTCCAACCATAGTCGAGATCCTAGTCGACAAAACCCTCGTGTATCCTGCAAAAGCCCTCCAACCATACGCATGTTTGCGCTTCATCCTTTTGTCGTACAGCCCACAGCCCTCTCCTCAAATAATCGGATCGCTCGCAACGTCATCGCTCGGCATGCGCATATACGCATCAATCGCGGCCGAAAAAGCCGCGAAACCCGCACACCCCAGCGCCGCCGCCTGCGGCCCACCGCCCCTGGCCAGGAACCCGCCGGTCAAGCAGCCCGCAGCGACGCCGTTCCCGAGATCGTTCTTCGCGCGGTAGCCCTCGATCGCGCACTCGGTGCCGGCGAAGATGGCGCCGATGTAGCCAAAGTTCTTGGCCGAGGACCACGAGGCGCGGCCCATTTCCTTGAAGCCCTGGCGCAGCTGCTCTTTGACGGGTAGCGAGGCGATGGCGGTGCCGGTCGCGTTGGTGGACATGGGGGTGTCGTAGCGCATCGAGGACATGAAGAGGCCGAAGACGCCGCCTAGGCCGAAGCCCATCACGCCGGACATGGCGAGCTTGCCTGGGCAGGACTCCATGGCTGCTTGCATCTGGGAAGAGGTTGAGATGTTAGTTGTGCAGTTGGGGACGCTGGGGTCTGTTTGCGGTTGGTGTTGTTGTCTTACGTATTTGATCGCCTGCTGTTGCTTCATGGCTTCCAGGTCGGCGGCGCCGCCGCCCATGCCACCACCCATACCTCCCATGCCGGGCATGCCAGGAAACGCCATGTTGATTATGTGATGGGTGAGGGAAGCGAGAGAAGGTGTATCGGGTTGCTGTCGAGACGGTGGGCGCGGTGGTTTTCTTGTTGCAACCAAACAACCGATGGGTAACTTTTGGGTGGAAGTCGCGATCCAGGGACGCGCTAGTCCGGAAGAGGTGGGCCTCCGCAATCGCTATATCTTGTTGCACGTGAAAGACTGTTGAACGACTTTATTAAGGTATTCTCGAGATCCTAAAATCAAGTCGAATATTCGGTTGCTTGACTACTTACATAGGGTGTTGATCGATTAATGCGATTGTACGTCAGTCTCCACGTAAACACCAAAAAACGTATGTGTAGTAAGAGTCTAGTTCTATTTCATCAAGGAGTCGTATCCGTGTATACATGTAGGCAGGTAAGTAACAATCTCAGGTCCCAATCCAACCCTCTCGCTCATTCAACAGCAAGCCTAGTCCCTCTTCTCATTCCCCGACTCGGCTGCCTGTGGTATAGGGGCAAACTCGTTCTCCTCGCCTCTAAACTCTTGCCCTGGTTCCGGCGTCATGCTCTTCTCCCACTCGCTCATCAGGTGGCTCGCAGTCCTGCGCAAGGACGTGGGTTTGAGGTTCGAAAGTGCCGGCCAGGGAATAGGCTCCTTTTCCTTGCCTTCAGCGCCCTCTTCGTCCTCAATCCGCTGTTGAGAGTCGTTACGCTGGATGCCGGCGAAGTGACGTGGGCTTGCTGTGCTCATAGATACTTGTGTTACCGACTCTGAAGTCGCGCTGCTGCTAGACCGCGAGTCTTTGGGGCTGTTGTCATCCCATGTGTCCCAAGCGTCCATGCTAGAGGCGATCGAGGGCGCCATTGATGGCGTCTTTGAGTGTTTGGAGGACTTCTTGATGGGTGCTGGTGTTGCTTCGGGAATAGGCAGACCGGCTTCCGTCCATAAAGTGCCGGCTGTGTCGATCAAAGGCGGCTCTTCCGTCACCTGAGCTGGCGAGTTCACTCGCGAAACTGGCGAGCGTGGAGGTGGTCTCCTCGTATCGGTCGAGCCTTTGCTGGCTGTTGACGCTCTGGATGCTCGACTGCTATCTCGATAGTTCGACTTCAGTGTCTGCGTGGAGATCTTTCGCCTAACCGCTGGCGGCATTACTTGCGTGGCTTCATCGCCGACGGTAGCAGCTCTGAGGTCCTCAAAAAATGTCCACAGTCCGTCTTTGAAGTCCGACGCCATCTTCTTGCCTTGCTTGATAAGCACCTCCCGATCCACATTTGCTTGTGTTAGGTCGATCTCGATATCTGTTAGCTTAGCGACCTCACTAGTCATATCCGGTGTTGATGAGACTCCGGACAGAGAAGATTCGCTCTGTTGTAGAGCGGGCCTCTCGCTTTCTGTGCTTCCCTTTGCTCCTGTCGGCAGACTGTCTTGCCGAGGCGGGTGTTGTACTATAGGTGTTGTCGGATCGGCAGTCCGTGTTGGAGACAGGAGCGACAATGTGCGGGCATGCCTCGAGCCCGAAAACACGGTTCTACTGGAAGTGCGCGTGCCGCTCAGCAAAGCCTTCCTGCGCTCCATCTCCTGCTGCAGCCATGCGTTTGCCCCGTCGTCAACGTCTTGGTTCGACAGCATGGCGGGCGCCGTGGTGACCGGCTCGAGCTTAGCCAGCATACGCACATCGTTCTTCTTCTTGTAGACTTCGTGGTTTGCCCAGCTCTTCTTCAACTTCTTCAATTCCGTTTCCGCCCGCTGTAGATCCTCCTTTAGTTCAAGAACGCGGCGCTCCTGAGCGGCAATCGCTGTCAGGAAGTTGGTATCGGAGGGTCCGTTGGACGCGTCGGGGATTGTGTGCGTGGAGTCTTTCGTGGGCGAAGAGGTCGGCCTATGAGGAGACTGCTCTCTGGTCGCGGGCTGAATAGGGAATTGCATGGAGAAGCGGTTCGGTCGTCCAGACGTGGCACTGCTATTGACAGACGCCATTGACAATGTCCTGCCATGGCTTTGGAAACTGGTGCGGCCAGACGAACCGGCGGAGTGTTGGCTGGTGGAAGGACTAGGCGGAGCAGCGACATAGTCGGCAGGCGAGGGTCTTGCTTCTGAAGCACCCTGGTCGGCCAGTATGCGACGAACATCCAGTGGCCGCATAGATGCCCGTTTTGCGGACATGGTCCGGCGTGGAATGTGGTTGTGATGGTCTGGCTCCATCGGTGGGTTCGCGTACACGTGCAAGCAAGAGATAGCTGGACGGCCTAAGTATAAACAAGAGACATTTTAATAACAGTGAAGCTGGTGGATATGCAGGGAAATAGGAAACGGGCCGGTGTTGCAGTTTGATTGTAGATGGATGTGATTAACCCCCGTTGCTGACGAGGCGGCGGAGTACCTAACTTACAGTTTACCCCGGCCAAGCGTTCGCATTGACTTATGGCTGGCCTAGGCCTATCAGTAACTTAGATGCTGCTTTCGCTTAAAGAGAGTAGAAAGTACGACAACAAGGATTCGGTGTTCAAGCCAGTCTTGACTCTTGGAAGGTAACTGTCGTAGTGCGCTGTCGTCGACGGGCTCTCAATCAATGAAATCAAACACGATTCATCATTGATGTGCTACATCTTATCTTCACTTTCGCGCACACTGTACTTGACAAGCACTTTCCTCTCCGGCTTGTGCGCGGAGTGGAAGTTCCTATTCACCAGCGGAGGCACAGTTTGCTTCCCGTCCACATCCAACAACTCAGTACCATCAAAGCATGCCACCCAAAAAGCGGTGATGATGTTGTTTTCCAGCTTTGCGAACCGCATCCCAAGACACGGGTGCCGACTCACACCCCACCCAATCCAGCCGTACTGCTTCTTCTTGTCTTCTGCACGGTCAGGCAAGTAACGCTCGGGATCGAAAGTCTCGTGGTCAGTGTAAATCTCCGGGTTGTGGTGGATGTCAGCGACAGCAACAGTGGCGTAAGCGCCTGCTGGGATGAATTCGGTGCCTTGCTTGTTCACTGGGATGGGCCGTCCAGACGTGTTTTTACGGAAAGCAGCGCCACAGAGCTGCAAGCGCATAGACTCCTTCAGGACGAGGTCGATGGTAGGGAATGCGGACTCCCACGCTTCAATTGGCACCTGCGAGAGGCGCTCGGCACGAGAGAGGGATGTGTCGGGGCAGTATTGGTTTGTGACAGATTCTACTTCTTCGCGGACGAGATTGAACCATTTCTTGTTGTCGGCCAGGTAGATCAACATCCAGGCGGCGTTGATTCCAGAGTTCAATTGGCCGGCGAACAAAGCTCCAAGAACGAACTAAAAGGCTTCATTAGGAAACATGTATAGAACGCAACAGATGCACGATTCTCACCGTGATGATCTTAGTGACATCGTCGCCTTGGTCAATAAGGTATTGCAGCGTGTCTTCTTCCCGCCTACCCTCTTTGGCGCGCTTGTCGATAATACCTTTGAAGATCATGTATAGTTGGGCGCCGGCGTAAGTGCGACGAAACTTGGCCGGGACTGGCATCCAATTGTACATGATGCTCATTGGGGTTGCGGTGCCCTCGATTTTCTCGAATAACTTGAGGACCTTCTCGCGAAGGGCATCGTCACCGGCGATTTCGACGCATGCCACAGTGCGCATGGTCATCTGGAAAACAACGCGATAGATGCTGTCGAACGGATCCGTGGTTTTGGTCTCTTGTGCAGCGAAACGGTCAACGGTTGACCGCATGTCTTCCAGTAGCTGCGGCAACCCTTTTGCTAACAACGGACCCTTGAGCATTGTAGTGAGGCGTTTGGCGAAGTAGTTCTCGAAACCATCTTGCTCCAATTTAGGTGCTTCGAGTGATTTGACATCCGCATCACTAACCTGTGGGCTTCCGCCCAGCAGCGCGCCATAGCCCTCTGTAAGGGATAGTTGTTTGTGTTCGAAGAAGATGCGCCTAGACTCATCGCCCGACAGGCCTACCACAATTTTGTCGCCGGCGAAGAAGGAGAAGTTTCCTGTAGGAGAATGGGTCATTTGTCGCAGGAAGAAGTCCCACCGTGCAGTGAAGAACTGCATGCTTCCGATGAGAGGCCATGATTCGGTAGCAAGTGGCGGGGCATTGCTGGGGAGCGAGGGACGCTTGAAGGCGTGGAAGAAGGCAGCGGCAAGGATGGCGACGGAGATGATGGCGATGCTCAGCACTGGGTTGCTGAGCCCGAGAAGCGCCTCAAATGCCATGTCTGCGGGCGGGCGTAGGACAGGATGGGGGAAGTGAGGAAACGGGCATGGAAGACAGGCTAGGATGTACGGATAAATACTTGTACCTACTACTCCGTACTACTGTACGCTTCGCTACTTTTGTCCACAGGTCCCCTCGCATGACTGATGGCCCGAGGCGGGGTGAAGATGGAGGCGGCCTATCGGTGTGCAGCCGTGCATGGTGGGCTGTTGGATTGCGATATTTTGTGAGGCTACAAACACATGGTTACATGCCGCAGACGCATGGATATTATCGCTATTGGTTTTTGGCGAAGCGACAAATGGGGTCGATGTCCCGACCGCTAACAGGCCTGCAAGTGTGAGACGAGTCGTGGAAGGATGATTATAGTCGCTTTGAGCTCGGTTGCGAGAGATCCTGGCTTGGCCTATGCGGTCGCTTGGCACCTGAGCAGTGTCGGCGACGGTAACAGGATGCAACCACAATGAAGTCGGCAGCGGGTGAGTCGAAGTGCAGTAGTATCCCGACGATGATGGACCGGCGCATGGGAGATTGAATGTTGATGTGCAGAACTCAGAATACACTTCCACGTGGAAATCTACTGAGGCGCTGTAGAGAGCGGGCGCGCCCGTGCAAGGGTCGTCTTCGCGCTTGCCTCCAAACGCGCTAGACGCGATTGTTATTGTTGTCGCGCAGTTCAAGGATTGTCAGATCTGGACGACGACCGGACATCCATTGCCAAGACCGAAACAGTACGGCCTTGGCGAATCAAGACGACAAACCAGAGTCGAGACGACACATCAAGGTCAAACAACAGGTCATGGCGCTTTCACCAGAACAACAAGTCGAGCTCCAGGGCCAGCTCCAACGAGCAGTTGTAGAATGTAGCGAACGGTGCCTCTACTTCGCGGCAAAATGGTATGCGAAGGCGCCTGGTCATTGAAAGACACAACGAACGCTACTGACTGACAAAGGTCGGCGGAACTACTAGACTCCTTCGCCCCGTCTCACTCTTCAGTAGACGACGATGCTGGTGATACCGATGTTGACGAAGACGTCGAGGAGCCCATCAACACGCTCAGCACCAACACAGACCGCAAAGAAGCCAGACTAGAGGCAAGAGAGCTTCCTCGATACTTGCTGGCTAAATCTTTCTTCGACTGCCGAGAGTTCGACCGTTGTGCTGGTGTATTCCTCCCTCAACAGATTCCCCACGCCACACCTGCACTCGACCTCTTGTCGCCTTCCAGGATACCTCTGACGCCGAAATCAAAGTCAAGATCCTCACAAAGAACCTCTACAGATATTCCCCGCGCGAGTAAACCGATCTCGACAGCGCTACCAAAGAACATCAGTCAGAAATCGTTGTTCCTTGCTCTTTACGCGCGTTACATGTCTGGAGAGAAACGCAAGCTGGAAGACTCCGAGACCATTCTCGGACCCGCCGATGGACCTGTGACTGCTAACAAGGAACTTCCGGGAATCTCCGCCATCTTGGAGACATACTTCAACGCACGCGGCGGCCTGCAAGAAAAGAGCAATTCACAGGGATGGCTGGACTATCTCTACGGCGTCTGTCTGATGAAATCAAAATCCGAAAATCTTGCAAAACAGTGGCTCTTGCGTAGCGTCGACATCAACCCGTATAACTGGGCGGCGTGGCAAGAACTGACATCCTCGATTGGTTCCGTTGAAGAGTTGCAACAGGTCAGCGAGCACCTACCACGCAACATCATGACATTCATGTTCCACATTTACTGCAGCCAAGAGCTGTACCAGACCACGCCGGAAACATACAACACTCTCACAGAGATCCAAAAGATCTTCCCCCGATCTGCTTTCTTGCAGCAGCAAAAAGCATTACTCTACTACCACGCGCGAGATCACGAGCAAGCCATGCAACTATTCGACGGCCTAATTGCCGACCACCCACATCGTCTCGACGGTCTCGAGATCTACAGCAACCTCCTCTACGTCCTCCCCAACAGGCCGAAACTCGCCACCCTCGCCGCGACCGCGAGCGACACCGACAAATTCCGCCCCGAAACAAACTGCATCCTCGGCAACTACTACTCCCTCATATCCGAGCACGAAAAAGCAGTCCTCCACTTCCGCCGCGCCCTGGCCCTCGACCGCGCCTTCCAAGCCGCTTGGACGCTCATGGGCCACGAGTACATCGAACTGAAGAACACGCAGGCCGCAATCGAGAGCTACCGCCGCGCCGTGGACGCCAACCGCAAAGACTACCGCGCCTGGTACGGTCTCGGCCAGGGCTACGAGATGCTGGAGTGCTACAGCTACTCGCTGTTCTACTACCAACGCGCCGCCGCGCTCTGCCCCGGCGACCCCAAGATGTGGGCCGCCGTGGCGAACGCTTACGCCAAGTGCGACAAGCTGGCCAACGCTGTGCAGGCTTACAAGCGGGCGCTGGTGGTCGGCAGCCAGGTCGACAGCACCTCCATCGCCAGCAGTTTCGGCTCTGGCAAGTCGGCAGATCCGCTCGCGCAGGCTGTGGGGGGCGCGCTGGACCCGCAGATTCTGTACGACATCGCGCTGCTGTACGAACGGGATGGCGCGTGGGAGGAAGCTGCCGCTTACATGGAGCTCACTCTTGCGCAGGAAGAAGGGCCTGAGGACGGCGATGTGGGACTTGGTGTGATGCAGATTACTAGCCGGGCACGGCTGTGGTTGGCGCGCTGGTGTCATCGCAATGGCGAGCTCACGAGGGCTATGGAATTGGCGAATGAGCTTTGTCAGGACGGCGTGGAGGTTGAGGAGGCCAAGGGGTTGGTGAGGGATATTAGGAGCCAGATGGCTTACGCTGAGGCTCATTCGTAGACTACTTGCGCGTACGAGGGTTGCGGTGGAGGCAGATGTCGGGATTATCGATGCAGTCCTACCGCTGAGGCATCCGTGAAGTGCACGATGTGACATACGTACAGCAGTCACCGAGTTCTGTCGATCGGCGATGTCACTCCACATCAGCCCATTCGCACCAAAGGCCTTTTGTTGCCATTCCCATCATGAATCTTTCAGATGATAGAATAAAGCTCCACAGGATTGACATTCACGCACCACAAGCATTCCCAATCAAGCCACCTCCACACTCCCCTCAGGCACCCCCTTGGTACTCCTGAGCCTCCGCGAGAAGAACTGCATGATCGGCATCATCTCGTCGCGATTGCTGGGCATGCTATCCCCAGACTTGCGATATCGCTTGACCTCCAGGAACTCGAACAGACGCTTGAGCTTGTCTTCCGCCGCCGATGTCACGGCCGACCGGTCTGAGCCCGCGCACACCAGCACGGGAGTCTTGCACTTGGACACCAGGGCTGCGGGCGCTTCGCTGGGGACGGGAGCGCCGATGCTGATCACGCCGCCGAGCTCGCTCTTGTTGCCGTCGTTGGCAGTGGAAGACTCGATGGCGACTTTGCGGTACGTGGTTAGTATGACAGCAGCATTGACGTTTTACACATGCACGCATGCATCTGCTGGAAATCGCAACTTACGCGCCGTGCTCAAAGCCACCATACCGCCCTGCCCAAAGCCAAACAGGACGATTTCCCGCGGCGCATAGCCACACTTCTCGACCAGGACTTCATTGATCAAGATCCTCAGCAACTCGGTGCTCTCCTTCAAGCCCGAATCGGCGTCTAGCCCGCCGGTCGTCGAGTCGAAGATGATGTCGTCGCCCCAATGAGCCCCTTCTAGGTCCAAGAGGGCTTTGGGGCCTCGGACGGAAACGCAGGCCGTCTCGGGCAGGTTCATTTGCTTGCCGAGGGTGGCGAAGGCGGCGTGGCCGTCTCCTAGGCCGTGGAGGAGGAGGAGAATGTTGGTTGGGGGGTCATCTTTGGGTGCTGGATTTCACCGTTTCGCTGTCAGTATGGGGAGATGTTTGTTTGCTGTGCGTGAAACTCTCATGAGGTGAGGGCAACAAGCCAAGGCAAGCGAATGTATGGTTCGTCTAGCATGAAGCGCTAACGAGGGTCGATCCGTGGCCTTGTAAGGCTACGTCCAGATCTTGTTTTGGAAGCAAGCCCTGGAACCAGGCTATGCGTATGCTTTTTCTTCTCGACTCCTCTCGACCCCACGTGCTAGTCCGCATGTAGGGCTGCGGCATTTAAGGCTGCAGGAGGCAGGGTGTGGCTGACGTACTTACGTGGCACGATCGAAAGCTTCACCGCTGAAGGGAAGTCTTGCGTGGTCGGGAGACGGCCAGGCATGGCAGGTGATTGGACTATGTCGGGCAGCGATTGGTCCTGGTGCTGAACGAGCGTGGAGCGTCGACGTCGGTGTATGATGATGTTGCTGTAGTGATCGTGTATGTATGTAGTTCATGTATTTGAGAAGAGACGAGGTCGGCAAACACGGCAGAAGCGGCGCCAAGTGGGGCTGTGAAGCTTGGTGTTGCTTGGTCGTTGCTTGAGTGAGTTAGAGGGTCCTCGAGGTTCTTGTTGGTGAGATCATACGAGGGTTCATCCTGCTCGAACTATCAATACTGAGAATGACCATTGTTAAAGAGTTGGTCATTCCAGGGTCGACAGTGACCGATTTGAATACGATTGATATGTATGCGTGTTTGCAATACAGACATGAATACCACGCCGGTCATCAATACGGTAGGTAGCTGTCGACGTCTCCCAACCCATCGTCAAACGCTTCTGCGGATACAACTGCCGTAGGATGATGCAGCTCGAAGTGGCGCATTACATACGAGAATAGTCAAGGTCAAAGCATGTGAAGGGTGACGCAAGCATACTTTCAAGGCAGCAGTGCATGCATGCAGCATGCACCACCCCAATGGCAACCTTGAACCTCCCGCAGCTATAAAACCTGCTGTGCTGAGCAATCTTGTTCCCTTATCCTACACCACGGATACTCCAATTCACTCAACAATTCACTCACCAGTGCATCCCTCCAACCCACACAAACATCAGCAATCATGTTCGGCTTCGGTGACGCCCAAGACAACTACAACCAGGTCTACCAGGACGACAACAAGGCCGAGTTCAGCCATGAGCTGCTCGCCGGCGGTGCCTCTTTCATGGCCATGAAGATGTTCGAAGACAAGCAGAGGAAGGAGGGTCAGTTACCATACCCATCATCTTCACATGACCCAAACATGCTGACACCCGACCAGACAAGGCTGTCTCCCACGGTTTCGCAAAGGAGCTGCTTGCCGGCTTCGCTGGCGGTGAGGTCGACCGTCTTGCTGAGACGAAGGGCGCCGACTACATTGACCGCGAGAAGGCCAAGCGTGACGCCAGGCGCAATGCCGAGCAGCTCTACGACCAGCACTACGGCGGCCAGGACCAGTACGACCCTAACCAGCAGGCGCCGCATGGCCATCTGCAGGACAGCTTTGGTCGTTGGTAGATGTGCGATGTTTGGAATGAGATATGACACATGACGGAGACGGTATTGGGTTCTGTTGAGAGGTTCAATGGCTTGATGTTTGTTAGCCAGTGCCAGAAGGAAGTTTCAATGAGAACCAATACAGACAGACAAAGAAACTTATACCGTCTCAAGCTCACACTCAGATGCCTCGATTCGATGATGGGTATGACCCGCGGGCAGCCGGAGAGTGTATTGCTGGTACGTGGCCTCATACAATACATGTACCGTGAAGAAGTGCCCTATGACGCGGTAGATCTAGGCCCCTCCATCTCAGCAGGATCTGAAACACATGGCTTCCTCGAGGCAAGATGTGAATGCCATGTTACTTTCTTCAGGAAGTGTATGGGAGTTTGATGGTGAAACCGACAACAACGAAGCCTCGCGAGTCAAACACCATCTTTCCATGGAGCCGCAGATCTGCCATCCCGCAGTCTGCCAAGCAAAGGGGTTCCGATCTGCTTGCAGATGAGGTCTCATCCTCTCTAACTTTTCCTATGCCCAACAACCCTTGAACGACTCGCCGTCGCTCGCCCTCCGGCGAAGCGCCTTTTCTTCTTTTGTTTAGTCGGACGATGTCATGGCCTGCCCTGCCCTGCGTCCTTGGTCCGTCCTATCCGGGTTTGCACCGAGTCGTGCCACTTTTGCTAGCAGACTCACACGGCTCGTGGCGGACCGGATAATCATCACTGCTAACCGTTTGATGTTTTTCGCTAGGTTCGTGACGGTCGCTGTACTAGTATCGTTCGATTCATTCATCCCTCGTCATGCCCCGTGCTTCATACTCCTAGTCCGCGCGCTCACATGTAAGTACTACCTTGTGTCTAGAATCGAGCCCGCTATCAACAACGTAGCCGACGAGACACACTCCGAGCGAGAAACGGCCCGATCGGTGTCTGGAGCCAGTAATTGAAAGAGGAATCGGCGTTTGGTTGTCGACCATGGAGAAGCTTGACGAGGGATCCTCCGGCAAAAACAGCTATAGCGAAGAAAGCGACTCGGACAGACACGATACCCAAGAGACGAAACAAGAAAGGCTAGACCGTTTCCGCGCAGCAGCATGGCATCAAAGTAATGTCGAGCAAGAGAACACGGGAGAGTGTCGCAATACAACGACAGAAGGCGCAAAACCGAGCTCTTCGGATTCGAAAGCTTCAAAAGCCAACACGGACAAGGGATTACACCGACACCAGACAGATATACCGTCGTCTCCACGACGGCCACAGCGTCTACATGCGAACTCGACCGTCACAGTCTCCAGTTCCGTCAGGCAACGCCAGCTGGACGAGTTCACATGGCCGACTGATGTCGACTGCACTACCGCCCGAGACGATGAGATCGCACCGCACGAGAAGCCGCAGCTAAAGCGCCGGCTAACAAGGCTTGCAAACAAAGAGTCACATCCAATGGAGCATCTAGGCATCACACTGGGCGTCCCCATGATCTTGCTGTGCGATCTCATCATCCCCTGCATCATATATTACACGTGGTTCCTGAGACACCTCTCAACATGGAAAAAGGACTGCAGAGAATGGCACGATCGCGGCGAAGCATGTCCAACAGAGCTCCCCCAACTAGACGAAAGCATCATGGGCTCCGCAGTCGCCTGCTTCGGAATCGGCGAACTGTACGTGCTCCTCGCGCGCGTCTGGCGCCTATTCTTCCGCCGCGACCAATGCGCACCCCTGCTCTCGCGCAGCCGCTGGGAACTCGACGCAACGAGCTGGGTCTACCTCGTCGCGATGCTGATCGCGCTCATTCCGTTCGTGGTCGGCTCCTCGCTGGTCATGCCGGAACTGTACCTCTACGGCCCGGCGTTCCTGATGTCCTTCCTCGGCGTGCTCATGGTCATCACCACGCTCCACCCCTTCAACATCCCCATCGGCATCAACTCGCATGCCCGCGGCTCCGGCCTGCGACCCTTCATCTACTACGCGGCCGAAGACTTCATCGCCGTGGACGGCTTGCAGGACCGCGAGTTCCGCGTGCGCTACAACGAGCGCTACGAGACGAGCAAGCCGTTCAGGCGCTTGTTTGTCTGGCTGACGCTTTGGTGGGAGCTGGGCGTTGTGATTTACATCGGCTGCTTGTCGGCGGTCATCTGGACTCTTCCTTTCCACATTGCGTTCGGTTTGAGTCTGGGCTTGCTGTTTGGCTGGATCGCGACGTGGGCGCTTGCGACTTATGCTTTTGTCATGTGGGAGATGGGTCGGCAGCGGAGGGCTTTTGAAGAGGGTAGAGATGGAGCTTGATTGCACGAGCTGCAGGAACGAATGTAGCCGAGACTTTTTTAACGCCTGACGATCTGATAGAACATGTAGCCGAAGATACCCGGATTCGATCCCAGCAAAATCACCGTCCAAGCAAGGTACCGTGTCATCAGAGCTGTATTCCTAACTCGCCCACCTACAGACGACGCAACCTCAACAAGACCCCAGCTCCCCGCACACTCTGCGTAAAATTGTCCTTCGTCACGAACCCCACCTCAGAAGCGCCGTCCAACTCGACATCGAAATGTCGGAACAGCATGTACAACACGAACAGCAGCTCGGCGTGCGCGAGAGTCTGCCCAACGCAGTTCCTCGCGCCCTTGGAGAACGCCACCAGGTTTTCGTCGAGCCCTCTCGCCCCTTCGCCCAGCCAGCGCTCGGGCTCGAAGTGCAGGGCGTTGGGACCCCAGAGCTCTGAGCTGGTGTGCATCGTGTACGCGCTCATCCCGACAGTGCAGCCAGGCGGTACGACTTTTTCGTCTACGATCAGCGGCGGCGTGGTGGTGGTGGTGATGGGAGGGACAACGCGCGGCAGTCTTCCCGGGACGGGCATGGCGATGCGCAGGCTTTCCTTGACGCAGGCGATCAAGTACGGGATGGACTCGAGTGCGAGCAGCGTCGGGTAGTCGCCTTCACGCTGCTGCTCCGGCGAGGCGGCCTTGAGAGCGGTGGCGAGCTTGCGCTTGACCGTTGGGTTGCGGCAGATGTGCCAGACGCCCGATGCTAGGGTGAAGGCTGTGGTGTCCGAGCCGGCGATCAGGAAGTTGGTGGCTTCCAAGGCGACGGCTTCGTCGTGGAGGTGGTGCAGACTGTCGAAGATGACTGGGCTGCTGCTGCTGTTGTTGTTGTCGCTTTTCGGGACCGACGTTTGGTAGGCTTTCAGAGACGAGACTCCCTCATCCGCCAGCGCGAACAAGCGTCGGAGCGACGGGCTGAAGGTCGTGACTAGCTTTCTGGGAAGCATTTCGCCGAGTTGGCGGGCGGCGGGCCGGAAGGTGGTGGTCCAGAGTATCTCTGCTGCTGCGTCGAATGTCTTTGGGAAGTCGGCTTCGAACCTGCGGCAACGCACGCGTGGAAGTCAGCGGATGTTCGGGGGGAGAAAAAGATGAGTAACGAAGGATTTCGACGGGGACCATCAGACTAACCTGTCATCACTGCTGTTTACCAGCAACCGACTTTTGGCGAATGCAAACTCCGAGATGATGTCGACAGTAACGCAACGGAAGGCATCGTGGGCCACAATCGGCTGGCCCTGCTCACTGAGTCTGCAGAGCTTCAACCGAAGAGCCTCGACGTGCTTCCTCAGAGTTGGCTCGATCTTGAGAATGCCCAATCTCGCAAAGAAAGGGCTCACCAACCGGCGCCGCTCCTTGTGCAGGGCGACGTCCGTCTCCGAAAAGGTGGTGTGCGGCGTCCCGAACCCTTCATAAAAAGCGGCATCTTTAGGGAAGGGTCGCGACTGACTGTAGATCGTCTTGTACTTGGAAACATCTGTCAGATGTAGCTCATTGGGGCCGATCCTGAGGGCTTGAGTTTCTGGATCGATGGTGTCAGCATAGACAGAACGACGAGGCTTAGGGGGACTGCAGCTTTACGGTATTTCTCGTGCAGTCTTTCGAATTCCTTCTCTTGCTGTCCGGTCTGGGACAATTTGTACAGCCAGTCATTGGAGAGTGCTGCCTCGCGAGGTCCAGGGAATTTGGATAAGGGGTGGAAGTATAGACGATAGACGGCTTGTGATGCTTTGTAGACAAGGGTGAAGACAAGGAGAATGAACCCTGCTTGCAGTGGGTGTGCTTGTACTGCTTCAAGCAAGCTTGTGATACTGATGTTCATGGTCGTACTTTGATGTGCGGAGAAGCGTAATTGCCAATGGTTAAACTGGACGGGCTCGGGCTTCTTATGTTTGTACAGATTGGCGCCATCGGACCTCTTGAAATGCGCAATGATGTATTTTCATGTGCATGCTTTACGGTTCATGACTTCTGTGAGGATATAGTCGAGTCCCGGCTAGCCGTATTGGACATGCGTGTGGATGCAAGCCGCACTTTCGGGCTTAAATCATGCCCGTCTATACTTGAGGTCGTCGAGGTGCGTTCGATCTAGCTCAGCTCTAGGCGACAAAGGTAAAGGCGTAGTGGGGAGCTCATTGAGCGGCTCTGTGGTTGAAGATCTATTGATCGACCGGAACAGGATCGATCCGATTCCCGAAGCCGTCGGTCGATGACTTCCAAGGGTTAGGGTAGTTAGGTGTATCATGCACAACGAGATGAGGCCGAAAGCTCGCAGCGAACGAACATGTGTGAGTGTTGGATTGTCGTGACACCAAGAATTCTACGCCGCATATGTGCTGAGTCTTGAGAGGTCTTGCCCTCCCATAGTCTCACGTCGGCCTCGACGATGGCCCACATCTTCCTAGTCATCAACGCCCATGAACAGCCCTGTGAATGGCAGTCGTAGGTTGGCCTGTTCTAAACCGACACACCACAGGACGAATCAACACCTTTCCGTCTTCTCGTTTGCCCAGCCCAGCGTGACGACGGTAATCCGAAGAGCTTGTCGGTATTTCTTCCTCATTTGCGATTGAGTTGATATCATCGAAGAGGTTTCTCGGCGATTTTCAAGTCTTCATTTGTCGCAACGAACACTCATGTGGTGTTGTTCTTGCAGCGAGTCGGGATCCGGACGCAGGCACGTGTCCTTCAAGGCTCAAGCTGTTAGGCTCCACTCTGCTAGAAAGGCGTCCCATGCGCTCGTCGTGAGTGCTGCAGACTCTGGAAATCGAGTATTGAAGAGGCTACCAGTGGCGGAGAGGACGCCTGCAGAATCGAGAAAGCTCGAGGCCAGTGGAGCTGTCGGACGAGAGCACATCCTGGAAATGTTGCTTTGCGGCTTTAGAACCTCGTGTAGGCACAGCGAAGCGGCAAGCAACTCGGATGCAAGCTCCGAGTACCAAAACTTTACTCTGCGACCTCTGCGACTTCTGTGACTAGTGCAGACTTGCGGGACCATTTATGGCGAAGCAAAATGTTGCTAATGGTCCTGTAATCGACCGTGATATCGAATCGCTCGGAGGCCGCCAACACAGCCTCGTGGAGTTTCATGCTGGGTCTATCGTTGAACAAGGACAGAATGTACTGCGGACAACATCAGTAGCCTCAGTAAAAGTAACATCAACAGCGAGCGACTTTCAGGAAAATGTTGAATTACACTTCACTTACGCTTTGCTGCTCTGGCGTAAAAGCCTGCGGCCTCCCCTTGGTGGCGATCGACGGCGGATATGGAGCATTATAGAGGTCGTAGTTGAGCCTGATGCGGTAGATTGTCATGGCTGAGAGCCCGAGTTCCTTTGCGATTTGCACGCACGAGAGACGGCCAGCATCCAGACATATCCGGATGAGCGAAGCCACGTGCGGCTCCACCTTTTTGCCTCGCGCCATTGTTGTTTATACCAAAGACATGCTCGGATTTGATAACGAGAATGAGGGTGTAGAAGTCGAGGCGATTGCTTTTTTGGTGTGGTGGGCTTATCAGAGGACCCTAACCCTAGCCGCACGTACGGCAAGCCGACGTCGGCAAGATGACCAAGGACATGCCCCGCCGTGATTTCTAATCTGTACGCCATCGCAATCAATTCAATTCGGATATCGTCGTGTCGAGTGCGTGAATCACCCAACTCACAACCTCTCTTACACGCAATATCAATACCATGTCGCTGAGAGATATCAAACACATCACCCTTGTGCTCTCCGGCAAAGGCGGCGTCGGCAAGTCCAGCGTGACTTCGCAACTTGCCCTCACCCTCTCACTACAAGGACATTCGGTCGGCGTGCTGGACATTGATTTGACTGGACCTTCGATCCCACGCTTTTTCGGAATAGAGAGCGAGAAAGTAAAACAGGCGCCTGGAGGATGGATACCAGTGCCTGTGCACGACGCGAGGAAGGCGCTGGGCGCGGACGCCGAGGGTAGCGAGGGCAAAGAGCTTGGAAGTCTACACTGCATGTCACTTGGCTTCCTTCTGGCCAACAGAGGCGATGCAGTCGTATGGCGTGGGCCGAAGAAGACCGCCATGGTGCGCCAATTCCTCACTGACGTCCACTGGGGCGCGCTGGACTACTTGCTCATCGATACACCACCCGGCACGAGCGACGAACATATTTCCCTTGTCGAAACTCTACTGAAGCAAGCCACGCCAGAGCAGCTTGCTGGTGCTGTCATTGTCACCACCCCACAAGCCATCAGCATCAGCGACGTTCGGAAAGAGATCAACTTTTGTCGCAAGACAAATGTCTCGGTTCTGGGCGTGATCGAGAACATGGCTGGATTCGTTTGTTCGAATTGCTCGGAATGCACAAATGTCTTTTCTAAAGGCGGTGGCGAGGTTATGGCAAAAGAATTTGATGTACCGTTCATGGGAAGTGTACCAATCGACCCCATGTTCATCCGCCTGATCGAGGAAGGCAGAAGACCGGTCTACCCACAGGGCACCGTAGTAGAAGGCCAAGACATGGCGAAGAGCAACGACGCCGAAGTGAATGAGGACGATGGTGTCCTGGTTGAAAAGTACACGGCTTGCTCGTTGTATCCCATTTTTGACGGGATGACAAAGACACTGGTGACCAGAATCGAGGGCTGAAGCTTCATGCGAATCTCACTGGACGACACCACCTACTTTCTGTCCATGCAAGGCAACATGAACTGGTCTAGGCATCAAATCACACATGCATGATTTGGTCCAAGTACTCAGATCTCGTTAGGGAACATCTACAGACTTTCATCGGAATGTGGATGTGCCGTAGCCGCCGTGCTGGGACCTGTCAGTTGATCGGACCATCCAACTGCGTCGTGGGGCAGTGCAAAAATGCCGATACACTTTCACCCTGCATTCTGCACGCATCGAACCCGACTTCAGCCCGAGAAGCCGATCACGGCATGCCGCAACCTCGCCACACCACACGGGCCGAATTAATTGCAATGAGGCTCGCAAGACATTCCAGGATGCGCACGATTGCCCTAGACTTCGGGCCATAGCGCCTTCGCCCGCAACCCTTCCGGGCAGTACTCGGCACGGTATTCGACCACAAAATCCGTGCGTCAAAACGCTGTAGCTCGTTAGACCGAGCTCCCATCGGCGAGGTCTATCAGAGTTGGAATCTGATAGTTTGTCAACAGATAGACTCATTATCAAGACAGTATGTCGTTCGACTCCAGCCGTCAGGTTCGATTGAACTTGGTCAAAGTCGTATCGTCCTGCTCTTCCTTCTCCTTGCCTCATGTTATTCTAGACCCTCATAACATCACACCACGCCTCCGGAATGCTTACAGCAACGACTCACATCGGGATAGAGCTCAGGCCACGCAGCTCTCCAATTTCCGCCTACTTCGCTCGGCTCGGCTGTAGACTCGGTCTCGGAAACGAGGCTCTCGTATTCGTTACATTCCCAACTTCACTCACCTAGGTAAGCACGGCTCTTCTAGCACCAACAACACAATCTCTCAGTCAGATTTGTTTTGAAAACAAGTTCCGCCTTTCATACCATCACAGTGTAATCGCAATAACACAATCTCCCGTTCACGCGTTCATAATGTCGGCCGCGTTGCGACGGAAACGATGCCCTGATTCCACAGACCTCTCGTTGCCATGATGCGATCCTTCTCCCAGACAACGCCCTTACGGCCCTTTGCGTTCCTGTACATTCTTGCTCGAACCGGTGTCAACGCCCAGTTGTCCTCTTCTGGTAAGCCTCTCTCATGGTCTGGCCAAGTTAAAGCGTCTGGTGGTACTGACCCTTGATAGTAGTCTGCAGCGAGGCTGTTACCGTGACCTTTGTTCCGGAGCCACTCACTGTGACAGTTTATGCTGGCAATGCATCAGCTGGTGTTTCTTCGATCGAGACATCAAGCCTTCCTTCAGTGGGCACTTCCAGCTTGCCCATATCGCCGTCGCTCGATGGGATACCGACTGGGCCATCCGCGAGTAGCTTGTTGCCGTCGATACCTTCTCAGGTCACGTCGAACTCTCTTTCAGTGGACATCTCCAGCTCGCTCAGATCATCATCGCTAGATGGAGTACCGACTGGGTTGACAGGCAGTAGCTTGTCGCTGTCGACATCTTCTCAGATCACATCGCTTCCGACAGGCGTATCGTCATATGATTCTTTCAGTCTCTCGACAACTTTGCCATCGGTTGATCTGTCCCCATCCTCTGGTTCGTCGGCACTCACCGTACCTTCTACGGTAGCACCTGCTTTGACTGGACCTAGCGTATCGATCAGTGACGTGATCGGCGGATCCACGTCTCTACCCACCTTGTCTGCCAGTCTACAGTCGAACTCTTTGGGTCTACCCAGTTCAGGAGTATCAGTATCTCTGAGCGATTCGCCGATATCATCCGCATCGTGGTCCCTACCTTCTGCCAGCCTGACGACACCTTCATTACAAGTAAGTGCAATACCTCTGCTCTACAGAGATCGTGCGGATCACTGACTTGCTCCTAGTCAAACTCGTTTTCAAACGTACCCAGCACGTCTGTGACCTTGCCGGACGTGTCCCTGACCTCTGGTTTGACAACTCTGATATCGAGCCCCGTGACACCATCTCTGGCCCCGCCGACGCTCTCGCTATCAGGGTCTCTGAGCGATCTCAACTTGTCCCTCGTAACCTCCACGGGATCGAATATACTTCCGAGCTCCGTGACTGCGGTATCAAGCTTGCCCAGTACTTCGCTTAGCATTTCAGGCCCCAGCGGATTGTCTACGCTCTCTCTGCCAAGCACAGGTACCACCGGCAGCATCCCTACCCCTAGTCTCTTGACTTCGGTGTATTGTCCTGCCGACGATGGTCTACAATATCTGTCTCCGGAGGACAGACCATTCCAGCTCGCATGCAACAGACGACGTCTCGGCAATGTGCTGTCAGAAGTCCTAGCCTCAGACTTGCAAAGCTGTACCGACCAGTGCGGTATCCGCCCTGATGGCCAAAGCGTATCATATCGTCCTGCAGACGGAACATGCCTCCTCAACTCCGACACAGGATCAGAAACCCCCGACAGCGACTGGCAATCTGCGTCGACAGTCGACTTGTCTTGCCCAGGAGCTGACAACACGCAGTACATGGACCATACCGGTTCATTCTATCAAGTTCTTTGCGATTATAGCTTCCCTGAAAGCTGGAACATTACTACGTCGCCTGGTAGAGACTACTTGGACTGCTCCAGCCAATGCTCGGAGCTACTTCTCTGCTCGAGCTTCAGTTATACTGACGGCGTTTGCACTTTCACGAATGGACTGGGTGATTCGTCGTCTGGCACATCCCGCAACGGCACCAATACCGCTATCTTGATCGCTAAGCGTGCCGTAAGAGTTGGACCTGATGGGACTCCGGTTGTGAGTGCGATCTCAATTGCACCGAATCCACGTACTTCAACGTCGGCACTCCTTGGGTCCATGACGACTCTCCCGCCTGGAGCGTCTGATATCAGCAGTCTGACTGGAACTTCGCTCTCGCCGATCACACTAGACACCAACCTGCCATCTTCTCTCATGACGTCGGATACCGGCCTATCGTCTTCTCTCGTGACGATACCGTCGAGTCCCGGTGTCTCTTTGCCCGGCTCAATAGACGCGAGCATCACAGACACACTACCAACAAGACCACCACTGCCGACGCTTTCTATTTCCCCGAGCGTGGATGTCAGCGGCCTCTCATCTCTCCTCTCATCAATATCCACTATCACGGCTCCATCCCTCACCTCCATCAGCCTCAGCTCCGCCACCCGCCCAACCTCACAAGGTCCCACGCAGACGGCCGTCTCATACACATGTCCCGAAGTTGACGGCCGCATCATCCTCGAAAACGGTTTGAGCTACGTCCTCGACTGCAACAGCATCGCAGACGGTACCCCCTACGCGTCCTTCCCAGCAACGTCAAGTTTCAACGACTGTTTCATGCTTTGCGATCAAAGCAGCGTCGCTTCGGGGGCTAACTACTGCACTGCCTTCACATACGAGGGCGCGGACTTGGGCGCGGGCCCAGGCACATGCTACTTGTTCAACGATGTGGGCAAGAACTTCTTACCTGCAGGCGGAAGGAAAGCAGTCACTGCGATCAGGACTGTCAACTATGTGGCTGGAACCGTGGATGACGGTGTCTCGTCCATCCTATCTTCGCTTCTACCAGGTGGAAGTCTGCCTCCGACCTTGTCAGCAACCACCATCATTCCATCGTTGTCAGATTTGTTGCCATCGATCACAGGAACAGCCACCTGCTCAAACGGCGGCAACATCCTCAACGGCTGCATCGACGTCGACGCCACCCCATCAGTCGGCGCAGGAGTTGGTGGCGGCGTTGTTCTGGGTCCATCAGGCAGTCCTATCCTGAGCGCCAGCGTCTCTGCAACCCTTGGAGTCTCACTGTCCGCAGGCGTGAGCTTGGGATTAGGACTAAGCGCCGGCTCGTCTGGGCTGAGTCTCGGACTCGAACCATCCCTCGGAGTTGACCTCGGACTCACTCTCGGAGCAGGAGGAGGTCTCGGACTAGGCGGCGGCAGCAAGCCAGCGTCCTCAACCACCATGTCGGCCATTGCTTCTACGACTTCGCGGTCGGTCACTGCCGCCCCAACACCGGGTACCACCACGGTCTACACAACCTCGACAATAACGTCTTGCCTTACTGGAGTAGGCGGCGTGCTGACTTGTCCGATTGGAGGCTTGTTCACCACCCTCTCCTCCACTTCCGGCGCAGTGACAAGCATCAGCACAAGCACCCAAACGAGCGTCAGCGTGAGCGTCAGCGTCAGTATCAGCTACGTCACAGTCACAGCAGCGGCGACGAGCAGCAGCACAGCAGCGCCGGCTTCGACCCTCTCTACCATGACCGTCTCGTCTTCGAGATCTTCGAGCGGCTCGGCGTCGTCTACGAGTACAGCACCTACTGCGTCTGCTACTCCTTGCCGTGGCACGGTCAACCTTGCTGGGCTCTGCGTTCTTTGAGCTTGATTTGTAATTTTGGGATGCGCTATCCATTCGAGCGATGGCATTCTCACCGGCAAGCTGTCGGTTTGAGAGTAACGCTCCTGTCGACAAGAGTGCACGTTCTTACTCATTCATCGGAGAAATCTCTGATGGAACATTGACACATCTCAACACGGACTGAACGCATGGCATTATCGCGGGTTGAGCGAGCATTTGCAGCGGCGCAAGGGCGCGAACTTTAGGGAGATGTTTCCCCTTCCCTTGTCTGATTCTTGATCAAATACTTTTATTGTTTTCTACTTCCGACTGGCACTATGTAACTAGAATCCCAAATGGGCATGCTCATTTCACATTTCCACCTACCTACCTACCTCCTCCCCACTCTCACCTCTCATTCGGCTCCCTCCCCCTCCCCTCCCCATCAACAGTCCTAGGAATCGCATCCACAGGCGTGGTAGCGGCCACCTCCGCCTGCGGCGCAACATTGTTCCTATACATGAAGAACTGCGCAAAGACGGCGAAATCCAACACCAGCGTGCCGGCACTCCCAATCAGCCAACTCAAGTTGACCAGAATGTACCTGGCGTAGATCTCCGCGTGCTCGCCGGGCTTGCAGTGGTTGCGCTCGCGCCAGTGGCCGTGCGAGCGCTTGCTGCAGATGGGCTCGAAGGCGAAGATGCTGAGGACGAAGGTCAGGTTGCCGAGGCAGGCGAAGAGGAAGAAGAGGGCGTTCAGGCCTTCGGTCGATTGGCGGCGGCGGTTGAGCAGGATCTGCGGCACGCGCGAGCCCAGGTACAGCACGGCGCAGATGTAGCCGAAGATCTGGCCCCAGAGCGAGAAGTGCAGGGTCGAGGCTTGGTCGTCGGCGTCGGTGTGCTTGTCGTTGTTGTGGCTGTGCGGTTTGGGCGATGGGCTGAGGTAGTAGCCGGCGATGCCGGCGACGATTACGAGGAGGATCGCGGTGCTGTTGAAGAGGATTGCTTGAAGCCAGGTGCGCTGTTTGGAGGGTTTGGTGGCGTCGTTGGTGGCGTCTTCGGAGTCGTCTTCGAGTTGGGGGTGCATGGGTGTTGCTGGGGAGAGCATTGTGCCGTTGAGGCTGTTGAAGCGGTCGCGGTACGAAGATTCGGAGCGAGTGCGGTCTGCTTTCGCGGCGGTGCCGTTGGTGTTGCTTGACGAAAGGGCTCGCTGCAATTCGCCGCGCGCACTACCGTCTGCCACTAGAGGCGTGCGTTCTGATGCATCTCCGTTCTCGACATGTCCGTTCTTGCCGGCGTCAGGCTTGGGGTCACGGAACGTGAAGCCACGGTAGTAGAAGCATTGCAGGAGGAGGACGATGTCTGCGAGCGTGTAGTAAATGGCAAGGATGATCTGGGGGGGCAAGTTAGCAGTAGATTCCTGCAATGGACCTGAATAAACGTACCATAGTTGGCATGATACCTTGTAGGACTCCTCCCGCCATGTTGAAAAAGTCGCCCGCTGTGAAAGATGGAGTCAGACTCGTCCGGGATTGATGAGGAATTCTGCAGACTTGATTTCAACATACCCAGCCAGATGATGATGAACTCAATGCTGAGGCCATCGGCGGACTTTTTGCTGTAGTTCTCGATGATCTGTGGCGAAAAGACAACGACCCAGCACGCGATGGAAATCGAGCCCAAGATTCCGCTGATGGCCTCGATGTCCAGGCCGCCATAGCCCATTGATGGTGGGTACATGTTGAAGGTAGATTTCTTCTGCACAGTTCCAGTAGACGAAAGTTGTGCGATTTCGCCACGTCTGTCGTGTGTTCGTAGAGTCTCCAAATGGGTATAGACCGCCTAAATATCGCGCCAACAACCAATGGTCTCAAGCCCAAGTCGACGAAGTCGCGTCGCGTCCAAGATTCAGAAGAGGCCGCCCAAGAAGATGAAATGTTTTACAGACTGATGTCTGTGGAAGAGACTGTATGACTGTATATCAATGGCAAGCAGTCAGGCTGTAATGACTGTCGCTTTCGAGCTGCCTTGGCTGATGGTCATCGGTAGAGTTTTTGGACGCTTGGACTTACGTAATGTGGACCGTGCCTTACCGACATGCGTATACATATCGCGCAAGATGAGGTGTCCATCCTTGTTCACTTACAATCACGTGTCACAAGGTGTGAATGCAGACTATATTTTGTTCTTCCCTACTTGCACTGTACTGTAGAAATCCTCACACCTCAAGCCGCAAATAACGACACGTAAGTCACGCGTCACTCAATGAGATTCACCAAGGACACAAGCACTTCAGGGTGAAACGGTCAACACTTCTCGAATACACTCATTTCCTACGCCGGCCCAGCTGCGGTCAAGAAGTCGAAGTCGGCACCCTCTTCAGCTTGGTTCACAGACCTCATGTATAGGCCTCGGTATCCCCTCATCTTCTTTCTCGCTGCCCATGGAGCCATACCTGCTTCTGACTTTGACTCTTCTCCTTCAATCTGACCCTTTCTCTCCTGCATCCGTCTCGCCAGTTCCTCATCACTCACATCGATCTTCAACGACCTCTTCTCCAAATCGAAGTCGACCATGTCACCGTTCCGAACAACACCGAATACCGACTCCGGATCAGCGGATTCTGGCGACACGTGCAGGACGATCGTGCCGCCTGCCGTGCCACTCATCCTGCCATCAGATATTCTCAGCATGTCCGACACGCCTTCCATTGCGAGCTTGCGCGGGATCGGAATCATGCCAGCCTCGGGCATCCCTGGGTTGCCGACTGGTCCGATGCCCTGGAGAATTAAAACGCTGTCTTTGTCAACCTCCAGATCCGCGCTATCAATCCGTTCTGCCAAGTCTGCTGAGTTTGCGAAGACCACGGCTCGGCCGCGGTGTTTCAGCAGGCGTCGGTCTTTCGATGCACTGGCTTTCATTACGGCGCCTTGCGGTGCGATGTTCCCTTTGACCACGACAAGCGACGATGCTGGGTATAGAGGGTTTGTGAGTGGCTTGATGACTTGTGCTGGGCTGTCGACCGGGAGCGGCACATATCTCGTCTGTTCTAACAGCTCCCCCAAGCTCTGGCCAGTGACAGTCTTCGCATCTAAATGCAACAGCGGCTTAAGGGTGTGTAGCAGTGCAGGCATGCCACCAGCATTATGGAAGTCGGTCATGTAATTCTCGCCACTGGGTTTCAGGTCGACCAAGAGTGGTGTTCGCCTACCAATTTCATCGAACGTCTCCAGCGTGATGGTTCCTGCAATCGCCGGGTGGCGATTGATGATCGCCATTAGATGCACCACTGCGTTCGTCGAACCTCCTATAGCTTGAAGGATCGTGATGGCGTTGATGAACGACTCTCGACTGAGGATTTCCTGTGGTTTGATTTGCTTCTCTGCACAGCGCACAGCAATGCCGCCTGTCTCTTCCGCTATTCTTATTCTAGTGGCAGAAACTGCTGCCGCGCTTGCGCCTTTCAGCGGCATCAACCCAAGAGCCGCGAGGATACACGCCATGGTACTAGCAGTACCCATGACGCCGCAAGTCCCGGCCTGAAAGATTGTCAGTCGATCGTACATCCGAAGTGTGAGTATCTATCTTACAGTAGGTGCAAGCTCCTCGCTGAGCGCCGATATCTCCTCGATATCGATTGCACCGGCCCGAAACTTGGCCCAATTGTTCCGACAGTCGGTACATGCGCCAACTCTAGTGCCTTTATGAGATCCAGGCATCATCGGCCCAGTCACCAACTGAACGATAGGTTTGTTGGCAGAAATGCCACCCATGAGCTGAGCCGGCGTAGTCTTGTCACAACCTATCGATACGATTTAGCACTACTCATACCAATTCAGGTGTACGTTAACTTTCACTACCGCACCATCGAAACGACGCGAAGAACCAAATATTTACTCACCCCCAATCAAAACAACCGAATCAACCGGCTGCGCCTTGATCATCTCCTCGGTATCCATACTCATCAGATTCCTCAGATACATCGAAGTCGGCGTCGCGAACGACTCGTGCACGCTGATGGTCGGGAAATCCACCGCCAAACCGCCATTGAGGTGGACGCCTCGCTTGACGGCTTCGATCAGCTGTGGCACGTTGCCGTGGCAAGGGTTGAAGCCGGAGTATGTGTTTACTATCCCGACGATGGGCCGGGACAGGGCGTCGTCGCTGTAGCCGAGGGCTTTGATGAATACTTTGCGCAGGAAGAGGGAGAAGTGGGCGTCGCCGTAGGAGGTTAGGTTTTGGCGGAGGCCGGTGCCGGTTTGCAGTGGTTGGGTGAGGTCGTAGTCCGTTGTTGTTGCGTCGTTGGCTTTGGGTTTAGGGGGCTGGTCTGGCATTTTGTAAGTAGTTAGGTGGGTTGTTGGTTGTTGGTGAGTTTGCGGTTTGTTATACATCTGCAACAATATCTTAATTGAGGTCGTTCGGTCAGCATCATCGTCTTCGCTCGCAGGCGACCCGGTCGCCGAGGCAAGGCGGGGGCTCTCGGAGGGACTTTGTCCGAAATGCTTGGAGGCTGGCCTGGTACATATGGAAACATTGTTGTAGTGCGAGAGACGGCGATTTTCTGCGGAGGTTACCTGGACGTGGATGCAGTGATCGGATAGTAAAAGTTCCACCACCACACACAGCCAATCTCACCATGCCACGCCAGGAAAGACTCCAAACAACTAAGCATTGACGAATGCCAATCCACCCATCACTTGCCATCCGGCCTCGAGCTCGCCGGTCTAGGCTTCCTCGGACTCATCATCTCATGCCCACTCTTCCACCTAGCCATCAACTGGGGATCAAACCCCATAGGCCGCAGCCCACCAGCCGACCCGTCAGAATCCCTAGGCTTCCTCTCCGACAATTTAAACCTATCAAACCCAGAAGCATCCTCCTGCTGAGCGCGTTGCGAAAGAAAGCGGCCAGACCTCTTATTCGCAGCAGCGAGTTCGGCGCGAAGCGTGGAGTTTTCCTGCCGGAGTTCTTCAATGATGGTGGCGGAATTGGAATAATCAGAGGGTGATGCCTTCTTTTTGTCGTCCGACTCATCTTCTGCCCCTTCTTCCGCTTCTGCTTCTGCTTCCTCCACTCCAATGAGACGCTCGTGTGCAGCATCGAGAGCATTCTCCCGTTTGGTAAGGGTTTCTTCCCGTCGCGAAAGCTCTGCTTCCCGCTCGTTCAGACGGGCTTCGCGCTCTTTCAACGAGGCCTCCGCGGTTTCTAGACTCTTTCCTCTTTGGTCTTGGTCCATTGGATCAGAAAGACGAGGTAGGTCGCCGCTCAGAAATCCGCCATAGTCTGTGGAGAAATTGGACGTCTTTTCTTGGTGGTATTGAGAGTTGGAAGTCGCTTGCTCGGCCCAGCCACTTGAGAAATGTGTCCGGGATGTTCTGGTTGATGATGTCATGCTGTTGTTGTTGTCGTCTGTTTGTCGTCGCGCCGTTTTCTTGAAATACAGCAAGTTGAGTTGAGCCGAGTCGAGATCTTGATGTTTCCTGGTGCCTGTGCCTGTGGATTGTGAAACTCTCAAATGTGACCTTGTAAATATCTGGATGTCAACGTCAAGTTACAGGCCCCGTTCTTGGCTGTCATCGCCCGTTAGGCTATTGTGGTGGTGACAAACTATCACGAATGAGGCAATTGCACTTCATAGAAACGAATATGCATACATGATCGTATGATCGAGATTCAGCGTGAGGTGAGTATCTATTCATCGAGTCTAGTTGCGGTAGCTATGTTTGATTCCAATGCAACTATTTTCTTCAGAGACACAGACCGATCCGTGAATTCTGCCTCATAGTTGAACTGTCAATCGTTCTGGCTGCTAGTTCGATCATGATACGACCCCTTAAGGAGCGCATATTGATTCAACATTACCTCAGTATTATCCCGATGACCACCTGAGCCTACAAAAGCAGTCAAGTATTGTATTGAGCTGTAGCTGTCGAGTTGTCCTCGTCGATTATAAACAACCCTAACCCTCCTAACCCCAATATCGAACAGCCATCAACATTCAATGCAAGGGATGCCGCCTAGTACGACCTGACCTGATCT
>Ga0265797_10001879_pt1 | contig 36433 bp, 25 predicted proteins | sample P2T30metagenome_FD_192433 | JGI IMG/M metagenome (GOLD analysis project Ga0265797, IMG submission 192433) | Plant litter microbial communities from East Loma Ridge, Irvine, California - P2 T30 | ecosystem: Environmental > Terrestrial > Plant litter > Unclassified | place: USA: California...
ATCACAGGGCAAGCTCTTCGTCCGCTCGGACAGCAAGATCTTCCGTTTCCAGAACGGCAAGTCCGAGTCGCTCTTCCTCCAGCGCAAGAACCCCCGCAAGATCGCATGGACTGTTCTCTGCCGTCGCCAGAGGAGAAAGGGTATCTCTGAGGTACGCACCCACCAGCAACAACCCACTGGACCCACGATCGAAGTCACATACTCACAACCATAACAGGAGGCTGCCAAGTCCCGCCGCCGCCGTCAGGTCAAGTCCCAGCGTGCCATCGTTGGTGCTTCCCTTGACGTGATCAAGGAGCGCCGCTCACAGCGCCCCGAGGCCCGCTCGGCTGCCCGCCAGGCCGCCATCAAGGAGGGCAAGGAGAAGCGCACTGCCGCCCAGAGCATCAAGAAGGCTGAGAAGGCCAAGACCGCCGCCAAGTCTGCTGCTGGCCAGTCCACCGGCCGGTACGTCTACCACGTCGCATTGGAAATTCCGAATGAATACTGACAATTTTCCTGTAGTGTCGTTGGCAAGCAGGGTGCCAAGGGTGCCGCCTCCAAGCCCAAGCCCACCTCCCGCTAAGGAATTGGACTCAAACTTGTGATGCATTTCTTCCCTTTCGGCGCTTAGAGACAACAGGCTGCGAATAGTGGCCAAGCAAATGGATGGAGTTCAGTCGATGCGGATGAATCAATGTCTCTAAAAAAAGCAAGACTCTGTTCCCATCCGTATAACAGCCACAGTGCTCGGAAATTGCCATGCCATAGAGAAGCCCGAAATGAACCCCGGTTGACGAACAGAAAATTGTTGAACACATCAGATCGACCGATGAAGCTCCTAATACTATCTCGCGAAATCATTGAGTAAACGACGCCGCCGCACACGAAACACAACAACCGTCTCGGGAAATATTGAGCAGATCAAAAGTGTTCAAACGTACTCGAGAATCATTTGTCGGCAACTGCATACTCCCACATCCACTCAAAGCCAAACACATCGTGAAGCCATCGGGGATTGCCCCAATCAGCGTGTTCAGTTAATTGAGATGTGCTTTCGGCCTTGATTCGAGATAACGAAACTCAGCACATCAACAGTCCGTGATAATGCTGCGTACGTGTCGCCCAGTCTCTACATTAGAGTTCACCCTCGCATACTATAAGCCCTAAGAGTGCATGGAAGACAGCACCCATTGCAGCTGACCTCACAAAGTTCTAGATATATGCAATCGAGCTACCAGTCATCCACGTGCAATCAAAGCACATATATAAAGTCCTCGTTTTTGAGGTCCGTGACATCATCAAACGCCTTGTCACCAATTCCACCCGCAGCTTTTCCATCATTCATCGCTACCCCATCCTCGCCAGCAAGCTTTGACGACTTTGCCATCGACAGGTCCACAACATGTGCCGACTTGCCCATCCTCTCTCTGGCGGCAGCGTGCTTCTTGTTCAGATATGTGATGTACAGTGCTCCAATTCCCACGAGAATAATAATCACGACGAAGAGTGCCAGGTTTGAGCGTATGCCGCGGTAGTATCTGGGGGCTTCTTCTGGCGTGTACAGGTGAGGGCCGATGATGTTACCAGCAGAGGCGCCGATGAATAGCACACCGGTGGTGACTTTGCGTTTGGTGTCTCCGCCAGTGTTTTGGCCTGACCATGAATAAATCATGGGACTGATCGCTGGGTAGACCGAGGTGATGTAGTATGCAAACAGCAAGACTCCGCGGTTAGCTGGGTCGTGCGACACGCTATGTAGGATTGACAACCCGATGATTGGAGGCACGCACAATGCGGCTAAGAAGCTTGACTTCACCTTCCAGTGCGTAGCCGCAAAGGCACCGCCCAGCGTAGCGATGATTTGGACGGCTCCGAAGGGCATATTGAAGAGAATCGCTTGGAAGCTCGAGAAGCCAAAGCTTCGAACAATTAATGGACCGAAAGTGGTGATGCCACCAGAAGGAATCGACACTGCTGTCAGCAGAGCTGTCCAGATCCAGGTCTTGGGGTCTAGGAGACATTCCCAGACGTGGTCCCACCTCCATTGCCCTGAGGCAATACCTTGCTGATTCATTCGCAGGCGTTCGATGGCGATCAGCTTTTCTTCTTGTGAGAGGAAGCGTGCCTTCATGGGAGAGTCGGGTAGCCATATGTATACCACGGCCGAGAACACGACTATGCGGTGCGTGCGTTAGTGATGTTCTTCAATATTAGGTACCCTCGAACACACCTGTGAGCAGACCGCAGAAGAGGAAGATGATCTGGTATGGGTAAAGTGTATTGGATGCAATGCGGGCTAATCCGTAGCTGAGTAGGCTTCCAAGCTGTAAGACCAATATTAGCTGCTGGATACACTTATGCTTATGCGTATTGCAGACTTACAATATTTACTAAGCCCAGCTGTGCATACCAAGCTGCGTTCCGTACTGTCTGTTCACCACGACGATACCACATCTGCACAATGGCAATGAAGGTAGGAGCAACACATGCTTCAAAAGAGCCGAGGAGGAACCTTGTGGCCATGAGACCTATCGATAAATTAGTCTCATGTCAGAAAGATGGATTAGATAGCTGTGTGAGAAGTTGTCCGGGGCTCTGATAGTGAACATACCTCCAAAATTCGAAGTGGCTGTCATGCCGCAGAGTACTGCACCCCTTGAAGCTGTCAGCGATTGCCGATAACAGGAATTACACGAGTGGCTACTAACCAACAGAAGACCATAACGGCGAGGAACTTGCCAGTTGGAAGCTTGACAAGAAAATATGCAACTACGGGTTGCCAGATGAGTTGTGCGACATACACAATGGCACCAAGCCAGCTGTATTGGTCGCCGACCAAATTTGTGTGTTCGATGAGGCCAAACACAGCAGCGTAGCTCAGAGCTGTCTTGTCAAGTGACTGCAGGAAGTATACAGCTATAGGTTTGTCAGCATCTGTCCAAAAAGATGATGCTCACAATTGTCTACCTAAGAGGATGGGCAACAAGGCTAGGTCAATCTTGCGCAACACCCGTTTGTTGTCTTCGGGAGTTACTACCACGTGCTGATGATCAGGTGCGTTGGCTTCGAGGAAGTCGGCGGCCTTGTCGCCATGTGGTCGATTGTTGTTCGGTTCTGAACGCACTGTTTCGATCGTCTCAGCGCCTATATCAGCCGACTTCTGGTCTTGATGCTGAAGCTGAATGTCTTCTTCGTTTGGTTTGGACGACATCGTCTCTGGTTGCAAATCGATCGCTGTGATGGTACGAGTAACGGATACCCAACGCACATGGCAAAGACGTTTCACGGGCCGCGTTATATGCTCTAATCGGCCTTTCTCGCACCGATATAGCCAAGCAGGTCATACGCCGACGTATCATTTCCCCTCTTCGTGAGACCTCGTAGCGATGTACCGTCGATCTTGGCTAGCTATATCGTTCATAGCGCTTGGGTGGGAACACAATGTGGGTCTCTAATCGTTAGCCTGCGGAGAGGTTCGCGGAGAAAAGTCTGGGGGAGGAGAAAGGAGATTTTGGCACTTCTGTATGGCGGATGATGAGCCCAATTGTTCGACACTTCTGTACACCATAAGACTGAATACCTATATCCAGATAAGGTTCTTTCTGAAGTGAGCGGCTCATGGGTGTAACGTATGTTTGCGCCACTGATGAAAGCCGCTGAGCTTATATACCATAGCCGCCAGTGAGAATGCCAGCCATTCCTGCTGCTGAGGCTTGTCCGGCGAGTGCGATTGCTTCCCCGGCCTGCAGGATCCGGCAGTAGATCCTTCTGCCACTGCCGTTTGACCTGTCGAGTTGCACGTGCATGAATCAAGGTCCGGCCTCGCAACGAGTCGTCAGGTCCAGGCACGTTGCTGTCCATCACGAGATGTCGCATAGCGAATCAAGTGCTCCCATGCCTGCATGCCAACGCTGCAAACTCCCCTCCCCGAGACGAGGCCTGACTTGGCTGCCCAGGGCGGCGAATGCTTTCGGGTTTTGGTTGACCGAGGATGTGACAGCAAGCAGTTGAGGTATATTGTTGACGGTAACATCGAGTATCCTCATACTGATGCGTATAAAGCAAGAGTGAATCGACACTCCAACAGTGTTCCAAAAGCAAATCTGAAGTTACTACGTATCTGTTGATTCAACCAGGTTCCAGCTCGTCGACAATATGCCTCAACAGGAGTTCATACCCTCTTCATACCGAGAGGTGTCGAGCAATGCAGGTGCCGCAATCCATCTGCGCTCTGATGAACTGGATACACCATTCGACTTCACCTTCGAGGTCATCAAAGCTGGACTTTTCAGAACGACTTTCACATCAAGTTCCCATCCATTGCCGCCTTTGCCTAGTGCCAAGCGCCCAACTCAGGCCAATTTCCCTGTCAAGACGTCTTCCGAACACGCTTCAAAGAAGTTTGAATGTGATGGCGACATTGAAGCGAAGGTCACTTGGGACGGTGTCCCGCTGGTGTCGGTAGGGTTCAAGAACGATGCGCCTCTCCACAAGGATCTGCCATTCCGTTCATACACGATTGACGGTACTGGCGTGTGCCATTACACATGCTACCATCGAGGTAGTCTACACGTTGGCCTGGGGGAGAAGGCTTCGCCAATGGATCTTTCGAACCGGCAATTCACACTTTCGGCCACTGACTGTTTTGGCTACGACGCCCTGCGAACGGATCCCATGTACAAACACATCCCACTCTTAATCAAAGCTGGACCTGAAGGAGTTGTCGGTACATTCTCCACCAGCCATGCAAGAGGAACTTACTCGGTGGGGAGCGAGATGGATGGCATGTGGGGCTTCTACAAAGTCTATCGCCAGGACCATGGTGGACTTGAAGAATACACCATGGTTGGTCGAACTTTGCAAGAAGTCGTCACTTTGTACGCAGAGCTCGTTGGGTTCCCTCTTCTTGTCCCTCGGTGGGCATACGGCTACCTGGCTGGAGGTATGAAGTACTCCATGCTGGACGAACCAAGGGCTTGTGAAGCTCTCATGGAATTCGCTGCCAAGCTCGAAAAATACGACATCCCGTGTTCTGGCTTCCAGATGAGTTCTGGCTATACGATTGCAGAGACTGAACCCAAGACGAGAAACGTTTTCACCTGGAATCGCCACAGATTCCCGGATCCAGAAGGCTTCGTTCGTGCCTATCGTGAGAAGGGTATCCGACTGCTCGCCAACATCAAGCCTTATGTTCTCGCCAGCCACCCTGAGTACCAGAAGCTGGTTGATAGTGGTGCTCTGTTCACCGACCCTCGCACGGGTAAGGCCGGGATTGCTCGTCTCTGGAGTGCTGGTGGTGGGGAGAGCGGAGAGGGAGGACACATCGACTTCACATCGAAGGCCGGTTTCGACTGGTGGTACAACGGCGTCAAAGGCCTGCGCGAGATCGGCATCGATTGCATGTGGAATGACAACAATGAGTATACCATTCCCAGCGATGACTGGATCAATGCACTAGATGAGCCGGAGGCGAAAGCCGCTGCTGCGGCTTCTGGACAGCAAAAGCGAGATATTGGCTTTTGGGGCCGGGCTCTCAATACTGAATTGATGGGTAAGAGTTCGCACGATGCCCTCCTCGAGGTAGCACCGGATGAGCGGCCATTCGTCTTGACACGCAGTGCCACTGCAGGTTCGATGCGTTACTGTTGCTCTTCATGGTCCGGGGACAATGTAACTTCTTGGGAAGGCTACAAGGGCGCCAATGCCATCCACCTCACTGCGGGAACCTGTCTCCTCCAGTGCTATGGATCCGATATTTGCGGCTTCGAGGGACCCCAGCCAACTCCAGAATTGCTGGTTCGCTGGGTGCAGACCGGCATCCACTCTCCTCGCTTTGCCATCAATTGCTTCAAGACCGGCTCTGACAACCTCGTCGGCGATGTCATTGAGCCCTGGATGCACATTGAGGTTTTGCCAGAAATACGGAAGGCCATTTGCCGTCGGTATGAGTTGATCCCATACCTCTATGGCCTGGGGATCCAAAGTCACTTCACTGCTATCCCTGCCCAGAGATGGGTCGGATGGGGATACGAGGCCGATCCGGAAGTCTGGAGCAACAAGGCCTTGAAAGCTGGCGATGAACAATACTGGCTGGGCGACACATTCATGGTTGGTGGTGTATACGAGCCTGGTGTCGATGTCGCGAAAGTCTACTTGCCGAAGAGAGGCCCATCAGATCCTGGATTCCTGAATACCAATGCACCTTATCAATATCTGCCAGCCGGCCAATGGCATACTATCGCGTCGCCTTGGAAGAATAGCATCCCAGTACTGGCGCGAATTGGTGGCGCGGTGCCTGTCGGTAAAGACAAACAGACCGTAGCTCCCGGCGACAAATTGAACGAGGCAAACTTGCCCGAGGACGACTATCGCGGTGTGGAGATTTTCCCTAGCCCCGAGGAGAGATCGGATGGCAGTGTCTATGCGACGTCGTGGATGGAAGACGACGGGATCTCGATCGCGGAGGTTGCTGAGCAGCAGATGGCAAAGTTCACTGTCAGCTATTCGGCTACACCGAAAGATATAACGGTGTCCTTCACTGTGCAGAAGACGAATTTCGAGCCCCCTTGGTTCAAGAATGGGCTCACTGTTATTCTGCCTGTCGGTGATGGGAGAAGGGTTGTTGGTGGCGATGGGGCTGTGGTTGAATCGAGACGAGACGATGATGCTGGTCGGAAGAGATGGCATATCGTACTCTAATGTTTCCTTGTCGTCATACAGACTGAATTTCGTATGAATTATTTGGTTGCCTTTGATATAGTAGGTAGACTACGACGCGTGCAAACGAAGTATTTGGTGCGATAGGATATTCAATTCTTGATCCTTCCGTTGTTCGCCGCACAATCACCGCATATTTGACCACACGACCAAGAACTTAAAGCTATATTGTAATCATGTACTTTAAGTCATATTTCGCGCCACCTCACTCCAAGCAAGAAACTATTCAGATGCACATAAATTAACAAATGCATCGAATGGATATTCATCACGCAGATGACAGGGTTAGGGTATTAGGGCATCATCCGTCCCAGGGCGAGCCGCGGCAGTTGAGCAGGACCGCAAGGCGCATGTGACTTTTGATGTTGGAACACGGCACGATCTCACGATTATGCCTCTGCAACCATGGACATGCGCGCGTTGTCTGCGCCAGTTGGCGCAGTCTCGTTGCTTTCAGCCTTTACGATCTCTGAGGTTCCAGTCTACCGGTATCACGCTCTCCTTAAAATCCTACGATTGCGACAAGGAAGCTAACATCTACACCAGCCTCGCATAATGGACTGTCACCAGCGCTGCTCTCACGAGCAAGATCCATAACAGAAGAGCACGAGACGCTCGCAAAGAAGGTCGCTGCCGACTACGATGCCAAATCGGCGAAACGGCTCGGACAATTGTCTGGCACAGCTGCCGCTTTAAAAGAATACGACAATGCCCGTTCAGCCTTCAAGGAACTACAGGACTTGTTGAAATCGCCCGATAAAGAGTTGCGAGAGCTGGCCGAGGAAGATGTTGATCCTTCGCGCGAAAGGATAGAGCAATCGTCAGAGGCGTTGAAAACCAGCTTGATACCAGTACACCCTTTCGCACATCTGCCTTGCCTGATTGAGATAAGGCCTGGAGCTGGTGGAGATGAAGCTGCAATCTTCGCCGGAGACGTGTTCCGCATGTATGAAGCATACTGCTCCCGGATTGGATTACGGACCTCGACTCTCAAATATGAGACTGCAGATGGCGTTACTAGCTCGGGCTCAGGAGGTGGTGCACATGTACAGGAAGCGATCCTTGAGGTTGAATCGCCGGGTGCGTATGGCATACTCCGATGTGAGGCTGGAGTTCATCGTGTGCAGCGGGTTCCTGCCACTGAGAGCAAGGGCCGCACGCACACATCAGCTGTGAGCGTCTTGGTACTGCCGTCAATTCCTGCAGAAGGAACTCAGGACCTGGGCGAGAAGAGCTTCGACGACCCCAATAGTGACTACTATGTCGACGCAAAGGACGTGCAGACCGATGTTATGCGCGCACGAGGTGCAGGTGGCCAGCACGTCAACACAACAGATTCTGCCGTGCGTCTTACTCACGGCCCGACGAACACGGTGGTGTTCGTGCAAGAAGGCCGATCACAGATAAAGAACCGTGAGAAGGCGTGGCAAGTCCTTCGCTCGCGCATTGCACAAATGCGACGCGAAGAGCGTGAGGCTGAGGTTATCGCCCTGCGACGTGGCGCAGGCGCCGGCAAGGTGGGCCGTGAGAACAAAGTCAGGACGTACAACTGGGGCCAACAACGTGTGAGCGATCACCGGAGCAACTTCGATCTCCGGAACCTGGACGACGTCATGGAAGGTGGTGATGGACTCGAGCGTGTTATGGACAGCGTGCGAATATGGATGGCGGAGCAAGAGGTGCTTGGCTTGGTCGCCGAAGAGGAGATCAAGAACAAGGACGCCAACAACTCCAAGTGAGTGCACACAAGGCTGTGTCGACACGGTGACTCCGAACATCAGCTCCGCAGTTCATAAGAATCTCTGGGTACCTGGTTGTTCGTGACCGCTTGGTGTCGAGCCCAGTGCGGCGGACAAAAGTTAGCCATGAGCTCTTACTCTTACTGTGCGCTGGGGTTACTGTCAACCTGTCCTCCATTGATCTCCTACTATTGGCCTGCTCAGTGAGTGTGGCTTGCTGGTGAGCGTGCATCGAAACCTGCCAAGTTGTCGCTGGACTGTTCTGCTGTCGAGGAATACGCCACTGGAATATCACCAGAATTTCGTGCCAACAAAGCAGTTCACTCTGTTCGCAATACTCGTAGAGCTACTATCAACCGAAAGAAGTCCCACTGGGCGTTGTTCGGTTGGGATATTATGAATAGAACATGTGTTTGTTGCATCTGCTGCAACACATTGAGAGGTCATCTGCGCTCTACACCACCACACTGATCCCACATCGAACTGGCAGACCACAACTATATTGGGTACTGACCTGGCATTAAAGTTTAGCTCAGCTCAATCGACTACTGGCTTGGGTGCAGCTGTCTCATGACAACGGAGTATTGGCTACCAACTCCGCTAACGTCGGTGAGCACACCTGCAAGCCAAGTCAGCAGTGATGACTATCATCGTGTCAGCTCTGGGGATCCGACGGGCGAGATTTGTGTGGCATGCGTCCTTGCGTGATTGTTCCAAATTTGCCCAGCCGTTCACTACTTTTCTTTCAAACGGACGCTACGGAGTGTGGTGCCTTGAGCCCACAGGAGTAGCGTCGGACATTGTCGACCGGTGTCATGATGCTTTTTCCAATTAGCTAACAGACAGCCTCACAGTCTTCCGACTCTCCGGGCGGCCCACGAAATTCGATCAATCGATCGAGCATGATATCGTGCATGATAAGTAAAATGGCTACTATCGACTTCAAGCCGAGCTACGAATCAAATCTATTCGAATTGTCGCCGCCGACGTTCTGTCAAGCCTAGTGTTCCAGTTTATTGGTGTTTCCCTTGGGCTCCCATACTAGCCCGCTCCGAACGGAGCACGGAGCGAGCCTTAGCATGCAAGTCTAATACTCCTGCATGCCGTGAGCAAATGCGTCATCACACATAGCGATGATAGTTCAGCGCCGCTGTCGTCCTTTCGCATATTGCAATAGTACGATGGGACTTGGCGAGTCATGGCTCCAGCCTTGCCGGCGCGGTAAGCCGCTACATCGCAGTGTACATGTCATGTGACTAGCCAAGACAAGAGATGGAGGATATATACTCATATCAAAGACTCTATACAACATGGTGAATATGATCCTTCACATCCTCTGCAGACCGAGCTCTACATCACTTTCGCTCTTACGCTCACTTTCGTTCAGGAGCAAGTGACTCGACCCATCGAGAGCATGGCTCCTTCGTCGACGTCAGCTGCGGACCTTGCTCACATACAGGAAGTCAGTTTGCAACGACTACAGGGAGGATATACATCGATATACTTCGCTTCTGTCATCGCTGCTATCATACTGCTCTTTGCTTGTGTGCACTGGCTACAGCGCCTGTACTACCGACTCGAGTTACGGAACACCAGTTTTGGAAGGCCTGTCTCGAACTGGTCAACACCGCTGAAGAAGAGTCTTTATGGCAGCAAGATATACGGCATAGACGTCTTGCCTGAGCGAGTAGCATTGGCAATCGTCTATTTCGGTGTCAACGTTGGAGTGTCAGTGTGGGACATCGACTGGCATCACTACACAACTTTCGCTAACCGACTTGGATGGTAAGTGTCTTGGGCCTGTTGACTGGATCGAATATTAACAGCAAGAATAGGGTATCCTTATGCAACATGTGCCTTGCCATATTCCTCGCCCTCAAGAACACGCCGTTATCGCCGATCGCTGGACGATCATACGAAAGCATCAACGTGTTGCATCGATGGTGCGGATATACTACGATATTACTAATGACAGTACACACTGCGTATGCAACAATCGATCCTGTGTTTGGCTTCTGTGCATAAATCACTAACAACTTTGATAGTGTGTATGCTGCTGGCCTGTTCGCGACCGATTATGTTCATCTTCTCACCACTCCCGGCACTATCGCCGCCGATGTGGCTGGTATCGCCATGATCCTCATTCTACTCACAGCGAATGGCTTCGTCCGGCGGCGTCACTATGAATTCTTCTACATAGCACACACCATACTAATCATTGTCTCTCTCATCACAGGTAAATGATATTTGCATATCCTGCTAGCTGCCGTAAGGATGGCGCTGACTACTCTCTTGCAGTCTGCTACCACACTTCCAAAGCAGCCCGCCATTCTCTCTACATGGCCTTGATCGCAACGTCCATCTATGCACTTGATAGGGCTCTTCGCCTCAGTCGATTCCTCTACTACGTGCCGACGAACACCGCCACTCTCACGCCTTTGGTGGCCTCAAACGCTACCCGAGTCACCCTTACACGTTCTATGGCCCATTCTGCGCCAGGCTCACATGCTTTTCTGTACATGCCGGGCATTCGCGCCTTTCAGACCCATCCGTTCACCATGGTGAGTCGAGATCCGGTCGAATTAGTAATTTCGGCACGCAACGGCTTCACGAAAGATCTGTTCAAAGCTGCGTGCGAGGAGCCCGGGCGCACAGTGCGGACAGGACTCGAGGGCGCGTATGGCTGTGTGCCCAACATTACGAGATACGACAGAGTAGTGCTGTTCGCTGGTGGTAGCGGTGCAACATTCACATTTGCGTTGGCCGTAGACTGGGCGAAGAAACCGGACGTGGAGAGCAAGAAGAGCCTGGACTTCATCTGGAGTGTACGAACGGCTGGTAAGTCAAAACCTCAATTACGACTAACTGATAGTCTGCTGACGCCATCGATAGCCCAACTCGCAGGCTTCGTGCCAGAGCTCGCCATCTTGAAAGCACACCCACGAGTCAACATCCGCGTACACATGACCAAGATGACCGATTCACAAGCGGAAAAGCTGGCTACCCAAGCCGCTGTCGACGATGCGCCACAACTACCCAGCCCTAAGATCGAGGGTGTCGAGCCCACGTCCATAACGGACGCGGACGATGCGACTCTGCCTCCGTACGCTGTGCCGGGCCGACCAGATTTGCAGTCGACTGTCCGACGAATTGCGAGCGAGTGCGAAACCAATCAGTGTGTTTTAGTTGCAGCGTGCGGGCCAACTGGGTTGTCCGATAACGTTAGGGATGCTGTTAGAGACTGCACCAGCATTGATGGGCCCAGTCTAGACTTGCATTTGGAGGCGTTCGGATGGTGATATTTTTTTTTGTCGTAACGTTATATCGATTGATGATTGCATACGAGGCCGATTTTGTTGATGGGCGTGTTTGAGCTACTTCAACTGATTGCATAAATAATACGTTGAGAAATATAATACATGAAGGCTTCGACTTTGTGAAGCAAAGCGCTCTCTAGTTTCAAACAGGCTGGTATATCTGAAAAGGCGTACCGATACATAGACAATGCGAGCTGAAAATGCGTCAAATAAATCATCGCTGGCTAAAAGTCAAACAAAAGAAAAGTGTCCGGGCATAGGCGCGCAGGAAAGGACCTCTTCATCCACTTCGATTGAACCCAACATCATCACTTTTCCAACGGTATCTCGTGAACTACGCACCAGCGTTGGCCAGCCTCTCTTTCAGGTCGGCGAAACCAATCTTGCCTCCTTTTGTCACCACCACGCCGTTCATGCTACCGCTTGAGATGACTCTCACGAAAGTAGGCATGATTTCCGTGGCCATGATTCCTAGACACCGCTCCACTTCTTCTCGAGTGATAGGCGTCCGCAGGCTTTGTTGTAAATGCTGGACCATAGCAGTCATGCTAAAGCTTGCTCGTGGCTGACCAGCCGCAAGCATGTCCAACACGCGAGTGACGTCCTCTACACGGTGGAGAGCAGATTTGCGCTCGAGCTCCGATCGAGTGGGGCCTGCAGGAAGGCTAGAGGCGACCGCCTGTTTCGCCAGGATTCGATCTAGTAGTGATGTGTTGCGGTTTTGGATACCAGTGGTGTCTTTGGCGATCGAGGTGACAGGAGTTTGCGGAGTGGCGGCTTCAGCTTTGGCGGCCGCTTGGCCAGCCTTGAGATCTGTGAGCCGTTGTTGGCCGCGAGAAAATAGGGCCGAGGTGTTTTTGGCTGTCTCGGTCTGTACCATATCGACAAGAGGAAGTTGTCGGATGAAAGCACGACCTGTGAGAAGCCCCTCTGGTGTTGCGTTGGCCCACTTTACCCATGCCTTCCTGAGGCAACTCTCGAAGAACGCATTGAGTTCACCTTCATCGATGTAATTGTTCGTGCGCCCACTCTGCTCTGTGCGCACCAAGAACACGCCAGCACGTGCCCGATCTTCGAGTGCAAAAGACGGCCCAGCTTGCTGGACGAGGGCAAGAATTTTGCGAATGTCAGGCAGGGTGACGCTGCGTTTCCTCCAGTTGGCCGTTATCTGTGGGAGTAGTGCCTTGATACTAATGGCGGAGGCTGAGCCGCCGTTGTGTGCCGAATGAAGAGATAATGCGGTAAGGAAAGATGTGTGGAGAGAGAGAAGGTCACGTAGTTCTGCCGGAAGAACCGCATTTGGCTGCACTGTGTCCGATTCTGGGGACGTAGGGGGTGTTTCCAGAGTCTTTCCCTTCCTACTTGATGTCTGAGTTGCAGGCGATGTAGCGCGGATATTGAGCCGATCGAATAGTCGTTCCGCGTTCTTTGTAGGCGTTTGCGAAGGTGACATTGGAACAGCGTCCTTGAACCGTGCCGATTGAGGAGTCGCAGTGGCTTTTGGTTTGGCGAATTGCTTGAAGAACCCTTTCTGGACTTTCACTCCTCTTTCGTTGTCTTCGTCTGATTGTTCAGTGACGGCGTCCAAAGTTCGTTTCCTCTTTTGGCTTGAGAGTGCAGTAGCACCAGGTGCAGGAGGTGGGGGTGTCGATGATCTTGTGCTGGCAGTCTTCCTCCTCTTGGGCGTCTCTTTCTCTCCATTCAAAGCGTTGTAGCTGGTAGCGCTCTTCGTAGTCTTCAATTGGGAGCTGCATGTCGTTTGTTTACTCGTCGGTTCCGCGGTGTCAGCGCACTTGCGTTTCCTGGAGACGGCCATTATGTGTACAAGTGAGAGATGTCGCAATGTATGATTGAAAGTGAGGAAATAGCTGAAGGAGCAATGCAACAAGGATAGCGCTGGGGAATATGTAGAGGCAGAGGTGTGGTATGTAGATTGAATCGCGAGAACGTCGCGAGAAAGCGCGTGCAAGCTAAAGTGGGAGTCCGAGCGTTGCGATTGGCTAGTGGCCAGACAACGCCGATCCACTTCAATTATTCCGAGCCGCGTGAGGCTTGTCTCAAACGCAGACTTGACTTATGGTACCTGTTTCGATTTATTCACTAAATTTAACCTGTAACAAATTGTATATGAACAATATGACCCATCAAAGTCACGTAGAAATTCTGCAGTACTGATGAAGTACAGATGATACATCTCTAAGTCTCATCCTCGCGACGTAGTGTACCGTGTACTGACAACGCCAAAAATTATGCCCGCCACCTTTGACTACCTACACCTCCGCGCCTTCTCACTCTTCCCAAGCAGTTGCATTCCTCCCAGACCTGTGCCATTCAATTCGGGCAGAGGCTGCTTCTCTCGACACTGAGAATAGTCCACGAAGTGGTCAACCACACTACTGACCACTTCCCGTAGCAGCGCACCGGGTACGGCGCCGATGAGATCGACAAACTGATCACGAGCTTCTGCCGGAACTCCAAGCGCGTCAACAATAAGAGGATAATCAGTATAACTACCGTGAGCGGTACCAGGCAGCGTGACGGCGGCCTTTGTCGTCTTTCGCGTCGCGTTCCAGGTCGAAGTCCAGCTTGGGTCTGTCGTAAGATTCTTGCCTTCGTGGGATACGATCAGAAAAGGCTTGGTCGCGCCGCATGAAACCACCGAACCGAATAAGGTACCGTCTAGGTCGACAGCAGCTGTCAGTCGGTTATCACTCGAAGCAGCTGCAGCTGCCGTGGCACCGCCCAGTGAATGACCGTAGATGGCATACTGCTTCTGGTTGATGCGGACCTTGTCGCCCAAAAGTTTTCTGGACAGCTGTGGCGAACGAAGCTCATCAATCACGAAAGTTATATCGCTCGATCGAATTTCCAACGCCGCTTCTATCTGTGCGTCCGTAGTAATATTGGCTGCGAGAGCCGTCGAGCCATCTGGAAATTCCACAATGTCCGCATCGAATGGGTGGTCGATAGATATCACGATGTAGCCTTTACTGGCAAGCGCCTGGGCCATGGCGCTGTATATCAATCGCGAATTGCCAAGTCCAGGAGAGAACAAAACAACCGGAAATTGCTGGTCCTTCAGGCCGCGACGATCGCGAGCATTGCAATGTGTCAATCTCAAGGATGCGAAGGTCTCGGCTGGGATGCCGAATGCCCCCAACTGCTGATCGTAGAAGGCAGCTGTAGCGTTCGGCATGTATTGAGCAGTATAGTCGATGCAGTCTTCACGCAGCGCGACTGGGTAGAACGACGATACCACGACTTGTCGGAAGTGCGATGTGGTGGTGTACGGATCTTGCCGGGACCGGTCTGTAAGTGGCATCTGCGAAGATGCTGTACCATATTGTCCATCAGGTGCGGGCAGAGTGAGAGCTTTCACTGTCGAGAATGCGAGCAAGCCCAGGAGATGGAGAGACGTCCCGATCATTGTAGCGGATTAGACTGTAGGTATTCGAGTGGCAGATAAGAGGTTGTGTGTGGACGAATCTCTAAAATGAAAGAATAGGTTTCCTTATATAAGACTTATCTGGCGCAACCAGACCACGATACTGAGCAACGGTCATTGTCAATGGTGCCGCGAGATGTGTGCCTAAAGCGGTATAGTAGCGAGGCAGATGAGCTTCTGTGGAAGGCGCGAAGAAGAGCACAGAGCAAGCCGTCGGACCAAGAAGCCATTGTATTCCATGTTTGGAAATCACTAGCAAGGTGAGTTCTGCACTGCCGAGTAAGGCTGACGAAGAAGGGGTGGATCTTCTTGTTGTTCCTGGCTTCTCTCCGCCCAAAATACGACTAGCGCCGCGAGACTGCTTCCCATCTGGGCCTAGTCTCTCGAGCAGCTATTGGTCACATCGCCATCCAAGCGTCCTCCTACACCTGCATCTTCATCAGTGATTATGACTCTCTCACCTTTATCCAGATGTATGGATTAAAATGGCTGTTGGTGCGATTGGTCCGTACGACAAAAGGCTCAGGAGGTCGAGATGCCTGAATTGCGCCCAGCGTCGGGTCAAGGTGTGTGACAACCCGTGCTCGCTCAGTTGGACCGAGACTTACACCTCGCTTGAGTAGTGTTCGAACGAGGTGCCTTGTACCAGCTGCCAGCGAGCGTCTTTGGTCTGTCGTTATGCAGCTGCTAGCAAGCCTTTAATCGTCGTTGGGAACCAGCGTCCTCTCGTGCCAAAGGCTGACCTGAGCCCGTCCATTCTGTCGAAGCCGGATGGAGAAACCCGATCCTTCCAGCACTTCTTCCACGTTTTCCTGCCTCAGAACAGATTCTCTGGAGGAGCGGCCGAATGGCATCGCTATCTCACATCGCAGGTACCTCAATGTCGTGGACACTTCTCCGCCCTAGCTGGACTTGGAGCTATGACTGTCTACACACGAGGCACGGAAGGTCGCCGTGACCCTCTGATGCTTGAGCTTGCAATACAATCGTACCAGAAGAGTGTAGAATTCCTTGGAGATCGTATCCGCAGTGGACGTGAATCCTGGAATCATCTATCTATGCTCTCTCTGGCGTTCCTCTTGAGTTTGTTCGAGGTATGCCATGTCAAGATCAAGTCACCGATTCTGTCTGACTATTTGGTATAGCTTATGTATGATCCTACTGGTGTAGCCTGGAATGCTCACATGGGATTCGGCACGTCTGTGCTGCTAAACGCTTTCGGTCCACTCTCGTTTTGCTGTGGGCGTTCACTCTCAATTTATCGTGAGATCAGATTGTTTGAGATCAGTCGATCTGCGCTCTTCTCTGAACCTACTCTGTTATCAAATGACAACTGGCTCATGCACGATGAAGCATGTCGTACTCTAGTCCAAGACTGGGGGCCGCTGGAAACAGCGTTCGACTTGTTTCTGCAGTGCTCGGTGTTCTCTCAAAGGTTTGCGTCAAGGCAATGAGTTTCGTAAGATCTGCTTGCTGATCGATTCCGTGACAGAGCAAGTATAGTCATGGACTCCCACAACGCTGAAAACATGGATGTCGATCCGACCAAGATGTACAAGCTCGTCAGAGAAGGCCAAGATTTACACTCCCAGCTTGCAGCCTTCGCTTCATCACTTCACATGAGTACAAGTGCTCAAGATATAAGTGTGGCGTGGATGTACTATCACGCGCTCTCGATCTACTTATCTGGCGTCTTCGACTACACACTCTCAGAGGTCTGCGCCATTCCCTCTCTACAGGACGAGGAGATCACGGTACATCTCGAGGGCATCCTTAAGCGCAGCGACGAAGCCGTACGGCAAAGTCAAACATCTTGCGTGTTTCTGTTGCTACCCCTCCGCATCGCTGGCAATCGATGCAGCAACTGGAAGCAATGTCAAGAAGTGCTCGACCGGATTGACGTCCTCCGAGACCAATTTGCAGTTGCCACAGCTTTCCGAACGGAATTGCTACACACCTGGTCGTCACGGTCTCTGCACGCTTAAGCCCAAGAGTGTCGCTACTGCTGCAAAAATAAATCCAAAAACATACAACAGGCGGGATTCCCAGATGGTCACCCACTCTAGTACTAGTCGCCCGGTTCAGTGCTTATGTATGGCAGAGCGGACGGGATGCCCAGTTTTCACTGACCTGTGGTCGTATGTAAAAGCATTGTACTTTTCATTCGATATGTACATATGTTGCATTTAGCATTGCATCGCTGGGAAAAAGCCTCGAATTCCTCGAGCCAGAATCATCATTCCGCTGGCCGAGGCTGCAACTTGCTCTCCGACATCGACATCAGCACTATGACGCCTTTCAAATACTTCCAAAGCTGATGCCACTAATTGCGCCCGAGGCTGTTCCGACTTGGAATCCATGATTGTTGGCACCAAACGACACGCTAGTGGAGACGTTGCTGACTCTCCCAGCTGCGCATTCCGCCAACTTTGCCTGCATTGATGCGAGAACAGACCTCATGATCTCCTGGGATTCTCGAAGCATTGCTATCTCTTCGTCTAGTGCCCGTCTCGCGTTCTCCTTGTCTTCATCGTCTTGCTGACTGGCTTGGCTGGCCTTGAATCGATGAATCTGGTCCAGCGAATTCTCAGCCACGCCCATTTGTCTATCGACTGCTGCGATCGTTGATACTGTCTCAGCTCGCCCCGTTGACAGCATCTTCCTGATCTCTTCTGTAGTGGCGGCACTACGGATGGCAGTATAACTATGGCAAATTGTCAACGAAAGCTGTGGAACGATCACCAGTTCATCTGACTTACAGAGTCGCAGTGACGGCGACCGTGTTCAATGTGAGCTTGCAATTTTGCAACTGTCTGGACATGGCTTCAATTCGTCGCTCTTTGAAGATTCCAATATTCGTCTTATCGCGCCATGATAATTTGCCGTCATGAGAACCCTTGGTCCAGTGCTGCAGATCGTTGTGGAAGTTGAAGCATGTTGACTTGCATCTTTCGATAGCGACTGTGGACTGGTTGTAGACATGGTCTCCCAGCAATCTAAGCTGCGTCTCATTGATGTTCTCAAGACACTCGAGACTCGAGCCAACGGATGTGAGATCTGCATGTAGGCCCTCTAGGGATTTCGGAGCTTCTTTGATGTTGTTAATGTCATCGACCAGCAAACGTACGCCCTGCAATGCGAATGCCACGAGTCCGGTAACGCCAGCTGTAACGCTAAGAGGATCTGTCATGATGGAGATATGGACTGTGATGGTAACGACGAAGTACCAACAAAGTTGATGTGCAGATGAACATTATTGTAACTCCTAGCGTCGATGGCTGTGTTTTTGGGGCCTGCCTCGCTAAAGTCGCGACTAGCCACGGCGCTTAGCGATGTGCTCAGACTCGCTGCTTGCATGGGCATGCAAGACCATTCGATCGCTTGTGCAAGCGTAGACTGCGCCTTGCAACATGCTATATACAGATCGCCGCCAGGCACGCGCAGGGGATGAGAATGAGGCCCAACTGTTTCATCGCAGATGTTGTCCGCCAATTTTGCTTGCGACTTACGGTGTGATTTTAGATAAGTTAGAGCTTTACAGTGCTGTGGAACCTGTACGTACTGCTCGCTGGCTTCTCCGGTCAGCAGTATGCCTCCTCTGATGAATGGCTCGGTACACACAGGACCTGAAGACGCTCTCCAGCAAACAATCAGCTTCGGCGACAGCAATTCTGGGTTCCAAGCGGGTCACATCGCAGGTTCTGTCACGACCGTGTTTAACCATCACGTGCCTGGTAGGTCGGTCTCATGCAGTCGAAAGCCCTACAGCACTGACATAACATCTCTCCATAGAGCTTCCAGAAACCCCGCCAACTCCGCTCTCTATCTGTCTGCCTTTCGATCGCGACCCAGATTATGTTCGGCGGGGCACACTGCTGGACGAGATTCGCGTGAAGCTTGTGCGCTCAAGGAGGACAGCACTCGTCGGAGTCGGTGGCGTAGGGTACGATCTCAGCAGCAGATTTGACCAGCTTGTAAGCTGACAGGGCACAGTAAATCGCAACTAGCCATCAAATTTGCGCATGAGTTAAGACTACGGTCACCAGTGACATGGATACTGTGGATACATGCAAGCAACGGAGCCCGTTTCGAGCAGAGCGTGCGAGGTGCATTGGACCAGCTCAAAGTTCGCGGACGGCAAGACCCGAAAGCAAATGTATTCCAGCTGCTACGCAATCGGCTGTGCGACATGGCTCGAGGCCCATGGTTGGTAATACTGGACAACGCGGACGACGCCCGGGTCCTATTAGGGACGCCTTCCACCGGCGAGCAAGCCAACAAGTCTGCTTTCAATGCGCGTCTAGACTGCATTCCGCCATGTAATCATGGTCGGCTTCTAGTCACTTCGAGGACTGTAGAAGCAGCAAAGACGCTGGTTGATTGGAGAGACATCATTGCTGTCAGGGCGATGAATGAACACCAAGCATTGAGTCTGCTCCGCAATAAGATGGGCGCTGGGCACATCGAACAACATGCGCTTCAGCTCGCACGAGAGCTGGACTTCATGCCGCTTGCTCTGACCCAGGCAGCAGCATACATATGCCAAAGCGCTGGTAGATGCACCATTCAGCGGTATCTCGAGAAGCTGAGATATTGCAACGCGTCTGACGAGAGTGTCTTGGACATGGATGAGACAGACCTTCGACGAGACCGCGAATCGAGCAACTCGATCATGCTAACCTGGCAAATTTCATTTGATCATATTCGCGAGATCAATCCTTCGGCAGCCGACTTGCTTTCTTTGATGAGCTTCTTTGATCGCCATGCCATCCCGGAGAAACTTCTGCACAAGAGAAGTAGGGGTGATGCTAGCAGTGATCTAACTGACAAGTCCAGAAACTTTGACAATGACCTTGCTGTTCTGCGCAGCTACTTCTTCGTCGTACACAGCACGGATGCGACGAGCTTTCAGATGCATAGGCTCGTGCAGCTTGCAACAAAAAAGTGGCTCAACGCGCGCGGGCAGCTTCAACACTGGGGCTCACAATTTGTCAGCAACCTGAACGAACATTTCCCTATTCGCAGTGCCAAGCTTGAGAATTGGGGATTAAGCCAGTCACTCTTTCCTCATGCAGTTGCAGTGCTCGATACGGAGGTGGTCGATCGCAAGGCAGCTCTCCTGCAGGCCGAGTTACTGCTTCGCAGCGGTTGGTACGCCATGGCAAAAGGCGCACATCTCTATGCGCAGAAGATGCTGGAGAGATCTTACCATGCTCGAAAAGACATGCTCGGTGAACGTCAACCGGAGACGTTGACAAGTATGAGCATCCTGGCAAGGAATCACGCTGAGCAAAGAGAATGGGCCAGGGCACAGGAGATGTGGCGAGAAGTGCTAGAACGGAGGAAGGACGTGCTTGGGCCAGATCACTCACATACGCTGGCAAGCATGAGTGGCCTAGCAACCGCACTCGTCGCCCGCGGAAGGCCGGATGAGGCCGAGAAATTGCAACTCGAAGTATTGGAGAAGTCAAAGAGTCTTCTCGGAGAGGAACATGAAGATACTTGGACAACCATGAAATGCTTAGCACGCATCTACTCGGCCCAGGAAAGATATGAAGAGGCGGAGAGGCAATATGCAGAAGTGATAGAGAAAAGAGAAAGGGCGTTTGGGGAACTGCATCCATCGACGCTGATCAGTAAGAATGGCCTGGCGTCAACTATTGCCAACCAAGGACGGCATGAAGAGGCAGGAAGGCTACGTGCGGATTTGGTAGAGAAGTGGAAGGCGGTGGTTGGAGAAGAACATCCATACACACTCATGTGTATGGACGCCCTGGCATGGGAATACATGAAGCAAGGACGGTGGGAAGAGTCAGAGGAGGTGCATCTAACTGTAATAGAGACAAGGAAGAGGGTCCTTGTCCAGGGGCACCCGTTGACGCTGGAAAGCATGGAAGAACTTGCGTTTCTGCTCAGAGCCCTGGGTCGACGTAAATCTGCACTCGACCTGATGAGCTCGTGCGTTGACCTTTCGCCACATGTGCTAGGTCCGGATCACGAAAGCGCTAAAGCTTGGCTGCGTCTCAAGACGGAATGGGAGACAGAAGACAGCTCCCAGGTGGGAGGAGCAGAGGTAGGCTGCGACAGAGCTGACAGGCCGGCTGGCGATGGAGCAGAAATTGTTCAAAGGTTTCGCAGAATGTTCCGAGCGATGAAGCTTGGTTGGATCACATATTGACGGAGTTCGGTGGCGTATGGACTCATGTGTCTGTCTGCATGGTATTCTGGACAGGCAATCCTCTTGGTGACAAGGCTTGGGCTGGCAATTTGGACTGAAAGCTTGGAATGGGGTCATGCCATGTAGTGATGGTCGTTCGAACAGATACAGCGCGGTGCAGTCAGCATGTTATATGTAGAAAGTGGAGCATCTTACCTATTAAGCTCCAGCAGCCACACGTGCTTCTTGCGCGGCGACCGAACAAGAGGCCTGTTTAGCTTGACCTCTGCTCCCCAACCACTGAGAAGGAAAGATTTGGTAACATGGCCAGTCAATCTTGTTGTTTGTACCACAACAAGAAAGTGGAAGTTGCATCTAGGAGACTGGCACGTGATGTGATGCGTAGAAGCATGTATGCGTATGCACGTGGACGGGCAAACCTGAGACGATGGCGAGGGAAAGCTGCCGAGCTGCTGCTGACGCAGTGACGCCGCGCGCGCCCGCCTCTAAGCCACAGCCACCCCGAATGTCCCAGGGCCAAGCGCGCCGGGGATAGAGTTCATGTTACAGCAACCAACTCCGACCTCACCAGGCACACCACTCTCTCACCCTCACACCACGACCCGCTCACCCACCACACCCAAACGCCATCATCCATCTTCGAACTCTCCGTCTCCCGCTTGATCAACATCACGAAACTACACGATGGACAACCGCAACCAGACGCCGCTTTACGACCCTTACGAAGAGCGCAGGACGCAGGATGAGGCACCAGCAGCCAGTGCAGGCAGAAGTGAGCTTTCGAGGGTGAGTCCACCTACGAAGTGGCATTTGTGGCACTTGCGAGCAGGGAGAGACACCGCTGGGCAGCACCATGGAATCTGTACCTGCAGCATGTCCTGCGCCAGCCAACAACTCTAGTCGCGCAGCACCAACAGAACGACCGAGCTAACCATGTGCTTCGTAACAAATAGCAAATCGACAGCACCGTGGCCCAGATGCAAGAGAACCTGAGCAAAGCCTCTCAGCGCGGCGAGCGCCTCGACGCCCTGCAAGATAAGACCGACAACCTGGCGACGTCCGCGCAGGGCTTCCGCCGCGGCGCCAACCGCGTGCGCAAGCAGATGTGGTGGAAGGACATGAAGATGCGCATCTGTATCATCGTCGGCATCATCATCCTGCTGATTATCATCATCGTGCCCTCTGGTAAGTCCGCCCTCGCCGCTGTTGGAGCGACATGGAGCTTGGAAGAGTGGAATCCTGACATCTTCGCTCGCGCAGTCATCGCCACGAAGGGCAAGTAAGCGCACGCGCATCACGACATACTTTGCACACAACACCCAATCGCGGACGCACATGTCGAAGGTTGAGCAGAGGACAACATGCTGCTCATGGCTCCCGTCCACGAAGCGGATACCGTGAAGCACCGGCACACCCTGCCCTACACACCATGACATTCCTACTTTCTCGGACCGCGAGAGCTTTTGACGATAACGGGCGCATGAACAGGGAGCGATAATTGTTGAGCTTGCTTTTTTGATTTTGCTGTCGTTTGGTTTTTTGTTACTACCCCTGGGAAAGCTATACTCTCGCTCCTGAGGCCGAACACCGGGCCCTGCGAGATTATGCTTGAAGTTCAGACACCAGTGTGTTTTATTTCCCCCCATCCTTCATAGTTGCGATTGCAATGGAACTGTAATCATATCAATGCTTCAGGCTTTTTGTTTTCATCACGATAGACTCACGTAGCGTGTTTCAGGTTAGATTTGGTAAGCGTGAAGGTGTCAGAAAGAAGCAGCCAAAAATACATCATAGTACACACGCAGAGACATGTCAAGACAATTGGAAGGCGGACGTGTTCATGTTCGCAATGCTCTCGCTTCGAATACATTATTACTCATTAAACCCCCATTTACTCGCATACGCCAGCTCTCGCCCAGTAAAGGAAAGAGTGCGTATCCGTCATAGTCGTCGTCCCTCGCGCGCAATAAAATCAGTAAAGCCAAAAAAACGTATCAAGCTAATGCATGCATCAGGGTATCATGAATCCAACGTGTGCGTGTCGGGGTGTGGCGCATGCAATGCCAGCAACCCCCATCTCTCTCAAATCATCCTTCCCGAGTGTGGAAACAACACCAGAATGCTGAATGCGTGTCGTTGTGTTGACAAGCGTGTCGCAGAAAAGGATGTCGCGGTCTTGGGCACTTCCGGCCTGCCAGGCGTGTGGCTCGAGCTTATCTCTCGGTGAGGCAAGGTCGTGTTGAGCTTTTGCGGTGGCAGCGTGTGTCGAAAGTGCCTCTAGACAGCGCTTGTTGTGGCCTTTCGGCGTCCGCCGCCGGCCTTGCCGCAGGTGAGGCAGTTGGCGAGGAGGGAGAAGAAGGCGACGATGCCCTGTTTTTCGCGTTAGTTGTCTGTGTGTTGTAGCGCTGGTGTACAGTCTGTCTTACGTTGATGATGGCCTTGCAGATAGTAACGATGCCGTTCACGATGGCCATGAAGCAGCTGGTGATGGCCGAGACCACGGAGTTGAACTGGAGTATGTTAGCTGACTGACCATGTCGGTCGCATGGTGGAGGATTGACATACGCAGGATGCGACGGCGCCCATTGTTGCGGTGTTGTGTGGTTTGTTTTTGGGTTGGTGTTATTGGTTAAGTGGAACTGGAGCTGTGGCTTGCTTTGGAGTGATGTTGTTGGTGGTGAATGGAGGGAGAGAAGAAGAAAGCAGAGACTGCAGGAAGGGAGTATCAAACGCCTTTTCTTCGTGGTTACACCAAGGAATGCAGCCGCGTTGTGACACCAGGCGCTAAGAAAGAAGGTACAAACAAGGTTGGCAGTGACCGACATGGGTATTCAGAGTGTCAAACGTCACAGTTCCATCAGCATGGGCTCGTGCCTCCCATACCGACCACGATATGCGCGCTAAACGGGTGATACTTCTTGTTTTCTGCGATATAGTGAAGCTGTAGCCGACATTATCGCGGCCTCGATCGCGATCAGTCTGCGCTGGCTGGGTCAGAGCGCAGGAAAATGCGGATGAGAGGAAGAGGTCAAGTCGGATCCGCGCAGACAGCTGACTGCTGCTGCCGCCTTGCCGTGACCAGCGCCAATATTGTGTAGACGCGCGTGGCAGATGATGATAAGAATAAACCCTTCATGTCTGGTTCGGTTGCCAGGGGAAATTGTTAAGGGCAAAGGTGAATGTATCAAGCTGTACTCCGTCATCACGCCAAGTCGGCATGTAGCAAGGCTACGCCGCTAATGGGCAGCCTAACGGAGATTTAGGCCACTCGATCGGCACTAAATCTTGTTTTCTGCTTGTGATGGTGGCTGGTGACGAGGCTCATGCATCCGTTTCTGTGAACGCCCCATCATCTGATGCTCGAATCCTTCGACATGATGCCCGTTCTCTGCCTCTGCCGAACTCCATTGGGCACTGTACATGCTGGCGCGAACTCAGCTTGACATGCCGCGCCACGATCGCTGCTGTCAAACTCCTCCTACAGACGACCCAGACACACAAGACTGACAAGACTGACTCTTTCGAGCTACTCTGCGGACGCTGTGCCGACACCGACGTCGTCGTGACGAGAAAGAACCGTTCAACCGTGACTCCAACCCTCGCGAAGATCATTGACCGCCACCCCACTCATCGTGCCACCTCGCTTAAAATGTACAATTTGCTATACAGCTTCTGCTCGGCAGGATGCGACGGCCATCGCCATTTTCTTCATCGTCGTGTTTGGGGTTGCTAAGGTATGGCCCGACCACGTCCAGCGTCTGTGCATCGAATTGGTTGAGCGATTTCCTTGACCGGCAAAGAAGATCGCTCACACCGCTGTTGGATCGTCTTGGGTTTTCTCTATAGCCATCCGTAAAGGACAGTACGGAAGCGTAAATGGCGCACGAGATGGGCGCCGAACGGTTCGCTCCCTCTTTGTACACGTGTTGTATGCACTGGTGCCGTCACATGTCGAGCTCCATGGAACCAGTTTGGAACCTTAACATTTCGCAATCTTGAGACAAGCCTCATATTTGAGAACTGGACATTAGTATTCAACATATATCCTGCAGGTCGAATAGGTGGTTTCAAACGAGCCGCCGGCCTGACTATTCGCCGAAGAGTCCTCGACCTTTAAGCGTTTGTTGAACCGAAGACAATTTGACTGTGGGCTTTTACGTACTGCAACATCACCTTTGTCTTACAAGAGCTCTGACGAACACGAGCTACAAGTACCTCCACTAACTCGCAAGCTTATACACCTGTACGGTTCTTGAAGCCTAAACTACGACCCACTGATTCTGTGTGTACCATGTCAGGTGTCGATTCTCTCCGCGCGCTTGATACGCCTAAGGACACCTACACCAACAAACAATTGCGTTTGCAGACTGTTAGCCACTGCTAATGCACAAAAACTCTGGCTCTGCTGAATATAGCCTGTATAGATACAATACACTCAACATGAAACGAGCACATACGCAAGCCGAGCGGCTGGCTTCCACACGTGGAAATTACCACACGGGACAACGATGTATCGCACCCCCAACGATGAAAGATGCCGCACACTGGGTTCCAACGCTTGAGGCAGTAGACAAGTTATTCTCTCAGTAAGTCTCTGCTCGAATCAAGTCACTGCTCCTGCAAGCATCGTGGACCATAACCAACGGAAACATCCCGGTTCCCACACTCCGCACTACAACAAGAAAACGGCTACGCGCTCTCCGTATCACCGCATGGCCTAGGACGGCTGGTGCTGCTCATACTATCGCCCGCTATCCATATTCACATCAATCTAGGCACAAAGCTTGTTTCGGGCCCTGACAAGTGAGCGCCCCAAACGCTTAAGCGAACAAAGGCTTGTATGGCTTGAGCGTGATAGCATCGTGGAGAAACCTTGTCACACTGCGCACGTTTCATTTGCACGGCAAGCATATCGAATCGGATTCGGAGTGCTCTCGACTACTGCGCGCCACGAAGAGTCTGGCTCCTCGATCACGCCGCTCAGTGGAAGGGAGGGCGACGGAATGATTGAAGCGGCAACTGAGTGACGCGTCTAATCCCCTGAGATGACTTTATAAGAACGTTCGATGAGTGTCTTGTCGGGTTGATAGGCATTCTCATATCCAAAGCTCTTCGTCCTCTTCTGGGAATACCATCTGACAAATCAACATCTCCACCAAAGATGTTGTTCAAGGCTGTCACACTCGCCACTCTTCTCAGCGCCGCTGTAGCTCAAAGTCCAGCATACGGACAATGTGGTGGGCAGGGTTGGAGCGGCTCATCCTCCTGTGTCTCAGGCTATACTTGCAAGGCTCAGAGCCAGTATTACTCGCAATGCCTGCCTGGTAGCGGTACAAGTTTCTCCAAATTCATCAGAAGATCTCGACTAATTATATCGTCAGGTGGCAGCAGCCCTACAACCACAGCAAGAACCACCACCAGATCCACATCATCAGCTCCTCCCTCCAACACCGGCGGCTCATCGTCCGGCGGCAACGGAAAAAGCTACTCAGCGTCTTTCACGCAATACGGCTCGACCGATACCTGGGGCAGCGGCAACTGCCAGACCAAGTCAACGGCGTGCGGTTTCTACACGCAAGGCTACAACGCCGCCGTCTCTCAGAATGTCTTCGGCGTCGGTCCGGTAACGATTACTCAAATCCCACCTGTAGCAGAAACACCACGCTAACACATCAAACAGGGTGCCGGCGCCGGTCCCGGCTGCGGCACATGTTGGAAGCTCACGATCCAGAAAGATAGCTCCGGCCGCCAGGTCAGCAACGCGGGCAACAGCATCGTCGTCATGGTCACCAACCTGTGCCCGGCGTCAGGAAACCCGCTGTGCTCGCAGTCCGGGCTCTCGGGAACGAACCAGTATGGCGCGAACCTCAACTTCGATCTCTGCATTGATTCCAGAGCGAACTCGGCGCTGTTCGGCAACAGTGGCGTGGGCTTGGGCGTAGGTAATGCGGTGCAGGTGGATTGTTCGCAGTGGAGTGGGAGTATCGTGCGATAGATCGTTGGGTAGTGTTGTCGTTGTGGTTGACTTCAAAGGATGATCCTGGATCTATCGTTCACCAGCTGTTTCAGATTATCACATCGGGCAGAAATTGAAGGCTTCTCTTTATTGGGCACATGGTACGCAACGCAAGCGCCGCTTAGCAGAACACTGCTTGCCTTGATGACCAGGTATCTGATGCTATGCTATCATGCTGTCGTTTCACCTTCTTTGCTCAATCCCAGAGCATGCTCGCCATTTTCAATTCAGCCTCCCAATCCCAGAGCATGCAGGTCTCTCTCGGTTCAGCTTTGTGCTAGGAGACAATTTCAAGCCTCCCGTTCCGTCTCTCAGTGGTTAGTATGCTCCATAATCAATGCTTCTGAGCTCGTCTTGGCTCTCTCATGCTGCAAAAAAAAGAAAGAACTCATCCACGAGTTCACCAAGAGAGAATCATCCTTATGGGAACTTCTCATCCTCAAAAGCCCTCTTCATCTCCGGTCTCCGGGCCGCTTCTGAACCCGATGCTACCAGTGCTCTCGAAGCCGGCGTCAGTCTCCTCATCAAACGATGAGAAGCCACCATCACCGAAGCCACCCGCGTCACCGCTCAGCCCTGTACGCTGGCGCAGCGCACGACCGGTAGACTTGAATGCCCCGTTCATGTCGTCGAGCAAGCGACTGAGCTCGGACGTGAGGGTGGAAGGGGGAGCATCCTCGTCAAGCGCAGCTGGATTCGGCGGAACGACATTCGGAAACTCCAATGTGTCCTTGGAGCCCCCCGGGGTACCGAAGGAGCCTCCATTGATGGTCTCGCGAGGGTGGGAGATGGATAGCGATCGTGGCATTGCAGCCGACGATCCGTTCATGTGGTTGTGTCCTGCCATTGGGAATCCCGGATCTCCGAGCTGCGGTACGTTATGGGACGCATAACCTGGGCTATCGGTATAGTCCCGACTGAAATCTGGCCAGTCCGTCTGAGTGCTGAGTGGTGCAGTTGACGGCCCGTTTGAATCCGCGTGACTAAGCCTGAGTTGCATCGGCTTGCGTGTGGAAGTATTGGAAGGCTGCTCATAGTCATACGCGAACACGTCTTCCGCAGCAGCTGGAACCTGGACATTGCGATCCAGCTCGGAGGCTGTAGATGACAAGCTACTGCCGCGAGCATGCATCGGAACATTCCTCAGGCTAGTTCGGTTGATGTCAGCCGGGCCTCCGTCCGACTGCCATTGCTTGTGGTACGAGAATCTGTTTCGGTCCACTCCAAATTGTCCATGGTCATCCTCAAGGTCGAATGGGTCACCTGATGTCATCTCTGTACCCGTCGATCCGCTAGCAGAGCTGGCCGTGGAGGGACGCGGTGGCAGATCTGATTCGCCAGCAAATGCCAAGTCCAGATCAATCATAGAGCTCACCGAGTCGCGGAACACAGGATCGCTCGACGGCGCCAATGTGTTGGCTGGCTGGTTGTTATGGAGATAGTCGCCGAACTGCCCAAGTGGCACTGTAGCGGTATGCAAGAGCTGTGGTCGAAAGCCCGGAGCTGTTGCTCCACTATCGCTAGGCGACTCAAGATTTAGAGAGGTGTCTGCCTCAGCCGGCTGTGCATTAGCAAACGACCAGTCCATTGTAGCCCTCTTTGGGGGGACTGTTGCGGCTGTGGACCTGGATGGAAATTGCCAGTCCTTCGTCGCACGCTTCTCGTCGTTGAACTGCCCGTACTGGTAGTCGTCTTCTTCTTCCTGCTCGTCGTCATCGTCGTCGTCGAAGGCACCATGGCTTTTCTTTGCTCTAGCTTTGACTGTGTCGAAATCGCCAAAGTCAAACGAGTCCGGGTTAGTGTCGTAGGTGGGTTCTGCGTCAAGGTCGATCATGATAGTGCTCTCACGCGTTGCATTGCTCTGCTGCACCGAGTTCCGCAGCGGCAAATCCGATTTCCTGTTCGGTGGACTCGGCGGGGTGAACGGCATACTATGCATTTCGTAGGGCGTTGAGTCGGGGTTGAACAAGCGATCGAGCAACTTCTCGCCTCGCGTCGCACTCTTCTCCTTATGCTCTTGTTGGATTTGTTCGAGGACTGTGAGGCCTTTGGGTGCCAGTTGAGGCGGCGCAGAGCCACCAAGTGCATCTTGAGGAAATCCACCCAGACCGTTGAGCACCATGTGACTGAATCTCTTGGTGAACCCCTCGGAGAGACTGAAGTTCCAGTCGAAATCGTTGCCCGAATCTTCCTCGACCTCATCGGCACCAACAGGAGCTGCAGCACCGCCTGGGTTGAAGAGCGACGCACGCTGTCCGCCTTTATACTCCCAGATCGTATAGCGCTCAATCAGTGCTACCAAGCTGTTGGTTGGGTGTGTTTGCTCTGTGTCGGCTATGTAGGGGTGTTGTAGGATTTCGTCCGCTGTGGGTCGAGCCTTGGGGTCGCTGTTGAGACAGAAAGCGACGAAATCGCATAGACCTTGGGAATAATTGCCGCCTTGCAATCTTGGGGCGTTCTGGAGGACTGATTCGAGCATGTCCATCTGGACATTAGCATTGGGTGCGTTTCCGGTCGCCATCTCAAACACGGTGCAGCCGAATGCCCAGGTATCGACTTCAAGCCCGTAGCCTGCCTTGACCGTCATGGCATCTACATGCATCTCGCGTGGCATGTACCACGGTGTACCAACGATCGTGGTGCGCTTGGACGCTCCATTGTCCATCACCCCAACGATGCCGAAATCGCCCAACTGGATCTTTCCTTCCTCGGTGACGTAAACGTTTGTGCACTTGATGTCGCGGTGGATGACTCCTATATCATGCACACATTTCATCGCAATAGCCAGCTCGCGTGCAATAGGTATGATGAAGTGTTCTTCAAGCGGTGGCGCTGGGTTGGCGCGCATGAGCGTGCGAACACTGCCGCCTGTGCAGTAGTCGCTGACGATCCAGAGCTGCGAGTGCAAGTCAAAGGCATCATGGATCAGGTTGACGTTGCGCGCTCCACTGTCTTTGAGCTGCTGAAGGATTCCGACTTCCTTTCGGAAATCTTTGACGGTCTCGTCGCGTTGGAGAGGGTCGGCACTGAAGTCCATGTCATCGATGTTAACAATCTTGACGGCGACCACCGCCGATTTCTCGTCCAGGCTGTAATCTCAATTAGCAAAGGGTAGTGATTGCGGTAGTAAAAAGCCTTACCATTTGTAAACTCGACCGAATGCTCCTTTGCCAATGAGTTCCAGGAACTTGTATGGTGGAGGTTCGGAGCCCGCTCGTTCTGCATTGCGTGCGACGATCTGGTACATGTCCTTCGCATCTTGAATTTGTTTCTTGCGGTCCGGTGCACCGGGCACGAGCATTGAGGTGTCCATGGTTGACGAAAAGCGCGCGCAACGCACCAGCGGGTTCGGTCCACACAGCTCAGGGACCGAGTCAAGTCCTTCAGTCGAAAGTCTTTCACGTGGAAGTCCTTTGACCCGCGGTGTTTCGAGTTCAGGCTCTTCAAGCGGAGGCTCTTCAACTGGACGTTGTCCGATCGGGGTTTCAGTCACAGAGACGAAGTAGCAGAAGTTTTCGGGCTTCTTGATGTCGTCTTTGGAGATGACCTTCGAGCGCCTTGGCTTCAGAAGTTGTGGGGCGAATCCTAAGACGTATCAGTACACACGACCTTAGAAATGACTTCTTACCCTTCCGACGCTATAGATATATGTTTGGAGTGAAGCGGCTGGGCAATATTATCGAGCACGAACGTCGAGTCTATTTGGAAGCGGCGAGTCGACTTGTTTCGTGAGTGTGCGCGGCGTGAGTGAGCGGCGTGAGTGAGTGGTGTGAGATGGCGTGAAGATGCGTCGCGAAGTGGGGTGTGTGGAGAGTTCCCACGGCTCCCAGAGATCGAACCGAGTGAGGTGAACTGAGCATCGCGCACGGTGATTGTCCTGCCCTTTTGCTCGCGTGACGGATTGCCCAATGCGCAATGCGCAATTCCCAATGCTCAACACCCAAAGCCCGATGCTAAACCACGAATGCCAATTCCTCAATCCCAAACTGCCAAATTGCCCGCTGCCACTGCTACCACCGCTGCCACTGCTACCACCGCTGCCAAACTGCCGCCTGTTCGTTCGCACTGGGATCTCACACTGGGGTACTCACTTGAAGAAAACTGCTTGAAGGTGCTCTTACGCGCCTTCTTGGTGTTTGTAGCGCCTGGAGGTGTGTATATCGGCGGGTTGAAGATAGCCGTGTATTGATTGCGAACTGCAGATTCGAAAGACGTACGCGGCGAGAGCGAGTCTTTGCGGTCGTGCTCACCGTCTTCTTGGTCGCGCGGTGCTGTTGATATATATTAGCTTTCACTCATTGTCATGGGTTGCATCGATGTCGACTCGCCGATCTTCCCGCAGAACGACATCGTGAGTATGGCGAGGAGCGATCAATGTGGAGATATAATGGTGGAGTACGATATACGAAGATAGAAGGTTCGGAGAAAGGATGGTGGTGTGGCGAGTTTAGTGGTGAGGGATGGTGAAGCTCATGAAGTGAGCCGGGGCATGGCTGAATGAACTTACGGTAAATTCCCTATCTCGCCGGCGAGAATCGTTGATGTTCTCTTCTGTAGACCTCAGAAGTGCATGTGCAAGTTCAACGCGAAATCGTGATATTCGCCCAGCGGCCTCCCATTTCAATTTTTGGCCCAGGAGGTCGGGACCCGTTGGTCAAGATCCGTCTATTGCACCTAGTCGACAAATATGCGAGGGCCTCTGGTAATTAATGAGGCGTTTGCAGGAGATGCCTCGATGTTGCTTGCTATACACCTTTCCTGCACACCTGAGGTCTACATATCTGCAGTCCAGACCCCCGGGCTTTGCGTAAGTTCGCGCTAGCAGGCATCCCTGCATGAGCTGCATGGCAACTACGTCACGCCCCTCCGCAACCCAGATTCCTTGGTCCTGCAAATGGCATGCCTCGCATGCCTCCAACGTGTTTCTTATTCGCCTTAGCGTACCTAGTCTCGAAAAGATTCACCTCTACCATACTTGTACAGACAATCCGATAACAAAATGTCGACCAAAGCGCCCGCGAAAAAGCCCGTCCCCGCCAAAGTCACTCCCCAAAGAGCACCAGCAGCAAAGAAGCCCGTCCCACAACCCGTCAAACCATCAAACAAACCCGCCGCTCGCACACCGGCCAAAGCCCCAGTAGCTCGGACAGCAGCGACCAGAGCGCCCGCAGCAAGATCACCGGCCGCAAAAGCACCAGCAGCCAGAGCGCCTGCTCGCCCCACCGCTCCCAAGCAAGAACCAGCCAAAGCTGGCAACTGGATCAACCGCACAGTGCAGGGCGGCGTAGCGAGTGTGGGCAACTATGCCGGCGCTCTCGTGGGCGGAGTAGGAAACAGCGTGAACGGCATTGGCACGGGAATTGGGCAAAGGTGAGAACTCTCCTCGCGATCACAACTGTAGAGCGTTGGGTGGACGGAAAGCTAACGTACAACTCTGCAGCGTCACCAACATGGCACGCTACTGGGGACAAGGCGTTGCGGGCTACGGCAACGATTTGAAAGATGCTGTCAACGCGGGCGGACCTCGTGTCGCAGTTGCTGGCAACCCGCTTGGTTTGGCTGGACAAGGCTCTGGCCGAGCAATGGCTCCTGGACAGAAGGCCGGCGGCGCAGCGAAGAGCGCTACTGGTGGAAGGAGCAGTGCCAGCAACCCTTTGGGTATCTGAGCGATGTCAAGATTGAACGATGGAAAAATGGATGTCAAACTGGAATATGTGTATGAGGATAGGTAACGGGATATCTGGCTGGGAAGGCGTTTGTATTTGATCGTTTGGTGGCAATGAGGACATAATGAAGATTATGAGTTTGATAATTTAGTTCATTGCACTCTTTACGACGTAATCAAGCTCTAACTGATGCAAAATCGAAACGTGCAGTAGACGTGGCTTGCGCGTGTCTATGGCAATGCCTCAATGTTCAATTGGGTGCGAATTCAGAAGCCACAAGCACTTGTCTGCAGATATTCAAAAATTTGCACCTACAACGACAGGCTCTCAAGGTACTTCCTTGCGGCCTCGACACCGTCGTCAGCCTTGTCACCGTTGGTACCCTGGCCCAAGCTAGTAGCACCCTTGCCACCAGCCTTGCCACCAACGATCTCGGCAACGGCATTGGCCCACTTGCTCGCATCGGCACCCTTGCTCTGCAAATCAGCAGAGACGTGGCAGCCGTGGACGACCTTGCCGTCAGCAGCAGTGCCGACGATGTAAACGCTCTTGTCCTTCTGCTTGGACGAGATAGTCTTGATCGCCTCCTGGATAGCCTTGGAGCCGGCAGACACGTTGACAGAGGCAACATAGTAGGTTGCGTCCTTGTTCTCCGCAAAGTAGTTGTTGACGTTGTCGAGAACCTTCTTATTCTCGGCCTTCTGCACAGCCTTCTGCTGGTCGAGGTTGGCCTTGACAACCTTGGCGATACGCTCACGAAGCTTGGACTTGGAGACAGCGGAGATCTCGGCCTGGTTGAGCTCGTGCTGTGACTCCTTAGTCTTGGCCTCCTTCTCAGGGGAGTAGGACATGCCCTCGAGCTGGATGATCTTCTCCTCCCATTCACCAGCGATACGCTGGACTTCGTGGGCAGCAGCGCCAGTGAAAGCGATGATGCGGCGGATACCCTTGGCGATACCGCTCTCCTCGACGACAACGAGCTCCTTGATCTCGCTAGTGTTCTTGACGTGAGTGCCACCGCAGAATTCAATAGAAACGCTACGCCAGTCCTGGCGCTTGGGTTCCTCCAAGAGCTCCTCTACGGGCACGCCGACACTGACAACGCGGACAGGGTCAGGGTATGTCTCACCAAAGACGGCGCGAACGCCCTCAATCTCGCGAGCAAGGGCAAGAGGGACATCAGCAGCGTAGACCTCGCTGTTCTGGCGGATGTAGCTGGTGCAGAGGTCTTCGATCTTCTGAAGCTCAGCGTCGGTGCATCCGGTCTTGTGGCTGAAGTCGAAGCGCAACTTCTCGGGTGCGACAAGCGAGCCGCGCTGGTTGACATCATCACCAAGAGTCTCCTTGAGAGCAAAGTTCAGGATATGTGTGCCAGTGTGATTGTTGCGGAGGGGTTGTCTGCGAAGCTCGTCGTACTCGCAAAGCACCTCGTCACCGACCTTGAGAGCACCGTAGTTAATGTAGCCAGTGTGCATAACGTATCCACCGTATACCTGCACGTTCTGAACGTTGACCTCTGCCACGCCATCGATAAGAATGCGGCCAGTATCGTTCTCTTGACCACCCTGCTCAGCATAGAAGTTTGTGCGGTCGAGAACCAGACCAAGCTGTGCGCCTTCTGTGATCTCAGAGGTGGACTGCACGAAGTTTCCACCTTGGAAGATGGCCTTGACAACACCCTTGATGTTGTCCTTCTGGAACTTGAAGGAGTCATCGGTCTTCGGGACGTCTTCCATCTTCTCGAGAGCGTTGATGTCGTGGACGTTGAGCTTGACAAGCTCGGCGCCAACCTTCTTCTCGCCCTTGCTAGCTTCTCTGGCCTTTTCTTGAGCCTCTGCCACCGCCTCGTCGTTGATGGTCAGACCACGCTCCTCAGCCATGAGCTTTGTGAGATCGACGGGGAAACCGTATGTGTCGTAAAGCCTCCATACGTCGGCACCGGTAAGCTCTGTGCGTTCATATGACTTTGCGTCCTTGGCGTACTTCTCGAACATGGCCTCGCCACGGTCAAGAGTCTTAGCGAAAGAAGCCTCCTCCTCGTCGAGGATCTCCTTGATGTCTGCCTCCTTGCGCTTAATCTCGGGGAACATGTCACCCATCTGCTCAACGAGCGTGGGAACGATCTTTGAGAAGAAGCTGCCAATCTCGGTGTTGAAGTACTTGCGAGCGTAACGAGCACCTCTCCTGAGCACTCGGCGAACGACGTAACCACGTCCAGCGTTGTTGGGGACACCGCCATCGGCAATGGCGAAAGTGAGCAGACGCACGTGATCGGCGACGACACGGTATGCGGTGTCGACACCGTCGGGGTCCTCGTCACCAAAGCCGCCACGGTACTCCCTCGCACCGGTCACCTCCTGAATGACCTTGAAGAGGGGAGTGAAGACGTCGGTATCGTAGTTGGACATCTTGTTCTGCAGGATAGAGACCAGACGCTCGAAACCGAGACCGGTGTCAATGTGCTTGTTAGGCAGAGGCTTGAGCGAGCGGTCGGGCTCTCTGTTGTACTGGATGAAAACGTTGTTCCAGATCTCGAGCACATTGGGATCATCCATGTTGACGAGGTGAGCAGCGTTCCTGCCGCCGATACGGTCGTAGTGAAGTTCGGAGCACGGTCCACAAGGGCCCTGGTCACCCATCTCCCAGAAGTTGTCTGCCATGTTGCCAGAGAGGATGTGGTCATCGGCAACACCAACAGATTTCCAGAGGTCTCTGGCCTCGAGATCAGGCTCAAGGCCGGCATCTGGCTTGCCTTCGAAGTAGGTGACATAGATCCTGTCGGGGTCGAGGCCGTAGACCTTGGTGAGGAGGTTCCATGAGAACTCGATAGCCTCCTTCTTGAAGTAGTCACCGAAAGACCAGTTGCCCATCATCTCGAAGAAGGTGTGGTGGTAGCTGTCCTTGCCCACATCGTCGAGGTCATTGTGCTTGCCACCAGCGCGGATACACTTCTGCGAGTTGACAGCACGCTTGAGCTTGGCGAAATCAGATTCCGGGTCGACGGTTCCCTGGAAAATGGGCTTGTACTGGTTCATGCCAGCATTGGTGAAGAGCAGAGTCGGGTCCGAGAGCGGGACGACAGACGACGAAGGGACGAAAGTGTGGCCATTTTCCTTGAAGTAGTCCAGGAAGGCGGCTCTGACTTTGGGAGCCGTCCACTGGGGCTCAGTGCCGGTCGTGGAGGCCATGGTGCGGAATGAGTAGTGTATAATACCTGTGGACAAACGCTGTAGGCGGCGTGGGCTCGTCAGGCGTGAGATGGAGCGGCGTGTCGATGGCGATGGAATATTCTGTGCGATTCGCGGCGTTGCGCGCAGCTTGCAGCTCCGCAAAAGTATGGTGGCCAGCTCCAGCATCCACCAGCGTTGCGCTT
>Ga0265797_10001880_pt1 | contig 36430 bp, 25 predicted proteins | sample P2T30metagenome_FD_192433 | JGI IMG/M metagenome (GOLD analysis project Ga0265797, IMG submission 192433) | Plant litter microbial communities from East Loma Ridge, Irvine, California - P2 T30 | ecosystem: Environmental > Terrestrial > Plant litter > Unclassified | place: USA: California...
CAGGCATCCCGGCTACTCAAGCCTTCTCTCTTGTTGTCCAGCACGAGCTCCGCCCGTCGTTCGTCTGTAAATCTCATCGCCGTAAAGTCTTGACGCAGCGAGCATTGCCGGGCTATGCCAATAAAACGGATCCATCTCCCTCAAACGCTGCCATCCTCTCAAACAGCAGATCTCGCCTCAACCACAGTCCTCAGCCCCGTGAGACCAACCCATACCGCCTCCTCCGTCCTAATCGTCCGACTCCCCTGCCCCGGCACCAGATTAACCCATCGATCAAACAACTCCCTAACCTCCGTAACACCCGCATTAAGCAGCTCGCGATCAGCCGAAAGAGCAGCTTCCAGCCCCGCAACACCACCAAAGACAAGAACCAAATGCTTCCAATCGGGCCTCACATACGATGCTTCGTCGGCGGGATCGAGCAGAGTCGCCACCGTCGTGCCGCGCTCGCTTGTGCCGACGCTCATGTCGTAGCCGCCGTCGAAGGGGCATTCGGTGAAAACGGCCCCGAGGGAGGGCGCTTGTCGTACGCTGTAGCCCCAGTAGTAGCCTGCTTCTTCCCGGGGAGTGTCCGGGGCGACGGCCTCGCCTATGCTGCTGCCGTCCTCAGGGACGCGGACGGTCAAGCGGGTCTTGGCATCTAGTTCGAGCGGTACTGTAATTCTATCTGGCAGACCGCAGTCTAGCTGCGTGGCGGGCTGGCCTCCGGGCATTTTGATGGGATTGACGCTGACGCCTTCGCGGAAGGGACACCACTCGTTGGCGCGCAGGTGGTGCGGCATGTCCAGACTGGGGAGGGCGCCTGCTGTGCGGAGATCAGGGTGCATGGGGAAGAGGGCCTTGCGCAGATGTGGCGGGGTTTCGAGGTAGCTGAGGACGTGGTAGAGGAAGAAGTTGGGATCCGAGTAGGCGGTGTAGCCGCCTTGCTCCGGGGCGCGAATGGGCGATTGGCCGTCGTTGAAAACGATGACTTCGTCGACGCAGAAGACGGCGCATGCGCGGGCGATTTGGCCCGCGAGAGCATTTTTCATCTCATGTGTGGAACAGCTGGACGGTATTAGATTTTGGTCGGCTTGAAGGTGATATCTTGGTTTTCTCGAATGATTGCGAGAACACTCAATTGATACCACTCACTTTGCAATGATGCTGCCCGGCAAAGCCAAGCTCAATGTATGTGTCCTGCCTTTGGTAGGCTTGAAAACAGCAGAAGGTCGCGATGTATCAACGGCATCCGAAGGCCCATTGCTATCACCACCATTTAGCTTACGCTTCTGTACATTGTCAGTATGTGATTCGTTATCGTTGGTCCATCGTATTAATCGACCTTTGAGTTATGTTGTGGCGCCATTTTACTTTTAGTGATAACGTGAGGTATGCTCGATCTTCAATGCGCGTTTTCTTGTAGCGGCGAAGAGATCGCTGTCTCGGCTCTGTGAACGTTTGGCGATCCGAGCCGCGTCCTGATGCTGGATTTGAGGGTTAGGGTTGGGGTAACCCCTTCGTGCCGTCAATAATTGGGATATCTTTCCACGTCGAAATCATGAGCATTTTACAGTCAGTGATGACTCGTAAGGCTTCGTATGGTAGTAACAGGTACCCGTATGTACTGACCAGGCTTTTCCTGTGCGTTTGATCGTGCAGATGTTGCAAAAAGTGAGAAGTAGCCTTTTGAGTCACGACTTGGCTTGCATCCCACGTTGGTTTATCCACAGCATCCGCATGACAACCAAAAAAGTCACAGTAAAGGTCACTACATGAAAGTCAGTGTCCAACAGGTAAGCGCCTGGACCCTAAATGTCACTTCGAAATGGCATCTGCTTATCATTGCAAGATGGAACATGATCCCGCCACTCGAGTAGTAAAAATGAAACGAAGGTCTAAACGTTGTAAAGGTGCACCATGATTCATTTAGGTCATCTAGCTCATGCTTTTGGGTTCTAATGTTACAAGCTCCTCTTAAAAGTCAATGCCCAACGCCGTCGTCATTCTGGCCCTGATGCTTGCCATGTGAACCCCCATCCTGCTTTAATGCCGCGCAAACCGAGCTTCTGTTCTTCGCTCCGTCAGCACTTCCCGATTTAGCCCGTGAATCCATCGCCGATGATGACCGTGTGAGCGCTGTGTGAGCGCCCTCGTCACGCGTTGCCACGCCCGTCGCTGCATTAAGCTGCGCCAGCGGCGTGGTCGACCGCGAAAGAGACGGCATCATCGTTGACAAAGTCATCGAACGAAAACGGGTTGCTGCTGCCAAGCGTGTCGTCGAAGCCCGAATCATACGCTCCATTCTCGTAGGAGAAAGGGTCCAGATGGCCAGCAGGATCTGCTGGTAGCAGGTCCGAAGCTGGAAGGCCAGAAGGGTCGTGAAGAGGCTTGCCATCCACGCCGTCCATGTTGTCTGTGAAGTGGCTGGTGAGGTCGAAGATGGACTGGTGAAGGTGGGCGTGAGGGTTGACGTCCGGCTCCTGCGCTGGCTCGACGGACACTGCAGGTCACACAACATTGCTGCAGAATGTTGTGTCGCGTCGAGGTGCGGGAGGGAGCCGGACTTTGGGTCCAGAGCTTCGAAGGCGGGTGGAGAGATGGTGGTGGGGAGGTCTGAGGGTTCGATCTTGATGGTGGGGTAATTGCTGATGACTGTGTCGGTGGGCGAGGCCGGACTCGCCGCGGCATCGATGGAGCCACGGGAGTGTGCCAGTGATGGGGCGGGCGTCGAGTAGTCGCTGTTGGGAGTGTCAGCCCGGTTGTTCGAGGCGCGCGTGGCCTGCGTGGACTCGTCATACCCGTCGGTGCACACTTGCACCTCTCTGAGGACTATGTCTGCAGGCAAGGGACCGTGCAGCCTTTCGTATGCCTCGAGCTTTGCGTTTGCCTGGGCGAGGAGGACTGCCAGGTTCTCTGCCTCTTGCCTCTTCCGCTCCCTCGAGTTGTGCGCTGCCGCCCTGTTGCGCTTGATGCGCTCGATGCGGCGCTGCTCCTTCTCGTCGTCGGTCTTGGCACGTTTCCGTGGAGGCAGGGTGGTTTTGGGCTCTGGCAGTTCCTGTCCCCAGGACTTTCTCTTCTTGGCTGGCTTGCTCATGACCATGAGGGGAGGTGGCGAGGCCTGTGTGGATGTGCCGCAGTTGTCGGCGAATGATGTGGGTGAGGGCGACGAGGCGCTCTGGAGGTCTTCCATTTTGAGGTATTGGGGTGGTGAGTTGGCGGAGTCCATGGCGGTATTGTCGAATGAGTGGGTGGGGGAGGAAAATTGGGGTTGTTGATGATTAACAAGAGCGGTCTCCATGGTGCTTGTCTACAGGCAGGGTCCTCTGTAAATGGATGGAGCCTAGAGTGATCGATGAGGAAACGTATGTCGGCGGGAGAGGCAGACGTCGGGGTCTTTGTAGCCAGCTGTCCTTTCACACACTTGACAAAGGGGTGCCCTGACTTGCCAGCCCGCCGCCGCCGCCGCTCCACACAAATCGATTCAGCCGCAGGTCCAGCACGGAAGGGGTTCCAACCTCGCCTCGCTCCGTTTCCCAAGCGTGGATGTCCGTGCGAGACGTGCGTGCTTGTCTCACTTTGCCTAATCGACTTCCCCTCGAGTCACCCAGATTGTATCGCTTGGACTAATGTAGCCAGGCCTCGTCCCCTTGTTCAGGGACTCGATCTTTTATATTGAGGGTAAAGATTAATGACTATCAATCGGATGCCTCGGTATTGGATCCATGGGTTGGAGCTGCAAAGATTGGAAGCATATAGTAGAAGCACTGGAGGAGTACCGTCTTCGACTAATCTGCACACCGCGATTAGGTTCTGTGTGGGTTGAATAATATCAGTGAGTCGAATAATGCGATGATCTCACGTCCTCCACTCATATCAGATGCAGTCAGCGGTAAGATTCAGCAGAGGGAGCCTTGCGGAAGTCTGATGCAGCAAGGAAGGAAAGTCAAAAGGTAATCGCTCCCTCACATGCGATAATTCACAAGGAGAGTGAATCATCAAATCATTATTCCTGCTATCTTATCATCACAGTCCTCACCCAAGCCAGGGCACATTCCTCACACTCTCCCACGCGTTCACTTACGCTTCTCGCCTGGCCAATGGTGAAACGGTCCTCGGAGACGATACATGTGGGGGCCCCGCTGCGTGGACTGGAACGTTCGATCGGCTTTGAGCAGTACATAAGAATAGCGTAGGTGCTTCAGTAGTAGTACTAACCCGGTTAGTAGCACGGATCATGTTCTGCAGACTTCCGGCCTGCTGTTGTTGGTGTTGGCTGGCGCCAGGCGTTGGCGGGGAGGCGCGGCAAGCACGATGACGCGTGCCTGACCGCTGAGCTGCCGTGTTTTTGGTCGTGTCCAAGTTTATTCTCGTCCAAGGCAGGCAGTAGTACTCCACGTGGGTACTGTATGTGAATCGATTGTGATTATTGTCGTCGCCTAATACTAGGTATCATCAACACCGTCAACATCTTCGTGGCTGCCTACTCGAAGCCGACGCTAACGAGCCACTACACTGCCCCCCCAACACGCCTATGCTCGTGGCGGACCACAAAGTACGATAATAAAGTACAACGCTTATCAATAACGCACAGCCCAAGCGTATAATTCCAGGCAGTAGCCCGACTCGGCCGGACCCTTCGACGGCTTCTGCCCCTGCTGGAAGCCTCACAACATCCGATGCCTCCCAGCTCAAAGGCGAGGTCTGACACTGGAAGGGCAGGCCTAAGTCTGGCAAAGCCCGGTGCCAACAACCCCAATCCCATCCAGCATGGCACCATGGGCCAGGCAGAACGCGCCTTCTCGGCTGCGTCGACCTTCATGTCGGGCATCTTGGCCATCTCCGCCTCTCAGTTCATCGGAGCCCCACTGAAGCTGGTCGACCCAAAGTTCTACGATGGCTACATGGCATGGACAAAGGAGTCCTTTGCCGTTCTCGTCACCACCATCACCCAATGGTGGGCTCCGACCGTCGTCCGTGTGAGCGGCGACGAGAGCATGAAGGGTCAGCTCTACCAGATGGACGACGGTACCCTCAAATGTAACTTCCCACACCGCCTTGTGCTCATGGCGAATCACCAACTGTACACCGACTGGATGTACCTCTGGTGGGTCGCATACACCAACAAGATGCACGGCCGCATCTACATCATCCTCAAGGAGTCTCTCAAGAACCTACCCATTTTTGGTTGGGGAGCTCAATTTTACAACTTCATCTTCCTCAGCCGGAAATGGGAGACCGATAGATTCCGCGTGAAGAGAGCATTGAATCACTTGAAGGATCCCAAGGATCCAATGTGGCTCTTGATCTTCCCAGAGGGCACGAATCTGTCCGGTGTCACAAGGCAGAAGTCTGCAAAGTGGGCAGAAAAGACTGGCGTCAAGGACATGAAGCACCAGCTTCTGCCTCGCACAACTGGACTGCAGTTCTGTTTGAGCGAGCTGAGACAGACCACAAACTGGCTGTACGACTGCACCATCGCATATGAAGGCATCCCCAACGGTATGTACGGTCAAGACGTCTTCACCCTCCGATCATCGCTGTTCGAAGGAAGACCTCCCAAATCTGTGAACATGTACTGGCGACGTTATCGCATCCAAGATATCCCCACCGACAGTGACGAGGCCTTCGGTCGATGGCTCAACAACAGGTGGCGTGAGAAGGACTACCTGCTCGAGTACTTCTACAAGTTTGGCACATTCCCTAACGAAGAGCCGGTGACGGCTTTGTTGGCGGTGGAGGGCAAGAAGGAGCCCAACCACGCCAAAGCCATTTCGACAGAAGTCAAAGCCGGAGGTTGGGACGAGTTTCTCAGCATCTTCGGGCCCATCACATCAGCAGCGGGCGCTCTCTCATCGATGGACATGACCGAGTCCTTTAACCTCGAGGCGATGCTCGGGAAAGTCGCCATGGCGCAGGGCATGAACCTGGCCGACCTGGCACGCGCAGGAACGATGCCTGCAACAAGCCAAGACGCCATCCGGAAAGCACTCGCCGCAGCAAACAAGCAGAAGCCGCTCCCGAAGCCACTGTACGAGAAATTGATGAAGGAGACGCCTACAACGCAAGCCGACATGAAGAAGATCCTTGAGAAATCCAGCAACCCTCAGGTCGCGAAGCAAGCCGCAAAGGCACCTGGCGCAAACGCAAGCCTGTCTCCAGAAGCAGCACAGAACGCCCGCAAGGTCTCCCAGGCTGCCCAAGCAGCGATGCGCAAGAAGCCTCGGGACGTTCAGCAGGCTATGCCACTTGCCAAGGTCGAGACCATGGTCACCCGACCGCTGAGCACATTGGCGGTGCAAAAGGCCGGCTCGACTCTGCGGAATGCAGCTGCAAAGAGGACGCAACAGAAAGGCACTGCTTTGCCTGGTCAGACTGCGGCTACTGCCAAAACCAAGGCTGCACCGGGCAAGGCGAAGTCGGTGGACGGTGCTCCTCGCGCGCCCACTTCAAGGCAACCTGCACCAAAGAAGGCTGCTTCGGTGAGCGGAGCCAAGGCTGCACCTGCAAAGACCGCGGCCGGTGCTGCGAAAAAGGCTTCTGCTGGGTCGAAGCCGATGGGGACGGTCAAGTACAAGGATGGCAAGATGCCGGCTTGATGTGTACGTGTATAATTAGCGAATTTTTGGAGGCTTTGTATGGCATAATGATATCTTTTTGGTTTTGCGAACATCATCACTGAGGGTTGGTCAGTTGGCAGTGTGGGAGCAAGAGTTGACCCGACGATTCCTCACTTCACCTGAGCCAAGCACAAACCACGGCCCCACGTCTCCGTTTGTCGTGCGCGACCGCAAAAAAGTGCGTCTTTACTCTTGTTTCCTATGCAATGTCGACACACTGAAATGCGGCACGCTACATCCTAGCGCCACACCACGACAAACAGCACAGCATGTCGGAAGGTCCGCCACCCGCCAAGCGCAACAGGTTTGTTGACACGATGATACTTCAGCATAGTGAGCATCGCTGAAACCCGCATAGATATGATCTCACATCGTCTTTCGACATCCGCGTTGGCCGAGAGCCGAGCGAGCAGTCCTTTTCGGTTCACCAAGATGTCATCTCTCGGCGCTCTGACTACATGCGCCACCTGAGACATGAGCAGATGAAAAGCTTACCGGACCTACCGGCCATCACCATGGACGATGATCCTGACGTATTTTCGACATACCTGCATACTCTTTACTTCGGAGCCGAGCCTCTCAAAGAGCGCGTGGCCGCAATGATCGAAGAAAATAGTCCCTACCAGCAGAAACCCAGCGACAGCGACAGTGGCGACCAAGGCGCAAAGAGTGACGGTGATGGCGCTGCACCTGTTGCCGCCAAATCCCAAGCGACAAGGAGCGACGACAACAGAATCCTCAAAGGAGAGCTTGTGGAGAAGTTCCTCATCGACCTACACTTGCTCGCAGTCAAATTGCGCGACGTGACCGCAGCCGACCTGGCAATCGACGAACTGGTAGAACTCTACAAACAAGACCGCAGCATCAGGAAAGAAATGGTCGCATTCGTCTACCACTCCACCTCCAGTAACAGCATCCGCGGCGCTCTGCGCGCACTCTACACAGATCTGCACGTCTTCCGAGTAAAGAGACACTGGTTGGACGGTAGCGTAGAGGAAACTGAGTATCCGTTTGACTTCATCAGAGACGTTCTGCGTAAGGTCTGGAACCTCAAACCAAGGCGGGCTGGAAGGGAAGTCGACGTCCCGTACCGGAGGGAGCTCGATGCCACTCAATATCACTGCAGGCACCACCCGATCAATACCCAACCTTTCGCATCGGTTGCAAGACAGGACGAGTAGGGTTGTGGAAGATTAGGCTGAGACGAGCCACGCTCGACGGTATCACCACAAGTAAGTCACAGCACCTTAGAAATATGTGTAAATACGGTGATTAGAGACCGAACTGAGTTGAAGCTCTTGGGTATCACCACGAGGGATCACACCTTTGCAAGTAGCGGTATCGCCAACTCTGATCTTTCACCAATCTAATGTGCCATGGAGATGTCGACGGATCCAAGAACACAATGTAACACATTCTGGACGTCATGCTTGACACAGAAAGCCTTCGAGTGGGGTTTATGGGTAATTCGGTCTTCAGATTGCGAAAGAGGTTGGCTGAAACCACAGTGAGGTCTGAGAGTTGGAATTGCACTCGCAAAAGCTGAGCAAGGACAATCTCACTTCACTTCATCTGAGCACAGACCAATCGGAAGGTCCCGTCGCAACACACAAAGTGCGCCTTTCGTTTTCGATTTCTCGGCACCGACACCATCACACTGACAACACGGCGCGCCAACACCAGCGCCGCAAAACGAGCAAGCAAGGAGAAGATGTCGGACGGTCCGCCACCTGCCAAGCGCAGAAAGTATGTACTTCGCTCCAGTGCAACGCCGCTCCTCGGCTTCCGAGGGAAGAATCCCACTAACGGATTCCCTCACAGATACGACCTCACCAGATCCTTCGACGTCCTCGTAGGACAGAAGCCGGATCAGCAGCGCTTCTCCGTGTACCACGACCTTCTCACCCAACGGTCCGAATTCTTCCGCGCCGCTCGCTCAGAGCGCTGGAGCCATGATCCAACAAAGCCAACTACCCTCGATGATGTGGACGTCGAGGTCTTCTCGGCCTACCTACATTGCGTCAACTGGGGATCTGAGGGTCTGTCTTCCCTCGTGCAACCGATGCTGGAAGAGATCAATGTATGCCAGGGGGAGACGATCAACACAGTCGTCACAAGCAGCACCGAAGATAGCAACAACAACAGACACATCAGCCATGACAAAAGCATCAGCAGTAGCAGCGACGATGACGACGATGACGATGACGATAAAGGAACAGAAGAAGAAAACAAAACCCATTCGCCAAGTTTTTCTCTTGAGCCTGTGGAAAAGTTCTTGATTGACCTGTACTTGCTCGCCGATAAACTGATCGATCCAACTACAGCCAACTTGGCGATTGAAAAGCTGATCGTGCTGGTCGAAGATCGTGGCATGTACCTCTCCAAGGCCTTGATAGAGTTTGTGTATGGAGCAACGACAGCAGGCAGCCCTTTGCGGAGGTACATTCGAGACCACAGCTTTATCGCCGATCCCAGCATTGCCAACGATGTGGAGGAACACCAGACTGAAGGCTTCCCTTTCGACCTGATCAAGGACATTCTGCTCGAGATGTTTGTCATCAACAGAAACAATCTTGATGGAAAGATTGGTGACGTGTACTCTTACATGAGACTTCAACCCCATGACTATCACCAGGCCGTCGACAAGGACTCCGCCCCCCGCAGGAGCTGCAACTGTTCCAAAAAAAGAGGAGTCAAAGTAGAAGCATCACGCAAATATGCTGAATGAGAAGAGTTGAACGTACACATGGTACAACTCATTGCAAAGTTGGCGACGAGTCTCTTACCTCCACCCATGATGCTTCAGCGGTACCCTTCCACCATGCCGGTCCACAGCTCGTGGATCGCCCACTTTGCGGCTTAGTTGGAAAAGGGGTGAATGTCTTGTTTTGGCGCATGCGTTTCGCTTGTCAGCGTGAGCAGATCAGCACAGAAAAGCGAATGGTTCGGGTCTTGTTCAGATTTCAGGCGACATGAGAGCGATGGGGCGCTGCGAGCTGCGTTCGAGCTGGCCTTGGGGATAAGGTAGAAAGCAATCTTTCCATTGTGTCAATTTCATAACTCGCTCTTCGTCATCCGTAAGGTCCTGTTATTTTGCTCAGCACATAGCTCACAGCCGCGGCGATGCAAAACCAAAGAAACTCAACATGATGAGAAGTACATCGGGGGTTTGATACTGTGATAAAGGGTTCTTTGCTAAGATGTTTAGCCCTCAGCGCCATGCAATGCCTTCTCTTCCGCTAATCGCCTCACGCTCAAAGCAAGACCATCGACCCAAGCGACGCCATCAGGAGTCCCAACCCTTGATAGTTCGACACACTCAGTAGCGTCGCCGCACTCGTGTCCGCCGAGGTACCGTTGTACGTAGACGCAGGGAGTGAGCTGCCAATAGAGTTCCTCCTCGTCATATTCCAGTCCGCAAAGAACTCCATGAAGACCTTCGTGGCGCTGACGTGTGTTTTCGCGTTTCCAGTCGGCCACTGGTGACCCATGTCTGGGATGTAGTATGACTGCACCATACCGGCGGCTTCTCCCTCGCCGAAGGAGTAGTGTTCGACATTGGTGTTGTCGAAATTGGACGTTTCGTTTGTTGACGGAAGGCCGTTGCGCTCTGCCCAAGTGGTGACGAAGTGCGGGTCCGAAGGAAGACAGTGCTTGCGTCGAGATCCGCCCATGAAGGGGATAGTCTTGTCATCGCCTCCGGCGGTGGTGATCAGAGCGACTTTGGCACCCTTGTTGTCACACTGGATGGCCACGCTCTCGGGCCTGCATTTGCCTCTGGCGCCGTTTTGGTAGTAGGCGCCGCTGGCCGAGGCGAAAGCCGCGAACTTCTTTGTGGCATTCTCATCGCAGGCCAGGATGTTGGCCACGAAGCCGCCGCCGTTGCTCATCCCTGACGCGTACACTTTGTCTTCTTCCACGCAGTATGACTTGGAGATGCTCTCGAGCAATTCCAGGGTGAACTTCACGTCGTCTGTTGTGGAGTCGGGGTCGCCTTGCCATGATGCTTGTCCTTTCTTGCTGCCATCTTCGTCCTCGTCTTCCTCGTCGTCGTCGTCGTTATCATCGTCCGAATCTTGCCTTGCTCGCAACTTCGAGGACTTTTTGGACCCTGCCGACACACCCTGTGGGTATACTACGATGTGATCGGGGTTGGAACTCGACTTTGAGAGGCCGGTGATGTCCTCTTGATGCGTCGCATTCTTTCCGCGTCCATGGTATGACCAGATCAGCCCGTGTGGCTTTTTGTAGTCGTAGTTCGAGGGAAGGTGGAGCAGGTAGCTTCGCTCGAGGCCGTCTGATGTTTTGATGGTCAGGTTGTTGCTTTTGTTGGTGGTGATGCTGTCCGGTAGTTTCTGTCCGCATCCCTTGCTCGATGCAGCGTGACAGTAGCCCGCACTCGCCAGCAAGACGGCCACAGCGAGAGAACGCATGTTTTTGATGAAATGGAAGTCGGTTGATTAGGGGACGATGAATGGATGGCGTCAACAAAGAAAACAAGCTACTTTCCTCGCAAAGGGCGATGATCCCTCTTAATGTGTGGTACAGATGAGAGCTAGGGGAGACTCTGAATGGTGAAACTTCATTGTTGGAAATGACAATACCACCGGTCGATAAGGATGTTGACTCAGGCCGATTGGCTCTCTGTACGACAGCATTGGAGATATCGTTCCCACGACTGCCCTATGCCAGCCGCGTGGCAGGCGTAGGTGACCAGCCACAGCTTTTTATAATAAACGGTATATGCGCTTAGCGTGAAACGGCTCAAACGGGGGATCAGGAAAGGATTCGATAGCACGGCACGCCCGGATCCCGCGGTACCACTGATGAAAGCACAGTCCTTTCTTTCTTTCTTGTCACCGCCTTGTGGGGCTGATCTGATCTGGCCCATCGTAGAAACCCCTCGTGCTCCCATGGAAGTCGACATTTCAACAAGGCTGTAACTCATCGGATCAGAGCATTTGTGGTCCGTGGCGGTCTGTGAAGCAGCAGTCAGGCTCCCTATCTACTACACTCGCTGGAGAACCAATGGAGCTGTCAGCTAGGCCTGCTGGCTCGATCATTTCTGCAAGATCTCCAAGAATAAAAAGTGATGAAGGCAATCAACTTTATTGTTCCTCCTGCAATCGTAGGATCCAAGTGTTGCGTGTTCGATCGGCAATCTTCATATGGAAAACAACCACACCGTCCCGCCAAGTCCGCACAGAGTAGCTTTCAGCATTCAGCACAACACATGGCGCCACGTGAGAATGTAATACGAGGATACACCACGCATGATACCTGAAATATAGATGAGCAACAACAATGATGGCGAAGTCGCTCATGGCCAGTCCCTCGTTTACGGTGACCGCGGACTGCGAGTGCCGCGAGCCCGAAAATGCCGCGCGGCGGAGGCAGACGGTGGGAGGCTTGCGCTGCGACGTGAGGTTCGTCGTTCAATACGGAAGTATGTTCTCTGCACCGTGCATTTTATTTCCACATTGCAAGGCCTCCCGGGTCAGTCTAACAAGGTTTGGGCTGAGGTACATATTCGTACAGCAGGCCAATAATGGCACCGGAGCCCGCGCGCGAATGGCAATTAAGCTTCCGTTAAGGATTCTGGCGCACCTGGATCTGTCACACCGGGAGTGTCCAATGCCATACTCGAGCAGGAGGATCATGGCTGCCTGCAGCTCGCCATAGATATGAACAGCCCTGTGGGCCCCGAATAGCATCAGCGGTGAGTTGTAGCCATTTCACCAAGCACTACACTGCAAACCAATCCACGCATCTCGAAGTTGAGATTTGTTTCAAACCGAACGCACATACGAAACAACTCAGTTCGTCTCCTCTCACTACAATCATCACCAATGCCGCTACCCCAACGACAATGGGTGGCGAAGTTCACCCCCGACACACTGGAAACATATCTGAGCAACCCAAACCCTATGGGCCGACTGCGGCGAGCACATACAGTATGGAGCGACGACTTTGACAACATCATCGATCCCACGTTGTCAGACGATGTCCCTAGGTTATCAAGAACGCAGCTTTGCAGGCTACGGAACAACGACGCCGTGTTCAGCCATAGAGGATATCAACATGAGAGGTCTTCGCTGCTGCAAGGATTCCGGCCATCTCATCTCCTCTTCACCGACGACTGCTTCATCGACGGACTCTTGGAGGGAGTCGGACTGATCTTGGTGATTGTCATTTTTCTGGCTGCGGCCATGGGATCCAGCGTTCTCATACGACGACGGATAAGCTCGTGGAAAGCAGACGGCACTCATCTGTCGCGGTCGCCTGGGACTGTGTTCAGCGGAGTAGATGAGAAAATTGAGGTCAGGGCATTTGTGGAGGCGGTTTGATGAGATCAACGCCCAGTGTTGTTATACTTTTTCTTGAGCACAGAGGCGAACCGATGTCGAGTTCTCCCAGAATTTGAATGTCAACGCCGAAAACCGGCAGCCCATGCCTTTTCTGACGCCCACGAAGTCCCTTGATCACCTCGCTTGCTTGTTTACCGAGTGAGTTCCATGACTGGCCAGAGACCTTTCCTGACCATAAACCGCGGTATCCGCTACGCGTATCTTTCTGCTTGACACATTGTAGCAACGGCTGTACCTCTGTAATATCTTTGCTCTCGATGCGAGCTACCGCGGCCCGGTGGCCCTGGTTGTTCCCAGAAAGCGTGTGCACAGCTCCAACGAGTGTGGAGCGAAGGTACACAGCCAGGAAGCTTCCACTTCTTGCGAGTGAACTGCTCGCAGAGCTGTCAGACGTACCGCCAACGTTGTTGTTTTTGTTATCAAAGAGGACGCGGAAAAACGCGGAAAAGTGGCAGGCCGGAGAGATCGTCACCAAAGACCAAGCCCGCTAAGTTCTTGGCTTTTGGGAGGGGTTGTTGTTTTCCAGGTCCTGGAGATGAGTACTATTGCATGACCAAAAATCGACATGGGAATGTTGGAACGTCAGAAGTAATTGGTATTCATGCCGTACGCACGATCAACGGGGCCAGCAGCGATGTCACACGAATCACCTGAACACCTCCAAATTTCCGTGACTTCACAACAGGGCGACCCAGAGAATCAGTCAATCTACCTTATCACAAATGCCAATGATGGACACATCGAGCCAAGCAAACAGATGCCTTGTTGAAGATTGCCGACGTGCTAATGGACGCCGACTTGTGGGTCGTAGTTGCAACGATAGCCGCATTTACCATTTGGATGGTGAAGACCTTCCTCTTGTGGTCGGACGGGTGACTATATAAAGAGGCTGACCGGCAGTATATATGCCCTTTCACAGAATCTCATCATTCGAATCAACAGCCAAAATGTTGAGTGCCTCTCTAAAAGTTCAATTCGCGTTGCAGTGCCTCACTGGCGTGGTACATGCCCAAAGCGCTGGCTCAGCTGCTCGAACAACTTACGGCAACAATGCTTTAGCAATCGATTTTGACAATGAGGCTGTCTCGCGGAACTACCAGGATGTCGACATTACGCTATTGTCTCCAGCATTCGTCAACCCTAAATCAGTCCCAGCTGCATTCAGTGATGGTACTTCAGGTCCGACACCGGATGCCGAGTTGGGTGAGTGAATTGCATCTCCTGAGTATCCAATCATTCATCTTGCAAGGATCACAGTTGCAATTGCTACTTTCATCACATATAACTCTCTCAAGGCAGGGTACTCGTACTAATCCGACTCTAGACCATTTTGTTCGTTCTATCGCTTCGAGGAACGACTGGGCCACGTACCACGGCTCGGATCTGAAGTCTGAGCAAGGCCGTAACATCCCCTATGTCTTCCTGACCCAGCCTTCGGGCGCCGGAAACTTCACATCCAACACCAACAGCGACTCTTCCAAGGTCCGCGTGTACCTTCAGGGTGCCATCCACGGCAACGAGCCAGCTGCGGATCAGGGTATCCTGGCCCTACTCGGCAAGATGGACGCCAATCAGACATGGACTGCTAGTCTGCTCGAGAAGCTGGACATTCTTGTTCTGCCGCGTTACAACCCCGACGGAGTCAGCTACTTTCAGAGAGAGTTTGGCGCCAACATTGATCCCAACCGTGAGGGCACTAAGCTTGCGAAGCAACAATCGAGGGACATCAGGAGTCTGGTCTCTTCGTTCGATCCTCATGTCGTGGCTGACATGCACGAGTACGGTGGCTCGACTGTCTATGGCGGTATCTACAGGTATGGTTGATCTGGGGTCCAAAAGTTACGAAGTCTCTGACAGCCAGCACAGGCACGGCACCGATGCCCTCATCGCAGGAGCCAAGAACTTGAACATTCACCCCGACATCCGCGAGCTCACCGAGAGCTACTTTTCAGACGGCATGAGCCAAGCGCTCAGGAACAATGGCTTGCGAGTCGAGCCGTACGTGACCGGCGCCAGCAGCCGTGTAGAGGGATCGCCTATCGTGTTCACCGAAGCATCTGCGGCACCAACAACTGGTCGTAACGCGATGGGGCTCGGTCAAGCAATCGTAGTCCTCTGCGAACTCCGAGGAATCCGACTTGCAGATCAACACTTCCAGAGGAGAACTGCTTCCTCACTCATTATGCTCGAAGCCATGCTTCAAATTGCCCACGACAACGCCGAGACCGTTATCTCGACCATCGAGAGTGCCGTGGAAGACTTCATCAACAGCGACGCCGAGATCGTCCTAACAGACTCTCAGCCTAGTGAGAACCGCACTTTCACCATGGTCGACATCCGCAACGGCACTCTCGTGCAAGCTCCCGTCGAATTCCTTAGCTCCACGCCCGCCGTGGCTAACTTCACCCGCTCCAAGCCCGAGTCATACTTGATCCCGCGGGACTGGAAGACCGTTGTCGACCGTCTTAGCGCAATGGGCGTTGAGTTCGAGGAATTGCAATATGAATACCGCGGCACCGTTCAGGCGTACAATATCACCTCTACTTCCTTGGCTGAGGAGTACTATGAGGGTACGATTTTGAACACCGTCACTACCGAGTTCTACGAGAAGGAGCTTGTTATGCCTGCTGGTAGCTGGAGAATGAGCACCAGGCAGAAGAACGCTGCTATGGCGTTTGTCACGCTAGAGCCAGAGAGCGAGGTCTCGTTCGTTAGCTTTGGCATTATTCCTGTCAGTACTACGTGGGAGTACCCCATCTTCAGGGAAGTGTCTTGAAGAAGTTCTCGAGCGTTATTAGATGGGTAGCATGAAGTTATGCCGTGGCGGAATCAGCAGTCGAAGGTTCTACAAGACAAATCGACGGGAGGTGGGTACTAGGTACATGTAGTCGCCGGTACAAGGCATAAAGCACTGAAAGTTCTTCACAGATGAAGCATCTGTTTCTTAAAACGTCAAGGATGCAATCGCTGTTTGTCGGCAAGCTCAAGCGTGTGGTAACTCGTGCAAGCGGAGGAGCAGGCGAATATTTACGCGTGCATGGCGACTGCTGGAATCGCTGATGATTGATGTCAACAGTGTTCTTGCCTCGTCGCAGGGACCGGATTGATGGAAAGGCCAACGACTCCACCGGAGCATGTCATCGACAAGAGACTGATTACATTACTACTGTACCGTACATACAGTACTACGTAGAGTTACCATCGCTTTCAACTCAAGCGTACATCGCAAACATCACTATCGACACGCACAACACATATCGAAATCGCTCTACGCTGAGCCGGTCTACTCACGAGCAATCACTACGACACCGCCATGGCCGAAAAGGCAACGAACGCCAACATGGCCAACAAGCCCATCATGCCTAACAAGGCAAACATGGCTAAAATGCCCAGCATAGCCGACGCAACCAGCACGGCCAACATGCCCACCGGGGTCAACAGGCCCGTCATACCCAACAAAGCCAACAAAGCCAACATAGCACAGAAATCCAACCTGGCCGACATCCCCAATAAGCTCGACGACTTGAAACTTCCTCTACCCAAACGCCAGACCAATCAGCACAATTACAGACGACCACATTTCAAAACCAAACCCCGCTGGAAACAGGCCTACGCAAAAGCCCAAGCAAAAGTCGACCAAGACCACGCGGAAGCGGAACGAGAGCAGTGCCGGCAAGTGAGAGCACTGGTATGGTGGCAAGGATGGCACCTTCTGCAAGACGCCACACATGAAGTGGAGGTTCGGACGGCGTGGCAGACAGACCCCCCGGAAATACAAAACACCGCCTGTTTGCATGCAGCTTAGCAGACTGTGCATAACCTCTTCAACGAATTGTACTGGGAGGAGAGGTGGGCTTTGCAGAACTACAACTTTGAGTTCCCGGTGGTCGGGCTGGTGGACTACAACCGGGTGCTGCAGCTTGCTGGATTTCAGGAGGCGACTCGCGCCGGGTTCGCCGCCGGCGAACAGCGCAGGCTGGCGAGTAAAGTGATCCCATGGCCAATCGTGGACGAAGAAGGCAACAGATACGCACTGAACCCTGACGGTGGACTTTTCGGACAAATCGAGGTCGTCGCGGGAAACCCTGGCAGCAACTCGGAAGTCAAGTGGTATGGCAAGGAGTCGATCACCTGGGTCCCTGTGTCGCCCAAGACGTCACCCACTCGGTTTCTCTCAATAGCCCGGCCGCACACGCTCGTTCTCGTCGATTTTCCGTTTCTATACCCCAAGCTGCAGAATTTCAGGAGCTCCGGGGAGTGCGACGACGACAGGGATGGATTTGTACGGACTTGGGCGATCAACCAGATTGAGATTCGGCATCCGCTCATGTATCAGGCCCTGGTGACCGAGGGTTTGGCCTACTCGGCCGGAAATCCGCTCGTATATGGAGAACGCGTTGTGAGCCCAGGTTTGTTTGAAGGAAGGTGTCGCTAGAGTGGAGTTGATTCGTCACATCCTATTCATTTCTGAGAGGAGCAGTCTTGACACAGTCTGTGTTAGACTAGATGGCTGTCTAGCCGAAGCACTATGGGTTCATATGAATCAAAGCATACTGCATCTACACGTTGGTGTATCGCTTCAGATGCCAGACAGGTACAGTAATCGGTAGTCGATCAAGGGAAGAGTCTCGGTCTCTCAGTTCCGTTATGAATAGCTCTGTTGTCGTTTGAAGGTCTGCGCAATGTTTTCTTTCACAAAGCGGAACTATTAACGTAAACGGTCAGGCTAAGCGAAACAGTTTGTTTGATGTGGCACAGTGCATTAAATGTGACGGCTTTGGAGGTTGAAGTCAGAAGGAAGCCTGCCCTGAAAACGTCTGGTCAACGTGGCGGTGCTAACTGTGACGTAGGCGCCTGCCTGCGATTGACATGATGCCGGTTTGCTGAAAGGCATGTGGCATTTTATACACACACACACAACTCCTCTCACACAACTGCTCTAATCCTTTTCAAGAAGTAACAAATACAAGGTCCGACAACATTAGCGCCAACTTGAGTCTGCTTGTAACTTTACCTTCCGAAGACACTTGAACGGTCTACTCAAGTCTACGCTTCCAAGCGCAATCAGCCCACCATGTCTGGTAAGGCAACATCCCAACGCACCTGTACCGATATGGAAGGGCACTGACAATCATTTCAGCTCCCCCAGTAGACTACTATGCTGCCCTCAATATCGACTCGAAAGCAAGCCAACAACAAATCCGCGATGCTTACAAGAAGGCTGCCCTGAAGCACCACCCCGACCGTGTACCCGCCGACTCGCCCGAGCGTGCTCAACGCACCAAGAAGTTCCAGCAGATCAACGATGCCTACTACACTCTTTCAGATGCGACGCGCCGTCGAGAGTACGACGCAGCACGATCCTACGGCTTCGGCTTCGGCGGGTCGGGCGCGTCTGCTGGCGACCCTGCGGATGAAGAAATTCCCAGGCCAGATGCCGGCAGTGGTATGCCCGGCTTCGGCGGCGGGTTCCCGTGGTCTGCATTCGGGTTTGGTGGCAATGCGAAGACAGAGGGAGATGCGAACCGCTACTCAAACGAGCAATTCGGCAGCGTTTTCGAGGAGATGATGAACGAGGAGGGAATGGCAGAGGGCGAGAACAACAGCCCAACTAAGACTTTCTGGTCGATTGTCGGAGGCGCCAGCGGTGGTGCTATGGGCTTCATTGTCGCGAACATGCCTGGTGCGGTGGCGGGTGCAGTTGCGGGCAACAGGTTGGGCGCCATCAGGGACAAGAAGGGCAAGAGCGTCTACACGGTGTTCAACGAGCTGGAGCAGCCTGACAAGATGAGGCTACTGTCCGAGTTGGCAAGCAAAGTCTTTGCGCATGCGATCAGCTGAGGGTATGCATGTTTGATATGACAGATGGAGTGTAGGGCGTTTTCTCATTTCGACGAAAGATACCACTAGGGGTTTCTCATGCCAGGCAATGATTGTGATGATAGACACTTGTCGACGATTTTCTGCATCTCTCGTGTATGTCGTGTATGCTCCACGTGCAATTGATGATTTTTCCTTCGACTGTTGCCTCTATGCTTCCCTACCAGTCAAATCGTCCCAGCAGATTCACATACACCCGCGCCAAGATTTCCTCAATTGAATCCTCAGGCTGTCAAGATCGTGGGGCAGGCGAGCGCTGATTGGCCGTCTCGAATTTCCAACTGACGGCACAGTCATCGCTTGTCGTTCGCCAGGTGAAAGAGTCTACCGGCAGAGCTATCTAATCACTTGCCACACGCATTCTCCGGCCTCATAGACTCTTTGCGGAAAATCGCAAGAGAAATTCCTAGGAACACGAATTTTCCTGGGCCGAGACGCAGCTCCACAGCCTATACCTCGATTCGAAGTTCAAAGGCGAACTTCCCACGCACGAATCCGTCGCAACCGACTTTCCCACCGACAAACACCCCAACACACCGCAAATATGGCTACCAACGGCGACTACCCCCCCTCCGATGAGGACTCTCCTCCCCAGTCTCCCGTCATCCAGGCCCAGGCCAGGCCCGGTGATGTCGAGGCCAACGACTACGATGGCGAGGAGAGGGCAAAGGGACAGGCTCCCGCACCCAGGTCGGCCTTGAAGAAATCGCTGCGCTCCGACGCCGCACACGCATCACGACCAGAGCTCCCCGAGCAGCCCGAGCCCAAAGATCTGGATGTCGCGAGCCTCACACCGCTCTCCCCGGAGATCATCGCCAGGCAGGCGACCATCAACATTGGTACCATTGGCCACGTCGCTCACGGAAAGAGTACCGTTGTCAAGGCTATCTCTGGCGTGCAGACCGTCCGTTTCAAGAACGAGTTGGAGAGGAACATTACGATCAAGCTTGGTTACGCAAACGCAAAGGTCTACAAGTGCGACAACTCCGAGTGCCCGCGCCCGACATGCTACAGGAGTTACAAGAGTGAGAAGGAGGTCGACCCTCCTTGCGAGCGCGAGGGCTGCCAGGGAACATACAGACTGGTCAGACATGTTTCGTGAGTATATTGAAATGGATGTTAAATCTGGACAAGGCTAACGTAGCGCAGTTTCGTCGATTGCCCCGGTCACGATATTCTGATGAGCACTATGTTGTCTGGTGCCGCCGTCATGGACGCCGCCCTTCTTCTTATTGCCGGCAACGAAACTTGCCCGCAGCCCCAGACCTCGGAGCATCTCGCAGCCATTGAGATCATGAAGCTCGAGCACATCATTATCCTCCAGAACAAGGTCGACCTTATGCGCGAAGAGGCCGCCTCGGCACACTACGACTCGATCAAGAAGTTCATCCGTGGCACTGTCGCCGACAACTCTCCCGTCATCCCCATCTCCGCCCAGCTCAAGTTCAACATCGATGCCATCAATGAGGCGCTCGTCACCAAGATCCCCGTTCCCATGCGCAACTTCCAGGACGACCCTCACATGATTGTCATCCGTTCGTTCGATGTCAACAAGCCCGGTTCCGAGATTGAGGAGCTCCAGGGTGGTGTTGCTGGTGGCTCTATCCTTACTGGTATCCTGAAACTCGGCGACGAGATCGAGATTCGTCCCGGTATTGTCAGCAAGGACGACAAGGGCGCCATCCAGTGCAAGCCTATCTTCTCCCGCGTTGTTTCCCTGTTCGCCGAGAACAACAGCCTCAAATTCGCTGTTCCCGGTGGTCTCATCGGTGTCGGTACTCGCATTGACCCTACACTTTGCCGTGCCGACCGTCTCGTTGGTTTCGTCCTTGGTCTCAAGGGCAAGCTCCCCAAGATTTACACTGAGATTGAGGTCAACTACTTCTTGCTCAGGAGATTGTTGGGTGTGAAGACTGCCGACGGCAAGCAGGCCAAGGTTGCCAAGCTCGCAAAGAACGAGGTTCTCATGGTCAACATTGGCTCCACCGCCACCGGTGCGAAGGTCGTTGCTGTCAAGCACGATGCCGCCAAGCTGCAGCTCACCAGCCCGGCTTGCACAGAGATTGGCGAGAAGGTCGCCATGAGCCGAAGAATCGAGAAGCACTGGCGTCTTATTGGATGGTATGTTCTGATCCCTGTATCGACGAGACTGTGTAACGGAATACTGACTATGATAAAAGGGCTACCATCGAGGCCGGTACCACCACCGAGCCGCAATCCGCTTAAGCGTGTAGCAAAGTTAATGCATGAGCTTTTCTTTTCTACGGCCAAAGCGAATGATGAGACGTGTTTAACAATGGCGGGCGTCTTTTGGGGCAGTGTTGGTGTGCTGCATAGCGTGGTCTTACATAGACGGAGTACGGCAATGAAAAGTGTTAAAGTACGATTGTGGTTGCTGTCTTGTTTTTACTTTGAAATGAACGTTACGAACGATACCTTATGCTCGGCGCATCTTGTTGTTTCCAGTTCTTGGTCTCTTTGGCTGCCCTAATACAAATCATGGACTTTCTTCAGACGATCCGATAGTGGGGCTAGAACACGATGATGTGGGGTTCTCGCAGATCCCGACCCTGGAAACATGGACAAATCCAGGAGGAGGAGATGTGTTGTTTGTGAAACCATACACGCCTCTTCCCCTTCAATACATAAACAAGCACTCGCTACCGATAGGACGCTCTTACTTCTTCTCCGATACGCTGGTTTCGAAGACTCCCACCGCCTCCGACTTACGACACAAGACTCCGACACCTTGAGAGTTACAGTATACACATACAGACGATACATACGCGAATAGAAAAATACACCACCACAATGGCCACTACCGCTGCCGCCGCCAGCGTCATCCCTTCGCTCACTGAGCGTCCGATCAAGAACACGATCTGCCTCTTCGATGTCGACGGCACCCTCACACCCGCGCGACGAGTGAGCGCAACCCAGCCTACTCATACATCCACCGAGCGCCTGCTAACATGGCTCTCCCCTCCCTCTAGACGGTCTCCCCCGAGATGCTCCAACTCCTCTCCGCCCTCCGCCACAAAGTCGCTATTGGCTTCGTCGGCGGTTCCGACCTGGCCAAGCAGCAAGAGCAGCTCGGCACGCCCAGCATCCCCGTCACCAACCTTTTCGACTTCTGCTTCGCCGAGAACGGTCTGACCGCCATCCGTATGGGCGTGCCGCTCGCGTCGCACTCGTTCATCAAGTGGATCGGCGAAGACAACTACAAGCAGCTCGTGCGCTTTATCCTGCACTACGTCGCGGACCTGGACATCCCAGTCAAGAGGGGCACATTTGTCGAATTCAGGAACGGCATGATCAACGTGAGCCCGATTGGCAGGAATGCTACGGTGCAGGAGCGCAATGAGTATGAGAAGTTCGATCTTGAGCACAAGATTAGGGAGAAGTTCGTGCAGGCTATCAAGGAGCAGTTCCCTGATTTGGGGCTTACGTACGTGTTACGAGATACCCCGACGAAGAGATGAGGAGGCCGGCTTGCTAACACTTCATAGCTACTCGATCGGCGGACAAATCTCCTTTGATGTCTTCCCGTCCGGCTGGGACAAGACTTACTGCCTGCAGCACGTCGAGGCCGAGAAGCAGGTCACCGGCGTCGAGTACAGCAAGATCCACTTCTTCGGCGACAAGACGTACAAGGGTGGTAACGACTACGAGATCTTCGAAGACCAGCGCACCGTCGGTCACAGTGTGACTAGTCCTGAGGAGACGATGGCTGAGTTGAAGAAGATGTTCGACTTGTAGGTGGTGATTGAAGGCGGGTGGCCAAGTTTGTTTTTTGAGCGGTACTTTATGAGCAATTCCGAGCATTATTCCCCAAGGCTGGTTCAATTTTCCACTACATCGCAACATACGGTAAAGGGCGGTGAGGCTGTGACTGGAGACTTGAACTGACGACTTCGCTTACAATGGCTAAAAGAAAAAAGAACGCTCGTGGTCCGGACTGCTTACCTCCCAGCATCTACTAACAAACTCCTCCAGAAAACCAATCACATCAAGGCCCAAGATCGGTAGCCTTGTTCCTGGGATACTTTCTGACGCACAGGGCGTAAATTTTTGCCGTGTTCGTGCAAATGAACCGTTGCGGCTGGCTCTTTGAGCTGCACACATCCATCATGTCCTGCTTGAACTTCTCCTCGATGCGCTCCTTCATGCTCTCGGTGTACCTGTGGCGGGCTCGGTAGTTGTTCCAGGCAAAATCGCTGGTGTTGGCGATGATTAGCATGTCTCTGGGGCTTTCCTTTTCTCAGGGGACTTAGATGGGATTCAAAGTTATTTGAGGACATTGCTTCGCGACTCACTGGCGATGGCAGGAAGGCTTGAAGTTGCACCCGAAGGGTTTGTCGGGGCTCTTGGTGCAGCCGTCAGAGAGCCAATCCAAGCACTGCAGCGCTTTGCCGTCCAGAACGGCGTTGCGCGCGTTTTCGAATTCGTCAATCGCTGGGATGGACTTTTGTCAGCTATGCAACCGAGGAGCGGGACATAAGGTACTGTTGGAGACAGCGTTGGCGCGACTTACTGGACTCGAACACGAGCCTCTCGATTTCTCGGACGGGATCGGCTGGGCAGCTTGTGTTGACGCTGGATTGTCCTTGTTCGATTGTTGCAAGGATTTTGTCGTCGGGCATTATTAAAAGGGGGAATGCGAGCGTGAGGCTCAGGCTGGAGAGCAGCAGGAGGGGTGGGAGGAGATGCATGTTGGCGACTTGATGGGGCGGCAGGAAACAATGGAAACTGAGGGGAGAGTTCGGGTGGCCTGGAGGCATGAGGTTGTCATTGTCCTTTATATGTGTTTTCCTGTTTGAGTTTACTAGGTATATAACGAGTATTGCTGCGAGTAAATCGTCTGACTTCTGGCATGGTTTCTGTTCTGTATGCCTATACAGACTCATTAATTGGATGATCGAGCATGCTTACCTTCGAGAAGCTATTGAATGGCCGACCTGGGTCGGCCTTGAACTGCATACCTACACATGTAGTCCAATGGCTATTTTGTGAAAGGTAAGACAGCTTCGAGTAATCAGCGGTACTGAAATGGAAAGCGAATCCAGCTGTACTACACGTGGTTTACGCATCCGTGCAATCATCGCGTCTGATGATCTTCTGGAGTACATAATGGCAAGGTGAGGCGTCCGAGAAGGTCAAAATGGTCAATACAGGAAGTACTTATCCGAGTCGTGTCTGCTACTCGGCTCCACCAAACAATCGGTTGATAGTCGGAGGGCCACTAAGGACAAAACCCAATGCTCAGACCCTGGGAACTCGAGCCGGACTTCCGCCAACGAGAACCGACCGTTTTTCCTTTCTTCCACCCAATCATCACTCTCACTTTCACTTACCAGCCACAACTCAATCCATGCGCCTCTCTCTAAACTCGTCATTTCTGGAGGGGCGCGCAATGGTGGGGCTTCTGGTCAAATTTGCGAGATCGGCAGCATGAACCATTACCTTTGAAGTGACTGTTACCACTTTCACTGCCTCTTCCAGTCCAAGTCCACCTTCTGCCCACCCGCAAAAGAAGAGACATACACACGCGACAATGGCCTCCCAATCGCCCCAGAAGATCGCCATCTTGTCCGTCTACAACAAGACCGGCCTGCTCGACCTCGCCAAGGGCCTCGTCAAGCAGAATGTGCGCCTGCTCGCGTCCGGCGGTACATCCAAGATGATCAAGGAAGCTGGCTTCCCCGTCGAGTGAGTTCGCTGCTGTGTGAGAGCAACTGGACGTGTTCAAGTCTGACAGCCTCGCCTAGGGATGTCTCTGCCATCACAAAGGCCCCGGAGATGCTCTCTGGCCGTGTCAAGACTCTCCACCCGGCCGTCCACGCCGGCATACTCGCTCGCGACCTGGCCTCTGACGAGAAGGACCTGGCCGACCAGAACATCTCAAAGGTCGACTACGTCATCTGCAACCTGTACCCCTTCAAGGACACCATCGCCAAGGTCAACGTGACCATCCCCGAGGCCGTCGAGGAAATCGACATTGGAGGAGTCACTCTTCTTCGCGCCGCCGCCAAGAACCACAGCCGTGTCACCATCCTCAGCGACCCCGAGGACTACCATGAGTTCCTCAAGGAGCTGGAGAAGGGCGAGGTTACCGAGAAAAGCAGGCAACAGTACGCCCTCAAGGCTTTCACCCACACCGCCGACTACGACTCCGCCATCTCTGAGTTCTTCCGTAAGAAGTACGCTGGCGAGGGCGACCAGCAGCTCACTCTCCGCTACGGCGCCAACCCTCACCAGAAGCCCGCTTCCGCCTACGTGACCGAGGGCAAGCTCCCCTTCAAGGCCCTCTCCGGCTCGCCCGGTTACATCAACTTGCTGGACGCCCTCAACGCTTGGCAACTCGTCAAGGAGCTCGACGCCGCTCTCGACTACCCTGCCGCTGCCTCCTTCAAGCACGTCTCGCCCGCTGGTGCCGCCATCGGTGTTCCTCTCAGCGATGTTGAGCGCAAGGTTTACATGGTTGACGACATCCCCGGTCTTGAGAACTCCGGCCTCGCCCAGGCCTACGCCCGCGCTCGTGGCGCCGACCGCATGAGCAGCTTCGGCGATGTGATTGCTCTCTCCCGTGAGGTCGACCAGCCCACCGCCAAGATCATCTCTCGCGAGGTCAGCGACGGTGTCATTGCACCCGGCTACACCAAGGAGGCGCTTGAGCTCCTCCAGAAGAAGAAGGGCGGCAAGTACCTCGTCCTCCAGATGGACAACGACTACACTCCTCCCGCGCAGGAGACTCGCACTCTCTACGGCGTGAACCTCACCCAGCACCGCAACGATGCCAACATCTCTCCCCAGACCACCTTCAACTCCATTGTTGTGCCCAAGGAGTCTGCTCCTCTCCCCGAGTCCGCCCAGCGCGATCTTGCTGTCGCCACCATTGCCCTCAAGTTCACACAGTCCAACAGCGTCTGCTACGCGCTCAACGGCCAAATCGTCGGTCTCGGCGCCGGTCAGCAGAGCCGCATCCACTGCACACGCCTCGCCGGCGACAAGGCGGACAACTGGTGGATGCGCTTCCACGAGCGTGCGCTCAACATCAAGTGGAAGAGCGGCACCAAGCGCCCCGAGAAGAGCAACGCCATCGACATGCTCTGCTCTGGCCTCACCCCTGAGAACGAGATGGAGAAGGCCGACTACGAGCGCGTCTTCGAGGAGGTTCCCACGCCCTTCTCCGCCGAGGAGCGCAAGGCCTGGTTGTCGAAGCTCAGCGAGGTCGCCGTCAGCAGTGACGCCTTCTTCCCCTTCACCGACAACGTCTTCCGCGCCAGCCGCTCGGGTGTCAAGTACATTGCTGCTCCTCTTGGTAGCCAGAACGATCAGGCTTGTTTCGAGGTTGCGGAGAAGCTTGGTATTACCTATGTTGAGCAGCACACCCGTCTGTTCCACCACTAGATTGATGTGAGTGGATGATGCGCAGAGATGGAAGGCAAGAAATATGATGAACAAAAAGATACAACGTACGATACCAAACTTGACCCATGGGTTCAAGATACGGAGATGATGAAATAAAGAAAAATACATACCTTTCCTCGAAGATGGCTACATACTCTTCCTTTCTCTAGTTGCCTCAAAGTCACGTTGCTGGAAGGGTTTGTGCCAAGTTTTGTTCATCTGGTTGTAGAAATGGAAACCATTGACATTCCGCAGGCTAGAAAAACTCGTTGCTCCTGCATTCATGTAGACGGAATGAGCATCCCCATTGAAGCCCGGGAACTATCAATGAGATATGATATGAGTTTAAATTGCTCGAGATTGTCATTCAGCTAACAACGTGTTGCTACTCGCACTCGAAGTCGTCCAGCGTCGAGCTGCGCTGCTGCCTGGCACGTGGTAACGCGACGACGGGAGCGCTCCTTCCTCGAGTGACACCGCCTCACCATTCTCTTCTGCCACTCTGCTTAACTTCCCTTTCCTTCCCCTTCTCTTCCCATCTGCTCCAACACCCAGATACAATTCGACAACCGCAGCCGTGAGCCCCGCCATGCCTCGTAAACGGTCAGGTCAGGCATACTGCGAGGCGGAAGGGACACCTGGGCCGTCAGTTGCCCTCAATCGCTTCGCGAGTGTCGAGATTCCTGGACTCGAACCAGTCTGGGCAGACTCAGACGCACCCGCTCATCAGTTGGAGGGACCGAGCGATCACGGCTCACCTCTCAGCGTAAGCACCTATCTTCACACCTGTCAGCTGAATGTAGTTGCTAATGGTTACTTGCAGCGGGTCGCCGGCCTAGATGCACTTCCAGGCGTCACCCTACCGGAGCCCGTCGGTCCGGATCTCTTCTAGCGCCTCTCGCCGGAGATTCGCGAGATGATATACGAGCTCGTGTACACAGATGCCAATATCTTCGCCGGCGTCCAGGGCTTCTGTAGCTGCAGTCTTGAAGGGCATCGCGGTCCGCATGAAGTGTATCGTGCCAAACCGCCTGTACTTCTGAGAGGTGCTCCTGGCTCAGTCGAGGGTAGCTGCGGCACACGAATCCGCGACGGTTGCTATCTCAAGCCTTGCGATCCTTTCTACTCAGGCGGTTGTTATTCGCAATTCCAGCTCGGGGTCGAGTCCCCATTCCTGTCACCGGTCAACAGCCTGCTGTTCGTCAACAAGCAAACCTACATTGAGGCGCTGCCGCACGTGTACCGCAACACCACCTTCTTCTTCGATGACTCGGACGGCACCGAGGAATTCGTTGAGACTGTCGGCAATCATTGCCTGAAGCATATTGGCGCGATCGAGGTGTTCACGGATGAATGGCACGGCAGGGTCTCGGATGACGATTTTTTCAGCTTCATCGTTGCATCTGATGGGTTCTGGGGACTCGCAAACCATACAAGAATAGAGGAGGCCGTGGAGGAGATGATCCGGACTGGCGACCAGAGGGCTTTGGACAGGGCAAGGGTGGCCATTTTGAAACAGGGAGGGCATGATATTGCTGTGTCCGATTTCGAAACCTACGGGCTACCAGGTCAAAACGGATTCGAAGATGGTATCAGCGGGTTATCAGACGTGATTGACCGCAGTGGCTTGTCGAAGGAGTGGTGGTTGCAGAAGCTGAACGCGTAATGACGTGCAGCTCAACGATGGCGAATTACGCAAGAGCTGCATGGTATGGTAGAAGAAAGCAAGCGACTCGGTGGGATTACGAAACGATGCACTGTGTGATCGCAGGGCATGGATGACATATAACGTTACCGATAATCATTGCAGTGTCGTTGTGAAGATAGACCCTTGAATGTTCGACGTGTTGCCGGCGATCCGCCACGAAAGCCTTGGACTAGACTGGGCTACAGCAGCGAATTGTCCCAAGTCCACCCCACGTGCCCACTGACTTCCATTCCCTTGCCGAACATGTCCTCCCTACGCTTGTACAACAACATCTTCAAGCTCAACAACACCCTCAAGCCCAACTCTTTCCGCACCTTCGCCACCTCCCGCCGCCTCCTCCAAGACCAAGACCCGGCAAAGACCACAAAGGTCCCCTCCACTTCACGCCCTCGCCCTCGCAAGTCCAACAGCAGCCAGCTTCCCATCCTCCCCCTCGTCTTCATCTTCGTCTTTGGCAGCTGGTGCTTCCATTACATTACCACCTCGCGCGACGGTATCGGCAGACCCGGCGGCCACCTTCCCATCCCCGACCACACCCCCGAGTCCAAAAAAGATTGGCCTAGGAACACCGCGAGCGACCAAACACTCTCCCGCCGTTAAGCAATCACAGAAACAATCACAATGGAGCCCCGCGTCAACCTCGACAACCCTGCACTCGCAGTCCCCAAGCGTATCCAGCCTCTCTTCGCGCCCGGAACTGGCAAGGACCAGGCCCTTGTTATCTTCGTCCTGGGCGGCCCTGGCGCAGGCAAGGGCACCCAATGCTCCAACCTTGTCCGCGACTATGGCTTCAAGCACCTGTCTGCCGGTGATCTTCTGCGTGAGGAGCAAGAACGTGAAGGCAGCGAGTTTGGCGAGATGATCAAGAGCTACATCAAGGAGGGCAAGATCGTGCCGCAGGAGGTCACCATCCAGCTGCTGGAGAACGCCATGAAGGCCACTATCGACGAGACTGGCAACCGCAAGTTCCTCATCGATGGCTTCCCCAGGAAGATGGATCAGGCCATCAAGTTCGAGCAGACCGTCGTCCCCAGCAAATTCACGCTGTTCTTTGACTGCCCGGAGGCCACGATGAGGGAGAGGCTGCTCATCAGAGGCCAGACCAGCGGAAGAGCCGACGACAACGAGGAGAGCATCAAGAAGAGATTCACTACATTCGTCGAGACCAGCATGCCTGTGGTCAACATGTTCGACAAGGAGCAGCGCGTCGTCAAGGTCGATGCCGCCAGGAGCCCGGAGACTGTCTACGAGGATGTGGTGAAGCAGTTCGCCTCCAAGGGTCTCGAGTTCATGCAGAAGTAAACGTGTAATCTAGCATGTACACTATCAATCATACATTCTACACTCCAACCACTACTTGGCGTGCTCCCCCTCCCCAATAGCCTTGTACGCCCTCACAACCTCCGCCGACCCTTGCACCCTCTCCCTCCAAGCCTTCAAAGTAGGATACTCATCCAGACTCAAACCCGCAAACTCAACCTGCTTCATCCAAGGCTCAAAGTGATAGTCCACAGCGCTCGCCTTGTCTCCCTTCAAAATCCACTCGCCGCCATGTCCCTTGACCTGCGCCTCCAACACCCCCAAACACCTATAAGCCTGCGCCTCGTACCGCTTATACGCATCCTCGTTCTTCTCCGAATGGTAGTGCTTGAACCAGTTACACTGCCCCATCATAGGCCCCAGCGTGCTCACCAAGAAACTCGTCCAAGCGTCGAAATCAGCCCTGCTCTGCTCATCCTCCTTCGGGCCCAATTTGTTCCCCGAATCGTAGACTCTCAGCAAGTAGTTGATGCAAGCCAGCGATTCCCACGAGGTCACGCCAGTGTTGGGGTCTTCGAGCGCGGGCACGCGGCCGTTGGGGTTGATGGAGGTGAACTCGCGGCCTTTGACGCCGGCGGACGTGGAGGAGAAGTCCCAGAGTTTGACCGTGTAGGCCAGGTTGAGGGCTTCGAGGACGATGGCGACTTTGTAGGGGTTTGGGCCCGTGGAGTGGGCGTGCAGGACGAGGGGGCGGAGCGAGTTTGTGGACATTTTTGGCTGCTGTTTTCTTGAGGTTTCGGTTTTGGTTTGGTTGGATGGTCCGGATGGGTGGACGATAGTGTTTCGGTTTTTTGGGGATGGTTGTGGATGGAAATGGAGAGGGCTTCTGGGGATTGGGGAAGAGTTTCACTAGACTACTTATCCTTCGAAGATCGATTTCGATTTGTCAGAATCGTTGCGAGACTATGAGGTAATATGGATGATGCTCTTCCGGGTTTTGGTTGCCAGCGGGGTCGTGGTGGAGCGGTAGACCCTTGGAGAGTGGGGTACGGCATTGGATGTTGGAGACCTTGATGATTGGGGTAAAATTGTTGTTGGAGTACAGAGGACAGCGACAGTAACAGAACATATTACGAGACCGATAGAGGGAGACAACTTGATCAGCTCATGTCGTTAGTTTAGTATCGATCGGCCACCTCTTGGGCTGAGCATGCGCTCTTTACGGAGTTATTCTACACTGACCGGTTCTTCATCCACCTTCGTCTCAGGAACAGTCAATTCAGCATCAGACTGAACACCAGACTGCTCTCCAGACCCGGCGACCGGCTCCTCCTCAAGCTTGACAACTTTACCCGTATCGCCTTCAACAACCGGAACGATCTTGACCGCAGTAGCTGGATCCTCCTCACCGCTCGACCCATCAAGAGCAATCTTTTCCTTTTCCTCCTCAGCGATCTCAGCAGCCTCCCAGTCGTCAACAATAGGCTCTTTCTTGACCTTCGGCGGCTTCACGACTGGCGTCTTCTTCGCGAAAGTGACCTTTCCGCCGTTCAAGGCGGCAAAAGAGTTGAGACCGCGGCTACTCGGACCACTGGCCATGGGCTTGCTAGGGGCGGCCTTCTTCGCTGCGACTCGAGACCAGCCGTCACCGCCCGAAGTCTCGGACTCGCGACGGTGCACGTTGAGGGAGCTGTCGGTGCAGCACAGCTGGAGGCTGCCGTAGCCCTTGGATGAGACTGCCATGGCGAGGGGCTCTTTCAGCGATTGAAGGTATTGCTGGACGTCTTGCGCCGAGAGTGTTCGGGTCATGGCCTTGAGGACGATCTCCTCGTTCGGCAGGAACTCAATGTCGAAGGTCAAGGGCGCGCTTGAAGGCGACAAAGCAATGACCTCGGGACGCAGCTCTTCCACTGTCAAACCAAAGCGTGGGTTGCTGATGATGAAGCTGTTGAAGGGTTCGGCTGCTTCGTTGCTGGCTTTGACCTTCTTCGCGCCTTCAGCATCAGAGTTGTACGCACTGCCAGCAGCAGATCGCTGTGCTTGTTTGATGCGGAGGCACTCTGCCAGGGTCTTGTTCGGAGCTGAGACAAATCGAGGCGTCTTCCACACCATCACGTGGCGGTGCGGCTCCGGGTCCATGCTCTCCGAGTCCATGCCAAAGTCCTCGGCGAGGTGATGGATAAAAACGCGCTCGCGTGACTTCATCGGCTTGAAGCGGAGGCGCTTCTCGTCGTCGGAAGTGGCAAACACGCGGAACTCGCGTTCTTGCATCTGAGACCATTTGGGACTCTCGCCGAACAAGTTGAGAGTCTCTGTCGAGTACGGGATATGGTCGCCACCTTCTGTGTGGAGTGACTTGTCAATGTTGAGAGCCACTGCTAGCTTGCGGTTGCGCTCGAGGCGCGCACACTCGTCGTTGCAGGCAAGACTCCTGCCGTTGTTGCCTTCGTTGTCCTTGGAAGCGTTGCACTTCATCTCTTGTTTCTGCGCCTGGCAGTCGCAAGTAATGAAGATCTTGCTCTGGCATGGCTTCTCTTCCTTGCAGGGGAAGGGAGCGTGGCACATGTTCTCGTCTGGATGACCACACACTTTCTTGGGTTTGCCACACTGCTGCTGGCAGGCTTGGCCATTCGCGTCTTCGCACTCTCCAGGCCGGTGGCAAGGTTTGCGACAAAAGTGAGAGCCACAACGCAGCTTGTGGCCACACACGTCGCCGCAACGCACGTCCTGCAGCCAGCATTGCTGGTTCTTGAGAGTCTTCTTCCCGCACATGCACCGCTTCTCCATAAGAAAGGGGCATTTGGGACAAGCCTCATCGTCTTGGTGACAGTTGTGAGGCACCTGAGGGTGGCCACATGCTTTCGCGCGTTCGCAGGCGTATCGGCATGGTGGTGATTTCGTACCGCACGGTAGCGGTGGATGAAGTGTCGTGCGGCCGCAGCGACAACTGATCTCGTCAAAAATGGCTTCACGGCATGAACCGCATGGGCCCTTGTGGCAGAGCTCCTCACAAACGTGAGTGCCACATTTGAGCAGACGACCACACTGTCGCGTACAAATGTGCTCGGCTTCGAACCCGTCATCTACCGGCCTAGGTGCAGAATGAAGAGGCCGCTGCTTGCGCTTGTTGCTTTGGCGTTCCGAAGCCTTGCGCTCGCCGGCACAGCATCTTTCGTCGCACCCGTGACGGCCGCAGTTCAATACCACTCGACAAACACGCATACACTGGGGTGCTTCATCCTTACCCTGGTGGCAGAGCGAGTTGGACGAAGTGCGGCCGCATCTGCACTTGATGACGACGGTCTGCTTGCAGTTTCCACAGTTGCCTGTATGGCAGATCTGCTCGCATTGATGACCGCATGGGAGTGACTTGCCGCATGGCCGTGTGCAGCTCGGTATGTGATCTTGACAAGTCTCTCTCGTCTTATCGGAGATCTCTTTCAAGGGCGTCTTCCCACACGGACAGTGTGTAACGACATCAGGGGACCTTGGGCAATGCGAAGCCTCCATTTCTTGCGTGTGGCACTCCTTTTCGCATTTGTGGACGCCGCAATCGAACTCACGCTCGCAGAAGTTGCTGCATTCGAACATGCCAGTCCAGCTTTCGACAACTGGCTCGTCGCCTTCGACGACGTGTTTACGTTGGCTCTCCTTCTCATCTCCGCGATCACCGCAGAGTAGCTCCTTCTCGACCTGCCCGCAATAGCACTTCGCTGGCACCCGCTCTTCGCAGGCACCGCAGAATCCTTCGTGACATGGCCGTGGGCAAGTGTGTTCGCCGCAAGGCATCATCTCGTCGCACATTTCGCCACAACTCCATCCGGAATCATAATCAGTGTCCGAGCATCGTTTCGTAACTTCGTGTTTGCCGCAGAAACATATTTGTACTGGGCCCATATGTGTACAAGGTGGGCATGGTCCGGCGTGGCAGGTGAGCTGACAAGGATGCGGGCATTTCCTGGCTCGCTCTCTTCCGCATGTCTGCCCGCAGGAATGAGGTGGGATGCCGGTAAGGTTCTTCGGGTCGACTTCCTTCTCGCACCAACAGGTGTAGTTCTTCGGTAGGTCGTCCTTTGGCAAGTTGCAACCAGGACATCTCCACTGTCTGGGCGGAGGTGTCTCGCCCTGTGCATTTGGTACTGCGACCGTAGCGCCCTGATTCGTTGACCACTTCTTAATGCAAGTCAAGTGGAACGCGGTCCAGCAAGTATGGCACGCCCAAACTTTGGAGTTCCTCTGCACCTCGCTGGTACAGATGGGGCATTCGTAGTGGCCGTTGTCGATGTCTTCGTGCGTCCGGGTGGCGATGTCAGGAGCTTGCGACTTTGACATGCGCCTCTTCTGTTGTCGTGGTTGCTTTGGTGGCGCTGCAGCTTTGGCCCTTTGTTTTTGGCCACCTTGCTGCCCGGGCACAAACTCGACGGCTCCTGCCTGTAATTGGGCTTGTGCCGAGTCGGCCTGCGTCAGCTGCCCACCAAATTGTCTTCCATCGGCAGTCCGTCGATCAGGTTGATTGCCGCGTGCGCCACCCCGACCTCTGCCTCCGCGTCGTGCCCTACCTCGAGATGCACCTTCAGATGTAGGTGCTTCCAAGGGTGTCGAGGCCGTTTGGACTGATGAAGCCGTTCGGTTCGATGGTGCAGTTTGGGATGACGGTGCGACTGACGCCGGTCTGAACTCCAGAGAGTCGGATGTATTGGTGGCACCGCCTCTACCGCCTCGTCTCGGTCCTCTTGGTCGACGGGGTCTGGATCTTGGAGCGGACTGCGATTGTGTGGCGGTCTGGCCAGAGGCTTCGGCTTGCATGTTGGCGATTGTTGTAGAAGCAGCAGCGACCGTTGATGGCGTTATGTTTATGGCGTTGTGGTGCAAGTATCCCAAAGAGTCAATATGTAGGCAATACAAGTGATGACGTTGTTACCGATGAAATCGAATCAACCACCGTTTGTCGTGAAAGAAAAAGAGGTAATTGCCCAGCAAGTGAGGAGGGGAAGTTAATGAACTGAACGAAGAAGGTCGCAGCACAGCACAAAAGATGCCTGAGAGGCGGCCGTGACAGAGTCAGTTTTGTTGTTCGGGTGGCAATAATGTCTCGTGTCGAAGGGTCAGAATTGCTCATCCCAGAATCAAATGCATCTTTCTGGCGCATGTGTCAGCCAATGACGCCGCGCCGGCAGTGTGAGCCGACGGGGAAGCCGTGGTCTGGCCCTGGGCTTGTCGACTCCAACCCGACGACACAAACATCGACGAAGAGGCGAAGCAACATTCCTCTTTCACGACAAGCACATACCCGGCCGAAACATCACTATGGCCTCCACAGAAACGCCACCTCCCATTCAGGGCACCAAGCGACCCCACGACGAGGTCGACAACGCCGCTGGAGAGGCCGGCGCAAAGGGCGACGAGAGCGAGTCCGAGAGCGACGATGATTTTGGACCGGCACTTCCATCCGCAGACGCGCCTAAGAAAAAGAAGAGAAGAAAGCTGCCATACGAGAAGCAATACATCGCTGCCCTGCCGTCCGCTCCTCGATACTCCAAATCTCTCATGCACAAAGAGCAACTTGCCTTTTGCACCTTCACCCCTCACACCGACTTCCTCATAACTAGCTCCGTAGATGGCTTTGTGAAGTTCTGGAAGAAGGTCACAGGCGGGATTGAGTTCGTCAAGGAGTTCAAGGCACACAACGGTGAGATCAAGAGCGTGTCCGTCAGCGCGGATGGGCGAGGATACGCGACGGCAGGCACAGATGGGACGGTGAAGATTTTTGATGTCGTCAACTTTGATCTTCTCGCCATGTTGGAACCCGAGCTTCCGCCCAAGACTGTCTGCTTCGTGAATGGCAGTGCTTCTTCAGACGTCACACTTGCTGTTTCCAACGAGACCGATGGCCGCATCATGATGTTCGATGGTCGGGGTGAGATCCAGGAGCCTCTCCACACAATCAGTGGTCTGCATCGTAAGCCTGTGAATCTCATGGTGTACAACAATGCCTTCGACTGCGTAATCTCGACAGACGAGAGTGGCATGATCGAGTACTGGCGGCCCTCGGGTAGCTACGAAAAGCCACCCAATGTATTCGACATGAAGAGCTCAACATCATTGTTCGAGTTCAAAAAGGCCAAGTCTGTGCCATCGGCCATCACCATTTCTCCTACAGGCACGCAGTTTGCCACTTTCTCCTTCCCTGATCGCAAAGTCAGAGTATTTGATTTCGCCACAGGGAAATTATACCGTACCTACGACGAAAGCATACAGACGGTCACGGAGATGCAACAAGCCGGAACTTTAAGCAGCGAGCCACTCGAGGCGGTAGAGTTTGGCAGACGGATAGCCGTCGAGCGCGAGTTGGAGAACGCGCTGGTGCGGAACCGTGCAAATGTCATTTTCGACGAGAGCGGAAACTTCATCTTGTACGGCAGCATATTAGGCACAAAAGTGATCAATACGCTGTCGAACCGCGTGGTGAAAATATATGGACGTCACGAGGCTTTCCGACCGATCAACCTTACCCTCTACCAAGGCCAACCGGACAAGAAAGGCATCACAACCGTCCAAATGGCCGCATCAGACAACCCCCTCCTCCAACAAGCCGAAGCACGCGATTCGATGCTCACCACTACAGCCGCCAACAAGTCCCGCTTCTACATGTTCACTGCCGACAACGATGCCCCCAAATCCGATCGCGACATTCACAACGAGAAGCCCAAGAACATCATCGCGCAAAAGCAAGCCGAGGCAAAAGCCGCCGCCGAGTCACGCATGTCCTCGACCGCCACGATCCACACCACCATGGGCGACATCCATGTGCGCATGTACCCGCAGCATGCTCCCAAGGCCGTGGAGAACTTCACCCAACACGCCAAAAACGACTACTACAACGGCATCATTTTCCACCGCGTCATCCGCAAGTTCATGATCCAAACCGGAGACCCGCTGGGTGACGGCACCGGTGGCGAGAGCATTTGGGGTAAGGAGTTCGAGGATGAGTTCACCCCTGCACTGCGCCACGACAAGCCTTACATGCTCTCGATGGCGAATGCGGGCCCGGGCACGAATGCCAGTCAATTTTTCGTCACGACGGATAAGGCGCCTTGGTTGGATGACAAGCATACGATTTTCGGCAGGTGTGTCAAGGGTATGGATGTGGTGCATTTGATTGAGAACGCGAGGGTGTTCAAGGAGAAACCGGTGGATGATATCAAGAT
>Ga0265797_10001881_pt1 | contig 36424 bp, 33 predicted proteins | sample P2T30metagenome_FD_192433 | JGI IMG/M metagenome (GOLD analysis project Ga0265797, IMG submission 192433) | Plant litter microbial communities from East Loma Ridge, Irvine, California - P2 T30 | ecosystem: Environmental > Terrestrial > Plant litter > Unclassified | place: USA: California...
CACCTCAAAACTGCCCCCCATAAGCACCCCCTCCTCCCCCACCCGTCCCAAAGAAGAACCCATCGAACAAATCCGGCCCGCCTCCCCCAGCCCCAACACCCTCCATACTACCACCTCCCTCCTCCCAACCCGCCATACCCCCAGTGCCGAATCCTAGATCCAGCTCGGCGCTTGGCCAGAGGTTGTTGTTGCTGGTGCTGTTGCCGACGTCATTGTTCCCCGATCCATTGCCGTTGCCGTTCGAGTCCGCGGTGGGGAACGTGTCGAGGAAGTCGAGGGTGTCGAAGGAGAATTCGGGGGGTTGCTGGCTGATGGTTTGCGAGAGGGGTTGGTAGGCGTATGCTGTCTGTTGTTGTCGTTGCTGCTGCTGTTGCTGTTGTCTTAGGCTAGGCGGCTGCTGCTGATACTGAATTGGCGAGCCTGCTACGCCGGAGGAAGTTTCGGGTGTTGAAGGGATGGCGTATGACTGGCCTGTGAAAGGTGCAGGCTCTTGGCGTCGTTGCTGCTGTTGCTGCTGTTGTTGTTGAGAAAGACTCGCTCTCGCGCCAATCTGCGGGAAGAATGACTGTGGACGACCCTGCAACTCAATATCCGAGAAGAGATCCTTGAGATTCATGTCGAACTTCGGAAGCTGTCTTCGCTCGCCATCGGAATCCGTCCTTCGGGGCATCATCTCGGCATTCACATCTGCGTACCCGCCGCCGTTGTCGTATGAGTTGTCGTTTGACAGCTGGCCTGGACTGACGTAGCTGACTGGGCTGTCCAATGCCTGTGAGCCTAACGAGGAGGCCACTCCGAAGCCTGTCGTAGACATGCACATGGAAATCGTTGCCTTGGCCATTCGTGTGAAAGCGTCGCGACATGCTTCCGCAGGCGGGCAGTTTGGGATGAGATCTGCCAGAACTGATGTCGCTGCTAGGATCGTAAAGTCGACGTCGTCCAGTGTTAGATGCGAGCGTACCATCGGGCTGTGCCACAATGCGTAGAGGAACGATATGCCTGCAAATCGTTAATCATCTTCTTCAACCTCTTCATCGACGTTTTCAAGTCTTACCACTCATGAAGAGATGGTGTGTGGCCAAAAATGTATAGTTGACCAATCTCAGTCGATGTAATTGTCGGTACAGCTTCAGCACTGTTTGCCCCGCCTGCGCGACCTTCATGAATACTACCTGCTCATCTTCTTCCAACTCCTTATGTAAAGCGCTGGGGCTTTGTACATCTTCACCTGTGGAAGCACTCAACTCTTCCGCCAAAGGTGCAGGCACGGCGAGAGCTTGCCTATACAGCATGATGACACCTTGCCAGTAATTCAAGTCAAAGAACAACGGGTTGAAGCTTACGCCTGTTTCAGGCTGTGTCGGCGCTTCTGCTTTCCACTCACGGAGACGACGGTCGACATCTGCGCGCCAGTCGCGGAAAGAATGGAAGTGCTGTAAGAATGGTGATGACAGGGCGGTATGCATGTACTGATTACCCTGGTTCGCGCCTTGTAGACGTGTTTGCTGGGCTTGGCGGTACTGTAAGACTTGAAGAATCTCGGATTGGAGCAGTCGAAGGCGGAAGTAATGATGTGTCACTAGCTTTGATGTTGGTGGACTGTATTCCAGCGAAGGCCTCAGGAAGCCAGAAGTCGTGATGTCTCGGTCATCCAACAGTGATGGAAACTCGGTGGTGATGACTTGGTCTGTTATGCCGAACGGTCTTCCGACACAAACTGACACAAGACGGTCCAATGAGTAGACACACCACCACAATCGGCGCCTGAGATCTCTGGTCCATTGTCGACGTCCAAGGCGAGACGATGAGCTGTTACTTCCTGTCTCCATTTTCACATCTAGTGTGTCGAGATCAGGATCGCTGTCTTCGACGTGTAATCCAAGATCCACGCTCAGGCGTAATGCAACACCAATGATGTACCATAGTCCGGGTGCGACTGGTCTCAGTAATGCAAGCCCAGCAAGGAGCAGTACAGCCTGCAATTCTTCCAGTCCACCCCCATGACCTTCAGAGGCCGCTGATGTGCTGAGGAAACTTTCCAGATGCACAATGGCTGATGAGTGGTACTCTTCCGGCTGACACTGTTGACTGCCGCTCAACTTTGTTCTTTTACTCCTTGGCGACTCTTCCACAGTCTCATTCTGTCCGTTGTAAGCAGCATTGTCGGTCCCGGCAGAATCCATGATAATGCCGCTTCCAATGGCAAAGACAATGTTTAGGAGGTAAAGTTCCCTCGGTGTCCGTTCTTTCGCCGATTTGGCGTACACTCGCTCAAACAGTGCCATGAATTCGCCACGGTGCAGAATGGGTATTTGAGGGTTGGTGTGCTCAAAGTATAGGTCGACCAGTCTCCGACCCAGCTGCGTATCTGGGAATGGCGCGGGTTTGATGGTCGGCTTTGAGTGTAGCCCAAAGAATGAGTCTCTCATCGTACTACCGCCACCACTCGCCGCATCTGCAGTGAGAGCCTTCTTGCTCGCTGCACGCTCGGAACCTGTCTGCTGTGGCACTGAACTCTTCACAGCAGCGAAGACGACCCTCGCAAAGGAAATGCCTGAGGCGGAGCCAAGAGCCCTGGCGTCTGAAGTTCCTTGCACAGAAACATTACCGAGATTGTTGACGAGTTTGTCGACTTTCTCATCACCAGCCTCCAGGTTCGGGTCGATGGCAGGACCGATAGCGGCATGCTCGCCAGTCGTGGCGTCGCCCTTCGTTGCCGCGCTAGATTTCTTCCGCCCTTGGCCTTCACCTTCGAGGACAGGGAAAGGTACATTGATGCCAGGCTTGATACTCTCGTCCACAGCAAAGTGGCCTTCTACCGGAGGCACCGTACCGCCGAGTTGCTCGACAAGCTCCTCCAGACCTCTTACACGAGTCTCAAGGAAGTAGACATAGCTGCGCGGGATTTCACGCTTGCTGACCGGATCGAAGCCCACGCACTCGGTGATGCCAGCCTTGACACACGCCGAGCAGCGCGGGAGTTGCTGGTCACAGCGGTTTTTGCGATGGCGACAGCGATTGCAGGCGCTGACATTGCGAAAGTTGGAGCTTGTGCCTCCGGGTCCTGGGCCGTGGGCGTGCGGCGGCGAACCAGCGTCGCGGCGATGGTCATCATTCCGATGGGATCGTGAGTTGGAATCGGCGGCTGAGTCGCGATCACGTTTCTTAGAAGCTGAGGTAGCGCCACCGCCATTGCGTGGGCCACCCATCGTATTGGCTCGACCTATTCGCCACGATAATAGTCGAGAGCCTTTCCCTTTGCCTTTCGATGAGCTGCGCGTTGATTGCGTTGACCCGGTGAGCTAAGAGGGCGGATGTAGCCGGGCGCCGCAGTATACTGGCAGTATAGTAGTTGTCGAATCTTGGTAATAAACAGATATCGAAGGGCAGTCATGCGAGAGAGCGCAATAATGTCTTGCCAGTCAGTGCAGCAGGCCGATGGTATAGAAGGACGGGCATGTATTTACGTCTAGGCGGTAGAAGACAGATCCGCTGAGGCAAGGCAAGTTGAGCTGGGGTTGTGTGTGCCTCTTTGTGGTGTGAGGCCGAAGAGGCCGAAGCGAAAGCCGCACAAGTCGCTTGACACTTATGTCAGGACAGTCGAGACTCGTCAAAACTCGACCAAAGCGCTGACAGCCGGACAATCCTCGTGAATCCCTGCCTGGAGAGCATCAGCAACGCAGCAATACCGCAGCGAACGTACAAGTTTCCCGCCTTTCACTGCCTTCTTGGGGCGAGGGCTGTCGGGGAAGCATCCCGATGCTTCCGATGGATGTAAAGGTCTCGTAATAAGTGCCTTTGCCGTGAAAGCGACACGCGATTTCTTACCGACATGACGGCTCGCAGGAGTTTGGAGCCAGGCACGGAGATGAACGGAGGAAAAACGGATGTAAAGTTGCTGCGTTGCTGCGGGTGAGGGAAGAAAATTGAGAGTAGTCATGTGTCTTCTGATATTATTCTCGCATACTATCCATACAAGTCTATGCCGTGAAACCGCTCGCTTGGAACCATTCCACCCTCACCAGTCATCTCGCAAATGTCAATGCCCGTCCCTTTCCGATTCCGATCCTTTCCCTCTCTCGCCTGACAAGAAGGAAAATGTACGCCTAGGGTATCTTAAGATGGGAAAGGAAAAAAATAAAAACGCCTTTTGTGTGCCCACACACCTCAAGGGCTCCGCAATGCAAGATCTCTCCAAAATGATAAAAAGTCGAAACGCCCGTCCAGGAAGCTTCCGCCGCAAAGCCCGCGAAAAGAATAAATCGTCGACTACTTTCCCCTGCGAACCATGGCCAGAATGGATAATCGCAAAATTGCCGGTAAGAACGCTGTTAAGTCAGACGCGCGCACATCGTACATGGGAAAAGTAATAACCGCGTTCGTGATGGGTCGTTTTCTAGTAGGCGCTGGTGCGGCGGTCGAAACGTGTGAGAAGTGGCGAATTCGGCGTAGACTGAAGAGTCTCCAGCGAGGCGTTCGGACCATCGACCATGGCGTCTTCTTGCTCGGCCTCGTCATCGATTGGCATCTCCTTCTCATTATCGAACGTCCTGCGTCTTTCTTCGCGCATGAAGACCGCGATGACTGCGCCGATCATTGCCACAGCGGCGTTGGTCCACCAGGGAAGGCCGAGTGATCCCATGGAAAGTCCAGCTGACTGAAGGAGACCGGAGAAGGTAGGTCCGAAGGTTCTGCAGAGGCTTGCGGACGAAGCCATTGCGCCGTTGAGAGTTCCGGAAACCTTGGGCGATGGGGTGTTGTTGGCAAGCATGAGGAGAGCGGAGGGCATGGTGAATGCTTGCGCACTGACCTTCCAGACGAGGATGAGGTAGACACAGGGCATTCTCATGAAGCTCGGTACAAGTGTCAGGTAGGGAGTGACAATGTACAAGAATGGGTAGGTGAAGACGGTGATCCGGAAGAGAGTGAGACTTCCGAGGTAGCGGGTGAGGAGTGGGAAGGCGAAGAGCATGGCGATGACCTGGATGAGTCCCTGTGCGGAGAGAATACCACCGATGGCACGAGTTGGGAGGTCAAACCCGCCAGTGAATTTGAACGGAAGAGATGGAGCTGCCTCAGATTCTGGCAAGCTGAAAAGTACTGGAAGAAGCTGTTCAGCGGAGATGGTGTGGCTGGAGTATGTTAGTGACGAGTTACATCTTTGGATAACGTTTTCAAAACTTACTATGCCAGAATGCCGTAGCTCACAATGATCAAGTTGACTTGTTTGGTGAAAGCGTATGAGAGGCTGGAGTTGCGCTTCGCGGCTTCCGATTCGTGCGCCATAGCTTCTTCGTCCAATGAGGTGCGTGGCGAGCCCTCGATAGATTGGTAGGCTGGTGGTGGCAGTCCAACGGGCGCAGCACTGGGCGAAAGTTCGGGAGAAGAAGCGGTGCTCTTGTAGCCAGGAGGGCAATCGATGTCCTCGTGCATCAATGTGAAGGTCTCCTCTGCGTAGTCACGCTTGCGGCTGGAGAGCTGGGAGGTCGAAGTGCTGGTCACAAAGCCGATGAGCCATTTGCCGAATTCCACACCCCGGTCCTTCTCGTGCTTCTTGTCCGGGTGCGTCTCTTCCAGGAAAAGGATACCAACGACGATTCCGAGAAGGACGATAGCAGTGCAGAACACGTTGGGCAACAGGAATGGGTACTTTGCCCAGATCGATCCTGCGGACCAGCCGTAGTTGCGGACAGGGTCGGCAAGGATACCGCCAATGGCGGAACCTGCGATAGAGCCAATGCACCAGACCACAGGCATGATGGAGTATGCGCGCGCCTGATGCGCCTCAACCGTGACCACCTCAGCTACCGTGCTCTGCAACACTCCAATGTTGCCATTGAGAAGTCCACCAAGAGCGCGCGCAATCAATGCAACGGGAAGATTTGGTGCAAATCCGAAAACGATCATGCTGATTCCAGTGCCCGCAAGTCCAGTGAGGAGGATGGGTTTGCGACCAAATCGATCACTCGCACGGCCCCAGAACATGCCCGATGAGAATTCGGCAAAGGCAAAGGCCGATGTGACCATACCGGCGTACAAGGAGATTTTGCGATCATCGTCGGTCATGTGGAAGGATTCGATCATGTAGTAGACGTAGGGGAAGATGGACATGAAGGCGATTGGCTCGCACAGTCGGCATAATGCTGGAAATTTTGTCAGTGTACAGTCCGAATGAGGTGCTCACTCGGTGTCCGGCATACCCAAGACTAGCATCTGGCGCACCGGGAAAGGCGGCGTTGTCGAGCGTTCTCGGCTCTGGCGTCTGAAGCACAACATGATTTATGTGTAGCTCGAGAGGCGGATCTCAGATGCGAACAAGGCTAATCGTGTCGATTCTAGCAATGGATTTGTTTGAATGAGGATGGGATAGAAGCAAGGTTGTTCAATCGAAAGGTGATGTTGCTGCGATATGCCCCAGGCATTCACCAGCGCGAGAGGGTCGGTTATTAAGGTTTTTCTGGAAGGGCGGCGAGGCGATCCAGATGAATGGTTGCAATGGCTGTGATGATGCCGGGCAGAAGGCAGGTGACGCAGGGAGGGTCTATTAATCGGCGCAGAGGGTCACAGGTCGAGGCGGTGCAACAGAGCAAACGCTGGGTCTGGGTCGGCTGTGAAGGTGAAGGCGAAGGTGAGACAGTAGGCCTATGGTTCGGTTGCGAGGTCGGAAGGGTTCTGGTCGGGGCTGCGCAGTGAGGCTCTCGAGGGTACCACGGCGCGGCGATGGGTGTAGGCGGGTAGGCACACGACACAGTGTGGAAGGCAGGGAAGATATGATGGAGGTGAGCAGGAGGAGCAGTGAAACAGGCGAGGGAGTGAAGTGGTGACGCTGGAATGCCGCCGGAACGAGGGCACGGGGCCTTGTTAAGACGGACGGGCTCTGACGGCGAGGCAAGACGACGCACTGGCACTGGCACTGGCACTGGCATCATGGGCCATGGATGGCGGTGCGGTAAGTTAGTAGATGGTGCCACGAGCGCAAGGAGCCAGGCAGGCATCCAGCATCTTGCATTCGAGGGTGACGGGAGGGTCCACTTCCACTACGCAGCACTAGGTTAGGGACGCATCGCATCGCCAGGCAAACGGACGGCCGAAACCACCACCAGCTGCCCGGGCCAGAGAGAGAGAGAGACAGACAATCGACGTTTGGGCGTTTGGGCCTCTGTGCTCTGGCTGCAAGCTGGGCTGCAGTGCCGGTGCCGGGTGCCAGTGCCAGAGCCAGGGCAAGCTTCCGGGGACGATGGCTCGGATGGGGCGTTAGGCGTTAGATCTGGCAGGGCGGCCCCTGACTGCCGACGTGGCGCTAATTGTGTTGCCAGGCATTTTGAGTGCCGCGGTGTATAGGTACTAACTGAGGATTTGTATGCACTGTAGTAGTTTGGTGGTGATATGGATCGGTGTCATAGTCATAGTATGGGGTGGAGTCCAGGATGAGGCTCGATGGTGCATGTAACATGTCTGCAGTGGCGGTAGTATGGGAATACAGCACGATGCAGAGATGCAATAATACAGTACAGCACAACACCGTACAGTGCAGTGCAGTAACACGTCCACAATAATCCATGCACACACACAAAACAAAGCAATGCAAAACACACGACAGCAGCAGCAGCCCGTGTCATGTCATATCGAACGCAGGCCGATGTTAGCGTGGTGCCTGGCGGCTGGCGCCCCGGCATTGATGGCAGTCTTCGGCGCTAGAAGAGAGGTCCAATACCAATCCCCTGGAATCGCCTTCTGATTCGCTGGGGGATCCCGGCTGTGAGGCGACGGATCTTGCACCAGGCCATCGGCAGCCTCATCCGCACCAGCTCGCAGCCAGCAACCCGGACCACGTCCTGCACGCTTGCAACCCTGTTCAAGACGAAACGAAGCGAGGCGAGCCTCTCCCCATCACCGGCCCAGGGCATGCACACAAGTATCCGGATGCATAAGTATACGATCTGTCATTCCAGCCTTGCTAGGTATGGGCAATCAATCTGTCGCACTCACATCCAACCCACTCATGCCTTCATCTATCCATCAGTATGTATCCGCATATACGCTGGAAGTGACACGTCTGCTTCCCTTCGTCCCCGTATGCCCAAATCTCGACCCGTCTGCCTACCTCTCGCCGCCGCCGCCGCCTGTCATCGACCAACCCAATGCAGCCGGCCGCTGTTCGCCTTCTCCCCTCCCATCCGCCCGCAATCCCCCTACACCCGCTAGGTATCATTCCTCCCATTCCTGCCACTCCTCTCGCCGTTGCACGTCCACACGCACATCATGTCGGTAATCCTGAAGCTATTCGCTACTGTACGCTGCTGTGCGCTGCCGAGTCAAGAAGACGACGGCCAACGGCGCGTCGAGGCGGTGTGGGAGCAGCCCAGTCAGTAGTCACTGCGGCAAGGGTTGTCGTCGTAGCAGAGTTACAGTACAGTAGGTGTCGACGGCCTGCCAAACACTCGGGCGTCCATAGGCACCTGGTTAGGGTTTGGCACCCATTATTGCTACTTGTCCGCTTGTCACATTCGCCTTTGGTGTGAGTTGGAACTCTGATGCGCCACGAACTCGCCGTGTCGATGCATCCCCGTTGCTTTCTCCGTCTCCGCCGTTGTACGCGCTCGTTGGGTTTGGGCTTGGGCTCCACGTCTCCTCCTCACAGAGTTCTGCTGCTGTTTGAGTTGCGTCCTGCTGGCTGCTGCCCTACCCACCCACGAGTCACCGCAACCGCTCGCATATTGCGGGCACCTCGTGTTCATGGACGAACCGCTTTCCACCGCCTCGACCGTTGGTCAGCCATGGGCAGAGGACGAAGTTCGAGCATGCCACGTTGCGCGCGCCCTTGCCCTTCTTTCGTCACAGTTCCTTGGGTCGTGTCTGGCGGTGAGAGGCAAACGGCGCGTCCAGCGACCCAAACCAAAGTAGAGCGTGTGACGGGGACGCTGCGGGTTGCTATTCTGATTTGATGCACGCACGCGCCGCTCGCAGGCTTCTTGCAAGGGCCCCACGCGAGCCGCGAGACAGGCTCGACAGGCAGACCATCGTCGGCCACCCTCTCACAAGTCCACAACAGACTCGGGCGGGCAGACCAGCCGATGGGCCTAATAAAATCAAACACAGCAAGGCGCAGCCGGCGCTTGACCCGACTCGATTCGCTCGTTTCATTGCCCGTCGGCCCGGGACACTTGGCCCCGACCCTTCCCATTCGCCGCGCAAGGGTGAGACGGGCTTGTTTCGAATCCTTCGACTCTTTCGACTCCTATTCTAGCGACATCCACTTCTGCCGCCCACATGACCCAGCGCAAACGGCCTCGTCCCAAGCCAGTGGGCCGTGGGCTCACAGATCGTCCGACGTCATGGGAGCTTATGCAGCATCAATCGCACACGGTGGCTCACGCCTGCAAGCTAACACGCTTTCGACCTGTCGTGCCGTGCTACTGTCGCTTGCTCATCGATGGCAATCGACTTGCTGCCCGCCAAGCCGGGAGATGCAATCTGTCAGACGCATAGTGATGCCCATGTGGTACTCGCATCCGGTCTTTGTCATTCATCTCGCCTCGCACGACTGCCCGCGGATGCGCTTGCGCCGTACTACAGCATACTGTCATACTGAGCAATGTTGCGGTCTGCGGCCTGCCTCCTCACGAGACCAGCCAGAGCGTGAGAAATGGTGTGGATACATAAAGTCTGGCTGCAGTTCCGTAAGTTCCGTCGCGTTTGTCTGCGCGTAAGAGCTTGGATCGCCAGTACCCAGTCCGCAATGCGCACAAATGATCCGCCGTCAGCAGCACTACTACTAAGACTACTACGAGCGTGTTCGCGGGCTGCTGCTACTACTATCCTGCCGCTGCCGCTGCCGTTGATATTGCCCTGCGCCGGCCACTTGGATCCGTGTCAGCCGGCGTGTATGCGTTGGATTTGTTCGGTCGCCTCGTTGCTCACAGAGGGAAGATCTGGTCGAGGCGACACAAATACCGGGCAAACCTTGAAGACTTCATCGCACAACCTAATGGTTGGGCTCCAATAGTCAATCCACAGCCAGGTATGAACAACGGACACTCGGCCGCCACTCCGGAACTCTGTCGACGGCCTCGATTTCACGCCTGTCGACCGACTGCCGGCTACCTGATCGCTCAGGTTTTCGCTGCAGCTCCCACAAAGACGCCTTGCTACCGACTTTCCTGCAGTCGCACGGCAGGCCGATGTGATAGGTAACAAAGCTCGCTAGACCGCCCAGTTAGTCGACTGCACACCGCGGACTCGGTAAGTGATACAGCCAGCGGTGTGAAGCTTGGTTGATTGATTGATTGATCAACTTGTATGCCTGCCTGTCTGGCTGCCTGTCAATGTCGAAACGTCGGCTCCTACACCGCCACCATGAACGCATCTCCATCCTCTTCGATTTCTTGACGCTTTGTCGCTTGAACGCTATGCCGGCAATCATTTCCCTCCGGCAACTCCGCCTTATTAGTCCCCACCTTACAGTTCACACTTGCCTGAATCGCGACCATGCAATCCTATTAACATGAAAGGAGGACGATCCCACGCGGCAATCGGAACGCGGTTCCCCATCCGCGCTCCTCTCTTCTCCCCCGCTAACAAAGCAGCATGAATCTCAAATGGTGTCTCTTCGCATCGCGCCATCTCTCAACGACATGCATCGAGTTCCACCCACCCCATCGCAGGATCCTCATGCTGCGGGCTCCACGAGGCTATAGTGATCTATAACGATCGGGGCACATGTAATATCCGACCCCGACGCCCGGGCTGGGACCAGGACCCAAGTCCGCGACATAGTTTGACGCATGCAGGTCCCGGGCAAAAAACTCAATTGTGGCAATAACTTTTCGAGTCCTTTGCCTTTACGCCGGCGCTGGGCAGGCGGCGAATCGTAAGCCGTCCCGACTGGAATTTCTTATTTGTCCTGCGGCCAGTGAAAGGCTCGCGGGTCAGCCATTTAGCCTGGAGACTGGGCTCGAGTTCCTCGAAAGCCAGTGTTTGATGGGCAAACGGTCACCCTCGATCGAGACGGCAAACAGGAGCCTCACGCCTGTTCTTCGGAGACTTTGAGGAAGACATCACCGATTTGTTACATCTGTTAAGGTTCAAGCCCGCATGAGCGGTCGGTCACATGACTTATCACATCTCCTGGCACTTCCCAATTTCCATTGGCAATAATATTACAATGTGATGTCACGTAAAATGACTGTGATCATAATCTCCCTATGCTCGCAGGTGTTCTGCGAACATTGCATGGTGGCTTGAGATAGTTTGTAGTGCTACTGCAAGGGACGCTCGATGAAGTCGTGCACTACCTACATGGAACTTAGTCTCGATCCTCGACTCGTCCACCACCATCACCCCGCGGTGAGCTGTACGTAGCCTGTCATCGGAACGAGCAGTACTGGACTGCAACATGCGCATACCATGCCCTTGCGTTCTCGCGCCTTTGCGCGACAGAAGCTGTGTTTAGATTTGTACGTGTTCAAGAAGCCTCGCACTCACGCGAGCTCGCCGCTTCAACAAACATACATCCCCACCGCCTGCGCCAAACGCGCAGCAACAACACCGTAGACTGACCAGACTTGCCATCGCAGCGCCAGCTTGAAACATGCCAGTCCCAAAGGCGTCTACGTAGCACCTGTGCCCGACGAGCCTCTGCTCTGGACCGGCGTGCTGTTCGTGCGCAAAGGTAAGGAAGGGCTCCGAGTCTGATCTAGCTCAGCATGTCCTGTCTCGTCATGTCGCTCACACCACTTCCTCCACAGGACCATACGCAAACGCCGTCCTGCGCTTCCAAATCGCTTTCCCAGACGACTACCCCGACCGACCGCCGGTCGTCACATTCCTGCAAGACGTCTTCCACCCGCTCGTCACCCCGCTGACCACGTACACGTACTCCACGCGAGAGAGGGGCGGCACGGTCAGCGCTGCGGACGAGGAAACACTGCCGCCTGGAGGCTTGGTGTTGAAAGAAGGATTCCCGGAATGGTTCGATCACGACGGCAAGACGGGTGAGGAGGCCAGCAGCAGACAACAGCAAGGAGAACAGCCCACAGAGGGCGACATCGCGGAAGCACAACAGGACACTCCAGCGGCTGCTGCGCTGCCAGATCATCCACCGCACATTGTCAAAGTCCTGCAGTACCTGCGCCTCGTCTTCTCTGCGCCAGAAATCGTCGACAGCGTGCCGCTGTCTTCGGCCGCGAACCCGAGCGCCTGGCACGCATGGCGTAGCTACCGCGCGAAGGTTCTAGGTGAGAACCGGGCACACTCGCCCGCGGCTCTTCAGAGTGGCGGTGATACGAGCAGCGACCGCAGCCTGTCCCCGAAAGCCGCACAGCCTGGTGGAGCTCGTCGACCGGGAGAGTGGAATTGGTCTGGAGTCTTCGAGGACCGGGTGAGGAAGGTTGTTGCTTCGTCAAGGGCGGACGGGACGGTCTTTGGTGGTGGTGGTGAGCCCGGGGATGTTGTAAGTTGCTTTCTTGTTGTGTTTGGATGACCGCTGGGGAGTTTGTGACTGACTTTGTTGGCTAGATCTCGTTTGCGAAGTTGGATGATGAGACTTTGGCGAGTGTTGTGCCTCAGATGCAGGCTCAGGTATCGGGTTGAGCGTGTGGTATGAGGCCGCGACGCTGGTACTCTTGATGAGGTCGACAAGTCATATTGAACAGGTTCCGTGGTCTTCCGTTACTTTGCGGTTCCGCGATTCGAGCATTACGAAGTGATCAGCTATGTCTGTCTTTAGGAGTGGTGAAATCTATCGTCCATGGCTACATGTATTGAAAGAAACACTTGTAGCGACGGCACTCTCTGTTGGTACTTGATTACTTATTGACAAAGGTAGGTGCTGTCGAGACGGCATAGAGTACGTTGCCCCATGAACAGCAGCATCACAGCACTTGCCCTCGCGACGCAAATCTTGCAATCTTCTTTTCGACATTGTTGACTTCTCAACTACAGCACATGATAGATACTTGTTTCAGTCAAATGGCGAGCTCAAAGGAGGTAAAAAACGAAGGGACCACTACTTCACTTCAAATACAAGCTAACCGACTTCAGAATCTACCGCCGACTCCAAAAGGCTTACGCTCATGGAAGCAGCCTGTTCAACAGAACATCAAACCGCTCTCGCCTAACGCCAAGCCAGCTTTGCACAGGCAGAGGGATCATTCGGCATGCAGGAGGCCAGATACACCCCTGAGAGTACGAAAGACGAGAGAAAACCTGAGGAGAGATGGAGGGCTCGGTGATGTGCCGCCGCCATGCGTAGGGTGCACAGGTGCAGAAGACGCCCTCCAGCCGCTGCGCGCACCCGAGCCAAACAACACCCCTTTGCCTCTCCCAGCGGACAAGCCAGAGGTGCACAATCTTCGCGTCACCTCACCGGAGCTCATGCTGTCACGCCCGATCTCGCCCAATCTCAAGCCCGAGCAAGCCAAGATCAACCGCCATCGATCTGTCAGCAATCGTGTAATGTCAAGTCTCAGAAGCGCAGCGGCTCGAACCCGGAGCAGTCGCACCATTCGTCCCATGGAGTCGGAATCAAGTCTGCTGCGGCGAATGTCTGGACGCCGCAAACCGGCCACCGAGACTCAACTCGGGAGGAGGGCGTACAGCTTCGACGTCAGTCGCGACAGTGTGGCCAGTGAAGTCGATATCGCACAAAGCGGCAGTGTCGACGCCATCAATCACGGCACCCAGGTACTGGAGCATCGGTCTTTCACGGACAGTACGGTGAGCACCACGGCTCTCGTCCAAGAGCTAGAATGTGTGACGCCGCCGCCCGGTACCCCCACGCCCGAAAGGGTGGTGTTCAAACACCGCTTCTCCAACGCACCGGAATCGCCTCCGCCGAGACATCCTGCGGGATTCGAGCGTACTCCACGACCTTTGGACAGAGTAGCACGATCTACTGCAGAGCATGCGGTGCGCCGAATGACGGTGCCATGTGTACGACTCGACGTTGCGATGGACGTCGACTTCCTTGATTTCGGCGAGAGCAGCAACATCTGGGTCGCCATCGAAGCGTTTGTCGAGACACACGTCGTGGAAATCCCTGCCGAAGGCTAGCAGCCTTTGACGTCCCAGAAGCAGACGCAAGACCAATCGATTGGGCAGATCACGAGTCTGAGGATCTGCTATAAACCGAGCTCTGGCAGCAAGATCATTGACTTGGTCGGACGTAAATCGACGAAAGAGCTCTCCCCGGGAGAATCTTGTCTGTTGTTCATGAAGCTATATGTGCCGCGCATCAGACCAAGCCGGTCCACCCGCATTGAGGACATCGATCAGGAGTCACTCTTTGAGGAACTGCAGAGCATAGTTGGTACGCTTGAGCAGGATATACTACACGTCGAGACACGCTACAAGCACTCTTTACTGCCTGAAAGCAACACTTTGACCTGCCGTGAAGCTTGCAACATTCGTCGGCCAAAGACTGATTCCCGATGGAGCATATGCTCGACGGAAGACGGGCAATGCGGCAGTTCTAATGTCCACAAACGCCTAGCGAGATACATAATATCCCATTGCCCACCAGAGCAAGCCTTAGATCTGATCCACCATCATCTCGGCGAAGCAGCATCAGTCAGGCATCCGATCGACCAGCTGTGCAATGCGCTTCAAGCCGAGCTGGAAATCCAGAGATCTAGCTCCTCAGACAAGACAACTGACAAGCCCTCCATCTTGATCTCCGACACCTCTTTAGAAGGCGAAGGCAGTATCACGTCTCCCACGCCCTCAGAGCACTTCAGCACAGCTCCCTGCTCCCCAGCGACTGAAAAAACTGGGCAAACAGCCCCTACCTCAGTCCGGTCACGCGCCTCCCTACTCTCCGCCACAGCGACACCAGCCAAAGTCCCAGCACGCAAATCTAGCGCTCCGGTCCCAAGCACATACACGCACCCTCTAACATCCGCCGCGAAGTCCACGACCGCACTTTCCAACCCACAGCTTAAGACTTCTACTATCACTCCAGAAGGCCCATCAGGACCAGACGACGCGCGCGCCCTCTGGAAACACATCCGCCAGTCTTCGCTTAGCGCTTTGCAGCAGCTGGTGGAGGCTGCGCCCGAGACTCTGGAGCAATTGCAGGCTGGCGACGGGGCTGTGAGGGGGTTGAGGAGGCAGGCGTTGGCTAATAAGCGTAGTGTTGGGGCGGAGACGCTGAGGGCTTGGAGGTGGGATGGGGTTGGGAAGAAGGGGGAGGGTTCTGGTGGGGTTGGTGGAGTTGGTGCACCTTGGATGTGAGGGAGAGCTGTTTTCTTCTGTGGTCTGGTCAAGTGTTGTGTTGTGTTAGCTTGTAGGAAAGGGTTGGTTTGGATAGATGCACTCAGCATATGGCTATGTGTATGTGTATCGTGTTTTCTGTAGGGAATGCGGCGCATGTTCCACACTATGCTTCGCCTTCGTTTTGAGAACGGTGTAACGTCCTATGTAACGATACATGTACCGTAAATAGAACATCCATAGATGGAAGCATGTGTTGCGATCGCCTCTCGCGATAGCCCAGTATCAAGTCATCTAGATCCAAGGCTCGACGACATATCGACCCAACACCCGTTGAGGTTGTTTAGGGCATTAAATGATTACCGCTACCTATATTCAATACTGTATCCAAGAACGAGAAACTTCGATAATTGGGTAGTAGGTAGTGCTCGAAGACCAAGTGTCACGTGAAAATGGACCGAACGCGATTCGGACTCGAACGACGTCAGTTCTGCTTCGAGACGGAATTTGATGATTCGTTTGCGCTCGCGAAAACTAAAATGGACCAACTCACGAGATGAGGATTGCGCCTTTGATACGCCTCGCCAAAAGACCTTCCAACCAAGAACCTTCAGTCATTTCCAACCTATTTTCCAGCAAGAGGGAGAAGCACTCCGGCCAACGGCGCATCGCGCCTCTCCAAAACAAAACTACACCACTAGCAACAATGACTACGACGCAACCCGACTACACCAACTGGTCCCCCAGCGACCTAATCTCCTACATCCACAAACTCGAATCCCAACTACAAAAAAATGCCACCACCACCACTACCACGAACACAGACCCAACCCGCCCACCCCCCTTCAAGAAACCCCGAAAAGCCCCCAAACCCTTCGACGCCTCGCGCTACAACACGCGCCTGATCGCCCTGCGCTTCGCATACTTGGGCGGTGCTTACAATGGCTTCGAACACCACACTGGAAACAAAACCCCTCTGCCTACGATCGAAGAGGAGCTGTGGAAAGCGCTGCGCAAAACGAAATTGATCTTCCCAGCTTTCAAGGAGGGAAAAGAGGAGGAGATTTGCTGGGATGGGGTCGATTACAGTAAATGTGGGCGGACGGATCGCGGGGTCAGTGCTTTTGGGCAGGTCATTGGGGTGCGGGTGAGGAGTGCGAGGGGGGTGAAGGCGAAGCCTAAGAAGAAGAAGGAGGCGGAGGAGGGTGGCGATGTTGCTATGGCTGACGATACTACTGCTGCGGTGGAATCGAAAGAGCCGGAAGAGCCGGAAGAGGAGCCTGAATTCGATCCCGTACAGGACGAGCTACCTTACATCCACCTGTTAAACAAAGTCTTGCCGCCGGATATTCGCATGCTTGCCTGGTGTCCTAATCCGCCGGAGGACTTTAGCGCTCGCTTCAATTGCAAGGAGAGACGGTACCGCTACTTCTTCACCAACCCGGCTTTCACGCCACTTCCTGGCAGCAGCAGCTCCGCAGGCGGCGACGGTTGGCTGAACATTCAGGCAATGCAGGAGGCAGCAAAGAAGTACGAAGGCCTGCACGATTTCCGCAACTTTTGCAAAATCGACCCGAGCAAGCAGATCACCAACTTCCAGCGCCGCATTTTCCACGCAGGCATCCATGCGGTGGGTCCGAAAGAAGACCCTGCGAACCTGGCCAGCCAGACCGGTCAGTTGGTTGAAAGTTCTGGAGGAGACGAGTGTGGAGTCGCGACTCACGGTCCTCAGCTCTACTGGTTCGAGGTACGTGGCTCCGCTTTCCTATGGCACCAAGTGCGCCACCTGATCGCAGTGCTTTTCCTCGTCGGCCAAGGGCATGAGGACCCTTCGATTGTAGACAGACTGCTCGATGTCGAAGAGAACCCGTCGCGTCCGCTGTACGAGATGGCCAGCGATGCGCCGCTCGTGCTGTGGGATTGCGTCTTCCCTGATCCCGAGAAGCTCAGCCAGGCTGATCATGCTGCGGATGGAGAGCACGCAGGTTACGAAGACGGGCTCAACTGGATTCATATCGGCGACGGCAGAGGCGGGCAGGATAAGTCTAAGCGCAACACTGTCGGCGTCGAAGACGGTAAGTACGGTCGCGGCGGGCTCATGGAGGACCTCTGGGCGCTGTGGCGCAGGCGGAAGATGGACGAGATCTTGGCTGGCAGTCTCATGAACGTTGTGGGACAGCAGGGTAAGGCTGTCAGTTTGCCGTTGACAGAGGCTGCTGTCAAGTGCGATCGTGTCTATGACGGCAGTGAACTGCCGCGGAGCGTCGGCACATACGTTCCTGTAATGAAACGTGCTCGCACGGAGGAGCCGGATGTCGTGAACAGGAGGTATGCCGCTAAGAAGGGCATTCCCTATCCCCGTGTTGTCGCGGACGACAAGGGTGATGATGACGAGTAGTAGCATATAGCATACAGTAGGATCATACATGTCGATAGATGACTTGAACGAACTCCCAGACAAACCTCATCATGTCTTTGGCTCGTACAGGCAAGCCCTCGCTCCCCTCCACACCTCTTCGAGGATCTCTCTTCGAGGCAACGTGCTCTGCAAAAGTATCTTGGATTAGCAAGCAGTCCACAAATCCATCCCCAACGCCTTCCATGTAGTAAAATATCAAAGGTCAGACTCACCGGGAAGACAACAACAACGTCCTCCTCGCCCTCCACCACAATACACAGATAGAACCTCACCTCAAACCCCCTAAACGCCTCATGGATGAAGATATCCTGCACCGCGCTTGCGGCGATGAATCTCGTGCTCCCTCCCCAAAGAAAGCTCGTCCCTGCCGTCGCGGTCTGCACCCCCAGCCCGCGGATCACAAGCAGCGACTCGGACGTATAGCCCTTCCGGAAGGCGAGCCATGAGATCAGAGCATAGGCGAGAGCGCGTACGAGGGGAGGAAAGGGAAAGATAATGGGGGTTTTCGCCGGCCCTGATCCTGGTCCTGGTCCTGCTGGGTGGTGGCGGCCTGAGGGCAGGAATTGCGTGGAGAGCCAGGATGGGAGAGCGTAGACTGTTCCGGTTGACAGGGACTGGAATTCTAGCAGGAGGGCATAGAGGACTAGAAGGACTGCTGTCAGGCGTAGGATGAGGAGAGTGATTGTCGTGAGGCGCGAGGTGAGGGTGCCACGTTGGGAGCGCGTCGAAACTGTGTAAGAGACTGTTGTCGGGGTTGGGTGGGTGGTAGTGAGCATAGTCTCGGTGAAACTTTAGCCTGGATTGCAGTCCAGAGCAGTCTGTACACGTTACAATTGTATGCAATTGTCGTGTATTGTATGTTGAGGCAAGACGAAGTTGGAGTGGTGAGTTGATGTCTACGGGTTAGGGTTGGGGTTGGCTTGCCACTTGATCAATACCCGTTTACGATTGCCATGCTGAATATATTGATATCAACAAGATTTGTGTTGATGGTACGCTCCAGAGTTACAAATATCGCGTGTCAGGTGTTAATAACGAAGCCGTGTGTATCGAGATATACGTTAAAGAGCTTTAGTCAAGATGTCTCGTCTCACACGCCTTTCCGGGATGAACTCGTCCGTGTGTTCGTTTCATCAACCATCAAGCAACAAGTTTATGCTGTAAGTGAAATTATTTATAGCAGTAAGATGGAACAGGCGACAAAAGTCTTCAAGTATAGAGACCACATAAGCATCAAACAGATAGGACCCCGCCGTTCACCAACGATCATAGAACAACTACGCCAGCAACTCCGGCTCAACAACCCCCGTCTGCTTATCAATCAGACCATAAGTCTCGATTCTTCTGTGCCTCGCAAAATCGAACGTCTTCTCCTTCCCCTGCCTACACTCTGCCAAATCGATTTCCGCCACGATCAACTCGTCCTCGGTCGTCTTCGCTTCCGCTACCACATGTCCCTCAGGATCGACAATGCTGCTCCCGCCGATAAGATCAAATTTCCCATCGTCGAGACCGCAGCGAGCGGCTGAGATCGAGAAGCAAGCATTCATGTAGCTGTTGGATTGTTGTACCAGGCGGGAGTGGAAGAGGGCTTCTTGTTGTGCTTGCTCGGGGGTCATGGGTTTAGAGCCCCAAAGATGTGCCCTGCAGAAGTGGAAGATCGAATCAGTCACCAAGTCGTAGCGATGATTGTGTCTTTGGCGATGGGTACTCACATGTTACCGCCGGTATTGTAACCAAACATCACAAGCTCTGCGCCTTGCAGCGAGTACGTCCGCCACGCTTCAGGCCAGCGTCGGTCGTTGCAGATCATCGTTCCGAATATCGGATCACCTTTACCGATGGTGCTTTCATCCTGGCTAGCAGAGCTCTGCTTGATAGCATCCGGGACCAGGCCGGGAGCTCTGAACGCTTTAAAGCCCAAGTCTCCAGGCGTGAAATACCGCTTCTCCAGTTGATTGACTGCTTCCGGGTCTTCGAAAGGCTCGACCGTCCCAGGCAGATGAACCTTGCGGTACTTGCTAACTACCTTGTCCTCGCTCGCGGAATAGTAGACGCAGGTGTTGTAGCCTTTGCCTTCGGGAGTACGTTCAGCATATCCTAAGACGATATCGATTGCCAGATTCTTTGCTTCGGCAAAGAGGGGCGCGACGTCTGGAGACTTGGTTATGTCTTCGCCATGTTCGAAGAAGGCGTCTAGTTCTTCTTGTGAGGTAAAGAGGTGGCGGGGGAAGAATGTTGTCAGGGCTATCTCGGGGAAAACTACGAGTTGGACTTTCTGGGACGAGGCAGATTGGAGTAGTTTGATCAGTCGGGGGACGGTTTCGGATTTGGGAGTGTTGCGATGGATGGCTCCAATCTGGGCCGCTGCCACGGTGATCTTTCGGGTCATGATCTGAGGTTAAAAGTGTGACGGTTGGTTGAGGCGATATTGAAGTATGGTACTGTAGCCACGGGCAGGACTTCCCCCAGCGAAGCAATATATGTTGATACCTTACCTTATCATGTCGGGCGCCGAGAAGGTCGCCTGGTCGGCGAGGTTGGCCGACAAAGCCGACTTCTTGATGGATCCTCCACAACGGCGGCGAAGATGCCCTATCGTTGCCCGAGACCCAATCGCGGGTCGTGATCCAACAGACACGTGGTTGCTCGCATTTATTGAGATAGCTTGATCTCTGTCGTGTTCTGCAACTACATCGGAAAGCAAACAAGCCATTATCTTTGTTGTGAAGAGAGAGAAAGAAAGACAACCGTGGATTGGCGCAGAAGATCCCGCTGACACGACCGGACACGAGCTTGGCACCGAAGGAACGATGGACTTCGATCTTGTCATCACCGGGGGCATCATTGTATGTGTTTCATGTATCATGCCAAGTTGATTGTCTGATCACGACTCTAACACTTGCACAGGTCACAGCCAGCGAAGTTCTACCTGAAGGTTTACAGATTGGTATTAAAGATGGCACGATTGTGTGCATCGGCAAGAACCTGCCAACATCCTCAAGCACCGAGATCATCGATTGTGAAGGAGCATATGTGACACCTGGTGGCATAGATTCGCACGTTCATCTGGCGCAGAAGAACTCGCCAACAGGTGATGGTTGGGAAACAGGCTCGCGGAGTGCTGTCGCCGGTGGCACCACCACCATCCTCGCCTTCGCCTCTCAAGAGAGAGACGACACTTCACTGTACCCAGTGCTGGAAGACTACCACCAATTGTCGAGAGACCAGTCATATTGTGACTATGGCTTCCACTTCATCCTCACCAACCCCACAGAGCAGATCCTCAAAGACGAGCTGCCCAAGTTGGCATGGGAGGAGGGGGTCACAAGCGTGAAGCTCTACATGACCTACGAAGCGAAGAAACTCGGCGATAGACAAATCCTCGACATCCTCTTCGCCTGCAAAGACCTCGGCATGACCACCATGATCCACGCCGAATCCCACGACATGATCTCGCTCATCATCGAAGGCCTGGAGCGAAATAAACACACCGAGCCCTACTTCCACGCCGTCGCCCGCCCTCGCATCGCCGAAGACGAAGCCTCCTACCGCGCAATCTCGCTCGCAGAGCTCGCCGACGCCCCCATGCTGATCGTCCACATGTCGTCCGAAACGGCCATCAAACACGTCCGAGACGCCCAGACGCGCCTCCTGCCCATCCACGCCGAAACCTGCCCGCACTACCTCTTCCTGCTCTCGGAAGAAATCAAAGCGAAACCCCACGACCACTTTTCGGGTGCGAAGCACGTCTGCAGCCCCCCTCTCCGCCACCACCCGCAAGACCTCGAAGCCCTCTGGCTCTCGATCGCCAACGGCACTTTCACGACTTGGTCTTCGGATCACGCGCCGAGCAAGTACGATCATCCACAAGGCAAGCGGTTGGGTCTGATCGATGGCGTGCCGCGCTTCTCCAAAATCCCCAATGGTCTTCCCGGCCTCGAAACTAGAGTCCCGCTCCTCTTCAACCAAACCCCGGCCTGCCAGCCGCCTGGCAAATCTAGATTGAGCTTGCCGCGCTTTGTGCAATTGACTGCTACCAACGCCGCGAAATTGTACGGCCTCAATGGTAGCAAGGGAAGTATTGCGCCTGGCTATGATGCGGATCTGATCATCTGGCATGCTGGCGACAAAGGCGCCCGTACAATCATGCAGAGCAAGCTGCACCACGATATTGATTACACGCCTTTCGAGGGGATGGAGGTGGGCAATTGGCCGCGCTACACCCTGTTGCGTGGTAGAGTTGTTTGGGACGATTCGAAGGGTGTGTGTGGGCAGAAGGATCTCGGAAAGTTCCTTAAGCGTGGGAAGGGGGAGGTCGTCGAGGGCAGGACGGGTAATGTTCCGAAGGGGATGGAAGAAGGGGAGCGTGAGCTTTGGCGGTGAGGGTGTAGATGTGCTTGGTAATGATCAGCTTGAGCGTAATGAAATGGACGTCGTTCGATTAGTTTGGTGGAGTTGTTGTGACTGGTTTGAAGCGTGAAGGGCATCGTTATGTTGAGATGACTGGTCTTCCATATGTAGTTCTCTGTGTTACGTACTGTACAAAAGTACTATGGCGGCTGAGACGGTTGAGGCTGGGGCGGTTGGGGCTGCTGCTGCTGCTGGACTTCAGGAATCGAAGGCATTTTCCTCCCTAGCGCAAACGAGCGATCGCGAATATCATCAAATGCCTTATCAGGCTTCCAGACATCTGGATCCGGCGTTTCGTGCATGACACCGCACGCGTGCGCTTTACCCCACGTGCCATGGCGACGCAGAGCTCTCGGAACTGGCAATTCGTCCACCGAATCCTCAGAACTTCTGCAATGCCTGGCCGTGTCCTCAGCCTGACGCAGCCACTCGCGCCAATGTTCAGTGTCTGGCACCGCGCCGCTCAGCCTGACCCAGGCTGTGGATTTGGTCAAAACGATGGTCTTGAAGAGGCCTTCTGTGAACGTTGCGGACTTGCCACCGGAAGACAGGTGTTCTTCTTCGATTTCGTAGCCTGAGATTGAGAAATTCCAGCCACGAGGCAAAGCCGCGGCCGCCCAGTGGAAAATGTTCAAAAAAACGTAGGAGACAGCCCATGCGATTTGGAGTTGGATCTTTGAGTTCGCTAGGGCGATGACGCTGATCATGAGGACGAGAGTGCCGACCAGAGAGGCTGGGATGAAGTGCCTCTCGTGCTGTAGCTTATACGCGATAGCATCTGGAGCGAAGAGTAGCTGGTGGGCGAGCGACTCGTTGCATTTCAACACGAGGTAGGATCCATTCGGCCATCGGATGACGCAGTCTCCTGGAGGATCGTGGTCGCCTTGAGGCCGCTTCACGAATTGCATGTGCCAACGGCTGGTCAGGCCGATGAGTGTCGAGAGCAGCGATAGCAGGGTCGTGGCGATCAGAGACATTCCATCTCCGTATACCACTGACAGAGTGAACAGCGCGATGGACAGAACGCATCCAAACATCGTGGCCAAATTCACGGGCCCGAAAAGCGCCGCTCTCACAAAGCCTCCACCTGTAGTCTTCTTCGCACCTTGGAAATCTACTTTGCGGATCTTGAGGCACCGCACCTCGTAAGGTGACATGGTAAATCCGCTGGCAAGTCACCAAAAGTCAGCGGTTATCGTCCGACAGCATGGCATGAAATCTTACAACAAAGCAGCAGTGACATGGCTCAAAAAGTCCCTCTGATTCCCAGAATGTACCGCAGTGACAGAGGCGCGCACCGATTCCACATTCTCCGGGCGTTCGACGTATAGCAGCGCATGAGGAGCGGGCATCAGGCGAGGCAGGTAGAAAATACTCGACAGGCTCGCCAGTCTAGCCGTCTTTCTGACCGCATCTTCCCCGAGTATCGCTAGGAAACCTACAATATCGAGTTGCAGGTCCTCCAGGCCGCCGTCGAACCATCTCATATACCAGTTCCGGCCGGGATGGGAGAGGAGGGTCGAAGGCTCGATTTCCTCCATGCCGCACCGTGCGTTTGTGGGCTGCTTTTGAGTATAGCGACGGCGGTGCGGCGGTGGCGGCTGCTTTTGCTTGCAGCACACCGACTATAGCATGGGAGTAGTTTTGAGTTTCTGCATGAGATGCTGGGGTTAATTTATCCTTCCTACGAGCTGATCGTGCATTGCGCATCCTTAGCCGCTGCGCTGGTCCCAAGCCCGAGCCGCAGAGGCACAGCCCCGTTGGAAGCATCCTGGCTTGGGGGTGAAATGGCGGCTAGATGGCATGGCGTGTTGGGGGAAATATGTTTCTCTTGAACAACAGACCTCGCCGTCGACCTGTCAGTTCTGCAAGAGTAACGTCGGGATATGCGTTTAGATTTCACGGCCGAACCCGAGGATATGATTGGAAACCACGGCAAGGAAAGGACCTTCCGTGAAACAAGAACAGGCGGCACGAGTCGGGATTCGCAGCCTCGAACCTTCGGCAAGAGTCATGCGATGCGATCCACCGTGATACTATTTTTCTTTGACGAAATAATGATATTCCAAAGTCTCGGGCCGTAGAAGATGAACCCTGATATTCGTTGCTTTTTGGTCTTTGAGATTACTGGAAGAGAGATTTGCCGTGTCTATTCACAAGGCGAGGCATTCAAACGCAACCAGGTCGATCAGACGGCATAAGTTCTGATCGCGCGAAAAGAGAGTCAGCAACACATGTGCAACATTTCAGCCTCGTCATTTGTTAGCTCTGAGTACTGGGAAAACGGTTCATCAAGTGACATATCACTCAAGATGGCTCACGCTGAGTTATGTGAGACAGCAGATTCTTGGAAGTGATGCCAATAACGATCTGCCGAGCCTGCTTACTGATCTGTATCGTCTAGGCATAGGGCTCGAACAATTGAGTTGCCAGGAGTTCCGAGCTACGAGCGCATCAAGCGCCGTGATGCGTGGCCGGTGGATCGCTCCCGTGCTCGGAAGGACCCACGAGGAAGCACAGAAGATTGGTCCTCGCGTGGAAATTCAACGCGCTGTCAAGTGCAGTGGAGACACATCCAGTTGCTGAGTCGCTTTTGCAGGGAAGTATGAGCCCTATGCAGAAGAACCAACACATGTGGCAAGTGAGAATCGTATTTGTAAGAGTACCTTTGGAAAGGATAATCTTGTTCCTTGTGGAAGGTTAACACTGAAAAGACATGCAGACCGAAGCATGTCATACATCGCACGACGTCCGCATGGTACTGAACGTCATCAGGTGAAGTTCTGGAGGTGTTCATCAACATGTAACGTGGTGAGTCGATATGACGGGCTATATGAGTTCCATGTGCTGGCGATGTGAATGTGAAGCGGCAAGTCTCAATTGGGCAGTTCCGTCTTACGGAGATAGGAGGCAGAGCCAGGATATAAGAGATTAAGATTTTTACTAATGCGGTCCATCTCAAGATTAGCGAATGTCAAAACTGTTGGTGGAAGCACTTTCTGACGTGAGCGGCGTGCCCCAGTAGTCAATGTTTGCTCTCACTGCAGGAGGATTCAAGTACACTGAATAGGTAGAGAGCGCAGCAATCACGATGTTTGAGCAAAGCAAAGCAACGAATCAAACAGGTTGATAAGCAATGGCTGGCGACCGTTTGATCTGATCGATATAGAAGCGTGCCGAAATGCTTGGCCCTTGCAGAAACGTCGGATTTCACTTCCAGTTGGCCTTAGCGATGACGATAGCCAGCCGTGAATTCTACCTCATCACTTTTCAGAGAGTCCACCCACCAGCCCGCGGACCCGGGTGGGGATCACGCAAACAGTAGGCCATTATTCAGCTGTGTAAACTCCCCTTACGTCCGATCGGTTTTTGCATCACCTTTCACTTGCTGATCCGGTAGGGAAGACCGCCTTTCCCTTTTCCCCAAACCTTTTTCCTTTTCCACACCATTCCGTCACGTCGTAAACAGTCGACTCCCCAAGCGTACACCAGCGCTCCACGCCGTTGTCCCAACTACACCGTCTCAACTCCAACTGTATACACACTCTCTCAACTGATACCCACAACATCCTCACAACATGTGGGGTTCTGGCGTTGATGAGCGCAAGCTCACGCGCTCCGACACTGGCAGCTTGCCACCACAAAACGCCTGGCATCGCGGCGATACCCACGACGATGCAGGCCGCATGCACTATCCCCACGAGCCCACCGAGACCCAGGAAGAACGCGACCGCACGGGAACATGGGGCGAAAGAGATGTGGGCGGCATCAACGAACAGGATGCTCTGCGGGACTTTCAAAACATGAGGACCGATCTGTCCAATCTGGAAAGGACCCGGACCCAAGACTCCCAGCATCGTTCTATGAAAAGGGCCGCCAGCAACGCGAGTGGCGCACGCCGCAAGAGTAGGGCTAGCGCTCGTCCTCCAACAACCCACACCAACCGGGAGACCGAAGGCGATGGTACCGATATTGGCGATGACCTCGAAGCTGGTCAGGACGACAAGGAAGACGACTTCGAACTCGGCCAGTTCATGAGGGAAGGCCACTTCGAAAAGAGGACTGAGGGACAGTCGGCAAAGAAAGTTGGTGTTATCTTCAAGGACTTGACCGTTCAAGGTGCTGGCGGCGGAGCTTCCTTCGCAAGGACTTTGCCGGATGCGATCCTTGGCACGTTCGGTCCAGACCTCTACCACATCATCACACGTTTCGTTCCCCAACTTTCCTTCGGCAAAGGCAACCTCAAGACCTTGATCCACGGCTTCAATGGCTGTGTCCGCGACGGCGAAATGATGCTCGTGCTTGGCCGACCTGGATCCGGATGCAGCACATTCCTAAAAGCCGTCACCAACAACCGTGAGAGTTACGCTCAAGTCACCGGTGACGTTTCTTACGGTGGTTTGTCCGCAGCAAAGCAGAAGAAGAACTACCGTGGTGAAGTCGTTTACAACGGCGAAGACGATACGCACATGGCTGTCATGAACGTCTGGAAGACGCTGACTTTTGCCCTCATGAATAAGACCAGGAAAAAGGCCCGTGAGGAGATCGATGTCATCGCCACTGCACTCATGAAGATGTTCGGCATCTCCCACACCAAGTACACCATGGTTGGTGACGAATACGTTCGCGGTGTCTCTGGAGGTGAGAGGAAGCGTGTCTCCATCGCCGAGACATTGGCTTCCAAGTCTACCGTCGTTGCTTGGGACAACTCGACCAGAGGTCTCGACGCATCAACTGCTCTCGATTACGCCCGATCGTTGCGAATCATGACTGACGTTTCTGACCGCACTACACTCGTCACTCTCTACCAGGCCGGTGAGGGAATCTACAACGTGATGGACAAGGTCTTGGTAATCGATGCGGGCCGCCAGGTCTTCATGGGCCCTGCAAGCGAGGCCAAGCAATACTTCATTGACCTTGGCTTCGAGTGTCCCGCCAGACAGACCACTGCGGATTTCCTGACTGCCGTCACCGATCCCGTAGAACGTCGTTTCCGCCCGGGCTGGGAAAGTCGCACGCCCAAGACGCCCGAAGAACTCGAAAAGGCCTTCAGGAGCTCAGCACACTACCAGAGACTTCTCGAAGACATGGCCGCTTACGAAAAGCACATACACGAAACCGATTTCGCCGATGCGAAGCAATTCGAGGGCGCTGTGCAAGAAAGCAAGTCGAAGCACGTTTCCAAGTCGTCTCCTTACACTATCAGTTTCCCTCGTCAAGTCATCGCCTGCACCAAACGTGAGTTCTGGCTCATCCTTGGTGACACGACAACTCTCTGGACGAAGGTCTTCATCATCATTTCCAACGGTCTCATCGTCGGCTCTCTCTTCTATGGTCAATCTCTCAACACTTCTGGAGCTTTCAGTCGCGGCGGTTCACTCTTCTTCAGCATTCTCTTCCTGGGTTGGCTTCAACTGACTGAGCTTATGAAGGCTGTCAGCGGAAGAGCCGTCGTTGCAAGGCACAAGGAATACGCATTCTACCGTCCCTCTGCAGTCAGCATCGCCCGTGTCATTACCGACATCCCAATCATCGCCTGCCAGGTCGTCATCTTCGGTGTGATCATGTACTTCATGACACAGCTTGATGTCGACGTGAGCAAATTCTTCATCTGGTTGCTGTTCGTCTATGTAAACACCATCTTGCTGACTGCACTTTACCGCATGTTTGCGTCGCTGAGCCCGGAAATCGACACCGCTGTACGATTCTCTGGTATTGCGCTCAATTTGCTCATCATCTTCACTGGTTACGTTATTCCCAAGACGCAACTGCTGAGCAAGTACATCTGGTTCGGCTGGCTATACCACGTCAACCCGATTTCCTACAGCTTCGAGGCAGTCCTGACGAACGAGTTCTCCAACCGAGTCATGGAGTGTGCGCCTAGCCAACTGGTCCCTCAAGGTCCTGGTGTCGATCCTGCCTATCAAGGATGTGCCCTTCCCGGCGCTCAAGTCAACGCGCACACTGTGGACGGAGCTGCCTACCTCCAGGCGCAGTATAACTACACTCGCAGTCACTTGTGGCGTAACTTCGGTGTCGTCATTGCTTTCACTGTTCTCTACATCCTCATCACCGTCTTCGCCAACGAAATGTTCCAATTCACTGGCGCTGGTGGCGGTGCTTTGATCTTCAAGAAGTCTCGCAAGGCCAAGAAGCAAGTCAAGTTCCAGGAATCCGGTTCCTCCGACGAAGAGAAGACTGCAGCAGGTAGTGACAGCAACTCCTCTACCAAGAAGGAGTCCCCTATGGGCGAGGGCGCTGCCGATGATGCCGCTCAGCAAGAGGCCCTTGCTAACATTTCCAAGAGCGAGTCCATCTTCACATGGCGCGATGTCAAGTACACCGTGCCTTACCTCGGCGGAGAGAAGCAACTGCTCAACGGTGTCAACGGTTACGCTAAGCCTGGTGTTATGGTCGCTCTTGTCGGTGCATCCGGTGCGGGTAAGACAACTCTGCTCAACACTCTTGCTCAGCGCCAGACCATGGGTGTCGTCACCGGCGAAATGTTCGTCGACGGTCGTGCTCTTGGGCCTGAGTTCCAGCGCAACACAGGTTTCTGTCTCCAGGGCGATCTTCACGATGGCACTGCCACTATCCGCGAGGCGCTCGAGTTCTCAGCCATCCTCCGCCAGCCTGCCAGCACACCCCGCTCTGAGAAGATTGCATACGTTGATCAAATCATCGACTTGCTGGAGCTTGAAGAGATGCAAGACGCCTTGATCATGAGTCTTGGTGTTGAGCAGCGTAAACGACTTACAATCGGCGTCGAACTAGCCGCAAAGCCTTCTCTTCTCTTGTTCTTGGACGAACCTACCTCTGGTCTTGACTCTCAATCTGCCTACTCAATCGTTCGCTTTTTGAAGAAGTTGGCGGCGGCAGGTCAGGCTATCGTTTGCACCATTCACCAGCCTTCTTCCATTCTCATCCAGCAATTCGACATGATCCTCGCTCTGAACCCTGGTGGAAATACTTTCTACTTTGGTCCGGTCGGTGAGAATGGCTCTGACGTGATCAAGTACTTTGGCGACCGTGGCGTCAAATGCCCGGAAGAGAAGAACGTTGCAGAGTTCATCCTTGAGACCGCAGCCAAGCCGATCAAACGTCCCGATGGAACCAAGATCGACTGGAATGAAGAATGGAGAAACTCACAGCAGGCACAAGACGTCATCGAAGAGATCGAAGGTCTCAAGCTCACCAGAAGCAGAACAATTCCCGAGCATGTCCGCAAGGAGCAGCAGCGCGAGTTTGCCGCACCTGTCTGGACCCAGATCTACGAGATGACCGTCCGCACATTCAAGCAGTACTGGCGCGACCCGAGTTATATCTATGGCAAGCTCTTCGTTTCGGTCATTGTCGGCATCTTCAACGGTTTCACGTTCTGGCAGCTCGGCAACACGATCCAGGACATGCAGAACCGCATGTTCACTGCTTTCCTGATCATCACAATTCCGCCAACTGTTGTCAACGCCGTCGTGCCAAAGTTCTTCACCAACATGGCACTCTGGCAAGCCCGTGAGTACCCCTCGCGTATCTATGGCTGGGTCGCATTCACCACCGCCCAGGTCGTGGCCGAAATACCCTGGGCCATTCTGAGCGCCGTCATCTACTTTGTCATCTGGTACTACCCAACTGGTCTACCGACAGACAGCTCCACTGCCGGATACGTCTTCCTCATGACGATGCTGTTCTTCCTCTTCCAGGCCAGCTGGGGTCAGTGGATCACGGCTTTCGCTCCCAGCTTCACGGTCATCTCGAACGTGCTGCCCTTCTTCTTCGTCATGTTCTCACTCTTCAACGGTGTCGTGCGCCCCTACTCCGAGCTGCCGGTCTTCTGGCGCTACTGGATGTACTACGTCAACCCCTCGACCTGGTGGATCGGCGGTGTCCTGGCTGCGACTCTTGCCGGCCAGCCTATTGAGTGTGCCGAGTCCGAGACCGCAGTCTTCGATCCCCCGCCTGGACAGAGCTGCTCATCGTACGCCGGTGCCTTTGCTCAGTCCTCCGGCGGCTACCTCCTGCAGCCCGATGCTACTTCGAACTGCATGATGTGCCCGTACTCCGAAGCCAACAGCTACCTCGCCACCCTCAACATCAGCCCCGAAGACAAGTGGAGAGACTTTGGTATCTTCTTGGTCTTTGTTTGCACCAACTACATGCTGGTAAGTTTCAGTTTTCCAAAACACGAGTTTTCAGCAGGCAACTAATACTCTTCTTCTCAGGTCTACTTCTTCATCTACACCGTCCGCGTCAAGGGCTGGAGCTTTGGCTTCGGCGCTCTCTTCCGCGCTCTCGGCTCTCTCGTCAACATGATCAAGGCTCCCTTCAAGGGCAAGTCCAAGAACAAGGACCAACAGGAGTAAAAGCTCCCACACAGTCCTTCCTTTTTTACCTTTCACCTTGATTTTCTTCCTTTTGACGGACATTGCATTCTCCTGTTTGGAATGGATCGCGCAGAATACTTTCCCGGAAGGTTCCAATACACATGGATAGATCTCGCGCAACAAAAAGCTCACGAGGATCGTTGGGCATGGGTTTTCTAAAGTCCCTTTAGCGTTGGCGTTTATCTTACTTTTCTTTTTTTCTATAGACTGATCTGGAGTCTGACGTGTCTTGTGGGCATGGTAATCAATCAATGTTAACAACCAATCACTTGACAGAAGCCGGCTTCCCTTTTTTTTTCATCATGGCCGACCTGGTTGTCTGCCGTTTGTGTTGGTACCTCTACGTTCTGCTCTGCTCTGCTCTGCTCTGCCAGAGTTTCCAGTGGATGCCGTCGAAGTGAGTTCACGATTTGTTAGCAGATTTGTTGGTGACTTGATAGGCCCTGACGGATATTGGTCTGCTCGAGCTAGTGATCTATACTGACTGGTGTCCGTTATGTGTGCTGATATTCGAGAGGTCGGTTGAGCGGGATTCGGGCTTCGGCATTCGCTCAACACCGGGCTTCCCACCACCACCTTTGTGTAACAACCAAAGACTAGACTTTGCCAACACCGGACTTGCAGTTGGACTCGAACCCAAAGACATCCTCCTGGTGCTACAGCTAGGTCTGTCTAGTCATGCAAACGGCCGACGAACCCGCCGCATACGGTTCGGCGTGCGAGGCGTGCGCTAAAGCCAAATGCCGTTGCATCACTCGCGGCCTTGGTCAGCGGTGCGAACGGTATGTAGACAACACAGCTTGATTAGAAAACAAGATGTGCTCGGTGAGCAGTCGCTAACTCGTCGCAGCTGCAACCGTCTCGACAAGAGTTGCCTGCCGTCAACTACCAGACGTCGATTGAAACCCGACAATGTCCGTACCGGACGAGTGACGAAATTCCCTGCCGTGCCCGGAGCTTCTCGCATTGAGCGAAAGCTGGACGATCTAGTGACTATGCTGGCCTCGAGATCTGCAGATACACCCCCTGTCACCAGGCCTACTGTTCAAGAAAAGGAAGCTCCAGGCCTGGAATTCAAGTATCCAGACCTCACTACGTCCGAAGCGGACGAAGGCCTTGCGACATTCTCAGCACACATGTTTCAGTTCTTCCCATTTGTTTACATACCTCCAAACACCACCGCAAGCGAGCTCCATACTCAGAGGCCATTCCTGGTTCTGTGCATGGCTGCGATATCGTCCAAACAGGCGGAACGCCAATGCGAACTATTTGCCATGATGCGCGAGACGATAGCGCAGAAATTGGTTATGACAGTCGAGCCGTCGATAGACTTGCTGCTGGGGTTGCTGACGTTTCTTGGATGGTGAGATCCGTTCCAAGACATTAGTTTTTACGTTCGTCAGCTGATCATGTCGAGGGTGTCCTGGTTGCCTCGTCCATCGATCGACAAAGTCAAATCTGCTTCATCTGTCTTCGGTCGTCTGGCCATATCAACCGTCATCGACTTGGGACTCACCCAGCCTGTACTAAGCGATCCGCCGCCGTAAGTGCTACGGTCGAAGCTTGTCGTGTTGTTGCATGCTAATCAGTGTTTTCGCCTTGATCAGTCTCCGCTGCTTTCAGGTGTCCCACCCGAGGACTGCGCCTGTGCAACGACGAACAATGGAGGAGCGAAGAGCTGTTCTCGCTTGCTTCGTGATCTCATCCGGGTAAGCTGTCAGTCGGGTAACCGAGTGTTCTCTCAAATGAACGCAAAGAGGGAATGTGTAAGCACCTTCGATAGCCAATGCTGATTCTCGCAGTTTTGCTAGGAGCGATCCTCTCCACTGGACTCCTTGTATGGGAGACTGTCTTTCGATTCTGGAGAGTGAACAGGAGTCTCCTCTGGATGCCATACTGGTTCAGCGGGTCAAGATCAACCGTGTTGTGGAAAAAGCGAACTTAGCTTTGGTGAGATATATCCAGCTGCCTTTTGTCGAGAAAAGGCCGCAATTGACCTTACTTGCTCCCAGTCGTACCAAACCACGTTCGAAGAAGATGGCGCAGGCTCAGTGCTACCTTCGATTTACGTGCAGTCTCTGCAAGCAGATCTTGACCGGCTCAAGCAGAACTTGCCACACCACCTGCAGCAGAACGGTCAGTGACTAACAACCCATCACACGAAAAGACATCCAAAGCTGACTATGCGACAGCAACACTTCAAATCTTCCATAACTCTGCGAAACTGCAGATCCGGTACATGGCCGTGTCGTGGGCAGATTCCCGCTCCCCTGGACAACCAAACCTAGCCCAGATCAGCAACTTCTTCGCTTGCGTGGATCTCATCGAGGCGATCTTTGCGACGTTCAACAATATCGCACTGGCCGACTACATCGGCGTACCCTTCACCATATTTTCACAGCTGAGGCTCTGCCTTGGGATGTTGCTGCAACTGTCGACTATGGACCGTCTTGGCTGGGACAAGATGGAGGTAAGACGTCGGATTGACGTCCTCACCGTTGCTGATCAGATGGCCGACAACTTCAGCAGGGCTTCGGCCTTGTATAGCGGCGGTGATGAGAGACCTGATAGAGGTGACGAATCAGGCGATCCACTGGCAAGGACCGCGGAGCACTTGCAGCTCATGAGGAATGCATTCGCCGCCAAAGTCGAGCAAAGTGATGGTGAAGGAGCCGCGTTCGCTCCGACTCCCACTTCTGCTGAGGACATATCCTTGATAGAGCTGCCGGATATGGCTGACTTTCTGGATTTGGATTGGCTCGTTGGGATGATTTGAGATGCTTTGTTATGGTCTTCCATGCAGGCTAGGATGCTCGAGATCACATGGGAGAATGGCTGTTTGTTGGAAGAGTATGTTAGACAGTGGAGGACATCTCAAACTCTTCGATGCAAGTACCCGACTATAATGTGCCAAGACATGAGATAGATCTGAGACAGACAGATCTGGGAGGGACCCTGACACGGCTAGAACCGAGGCTTAAAGGTGCATTATTCAATACACAACTGTGCGTGACTCTCTCCAGTCCTCTCGACCGCTCACGTTGCCTACTCCTCGTGATCCTGTCTCGTCGGCGGCCATGGTGTCATAAGATCCGACCTACACCCCAGCCCAGCCCAGCCCATTCCTACTCTTTCACTCCCGCCAGCTCTCGGCTCCTCTGGACTCCCACCTCGCGCCCTCAACCGCCATCATGCTCGACCCGAACCCCATCCAGGCGCCTGCTGCATTGCAAGCAGCCGTACAGAAGATCTCCGATGTTTTCGCCCTGCCAACATTACCTTTGCACGCTCATGAGGTTCTCTTCGCCCTCGGCATGTACACCTTCATCGCCAACGTCGTCTCGCCCTTCATCTCCACCCGCCTGTTCCCCGACATCTATCCCAAGTTCTCCAAGCGCACCAAGATTAGCTGGGATGTGCACGTCGTCTCGTTCGTGCAGAGCTGCGTGATCAACTCTCTGAGCTTGTACGTCATCTTTTTCGACGAGGAGCGCAAGACCTGGCGCGGCGCGGACAACTGGGAGAAGAGGATCTGGGGATACGATGGTATGAGCGGCCTGCTTCAGAGTCAGGCGCTGGGCTACTTCCTCTGGGATTTGTACATGTGCTCGAGATATGTGCACATTTTCGGCTGGGGTATGCTTGCGCATGCCATCTCAGCCGTCACCGTCTTCTCTTTTGGATTCGTAAGTCTTGTTCAGGCCACCACTTACACGGGCGACTCACTGATTTCTCGCAGCGTCCATTCCTCTACTACTACGCGCCTGTGTTCCTTTTGTACGAGCTTTCTAGCCCGTTCTTGAACATCCACTGGTTCTGCGACAAGCTCAACCTTACCGGTTCCGTCTACCAGGCTGTCAACGGCGCGTTCCTCACCACGACCTTCTTCTGCTGTCGCATCATCTGGGGCAACTACAGCAGCGTGTTGGTCTTCAACGATGTCTACAGAGCTATCACCGAGGGCTACACTACACCAAAGTACCTTATGGACAAGATGACCGAGTTCCCACACCATGGCGATCTCAACCACCCGCTCGGCCAGACCACCGCCTTCATGGAGACCCGCTACCTGCCGCTCTGGCTCGGTGCCTCTTACTTGGCATCTAACATCGTGCTCAACTTGCTCAACCTGTTCTGGTTCTCAAAGATGGTCCAGACAATCCGCACCCGCTTCCCGCCGCCTTTCGGCACCATGGGTACTGGAAGGGAAGTTCACCACAGTCACCCAGCGGACACACCTGTGCAGCCAATCAAGAAGCAAGGTAGCGTGCGCGCTGCCAGAGAGAAGGCGGAAGAGATCATGGGCAAGAACCCTGAGCAGGCGCCGGCTGCTGACGGTGAGCCTCTTATCCAACGCAGTCTTTACGATGATGGGCACAAGGGTGTGGAGGTTACCGGGGCAGCGACTACGCAAAGAGCGACCCGGAGCAGGAGACGGGGTTGATTATGGAGGTGATGTTTTGGGCGGCGACTGTTGTCTTTTCGGATCTACGGATAGAACACTTCTTGCGAGAGTCACGGCATGGAGGCGTTCGGCAAACACGATAGATCGCCAGGCGTGTTGTGAGCGTTCAAGCGTTCAACATTGGAGAGCTCGTCTTACTGACGGTCTGCGGCTGAGACATGCCGATCATCCTAGGTAATTAGATGTAGGCCAGATCTTTGGTTATGTCATGAATTGGACCACTATTAATTGCAATGTCGACCAGCGTCCGCACCGAAATACTAACTCAGCGAGGGGCCCGGATCTCAAAATACGGCAATGGCGCCAGGCGGAGAGCCCACGCCACCCTTCACATTGAGAGGAGCACTTGTCAGGAAGAAAGTCCACCTACCTTCTTTCTCACACACCTTGCTCAGAGTCTCGAGATCCCACATCTCACCAATCGGCGTTCCCCATTCCGTCAACAACCACTCGTGCAAGCACCAACCAGTCTCCATTGGTGGCGGCCAGGCCTCAAAAGCAACGGTATCTCCCACCACCGCCGCGAAGTGCTGGTCGTACAGCCAGCGGACTGTGGTCTCGTTGTTCTGCAGTCCGATGGCCGTGCTGTTCTTTTGCGTACCGTTCTGTCGCTCTTCTGGTGGAGCGTAGTTGTGCCAGCGGACGTAGCCGCTGCGGATGCATAAGATGTCACCCTGGCGGAGAGTCGTGCCTTGCCACTTTAAGCATTCTTCGATCTCGGAGACAGGGATCTCGTGGCGGCTGACTGCGGATGGCGGATCGCCGTGCTTCTTCTCGTACCTGGGGAGAGTGTCAGTACTTTCGAGACCTAGCGGTAATGGGAAGTCTGCGATACCAGCTCAGCCAATCGACCAAAACGCCTCGTCCGACAATCCCGCCTCTCTCGCACCAATTGTGGATGCCATTCTTGGTAGTCGTCGCGGCCTCCTCGTGGGAGAGACCGTTGTAGTACATCCTCGACTTCTGATGCGCAAAGTGCTTCAAGCTATCCCACTGCGAGCCGGACTGCGTGTTGATATACACCTCATCGTCCAGCGCAGCGAACCCAAGCCCCGCCAAATCCACAACCTTCTGCTCGAAAGCCTTCCTCCCGAACCCAGGGAACTGCACGTTCTCCAGCCCCCAGTCGAGCTGCACGTGCTCGCCGGTGCGAATCTCGTTCGCGGCGCGCCGGACGACGTCCGAGGTGAGCAGGTTTAGGGTCCCGATCTCATCGTGGTGGCCATCTTTGTCGAAGAAGCCCCAGAGGCAACCTTGGGGCTGGCCTTGGACTCGGGGCAGCTGGTCGAAGGAGGGGAAGTGGAAGTTTGTGGTGCCTGTTATACTGCTTGTGATGGAGGAGAGGCGGTCTTGGGCCTTTTGGAAGACGGTGCGTTCTTTGCCGTCGCCCATGGTTGCGCGGGAGCGATGCAATCACTGTGAGGAGGGATTGAGAATTATTGGATCCGTTCTGAGCTTCATCTTTCGCCTTTTGAGTTGTTTGTGTGTTGATGGCCGAGGTCGATCACCTTTACTTTACCCCTCACGCGGCGGTAC
>Ga0265797_10001883_pt1 | contig 36397 bp, 36 predicted proteins | sample P2T30metagenome_FD_192433 | JGI IMG/M metagenome (GOLD analysis project Ga0265797, IMG submission 192433) | Plant litter microbial communities from East Loma Ridge, Irvine, California - P2 T30 | ecosystem: Environmental > Terrestrial > Plant litter > Unclassified | place: USA: California...
GGAGGATCTTTACTTCTGGTTGTGCAAAAAAGATATCCTGTGGTCTGCTCTCACAGTATGCCAACGCATCAAGCATCTCCGCCAGGCCAGCTCGCATGGCCAACACCTAGAGCAACGGATGTCTGGACACAACGAACATGTACTCGTCGCAAAGGTAGAGCAGACTATCAACTACCTCATCGCGAGACTGGGTCGTGGCAAAGCAGATGATCTCGAAGATATCATCTTCCTGTCGTTGGCGCTAAAATGCGTACAGCTCCCTGAATCATCCCCAGGACGACTTTACGAGCTCCATTCTACTACTAGGAGAACAATGGCTGCCTGCATGGAGCAGCTGTTACCACCCAAGCTTACCGCCAGCGGTCATCAGCATGAACGAGACGACGCTGAGTCACTAGCTAAGCGCACGAAATCGTCCTCAATACGCCCACCTCCAAAAGTTACGCCTACATGGCCTGTCAGTTCGAAGCAAACGCCCAACCCGCTTCCAGCAACTCATGGGCCAGGAATCCGTGGAGAGACTGCCGAGCAATACCTCAACGACTTTGCTGGGCTCGCCGCCGAGTTTGCCGATTGCCAGACTGATTCGTTTAGTCTCCACGCTGCTTTCGGTGGTGGCGTGGTGCAAGACTGGAATTGCGAACACCTCTGGCAGTGATGGCTGCAATGTTACTTTCTGAGCTGCGCAACTGTGTTCCGTTAGAGGAGTCCTACATAGATCTGGTCGTTATAAACACGCCTGTTCCCTGTTTGAGGTGGTGCAAGATACAAAATACGATCTTCATCTATCAGTCTGATGTCCCCACGTTTCTTTTCCAAACAATGCATGGATGACGTTTCGTCATATACAAGCCCCCTTCCTCCTCACAACTTACTCACTCAAACCTGGAACACTCCCCAATATACCCATGGTATGTTTCCAAACCCTGTCCCTCGTGTCACTCTGCCTCAGCTTGGCATAACTAACTTGCTTTTTCTCATCACCCCTCTGCCCCACCGTATATGCACCTCCTCCCCTCTCCCGTGTACTACTAAACGCCACATCAGCCACCGTCTTCCCTCCCTCGCCCTCTTTGACCCATACACCGACGTCCCTTGCGGGATACCTGCCCATACCCAGAAACACCATGACCTCACCACACACCGTTGGACTCGTCATGTACCATGCCATCAACACCTTAGCTATGCGCCACAGCACGCGAAACCACAGTGGATTCACTTTACTAAGGAACGTTGGACCGTCAACCAACCCCGGATAAATGTGTATGAAAGCGATTTTGCCAGCGTGTTCTTCGGCTAGGGCCTCGAACATGAAGGTCTTCATGAAAGCGACGTGCGTGCGGACCGATGTGACGCCGTGCTTTCCAGGCGTTGGTGGGCCGATTGGAAGGGCAGACGGGGAGATGGGATCTTCGATCGTGCCTGCAAAGACGGAGATGACGTGGGCGCCGCTTGGATTTTGAGAGCGCAGAAGAAGGGGTGTAAGGGCGAGGATAAAGCGGATGCGGGAGTAGTATAGGAGGGAGACTTGGGTGTCGAGGCCTTCTTTTGTTGCTGGTGAGGTTGGTTAGTTGGGGTGATGGGGAGGGTGGTTTTCTCGGCCCACTTCTTGCTGGAAGCGAATGCAGATGGGAAAGACTTACGCGGCGATGGTGCAAGTGGTGACTCTGCTTGGGTCATGTATAGCATATCTATCCTCGGTTCTCCCCCGTTCAATGGGTCTTCTTCATACTTCTTGATTTGCGCACATATGGCGTCGACATCGCTCATCAGCGCCAAGTCATGGGCCTTTATGAATCGCCATTCTGAACTTGGGCTTGTGGAGCGCACTTCTGCAAGCAAAGTTTCTGCGCGCGAGGCGTTGCGGCCGACAATATAGACGCGTAGTTTGGATTTCGAGTTGTGGTAAACCGAGGCGAAGGCTTTGGCAATGTAGGATCCGATGCCTGAGGTTCCGCCTATGATAGCGATGACGAGAGGGGGGCCGGTGGTCAGGCTGGCGATGGTGGTGTGGATTGTTGAATGGGGTGGCATTGCTTCAGGAGATATTGGAAAATGGAATAGCTGGGAAATTGACATGAAGAATTCGACTGAGGTGCAAGGGGAGAAACATATATACGCAAACGTTGCTCGATGTTCCTCTTCCCATTCTATCATCAAGGCTGATGTCCTCGTTGTGATAATGGAGATGTCTGAATTAGGAAAATCATGCGCCAAGCGATACACCTTCTGGGCTTAGACTCGACGAGGCGTCCATTCTCCCAGGTGCCTTCCAATAATATCGCGCCGTGTAGATACAATCGGAGGTTGATTGCGCCGAGGCTGTAGTTTGCCTTGCTCCGACCCTGAGGAGTATTGGCTATCTCAAGTTGTTCACGTATGAGGTAGTATTTGCGCCAAGTCCGTACCGTTACGTAGACGCGTTCATAAGTAGATATTGATCATCAGGCCAACCCTTTACACCATAGCACACTCAACCATGCTTGTTCGGATTGTAAAAGACTATGCAGGAATCGCAGATGAACTGATGAGAATAGGAAGGAGCGCGAACACTACCCTGATCTATGGACCGAGAAATGGAAGCATGGCGATCTTCTAGCACATGCAGGTCAAACAGATGATGGAAATTGGCCTTCGCAAGTAACGAATTCAGACTTTGAACGTGGAAAGTCGTGGACAGACGTTAAATTTATCGGGGTGAATCGCCCTAGTTGCCTGTGTGGGCGATGTGAAACATGGTCCGGCTTACCATTGAAGCTTGGCTTGCTGCAGTCGGTGATATTTGGTTAACATAGACATGAGAACGTGCTAAGATGTATTGCGCGGCGTGGTGCATGCAGGCCAATACTGTGACTGCAGAAACGTGACGTGGTACATGAGGGATGCAGCAGACGGGAGGCTGGGAGGCTGCGCGTGTTGACAGTCGAGCCAGACAAGTCGAGGCTGCTATAGTCTGGTAGGATGACTTGACGCTGACGCGGCGCCGAACGCACGGCGGGATTAGATTCGCTCAATGGCGCGGGGTAGGAGCGAGTGGTGAGCACAACATGTCTTATCAGCCGGGGACCGATGGCGATCTTGATCTGGTGTTTGTGTTTCACCACGGCGGTCAGATCGCTACAAGGGCGTTGGATGTCGCGCATGCCCAGGCTGAGACACGACCTCGAATGAGCAGGTGGGAGTGAGTGAAAAAGTTGCAAAGACGAAGGCGACTTTGAGGCTATGCGGCGTTGAATGCAGACTAAATGGGTTAAAGTAGGTCGCTCCAGATTCCACGGTGGAGCCGTTTGCGGTAGCGGCTGACACGAGGAGCTAGGAATAGAACATGGAAGGAACGCGGACAAGACGTCCATGGCAGTTGCAGGCAGCGGAGACGACAGCAGACGAGGTGCAAGGCGTGCAGGATGAGCAGGGGATTAAAGGGAGGATACCAGAGAGGCTTCGCGGCAATAAACGTGAAAGGTCCAACTGATATGGGAAATTGCCTCTGGCTCCACCCTAGCACTTGCCGTTGTGGATGGGGCTTCCCGCGGCTGCGCCAAGGCCTCACTGCAACTGCTTGTTCTGGTTGAGGGCATATCGCTCTTGCCTGCATTGGGCGCACAGGCAGGCGCGAGGGAACACAGCGCAGGAAGAGGCAGGCACGAGGGAGATCGTGATATGAACGAGACCGGCGTAGGCGCCAGAAGGGCCATTGTCGGGGGGAAAAGGCGGGCAGTCGGTATAGGCGTTATCTTGTCGCAAAACCTGTTGAGTGTGTTTGGGGCTGGTGCATTGGCGGAGACGTCACAGTGGGTTCCGTGGTGGTTTCCTGGGTGAATTAGCGGGCTAGCGCATCGCGCAGTCGCAGCCGTCAGCCTCTGTCGTGCCAGCGCCGTGTTACCCGCCTAACACACCTGCATCATCTCGGCCACTGCACGACTCCGACCTTCTCTCCACCACTGCGACCGCGCCTGCGCCTCTGCGACACGCTGCCTCAGCATTATCTTTTTCGCTCGTTTTGCCCGGATCCCTGCGAGATCCCACGCCGTGAAGAACAAACCACCCAGCCAACCGTGTTCCGCGCCGCAAACACTAGCCAGGCCCAGCCATAGTCCGCCTCCATTCGATCCGCAGAGCGGCGCGCCGCCGTCCGCGACCTCCACCAAGCGTTGCCCGCGCAGGTTGTTTTCGCCTCTGCACGCGAGGTGTGTAGCAAAACCTCGAACAAGCACTCACAATGGCTTTCCAGCAACCCCAGGCCTGGCCATTAGGACAGCAGCACGACGCCCTCCCGTCCGACGACAATCCGCCGCCTCCGCCAGCCCATCGCACTCCCGTAGGCCTCCACGCCCAGCGCCAGTATACCGACCCCAATAACTACTCCGACTACTCGACCCCAGGCGTCACCCCCGGCTCAGACAACATGGGCGAGACGGCTCCGGGCGGCGGCATCAACGGCATCGCCAGCGGCGTCGCTGGCTCCCACCCACGCGAGAGCGGCCTGCACGCTGCACGAGGCATGGCTGGCCCAGGACGGCCCATGGGCGTCCCCAACAGGAACTCGCAGTCATCACCCTTCAATGACCCCAATGGTCACGACCAGCCCATGGTTCCACGCCCAATGTACTCGCAACGCTCCTACGGTTCCGGCGCACCACTCGTCGGCGGCATGTACTCGAGTGACAGCTCCATGTACAGCATGCCACACTCCCCGCACAGCGGCGTCCCCTACGCCGACACGCCCTACAACCGCTACTCTTCGTCCGCTCAGAACCTCGCGCCGCAGATGGGCCAGATCAACCCGCTCGATGTCGACAACGATGACGACTGGGGAATGGGCCCAGACCACAACTCTCCACAAAACAAGCGACGCTCTTTCGTGCCATTCGGTGGCTCGCGGGACGGCAGCAGTCGCAATGGCTCGCCAGGGTCATCGATAAACAACGGAGGCGTTGCTGCCGCAGCGGGCGCTGGTGCTTTTGCTGCCTCACGCGACGGTACCAAGTACGACGCCGTACCCATGGTCAACGGAAGTGGAGAGCTTGTCCCAGAAAAGGTTGCAAGTTGGAAAGCAGAAGACGACTTGAAGAAGAGGAAGAAGCGCATGTGGATCGCCATTGCCATCATCACCCTCATCCTCGCAGGTGCAATTCTGGGCGGTGTCCTAGGTGCTACTGTCGGAAAGGGTGGCGGTGCAAAGGACGGCGCTGCTAAGTCTGCTCAATCTGCTGACGATATCGCCAAAGACAACAAGGAGGACCTCGGCAAGGACTCTTCCGAGATCAAGGCCTTGATGAACAACGCCGATTTGCATAAGGTGTTTCCCGGCATGGACTACACTCCTCTGAACACACAGTACCCAGACTGTCTCCACGTCGGACCATCGCAGAACAACATCACCCGAGACTTGGCCGTCATGTCGCAACTGACCAACTCAGTCCGCTTGTACGGAACCGACTGCAACCAAACACAGATGCTTATCCACGCCATCAACCAACTGGAGATCAAGGACACCATGAAGATCTGGCTTGGTGTATGGCTCGACAAGAACGACACTACAACGGAGCGTCAGATTTCCCAAACATGGGACATTCTCGATGACTATGGCTGCGACTACTTCAAGGGTATCATCATTGGTAACGAGGTGCTTTACCGCAAGGACCTGTCTGAGACCGAGCTGCTGGGACACATTTCCGACTTCCGCAAGAACATCTCGGACCACAGCTGCCAGCTGCCCGTCGCAATGGCTGATTTGGGTGACAACTGGACTGGTGACATGGCTACCAAGGTTGACATTGTCATGTCAAATGTTCACCCCTTCTTTGCCGGTGTCGACGTCAAGGAAGCGGCTGCCTGGACCTGGAACTTCTGGCAAACCCACGACGTATCATTGACCGCAACCCAGAATGATATCCACCAGGTAATCGCCGAGGTTGGCTGGCCATCTGGAGGCGGTACCGACTGTGGTGCGGCTGACACTTGCGCCGGAGGCTCTGTTGCCGGTATTGACGAGATGAACCAATTCATGGAAGACTGGGTTTGCCCAAGTCTAACTAACGGGACAGAGTACTTTTGGTAAGTCTCCCTGTGATTCAGCCTCGATAGATTGTCGCTAATGCATCCCCAGGTTCTCAGCCTTTGACGAGCCATGGAAGATCCAGTATAACGAAAAGGGCAAAGAGTGGGAAGACAAGTGGGGTCTCATGGACGTCAACCGCAAACTGAAGCCCGGGCTTAAGATCCCCGATTGCGGCGGCAAATCGTTACCCTCGACGTACGACAACTAGATACGATACGAGCGCGTATAGCATCCCTTCTCATACGAGTTCTTGCATGACGGCATGGCGTTGGCGGGCGTTCTTCATCTTCGGCATCATCGCGGCGACTCTTTCCGACCGCTCCATCGATCTCTTTCCGCGAATTGTATACTCGGGGCACAGTTCTGCCCTTTTTCTTTTGCTCCCTCCTTTTGTGGGCTTGAATGCCACACCAGTGTTCTGGGAATGGATTCGTCTGGATGAGCCTATATCGAGACATGTTAGGTACTTTACATTGGATAATCTCAGGAGGGAAGGAGCCCTCTACTTGTGTATATATATGATTACCGGGATGTGATGAAACCGGCTGGCTATTGTGTGTGTGGATTTGTCAAGGTCTGAAGGTCTTGTGCTGCGTTTTCCTCCGCGCTTTGTAAGCTACGGAGACGAAAATATGTGAAGAGCATTGTAGATAGGGCATGTACGGGAATATAAATGCAAGAGACGTATCGTTTTGGCTTTTAAGTCTGTCGAGTTTACGTTACCTGGCCGCGTCATGGAGTTGCGTCAAAGTTTGCTCCACGGCGGGTATGTGCTCATGTGGGTATGGAAGATGGCGTCAACTGGACCCACCGGGGATGATTACTACATGCCCGTCACTCGCAGGTAATGAGAAGGAGAATCCATGGAGCGAGGATCACGGCAACTTAGTAAAGGTACGTGCTTCATGTGTGATAACGACTATGTTTCCAGCCGAGAAGTCATTGTACATTCTCCCAACCACTATTAGCATTACTTACTATCATCTCCCCCATCTCTTCGAAAAGGTATTGACTAGAAAACACAGCTCTTACAACCTCTATGTCTATGCACCAGACACCTGAAGCATCAAACATCTCTTCATCTCCATCCCACATCGCCAACATCCACGTCACGGTCCACCTCCGCAAGAACTTTAGACCATGAGCGCAGCAGCCAATCCACCAAACACACCAACGACAACACCGCTAATCATGTTCGCCGACGCCGCACCAGTGAACTCCGGCATCATTCCTGTACCTGTGGCGCTACCCATCATGCCTGTTCCGTAGCCAGGCATGGTGACAATGCTGGGCTTGGTCTCGTTGGCGCCGGCGGCGCAAGATGGTACGGCAACGGCGGAGCGCGTAACCATGACATCGGCGGGTGCGGCGGAGGGGCAGCCGGGCTTGGCGGTCAGGGTGGTTGTAACGGCTGGGGCTTCGCTATAAGGAGTGTTAGTTTGAGTGAGCTTAGGTTGGGCAGAGGGGATAAAGGTGGGAGTGGTAGGGATAAAGGTTGACTTACGCAGCAGAGACAGTGCTGGCAAGCAAGACGGCAGCGCCGACGAAAGAGGTAGAGAACTTCATTGTGTAGGTGATGTGGTGTTGAAGGTAGGAGACGTTTGAGTTTTTTTGTTTCGATCGGGAAGGACTGAAGTATGATTATATGTCAACTCTGAGGGAAGCGAGGGAGAAGCGAAAGGAATCCGAAAAGGAACGACCTTCGACACCCTTCTTTGTACTCCATCCCGTTACCTATCGCCTTCGAGCACGCGCACAGTTCACCTCCCTAGTTTTCTTAATTTCAATTGCGACCTAAGGACATATCGAAACGCGGCAGTTATCACTGGCGTACACCAACCAATACTCCGCATACGGCCTCGTCCGTTCTCCAAACAAGCTACCAGTCACATCCACAACTTACCAACTAGTCCACCTCCATTCCAAACACAAGTGGCAACCCTCGAGCCGAAAACCCGGTCGATGAATTCAACTCTGATCGGATCAAACGTCTTCCGAGTAAACAGTTGATCACGTTCCCGCGCCTATTTCCCGCTGCATCGGCCATATATCCCGCGAAAAGAGTGTTGATCAGCAGGCAAACAAGTTAGCAAGGGTGCAGCGACAACAAACATCACGGCAGCTAGACCAAACTAATCTGAACTTAAGGCGTCACTAACGGGTTAAAGTACGGAGACAGACTTTACCGTCGACAGAAGGCGGCTAGATATTAGATCAACGCATGGTCTGTACCTGGCTAGGCCAGGGTAATTGGCATGGAAGAATGTGGAGGTGGGAAGTTCCGCTCGTGATGTTTGGAGGCGTTTGTACTAACGGTGGTGATTCCGGGGTCACGGTCTTGGATACCTTTCCAGATAGGAATTTCCGCAGAGAAAGAACCGTTATTGGAATAATGAGCTGACCTATCAGCGACTCTTTGAACGATGACATTCCTAGAAAAGACAACGAAAGCAGAAGGCGCATTCAGTTCGCAGCCTCTAGCAATTGGGCTCCTCTGTACAGCTCACATCACGTAACAACCCACCTCTCCATCCCGTCCACCAAGTCATTCCCACCGACATTGCCCCTCGGAAGCTCACCTTTCCATAGCACCATCACAACCTCCCCTGTCTATCTCTCGTAGATCTGCATCTCACACAAGCCACGCTCGCCGCGAGCGAAGGAAGAAAAACCTTCCGCAGAACATGTAGTCAAAAGATGACAATTGTACAACCTACTCCCCTGACTAAAAAGGTCAAGATTACCTAGGCACTAGGTCGGCATTGGTATGGTTTCGCAGTAGCGCGACGTCATTTCTGAGCTTAACCGCGCTAGCGTCTGTCCGGAAGGTGAAGGTTCCGTGGTACACAAACATGACTAAACGACTTACCGCGACTTTCTGCGGGGAACATCGCCCTTGGACCCTTGTTACTTGTTCACTCTCCCTCATTCCACACTAACAGCCCTTGCTGCAGTGCTCGATCAGGTAATACTGATCGTTGGTCTCGGCCTGATTTGGGATTGACGGCGGCCTTACTTGGAGTCATTCAGGTTAGACTGATCGGGGGTGTTGGCAGCTTGGGCTGTGAGATCTCGACTGGCGCCGGATGGAAGCATGTCCGTCTACGGGATGTATTGTGCCTAGCCTATAGGTTTTGGGAGATGAGATGATGAGGTGGTGCGGGCGAACGCTGGAAGAGGGGTAGTAAGCTTTGTGATGGAGGTGGTTACGGGAGATTGAGGCGGAGACAAAGAGGCCTGGAGTAACTGACACGGGAGGTATAAGACAGGATTGGTGCCCCTGGATTAGAAGAAGCATCTCACAGTTCACCAAGTTCACTACTCTGAGCATCTACAGTCTTTCCTCACACTCGAATCACTCGGTTTTAATTACTCAACTCCATCATCACCATGAAGTCTACCATCGCTGCCATCGCTGCTCTTGCGGCTGTCTCCACCGCATCCCCCATCAAGCGTGCTGATGGCGTAACTGACGGTGTCATCCTCAACTACGCGCTCACTCTCGAGCACCTCGAGGACACCTTCTACCGCGAGGCCCTCGCCAAGTTCACTGTCGAGGACTTCAAGGCTGCCAACTTCTCCGAGGAGGCCTACAACCGCATCAAGACCATCTCTTCCGATGAGGAGACCCACGTCTCCTTCTTGACCGGTGCGCTCAGCGCTGCTGGAGCCAAGCCCGTCGAGGCCTGCACCTACGACTTCGGCTACAAGGACGTTGCGTCCTTCCTTGCCACTGCCAGTGTCCTCGAGGGCGTTGGTGTCAGCGCCTACCTCGGTGCTGCCGCCGACATCATGTCCAAGACCTACCTCACTGCCGCTGGCTCCATCCTCACTGTCGAGGCCCGCCACTCGGCATACATCCGCAACACCGTCGGTGCTTCGCCTTTCCCCGCTCCCTTCGACAACCCGTTGAGCTACAACGAGGTCTACACCCTCGCTGCGCAGTTCATCAAGTCCTGCCCCGAGACCAACGCTCCCCTCCCCGTCAAGGCGTTCCCCACTCTTGCTGCCTCCGCTTCTGACGGTAGCATGATGATCAAGGCTGGCAGCAAAGTCATGCTCGCCACCTCCGGCTACAAGGTCGACGGCAAGGTCTACGCCGCTTTCATCACCGTTACCGGCCCCGTCTTCGTTGAGGCTACCATGGTCGAGGGTGGCTTCGAGGTTACCGTCCCCGAGAAGGGCATTGCCGGTCAGAGCTACGTTGTCCTTACCAGCTGCAACACTGCCGCTACTGATGACACCATCATCGCTGGCCCCGCCGTTGTTGAGGTCATGTAAAGACTGTTACTGCATCGAGAGAACTGGTGACTTGTAATGGCAGCTCTAATACCTAGTAGCAGCTATAGTAGTAGTACTTCTAAATTGTAATTTTTAGTCTTCATTTGCTTTTACCTTTGACATCGTGAGAGACAAGATAAACTGATACACAATGAGATTGTTTGACAGTCTTACTACATAAGAAATGATACATCGCACGACGTTACTGACAATCTGCATGCACGGTCATCATCGAAACCCGACCCGGGAAGTGTTCATACAGATACAGAATGTAATCGCAGCTCTACTGCGACGGAAGAGCCTGCTCTTAGACTGAGGCCGAAGCCAAAGCCGAAGTGAACATAACCGAAAAGAGCAACAGAACCATCAATGCAGATAGCAGAGCATATCCATGCTCACACCAGACTAAACCAACGATAACATCTAAGAGTCAAACACCGCGCCATATGCAGCACCATTCTTTGCCTTGATCCCCTCAACAATTTCCCTCGTAACCGTCGGGTTGCTTACTACCATCACAGCTTCTATCCCACAATGCTCTTTCATAAACTCAGCTTCGAACGCTAGATCCGGTCTCCCCTCGCGCGAGTCGAAGATCTTAGGCTCGGGATCCACTTTACGGATGATATCCTGGACGAACTGCCAATGCGCAGCATCGGGATCGTACACGCACCACATGACCCTAACCTGTCTGCCCTGTTCGCGCATCTTCGCAATCGCAGGTGAGCATAATAGTGAGAGCAATGGGCCAATCCCTGCGCCTGTAGCCACGAGCAACAGGGAGTTGAAGAGTGGAGCGAAAGAGAGGAAGTTCTTGGCGGCGGGTTTGCGAAGCCACATGTGTGTGGGTGGAGATTTGATCATTGCCTTTGTCCAGTCGCCGGCTTGAGAGATGACAATGTATGCGAAAGGGTCGTCAGGAGACGGTGAGCACGGGACGGTGGCGAAGGCGTGCCATTCGAGGACGGGGCTTAGCGAGAAGCGTGTGGTGGACGTGTAGGGCATGTCTTTGTACGGGAAGGTAACCTTGACTTCGCGGCTAGAAACGGGTTCGGTAGTTATCGGTACTTGCCGTATACGCGTCCATGGGAGGATTATGAGGAAAGTCGTGGCGGCTAGCAGCCAGAGAGCGGCGTTTGCGTAAAGGGGTGGGCTGCCGGGGTTGCGACTCGACACACCTGCGTTGAGCCACAGTACCAACAACGCTGTCCATCCACCAAAGCGATGAGTCTTTTCGAAGGCGTCATGAAACTTTACGCGCAGGTGTGGATGCGCTAGTACGCAGATGCACAAGATGGCTGTGAGGAAGGCGTAGCAGGTGATGATGTCGGCCCACATCCAGCCAGAAGCCTTGCGCTGCCCGAAGTGATCGAGGAAGTGGTTGGTGTCCAAGAAGACAAAGTAGCAGTACCATAGAAGTGATGATATAGAGCAGCCGATGTGTAGTCCGCCGTAGTGGTGGAAGTCTGCGATTATCTTCCGGAGCCATAATGGTAGGCTTACTGGCGTTCTGGCTACAAAGGAGAAGGAGACGTTGATAAGATCTTCCTGGCGTACGAAAATGGCGGCGAAGATATTGGCGGCGGCAGCAATCAGGGGTCCAGAGAGGCCGAGATGGTCGTGACGGTTCCCTCTGACCATGACAGCGAACACTGCGATGTTTACAGCGAAGGTGAGCCCGATGAGTATTCGGTATGCTGTAAACCAATGGAGACAGATGTCCCGCACTCGATGTCGAAATGTGATCTTTGGCTTAGAGAGCATCGATGACGACAATTGCGAAGACATTGTAACTGTTGTCACAACACCGATATCTTTCTCGTCCAACTGCTTCGTCAGTGGCGCTGTATAGTTCTCTGCGTATTCTGCTGGAGGAGAATGTTCTTGAAGCGGCGCTGATCGATTGCATGGCTGATTCGAAGGACTCAAAGGATCGAGAGTATCTTCGCGACTGCGTATGTAGGTTTTCGCGTCGCTATCAAGTGGCGGTTGAGATGTCTCTTGAGATGTGTCGGGTTGGTAATCGATGGGTATATGTTGAGTGATAGCGAGATTCTTGTTGATGTACCCATCTTCGCACACGCTCGATACAGAGGAGCTGGAAGGAGATTGGTTGAGCGAGCCTTTGAGCAAGTTAGGTGATGCGTTAGACTGCTCAATTGCGTGGACCGTTGGACGCATTGACTGATCACTCGTGTTATTAGTGGGTGGCGATTGCGTGCTTTCCCGGCAGCATTTGACCAAGTGACGTAGGGTTGCAAGAGTATTGGTAAAGGAAAGAGATGAAGTACGGGACGAAGTGGCTGGAGGAGGAGAGGCGGTCATTTCTGCGCGGTAGTGAAAGTTCTGTGCACACAACAATGCCCTCCGCCCGTCCCGTTCTCTTATACACTGCAATCCCTTCCATCCTGCCGTCTGTTCATTCATAAGGAGACAAGTGTGATCCTGCACGTTGATGCTCGATGATATGCTAAGCGCACCTGGTAAGAATAGGCTCTAGCGCCGAGTCAGCACTGCCGCGAGCTGCATGCGAGATCAGGGGAATCGGATACCCACGCCACCTGCCTGCAGTTAAGCGATCGTAGACGTACTCACTTCTAGCTTGAGCAGCTAAATACAATGTCATTGTGCAGCCTTTTTCAAATCCTCTCGCTCAACAAACCGCAAAGGCCGTCTTTGCCGTTGATGCAATGCATATGTACCTTCCGTCTTCTTGAGAATAGAAGCTCACGTATGTACTTACTGTGGAGAAGTTGTGAAATTTAGACTGGTATTCAGCCTGATTTTCTTCCTTCCGATTGCTGCGATGGAGTACTGATGTTGCAGCACTTAACTCTGTTTGCGACGATAGTGGATTTTGACTGCGACGAAGCTTTGGAATACTGCACATCACGAGTCTTTCGAGTCGTGCTGAACTACGAACCTGACTGCCGGCCTCGGTTCGGGTAACGGCGAGTAAACGGGCGGCAACTCTAGCCGACCGAAGATGAGAAGGAATTGCGGCGGAGCGGCGTAGCAGCCTCAACAAGATGGTCATCTCTGATCTGAAACGGAAGGAACCCCTTTGTTGGTGGCTTGAATCGGATTTTAAATATGTGGACGATCGGGAGCCGCATAATTGATAAGTTGGGAGAATCGCATATTCCGTCAAGCGTCGTATACGCCGCAGCTGCAATTGACTTAAAGATAGCGAACGAACCCCAATATCGCTTCAACGACTCTCTTCGGCTGTTCTTGTTGGGGCCAGTGTCCTGCGTTGTCGATCAAGTGGATCCCTCGAAAGTCTGAACATGACTCGGGATAGGCCTCGAGGGCCCCAGGCTGCTGATAATTGCCCCAATCCGTCGCGCCTGAGATAAAGGTACTTGGACATTCGATCTTCTTGCCCGCAAATAGCTCGAGATCTTTTTGAAGAAGTGGATCGGTGGTGACTCGGTAGTAATTGAGACCGCCCTGGAAGCCTGTCCTTGACCATTCCTGGACGTAGATATCAAGGTCTTGGTCAGGCATCCATCTTTCAGTCGCCGAGCTATCTTGGTTGGCCATCATGTCAGCAATAGTATCGGGCATTGACTGGTGCAGCGGCATAATGTAGTAATTGGGTACTTTGGCCATCTCTTCGGCCGTCCAGCTCTTGAGAGGGTGTGGTGAGTTGTCTTCCCAGTCGGCTGACTTGACATGAAGATAGCCCCTAAGAAAGGCATGCAGCCCTTGGCTTGGATTGATCCAATCGGCCCCGGCTGTACTAGTGCTGTTATACCACTTGTAATGCTTCCTTGGCACGGGCAGCTTTGCCAACTCAGCGTGAATGTCAGGCGATGGCGCAGGTTCGCGAGCGCCACCGTGGGCTATATCGAATGGCAGCTGTGCAGGAGCTTTGAAAGGATGACTCATCATGACAACGCTCTTGAAGAGGTCTGGACGCATCAGAGCACACATGCTGGAAGTGACAGCACCGAAGTCGTGCCCGACGATACACTTCACCTCTCGATAACCCAGAGCATTAACCAGGGTAACCACATCACGGACGACATTGGTCAGAGCAAACTGGGATAAGTTGGTGTTGGGGAACGAAGAGTTGTCCCATCCGGTGGTGCGTCCGTAGCCACGTTGATCGAAGGCTACCACATGATAGCCGGCATCAGCGATGGGCACCATAACCTTCCTCCAAGAGAACGCAAGCTCCGGAAAGCCGTGGCAGAGGATGATGAGAGGCTTATCGCGTTGGGGAGTATACCCAGCTTCGAGCGTGTGGAAGGTGATGCCATTTGATGGACAGTAGACATAGTTCTCGACGATGCCGTGTGGTAATGGCAAAGGCGGCAGGCGCGACGCTGGTGATGCCATGCTGATGGAGTCTCAGACGAAAGCAAACCGGAAGACAAATAGAGTAGGGCAGGCGCACGGATGAAGTATACACTCGGTCGCTTTCTGTTTGATGAATCGGGAGGTGGCAGTGCTGGTCAATCGTCACGATGTTAGCAGTTAGCGCGGGGAAGAGATGTGCGGTCTGGGCGATCTTTCTCGAGCTCTGGGTGGGCCAGTTCGTCGATCCTAACCCACATGGCCTTGCGCAAAAATGCGCGTTCCACGTTGCAATGATCAAATCGATCTGTATTCGACATGGTGTCGCAATAGTCCCTGGAACTGGACATGGGTGCCTGTGCGACGTTTGACAGGCAAACGCTGTAGACGTCTGCGTCTGTTTTGGAAGAGAATCGCGAATCACAAAGCGTACGGCGCCCGGCGCTACGACGGTTGCTCTTGGAGATATCGCCTACGTCAGTGGCGCCGGATAGGGACTGGCTAGAATGGTGTTGGGGCTCAGGGTTGTTACTAGCTGGAGAGGTGCAAATCAGGGACCGTGAAAGTACCGGCGCGTGAGAGAAGAAACAGGCTCGTGGAAAAGCACTGCTGCCGCTCCGGCAGAGTCTCAGGAGAAGTTCGTGCGCGTTTGCGATGATGGATGTGAGCAAGCACCAGGCGTGAGGGTGAAGAGACTTAGAACGTAAACAATGCATGTCTCTTCTGGGCCACGTCTAGACTGCATCTGGCAACGTTAAGCCACGCCTTCCCTGGGCGTGCAACAGCCGCATCCTCGACATGCGTGCCTGTTTGACCATGTAGCTGAGACGATGAGGTGTTTGACACTTTCTGTGACGATGCAAATGCGCCGGCGCGAGGCTTCGCGGGCCTCTGCGGCGCCAACACGTCCGACCTAAGCTTTGGGGTGTCCGGGAACATGACGATCCTCTTACTTGTTTTGCTAGCTACAACAAGTCGACTCCGCCCAGAAGCATCTCGGAGCCCTTTTCGCACTTCCAACCCTTCCAATCCTTCCACACGTGAGACGCCCGTGATTTGTTTTTCGTTTGGCGGTTTGACGCAGGTAGCTTTCCACTCTTTCACCCAGGCCGCACGGTTCCGCCGCAGGCGTGACATCATCTAGACGACCCTTGCACCTGCATCTCCAAAGCCACCACACCATCGCATCACACGGCAATGCAGCGCCAGCCGCAACTGCAGTAATCTTTAATTCACCACCGCCACCATGTTCGGCAAGCGACGACGGGCAGCGTCGAATCCGGTAGGTGCTCTCTCCGTGTGCGCGCAAACCTCCTGGCGCGCTCCGCAGGCGTATGGCGACGCGATGCTAACAAATGTCGCCCATGCAGCCCCAGCGAGCCCCTCCGCCCAGCGCATCCGCCTCGCTCGCCGCCTCCAAGGCCTTCATCAAGAATGCCGAATCCAACGGCGACCTCTCGTCGGCTGCTGCCGCCGCCGCCCTGCGCACCCACGTCACGACGCCGACTCCCGTAGGCGACACAGTCACGAAGCGCATGGCCCGCCGCGGCTCGCTCTCGTCAAACGGCAGCATCTCGCGACAACAGCCCGGCCCCCTGCGCCGGCAGTCGAGCTCAGGATCCATGACGGAGCGCTCCTTTCGCGCGCCATCACCCGCCGGAGGAAGTCCAGCGGATGCAGATGCGCCGCCGGTTCCGCCAATGCCAAAGAACGTGCAGCAGCAGGGCAGCGTCGTTCACCGGCGTGCGTCCAGCCTCGAGCCTACGTACCGTGGAGGATCACCCGCGCCAGGAGGCAGAGGCAGAGGCGTCAGCCTGGATAGGGGCGCTAATCCTACTGGGAGAGGGCAACGGCCTGCTAGCCATCTCGCTCAGGTGTCCGAGGAGGACGACGCGTTGCGATCCGTAAACTTCTCCCGCCCAATGTCCCCAGGCGCCGTAGGCACACGCCAGAACCCCTCTCCGCCCTCGAGCAAAGGATGGTTTGGCGGCCCTGTGGTGAATCAGGATGCGGTCCAGCGCATGGCCTCGACATCGCGACCAAAGACGTCCAGTGGTGTCTCCAGCTACGACCTCCAGAATGCCCAACGATCGGTTCAGAGCGCCTCTGAGCGCCCAGTGCAAACGCACCAGATTTCACAGGGTCTGCAAGGCGCAAGACTGTCGAGTGGCAGTATGCGCGCCAAGCCATCTGGCTCTGCTGTACAGACGCAATCATATGTGCCGCGACAAGCCTCTCGACCCGTCGATCCGAACTCACCGGATGCCATTTACGACCCTTCGACGCGCAAATTCATTCATAAGCAAGATGCCATGGCCCGTCATCGAGAGCTGCACGAAGTGCCCGAGCCCGAGCCCACGCGACAATTCGTGTCACAGCATGCCGACACCTTTCACTCCGTCCACATACCAGAGAACCAGATGGGCCGCGGCTCACCGAGTCCTATACGCCACTATGTTCGCCAGGAACAGCCAGCATCACAGAGAAGAGAAGAGCCGATACCTGTGTCGCGCACTCCCGAACCGCAACCCAGTACCGCTACAGTAACGAGACACTCCGATGACTTCGTTGATGCCGACTTCCCACCTCAGGAGCAGGCAAACACCAGTCGCAGGTTGGACGACTCTGGATATGGCACTATAGCCGGCCACGAAGACGAGGTACCTTCGCCCAAATTCGCTATCAACCAGGACAGCGCGTACCCTCGCATCGCCGCCCCAGCCAACTCGACACCTGCAAGCTCTAATGGTGGTGGCAGCCTTCGTGACACGCACGATCGGCATACTTCGCTGAGCCCACCACGCACTGCCCATTTTGCGCCTGTAGCTGTCGAACTTGCTGGCACCAAACACGACCCCCTGCCACGCTCAGTATCACCTGCGAAATCTGCCTTGAAAAGCTCGCCTTCGGTATCGCGCCGCGGCGAATCGCCTGCTACTTCGAACGGACGTCTCTTTGCCAAAGTTGCCCCAAGCGATGCATCTGACACCGCGTCTGACGATGGAGGCAGGAAGAAGAAGAAGAAGACTGTGCGTGTTAGTTTCGAGGAGGATCCAGTACTGCCAAGCAAACCTACACAGGCCGATACAGTTGCGCAGCCTCACGGAGGTCTCAGTGTGTCCAAGTGGAGTCCCATAGCCGAAAAAGAGGACGAGTTCGAGGACTTCATGAAGCCACGCCCTGCTCTACCATCGTTCGGCAGCATACGCGAGAAGGAGCGACGACCGCAGGAGAACATGGCTGAGAAGGTCACCGAGACTTTCCCGACTTCAAAAGCTTCCAGCGACGTCGCGCTTGGAAACATTGTTGCCGAAGACTTTGCCCAGAAGCACGGACAAGACAGCCCTCTACCGCCTGAAGTCACCTCCGTTGAAGGGAGTGGATATGTGTCAGACTCAAGCGACTATTCAGACACCCATAATCCTATGGAGTCCTCGAAGCAGCCCCCTGCTCCAGAGCCCAAGTCCCTGTCTACGTCACAAGAGGAGACACCAGCAACGGCTGCTCCAATCACGGAACAGATCGTTGAGGTGCCCAACATCGCACTCCAGCCTGCTACTCCTAGCCCATACGAGAAGCCTGAACCTGTTTACCAGAACATGGCGATACCTGGGGGTTGGGGCGACGATGCTCCTGAGTCCGACCGACGCACAGTTACCCCCACTCCAACCAAGTCCGCAACGTCTATGCCCGACCAGGACTCAACGAGTCAACAGCAACAGTCTTTCACACGGACTGAGGAAGACGATGAGACTACCGAGGATGACAGCAGCGTTTATAGCGATGCTTATGAAGACCTCACCGATGGCGAAGGCGGGTTTGGTAGCATCAATGCACTTATGGAAAGTCCGGCCGTTCCGGCATCTTCTGGCTTGATGCATTCAAAGTATGCCAATGCAAGTTCCACGGACAAGCCTACATCGAAGCTCCAATTAGACACGTCTGTGGATGACAACCGCGATTCAGACACTACACCAACACAAGACTGGAACGCTGCTCAGCAGCATTGGAGTGGTGTGAACGCGTCTCTGAAGAAGCCAGACTCTCAATCGGAGCAGACCCAAGTACCTTCCGAGCGAGCATCGCATGCAAAAGAAGTGATCTCTCGAGTCACACAAGCCCCAGTCTCAGACGAAAGGTCTAGACCATCTGCTACACGCGAGTATACACCGGATACCACACCAGAGCGCAAGGTTACTGCTATACCACCCCCAAGGACCGCTGCATCGGCCGATCGAACACCGACAAAACCTCTCAAGTCCGCTTTGAAGAAGAGCCCTGCACCGCAGTCGGCGCGCCCAGCTGAACCGCAGAATAAGACATCGCTGCGAACAGCGGCGCCGAGGGAAGATACTCCTGAGATTCACATGAAGCGAACCATGAGAGGAGGTCCGAACACGGCTCCACGCGCCGAACCTCAGATGGGATCAACTATGCGATCGAGTATGCGCGGCCCTCGAGCTGCAGCTCCTAGAGCACAGCCTCAGATGCGACAGAGCATGCGTTCAGCCGATCCCTCACCCGCGCCAGGCATGGGTTTAGCAGCATCACGCCACAGTATGGTACCTATGGATACCAAACCTCGAGGTGCTCTTCAAAAGAAGAACATCCCGCCTGCTGCTGCCGTCGGCAAGGGAAGACCACAGAGCGCGCCTGCCACGAAACCGATGGCCGCCCCAGCACCCACGTACGACAGTGACTCAGACGCGTCTGCAAGCAGTTTCCAGCGTGTCAGGAAGCGCGGACGGGAACAAGGTGGGCGATACACCATGCGTGGCTCAATGAGACAAGAACCTGCGCCTACCATGCGAGCAAGTGCTCCAGCGCCAAAGCAAGTTCGCGCAATCTCTCCTCCAGGATCACCGTCGCCCGCCATGCGAAGGTCTATGCGCCCCTCTTCTCCTACCCCAGAACCAGTCAGATCTTCCAAGTTCAGCATCCGATCTCTGTCTCCAATGGGCAGATTTCGGAAAGGACCTGATGTGCGTCCTTCGTCGCCTACGCAGGCGAAGCCAATGCCTACTTTTAACAAGCAGCCAAAGCCACCAAAACCATCAAAGCAAAAGGCAACACCTGCCAAGGCCATCAAAGCTCCGTTCAAGAGTCGGTTCGCTGATTCAAGCGACGAAGATGACGACGCTCGGCCGTCTCGTTTCCAGAGTCGATTTGATGATTCAGACGATGACGAGCCTCTCGACTACACCCTGCCCCCAGGTCTAGCGCCGGTACGAGGGATTCCTAGGAAAGCAGGCGAAGAAGACGGCGACTCCACAGATCTGGAAGAAGAAGCCGACGATGAAACGCCCAACGTGGCTGCGCAATCAGCACCAGCGACGAACACAACCAGTGGCGCCACTGGCAACGCCGGCGCACAAGGTACAGCCCTATCCGCTGGCTCTTTACGTGACAGCAAGTATGCGCCCTCGTCCTCTGGAGCTGCTGGCAAGGCTAAGGCGAAGCGTGGCTTCTTCGGTCTGGGAAAGAAGAAAACTACGGCCCAACCAGAAGCCGTCCAGGCGCAACCCCAGGCTGTGCAAAACATCCCAGCGCCTGACGAGATTCCCATGCCACCCGCGCAACGCAACCGCGACATGACTCACCCTATGACACCCATCGACGAGGACAAGGAATTCGGCGACCCGACACCCAGTTCTCCTCAGAGGTCTCCCAAGCTGCAACGTCGAAAGACTCCCGAATGGCCACTTCCGCCCGCCATCGGCACTGACGACCGTCCCGTGAGTTCAGATGGTGTCGCGCCTCGTAGACCTCGCTTCGCCACCCGTGCCAGCCTCGTCTCTAACGTGTCGGCACCCATCGTGGACGCGCAGGGCCGTTCGGTTTCCTACGGCAGGAGCGGAAAGAAGAAGAAGTTCCAAGGTCTAAGGCGGGTTTTTGGTCTTAACGACTGAGCGCGCTTGGCTAAAGGCTAATTCGCGTTGTTGTAGACCTGCGAGAAAACATCAAGACCGCCCCGGGGCTTTCACTGTGCATGCCAAACGCCACAGGATCGAACACTCCTCGTCTACCGCATCGAGCCGCTCGCACATTTCCGTTGCGTCCTTTATCCGTGTTTCAAACAAATTGTTGACCTGTCATCGATCTACTTCACCCCCACTGTCTCAGTCTCCCACCCTACGCCTCTGAGCTCGAACCCACGACGACCATCCATTTTCCTGTTTTCCATCTACGCTCTGTGTTGTACCTCTGTCTAGTCTTCCCTTTTCCTTTTCCAGCGCTCGATTGGCTCCCACGAGCTCTTCGAAAAGAACAATGATACCAGTTTCCTTACCTTTTTTACTACGTACAGGCGGGGCGGACTTCTTTTGTGATGCTACGGCATACATGCGCGTGTGCCGCAATACCCCTCGCTTTTTGAGTTTAAGAGCTTGAGCTTTGTACATGACTTGATTGGAATTGATGTGTGTTTATGTTGGTTGGTTGGATGGATGACGGAAGAACGGAAACCGATGTAGATAATTTCTAATGGAACTCTTGAAAAACTAAACCGGTGCGCTAAAGTCTACATTACAACAGAAACATTAGTTTCAAGAAGCGTTAAGGCAATGTAGCCCTATTAGCTTTTTTAAATCTAGTCCGTGGAGATATCTGTCCCGCCTTTGCCTAGGACGGGGTGGTCCCTATGTGCACAAGACAGCAACGCTGATAAAAAGAAGATCGTAAACGTTCACATTAACTAATATCACCCTTCCATCCTCACAGTACCAGCCGAAGTCCTAATATCAAACTCCACCCATCGCGCCCTCCCTTCTCTCCTTCCCCGCCCCCCACTCTCATCTATACTCCCCGGATTCATGACCGTGCAGCCAAAGTACTTCACCACGAACGCCGGCGCTTCGCTATCCGCTAGCACCAAGCTCGTCGGCAGCGGGTAGAGATTCAACGTATGAGCGAAGTCCCAATGTAACGGCCGTGCCGAGAGCGGGAAGGGACTGAGATGTGATTGCGAAAGAATAGTCCGCGTGAGCGCACGTGCAGTTTGCGTATCAAGATCAACATCTTGTTGCTGTTGCTGCGGTCGGGGTGGCGGCATCCTAAGATCGAGATCCATGGCGTCTTGCTGCTCTGCTTCTTGCTGCTGATGACTTGGTGCATATGGCATCTCGTCGTCTACATCGGCTGGTGGCTTGTTGAATCGTATCGACTGTCTTTGCAGCCTGCCGGCTACGTCGTCTCGTAGTATTGCCATCTCGCCTTTTACGCCGAACCAGCTCAGGCGTGAGGGGTTGGATGTCCAAATTACTTCTCCTTCTTTACCCTTTGCTTTGCCTGCACCCCAGATTTCGCGATTCGCTTCAGCGACTACCTTCCTGATTCTGCTTGTGAACATTGTGGGGATCGGCTTTCGTGGTAGCGGTGTAGCGGCGCCGGCTGAGAATGCACTCGGCCAGGCGTCGTTGTCGCCCGGGACGAGGACGAGTGTGGTGTGTGCGATGAGAGGTTGGAAGTCGGCGAGGACGGAGGCAAGTGCGTCGAAATGCTCTTTGTATTCGATGCTACCTGTTCCTGGCACACCTGCAAGACTGGCTTTCGAACTGAAGTTTCCCATCAGGATGATAGCGAGAGGGTAGACTGGATGGGCGTCGGTGGGATCGGGTGTGTATGTGCGTAGTAGGGTACGGAGAGCTGATAACGTCGATGGAACGTCCAAATGAAGGTCTGAGGCTATGACTATGTTATGTGCTGTTTCTTGATCCAGAAGTTTTGATGCGATCTTGTTCATACGGGTGCCGGTCGCACGCTGAGAACCGACACCTAAGAAGTCTGTCCATCCGAACGCTGGTCCAGCCAGGCTGTTCTTGTCGACCTCTTCGGCGCCGCCCAAGGTTGCTGTTCTGCGTTCACTGGGAGGGTGTCCGACCGAGAAGCCGAGGAATTTACCGCCTATTGTGCCTCCAATACCACCGCTGCCTCCTAGAGTTGATGTGGCTCCGGCGTCCTCTTCGTAGCTGCCTTCGACCAGAACAATCATGCCTGGTGCAAAGTAGGCGCCATTCTCGGGGATTGGGCGTGCGTGTTGAATGTCCAATGTGATTGTACCCGTGAGGTCTGAGAGTGAAAGCGCACCAGTGGCCGAGACTGTGAGCATGCCTAGCAGCAAATGCGTGCTTCCGGTTCGACCAAGCAAGTTGGCAATTGGGGTGATACTGTTCATTTGTGACGTCGCGATTGATCCCGTCCGATTGAGGGTAGCAGAACGAGCCGTAGAGAAGGTAGGTGCTTGGAACGTCTCGTTGCGGAGTATGCGCTGGTGTACGATGTGGTAGCGTTGACGGAAGAGCTCGGTCTTGTGTGAGGGATCTGGGAACAGCGATGGCTTTTTGGCAGACCTGGCATAATTAGTAAACACTCCGTTCTATCTCGACTGGTACATACTTCTCAAAGTGCTTCTGGGTGGCATTGTATATCAGCTTTGGCTGCTCGAAGGCGCCAATGACCTTCATCCACTCTCGTGGATCTTTCAACAGATCATCTTCCTCGTCCTTGTCCTCTACTTCCAGGCTGGACATGCCGAAACTGTTGTTGGTGTCGATACTCGGGCGATTCATCTGACCAGCTATCTCAGGCCCGAAGTTGAAGCTGCTTTGCCTGCCCAGATTTGAGCCTTGCACTACCCTTCCTCCACTCATCGAGCCCTCAAGGGTCTTCAGTATGCCCTTGAGCGTCTCATTGTCGCCCTCGACGATGACCTGACCACCGCACTTCTTCCAGCTCTTGGCGATCTCCTCCAAGACCTTCTCGGCCAGGCCTTCTTCTCTCCATCCCGAACCACAGTGCTTCCCCACAAACGTTGCTAGTGCTTGGAGGGCGGAAGATGTGAGGGTGAGGTTGTGTTTCTTTGTGAAAGTTCGAAATGCGAGCGGTCGTAGTGTCGCAGGAGGGAGCAGTATAGGGAGAACAGTGGACTTGCCGACTGGCTTGAGTGCAGGCGGGGCGCGTATGGGGGCGGTTCGGCGGGGATTGATGGGATGAACCGGGGTTCCGAACGCTGGCGATGAGGACGGGATTAGATCTGAGGGTACCGCCGAGGGCTTCTCCGGTCTTCTTGAGGTGGCCATATTGGGTGTGGTGAAGGTGAAGTTGTGCTGTGTCGCAATGTGGTAATGGGCACGCATGAGATTCCACTTTACGCGTGCGACGCGTTCCAGCGCGATTTCGCGCTAGAGACGGAGCTACTTTTCCTAGCAACCACCGAGCCTCTTGCCCAAACACGACACTCGACATCCTTCACGCTTACTCTTACGGCCTGTAAACTCTGATATCGTTGTCGCATACGCTGCATATATCACACAAACACGATAAATCTCACGCAATGGCCGACCCTACCACTGAACCGCTCGCGACCGTCACCGAGACTGAAGACATGCCCAGAACGAAAGAGAAGATGGGAGAGCTGTCGCAGGCTGCTTCTATCCACTACTCGACTAAGAACTACGACGCCGCTGCCGAGCACTACGCCGATGCCGTCGAGATCCAAGCTGAACTCAACGGCGAGATGGCGCCTGAGAACGCCGAGCTCCTCTTCTACTACGGGCGCGCGCTCTACAGGTCGGCAGTCGCCAAGAGCGATGTGCTAGGCAACAAGGTGGCAAAAGAGGAGAAGAAGAAGCCAAAGGCAAAAAAGGCCGCGAAAGCTGAGGCGGGTGAAGGTGCAAGCGCCGCAAAGCCTGAGCAGAAGGAGAAGCCAGTAGGCGAGACGCCATTCTTCCAGCTTCAGGGCGATGAGAACTGGACCGATTCCGAGGATGAAGATGACGACATGCAGGATGGCGAGGAAGAGGAGGACGATGACGACCTCGGAAACGCGTACGAGATCTTCGAGCTAGCCCGCGTCCTGTATGAGAGGCAATTAGACGCCCCAGAAGGAGACGCTTCAGACAAGGGCAAAGGCAAGGCGGAGCTGAGCCCGAAGGCGCGCGTCATCAAGGAGCGCATCGCCGACTGCCACGGTTTCCTCGTCGAGATCTCGCTCGAGAACGAACGATTTCACGACGCCATATCCGACGCCCGCAAAGCGCTTGCACTACAAGAGGAAATATACCCCTTCGAGCACGAGAATGTCACAGAGGCACACTACTCGCTATCCCTCGCGCTCGAATTCGCATCCGTTTCGAAAGTACGGGAAGACCAGACTGGACAAACGACCGATGCGTCCGCTAAGCAGGAACAAGGAAAGGAAGACGAGGATGGCATAAACTGGGACCTGCGGAACGAGGCTGCTGAACAGACAGATCTCGCCATCAAAAGTCTGGAAGCGCGCCTGAAGAAGGAGGAGGCAGCACTCGGTTCCGACACGTTGAAGCCAGAGCAGAAGAAGGAGAAGCAAGTCATCATCGAAGACAAAAAGGGCATGCTCGAGGATCTCAAGACCCGTCTTGTAGACCTGAAGTCAGATCCGAACAAGCAGGAGTTCGACAGCATCGACTCGTCGGTGTTCAAGGGACTGCTAGGTGGGCTTCTGGGAGCAGACGCAGCAACGCAAAAAGCAAAGATTGCGGAAGCTACCAAGAGCGCAAACGATGTTTCGGGCATGGTGAAGAAGAAGGTCAAGGCGCCTGCACCGGCAGCTTTAGGGTCAAACGATGCTGGCAGCAGCAAGAGAAAGTTGGAAGTCGATGATGGCGGTGCGGAGGGAAAGCGGGCGAAGACTGAGGAGCCTGCGTAAACCTCTTGCTTTGCTAGTCAGAAGTTCACAGAGCGTTGACGAACAATGTTTGGTACCTCTGAGAGGTTTGGGGATCAGCCCTCCACCGAAAACCGTTGGCATCCAAGCCGACGAACGGTAACTGATTGATTGATGACATTAGCTTGAAACACTTCGAAGATGCTCAGTTCTGTTTTCGCTGCATGGTCCCGTTTTATCATGCTTATCGATGCACAGTTGCAGTATGCCTAACCGCATCCCAGAGATCCAGTATCCTAAGCCAATATCGCGGTGCCACCTGTGTTCAAACGTCTCAATATGTTGGGGACGAACGGCGAAGTATAAATATAACTTCCTACGTCTGCTAAGCGTACAATATAGATGTTTGCGTCCGCCTTACTTCCGTTGTCCACCGCCAACAGTGCGTCGCAAACATTTCCATCTGCACACGTTACACAACGTTGTTTCGAATGTCTATCAGCACATTCCCGGCTGCCTCTTCGATATCTATGTACGCGCAAGGATGCCAGAACGAAATCGTCACACTTCATCATCTCATCGTCATGAGCCCTCTTCATTTCGCAACAATGGCATCTACATTGCTGGCGACGCAAAGATCGTCGTCCAGAACTCGGTATCGATGGGATGTGACGTTTTACTTACACCTGGTTCAGAGAAAGGTGGGAGGCTCAACGCTGCGCTCTACTTGCTCCGTCATCCGCGCCGGTCACTCTCGCAGCTTCGACATCATATGCAAGAAGACGGTACACTGCTCACGTGCGGATATGGACCGGAAATGATCGAGCCTAGCGATATTCCACATGAAAGACATGGAAGACCGGCTAGTGGCTGCCATTGTCTGAACAACAGCACAGAAATTGGGAGGCCGGCAAATGAAGACAATGAGACCGAAAGAAGCAGTAGCCAGAAGCATAGACGCCGTTCTTCCCGCCGTAGGCGTGGTAGATCAAGTTCAGTCAGTACACAGAGGTGTCATGACAAAATGCCTGCTTTACCTGCGCCCTATTCTTGGACGATGATTGCGCCAGCAATGATACAGGAGGTACATGTTATGAATGGAGATGTAAGGGGAGCTGCGCCTGCAGAACAGCAACCACGTTCACGATCAAGGCGACCTAGTGCCCCGCGACCTCACGCCGTTCATCCATATGTACCCGCTCCTGAAGACCTACCTATTCCTGACCACGTCTTTGCTCAACCTGCCGCACAAGACCTCTCTGGATTGCACGATCAACCCCCAAAACATATTTTGGACCAAAGACACGGCTCTGCAACGCGCCGCCGCGGGCTAGCGACGTCTGCTTCAGACACAACATGGGCTACCGCACGTACGAGGGTCTAAAGCAGTAATTGATCATATTCTGCGCGAAATACCTTTGATGTACGAGCCGTTGATCCAGCTCCTGCTTGGGCACACTCTGCCAGTTCTAGCCATAGTTGCTTCGACATCAATCTTCAACATTTATCTACCATGTAGCAGCGACTGCAACGCCAGTGATCGAAGCAGTATGAGCAACCTTCATTAATCGCCGTCAGATTTGACCCTCCATTACATGCACAACAGAACCACAGCTTCTTCTCGCGCGGGAGGTAGGAAGCAGCAAACCCCTTTGGACGATGCAGATGCGTCAGCGTCTGTCTGAAAACCTTGTGTTCACTTGACACTGACGGCCTATATGGACCAAGTTTGGTATCTGTAGGCGCGACCTGAGATATTGGCTTCAAGGTCTGGTAGCCATAAACAGCTGCCTCCGCTGGACCCACGTGTGGAGGACTTGGGTCCGACATTGTCTCATCTTGATGTCCATCGGCCGTATCCGATGGCGATTGTACTCCAGAACCCGGAAGAGGTCCGGCGTTCAACATGCTCTCATCCTCATGTGTGGCGGCCGTGTTTGGTATCGAGTGTACTATAATGCCTGGAGGGGCTCCCTGATCCGACATGATCTGATCCTCAATTGTGTCGGTGGTGTTTGGTGGCGATTGTATTGTAAAGCCAGGAGGGGTTGGAGGGACTGCGACTGTTGTGAATTAGTCCTATGAAAGCATGTCGAAGAACTCCATACCTTGCACAAAACCCTGGCGCATGTTCGAGTTGGAACGACGGCGATCTAGCTCTCTTTCCATACGCTTCTTGTCGAGAAATACACCGTTGAAAGCAACGAGTGTCTGCCGACCACGCTCCTCTCTTTCCTGCACACGAGGCAGAATCGCATTCCATTCCTTGCCGGTGATTTTCTTGCGCATGCCCCAAGAAGCAAACTTCCTTTCATACTGCGATTCACTGTGCGAAGATCAGCCTAATGCAGTATGATCAGCCCAGATTCATGCATACCTGGGCGAGAAACCGTAACGTCTCGTCATGATGTCCATGACACCTTCATGGCCGCAGAGCTTCCTGTCTTCTCCAATGTACAGCTCTCCAATAGCAAGCTTGTGAGATGTCCAGACCTCGTCAGAAAATCGTTCCGAGAGCTTCCTCGCCATCATGGTGGAAGTTGGGTTCCGTGGTTACGGATGTAGATGATCGATCGGAGCTGGAGTGAGAAGCCCGAATGCAGGAGAGAGAGACATGCTCATATACTGGTTGCGCTGGAGGCTCTGCCTGGGACTGCACCAATGACGCGAAACCTGAGTATGCTGAGCTAGCCTCATTTACGAGATTTCGTATGCAGTCACTCACAAGGCCAGCCAATCATGCAAAACCAGATAATTACGTGTACAACAGCAACAACACGTGATACTGTCCTACCTGTCCAGCCAATGATGCGGAACCTGACTTGTATACGACCGCGGCCATGACCTTACATGTATGCCAGACCACCCGCAGCCAAGGCGCGTCCCGACACTTCTCTCAAACTTGCGCCCAAGCTGTTCCGACCGAGATACTTCGAAAACTACGAACGGTGAATACCTTGTCACCTTCATACCTGAACCGGTTTCAACTATTCGTCGATGTTTTCCTTGTCTGCTGAAGCCATCATCGCGTTGGCCACATTATTCGCAACGTGCATACCGATCGGTCTACTGTTATGGCATCTGATAAAGAACGGATGTGGAAGTAGAAGCAGGAGTCTGGGTTCGTTATTCCATCATGTATTTCAACAATTTTCGCTGACGGTACTAATTAGACGTGGAGAGGATCAATGTCATTGAACTTGAGCGACGCAGAACGATGTAATGCAGAGACAGACCCTCTAACTCTACCTGTGCATGCGAGCCAACACTGTATTTTCATCATTACTTCTTCCAACTCTTGGAGCAATACATTGGCTAGATGTTAGAGCGGCTGGCATAGCTTTGGAATAACCTTGGAGTCTTTGGAACTTTGAGCGCAGTCTGTACATCCATTGTGTTCGGGTTAATGTTACGATCAATAACGCCATCTGACATGAAAGTTGAGACCTTAACGAGTTTTGGTATTACTACCGCCTGCCGAGCGTCAACGATATGATCTTGCTGATGTATGAACGTCACGAGCGATGGTTATCCGCTAGACATGGACTTACTTTTCTTCTTCTGCAAGATCTTGGCTTTGAGTTTCATTTGTGCTTCGCGGTTCCTTTCTTTCCATGAATTGTTTTTCTGCTGTTTTTCTGCTGTTTTTCCTTTTCTTCGGCGCGTTGTTGCTGCTTCTCTAATATGTTGTTAGCCTGTTCAACACGGCGAGCAAGATGCGCGACATCGCCTACCATGCCTCTTGGCCTCCAGCCTCTTTTCTCTCATCTCTCGCCGCAAAGTTCTCCTCTTACAATCACTGATATACGCAAACAATCGATCGCGCTCGCAGTCGAAGAAAGGTGAGATCTTGGCACTCAAGTTGCGTAGGAAGTCAACACCTAGTGGCGCGTTGAACAAACGGAGGACAAAGGGCTGAAAGCTCAGCGCTGCCATGACTGCAACGATGGAGAGGACGTGTTCTCATACAGTGAATATGAAGATACAATTACGCATCCTACCTGGCTTGCTCATATATAGTACTTTAGAAGCACCTTGAAGGAGCAGCCCGCGTTATGCAAGGGGTGTCCGCTTCCGGCGAGGCTCCTTGCACACATCGCGCTGATTACTTGTCACCCTGAACATGGTTACGGAGCACAATGGTGGTGGAAGTCGAGGCGACTGTCTTGACAACGGAGTTTTGACATACGACCCGTGGTCCAGTGTACGAAGTTCCTCTAGACCTCGCAGCAAGTACGCGCCTGGCTTCCAAGGATCTGTTGGTTGAAGCGGGGCGAAGAGGCACGTGCGCTAAGCGTACGTCATCGTCTACCGCGCCTTCACGTACTCGTCAGCCAACAGTCAGCCCTGAGCCTCAAGATTTCCTGCTTGCCAAACAAGCGCGCTGCACTCCTTTTCGAACCCTCGAAATCCCTATCACACGAACATCGAGCAGTACACAGATTGCAGTCATGGCCTCCAACCACAACGACAACCCGTGGGCGGACCAAGGAAACCAACAAGGCCAGAGCAACCCGAGCCACAACCCCTACCAAGCCTACCAACCAGCGCAAGACCCGCCTCCGAATCCGTATGCTCAACAGCCACCCCCAAATCCGCTAGGCCAACATCCTCCTCAAGAGCCGTATGCGCAATACCCCCCTCAACACCAGGATACCTCTCCATGGAGCCAAGAGCCAAGCCAAGCCCAATCGCACAACCCATTCATGCAGTCCCAACCCCATGGACTCTCTGAGCAACCCTACCATCAGCAACAACAGCCTCAGCCTTCTTATCCAAATCAGTCTTCCTACCCTGGACAAGACGAAGTCCCACCAGGTCTACCACCTCGTCGCACAGCTACGGAGATGGCACTTCCCACCGGACAGGACCGCTCTCACCAAATCGAGGTCATGCAGAGTTACGAGGCAGCAGGAAGAAAAGACGATGATGACGATAACGTCGAAGTGCTCCAACGCGAATTCCCGAAAATCGATGGAAGTCTGATCGCGGCGATCTACGGAGATACCAAGAGCTTGAGCGCGACAAGAGAAATGCTAGGTGAGCTGGAGTGAGAGAATTGCAAGGCTCATGGAAAGGTGGAGAGGCTACGAGATGGTGGAAATGAAAAGAAGCAAGGGCAGTAAGACTACCTTTCGCTGAGAGACTCATAAATCTCATAAAAACGGCCTTGTCGCGACATCAAGGTGATATGTTTGCATTGTACACGTACCCGAGATATGCTTCCATCGTACAATACTGCCCCAAATTCATCCTTCTGACTTACATTTGCGTGTACTGATCCTACTCAACGTATTCAAAACCTGGGAACGCGTTTTCATCATCCAGGAAGGTAAAGAGTTTTATTGATACTCCCAGATGCCCGAGCATCATACAAGGGATGTGTACCCTTGTCTTCGCAGTATCTCGATCCGAGATTCTGATTACCGGCATCAGCGTTCCCCACACGCATCGCGTATACAATTGAGCGTTTTTGAAGCTTCTGGTTTGACGACCGATTAGGAGGTTCAAGCTTGTGTACTGCTACCTAGGTATGTTTCATCACCGAAGAACAACGAGACAGTGCGAGTCATAGTCAGAGCCACCTAAAGTTCATCCTGACGGCTGACAGGAACCCGCGAAATCACCTGGTGCTTCAATCGCGGCAAACCTTCCGCACTCAGGACGCGGCATTTCCTAAAGCGGAACCCCGCATTCTCGCCCAGCCGGCCCAGCTAGCATGACTTCAGCCCAGATGCAACGCCATGAGTGTACCTGTTCGAAGCCTTGTTCTTGCGCAAGCTTTGACATTCCTCACCTCCGCATTTGCTTCCCCGCGTATCCATAATTTCCCCGGACACGGTCCGCTAAGAGATTCCACATGGATACCTCGCGCTTCATTAGAAGCATCGACGTTAAACTGAATGAGGAGATGCCGGTGCACATCTCTACGGGGTTGCGAGTATAAAGGATACATGATTGCGGCCCACATGTTTGGCTCACGATCATACTGTTCTGCTGTCCCTTCCTGCTTACCAGACTATTGGGTTCAGGGTCTTCTTCATCATGTTTGAACTAAGAGGCAAGAGCCTCATCGCGGTTATTCTATTGACCTCTGGTCTTGACTTCCTTCTCTTCGGATGTAAGCCTGAAGCAACTCACTCTACATCGTGGTTCGATAGCTAACACGATTGAAGATGATCAAGGACTTTTCGGCGGTATCTTGGGCGGCCAGCGCTTCAAGGATACCCTCGGCAACCCGAACCCAACGATGACGGGACTAGTTACCGCTATCTACGATATTGGATGCGCGCTCGGTGCCGTCGTAGCTTTCGTCTTCGGTGAACGCATCGGACGCAAGCGCTCTATTATCCTCGCCAACCTCATCGTCGTAATCGGTGCTGCTATACAGACCGCTAGCTTCGACTACTGGCAGATGTTTGTCTCGCGCATCATTGGTGGTATTGGCGTCGGGCTGTCAACGGTTGCGGTGCCAATTCTACAGTCGGAGACATTGCCTGCGCACAACCGTGGTTCGCTGCTCGTCGTTCAGTCCGCTCTGATCATCATCGGTGTCGCGGTCGCTTCTTGGCTGTGCTTTGCGACACTGTACGCCGAAAGCTCGCTACAGTGGAGATTTCCCGTCGCTTGCCAGATCCTGTTCTCGCTCATGGTCTTGGCGCTCTGCCCATTCCTGTGCGAAACACCGAGATGGCTTGCATCGCGTGGAAAGATCGACGAGGCAAAACACACAATCAGCCGGCTTTTGGACAAGCCTCTGGACGATGAAGAAGTGCAAGGTCAACTTCAGGAGATTCTCGACGCCATTGCGGCAGAGAGCAGCGAAGAGGAACCCACCTGGGGCGAAGTCTTCAGCAATGCCACCAAGACCCGCAATCTACACCGTGTTGTTCTCGGTATGGGCCCTTATATGATGAACCAGTGGAGTGGTATCAACGCCTTGTGCTACTACCTCGCCTACATCTTCCAGCAGTACCTCGACTACTCTCCGAGCATGTCTCTCATCCTCGCTTCCGTGGCCTTCACTCAGTACGCCGTATTCTCCTGGCCACCATACTTCTACATCGATAAGATCGGACGTAGATGGTCGGTCATGGGCTCTTCAGCCGGTTGCGCAGCATGCATGGCTATCATCGCGGGATGCCTGGCTAAGAACAGTTACGCTAGTGCCGCAGCAGCTGTGGCCTTCATCTTCTTGTACCTCGACTGCTTCACTCTTGGCATCTTGCCTGTGTCGTGGTCCTACTCCGCCGAAATCCAGCCTCTCCGCGTCCGCAACAAGGCAACAGCGGTTGGCGTCTTCTCGCACTGGATGTCCAATTTCGTGGTCGTTATGGTTACCCCGATTGGTCTTGACAACATCCGCGGCCACTACTTCTGGGTCTGGGCTGCCGTTTGCGCGTCCTTTGTACCACTAACTTACTTCTTTGGCGTCGAGACTTCTGGACGCACGCTTGAGCAGATCGACATCATGTTTTACGAGAACCCAAGGCTCTGCATGGGGCTCAACAAAGATAACCGAACAGTCGTAAGGGCGAGCAAGTCGGATGAGGAGCAAAGATACAGGGAGTTTGCACATGCCAACGAGAAAAACCAGGCTGTGATGGCGGAGAGGATAAGCCAAGATGATTAGATGATGTTGTCAGATGCTAGGGAGAGACTGAGGATCGACAATGTACTGTGGGAGCTGGACAATGTGCGACGACAAGTTCGGATTATCGAAAATCAATAGCTACCGACTACGTTCAACTACATGACGAGTCGATCTACTGACTGCGATCAACTACATGATGCGTCCATATACCGACTACATTCAATTACATGACGTGTCCATCTGCTTTCTCCGCCTCTTTAATGTGAAACACAATCTGCAAGTACCTAGATTCTGGATCCGCGAACTGAGAAGCGACAATCTTGTCGACAACCCAAGCCGTCCCTATGTTGTGCCAGTAGATAGGCGGCACCAACGCCATTAGGCGTCCCAAGTATTGCCAAACCTTCGTCTGAGTCTGCAGCAAACGTATACTCGAGATCATGTCTCCCACGCCTATAGTCCCCCGGTGGAAGTTTAGCTACTATATGCTGCACCACCTTCTCAGTCACATCATTGGCAACGCCTGTACGGATCACGAGGCGCAATACAGGCGTCGGCGATTGATCGCGAGTAGCATGCATCCATTTGAGGTATGTCACGTCGCTCCAGTGGCATAGTTTGGGCAACAGCGATACCGGTGGGCGCACCGGCTGATCTACGAACTTCACCAAGCCCGATGCCACAGTGTAAGGCGAGTAGTTAGCCGTCGCTTCAATCTCACCATCATCCGGATATATGTTATTGAGGAATCAGGCGTCGGTGGGCAGGTAGGTTTCACCGTTCCTACTCGTTTCGACCACATGTTTCGCTGAACACCGGATCCCTACCCGGGCGGTTTTAGCATCTAGAACATAGCCCCACTCTTCGAGGTCGGAGACCGATTGGAATTCGCTCTGGGGGATGCTGGGCTGGTCAGAATAGCCTGTGTATGCAGCATCTTACCTTTTTCCAAGGCCTTGGTGTACGCTGTTAGACATTCATCATCAGGGTACTTGAATCGTTTGCCAGTAGATTCTGTAGACATTGTTGCTTCGTGCGACTGTAGCGGTCGCGATGTGTTTGATGGTGCTGAGGGTGCGATAAGGATGTTGAGAATAGTGACTGTATTTGTCTGGTGGTCACTGATAGTAAGAGTGCGATGGTAAGAGTGTGAAAGGAAGAGCGGACAACCTTTATAAGTTCAGGATTCACCTTTGTGTGAATCAGTAGTGTGGGCATTCAGCGGCGAGTACATATTGGTTCCAGCATACAATGATATACCGTAATCGCTATGTATGAGACATTGTATGGAATGTGTCGAGTTGATATGTCAGCTGGGTGTAGTAGTCGACCGATGACCGTGGTGATACAATTTCAATGCAAAATATGGTTCTACAAGGTCGACTTCTTGCGACAGAGCATTCTCGTGCCACTAAAGCTGGGATCCGTGCTCGAGCGCCTTAATGGCCCACGCCGTAGGCACACCCCTGCAACCAATCCTCTTGTGGCTTCTGCCAAAGCGACACACCCATCCAATTTCCCACCCACCGTCGCATTCCTGTAACTCTTTAAGGTACTCGATATCAGGCTGCGCCCATACTCCTAGCTTTTGGCACGCTAAAATACGTGCGGCGACGGCGAAAGAGTCTCCACGACGGCCAACGTATTCTCGAAGCGCAGCAGCTGTCGGCTCCCCTAGAGACCGAATTTCGGGGGCGACGTCATTTGCTTCTATAAGACAGGACAAGAAGTATAGGAAGGTATCAGCGGACAGATACTGGTCTGTGCCGTCAATGTAGCCACGGTTCAGAAGAATGCGACGAACGTAGTCAAGTTCGGGCTTGACATCTGCTCCGCGGTTATACTTGTAGAAAACGCGAATGACGTTCGTGACGATGATCGGATCAAGACGAGGCCGTTTGTCACAGAAATATGTCAAGATGACCCCATTTTGCGCATGTCTGTTCTGGAGTATCCGGTCCAATACGACATTAGCCGAAGAAGCAGGTGGTGAGAATGCAAGCAAAGCATTTGCAGTATCATCAACATCATCAGGAACTGGATATCATTGTAATATTAGCATGATTTCTACGAGCATACGTCTGCAGACCAACGTACATGTCTTTGTTGTACCGATGGGAAGGCCGTTGAAATAGTTCCATATCTTAGCCTCCTTGCGAGCTTGGCCGATGGTGGCCTTGATTTCTTCAGGTCTAGCATTAGGCGGCGAAAGACTGATGAGGCTTTCGTCGTCTAGCTCATAATGAATAATGAACTGAGAGAAGAACTCATGGAGGTCAGGACCGTTCTCGATACGAGACACATGGCTTCCGGCATGGTCGACCATGTACTGACGAGCTCGTTTGACGGGGTCGAATAGTTGGTTGCGCAGTTGACGCATAAGCTTATCTCCAGACTCGAAGATGATACCTTGGATGCCGAAAGAGCGAGCCGTGTTGACCTGCCCATGCTTATCATCGACGAAAATTGCAGATGTTGGGTCGCTACATCCAATACTCTTGAGGACGTGCTCAAAGAAACCAAGCTCAAACTTTGTCATACCAGCCTCATAAGACGTGTAAACGCCGTCGAACAGGCTCCAGTCAAATAGTACGGCTTGGAGGCGTGCGAAGTCGTCTCTAGCGATGTTGCTCATTGCGTAAACTTTGAGATGACCGTTCATCTCCGCTTTGAGCTCTTTGAGCTTTCCAAGTAGGTCATGGTCAACACGTAGTGTTCCGCGACACTGCTTGAACGCTTCGCTGATTGTTCCCGGCTCGATAGACAACTCCTCGCCAATAGTTCCAAGGGCTCTGGACTCCTCGATGCTGCCGCGCTCTAACTCGGTCCATGTTGGTGACAAGATGACCGAATGGAAGTCTTGAGGTGAAAGAGCAGTCAGCTCGTGGGTCGACCAGTGGAATAGCACATCGCCAAGATCGAGTATCAGCGTACGCTCTCGTTGTGATATTGTGGACGCTGTAGTGACACTGCCTTTTGCTTGGCTAGACATCGGAATGGAAGCTGTGCATATATCCCTCGTTTCCTCGAGAGAAGACGTAGGCGGTAGAGAAGGTCAACGATCTCTTGTTGAATGTGTTGGAAAAATGGTATGTCGCTCTCTTGGTTGGAGGGTCGATGCTGGAGAGTGTGGTTATACGCACACTCAAGTAAGAAAGAACGGAGAAGCCGAAACTTATATGCGACGGTCTAGGAAAAGGCGACGCAAAAGTTTTTCATACAGCTTCGCCCTGCTCGTACATTATGACTCAGCTTACCAACGCTGTTAGCAGTGAATACCACGTCGGTAGCCTATGTCTTTCTTTTTCCAATGCTTATCGTAGTGAGAAACTCCTTGAAAGCCACAAAAGTGCTTGCAAACTCGTCATTGTTCGAAGGGATTTGTCTGGTGTCAAACAGTAGCATGCTTTGGGAAGAAGAAAACTCAGATCAGCGAAATGACGAGAGTCCGGAAGTGGCTTTGCAGTGCTGGGACCAGCATGTCTCGTTTCCATATCTCTCCGATAGTGTATGT
>Ga0265797_10001884_pt1 | contig 36379 bp, 34 predicted proteins | sample P2T30metagenome_FD_192433 | JGI IMG/M metagenome (GOLD analysis project Ga0265797, IMG submission 192433) | Plant litter microbial communities from East Loma Ridge, Irvine, California - P2 T30 | ecosystem: Environmental > Terrestrial > Plant litter > Unclassified | place: USA: California...
CACCCGCGACAACAAGAACCTGGGCACCTTCGAGCTCACCGGCATCGCCCCGGCCCCCCGTGGCGTCCCGCAGATCGAGGTCACCTTCGACATCGACGCCAACGGCATCGTGCACGTGTCCGCCAAGGACAAGGGCACCGGCAAGGAGCAGTCGATGGTCATCTCGGGCGGCTCGTCGCTCTCGAAGGACGACATCGACCGCATGGTCCGCGAGGCCGAGGAGCACGCCGCCGAGGACAAGGCTCGCCGCGAGGCCAACGAGCTCCGCAACAACGCCGAGCAGCTCGTCTACTCGATCGAGAAGCTCATCAAGGACAACGACGAGAAGCTGCCCGCCGACGTCAAGTCCGACGTGCAGGCCGACGTCGACGCGCTCAAGACCGCCCTCGCCGGCGACGACGAGTCCGCGATCAAGCCCGCCTTCGACAAGCTCACCGAGAGCCAGGTCAAGCTCGGTCAGGCGATCTACTCGCAGTCGCAGGGCGACGAGGCCGGAGCCGCGGCGGGCGCGGGCGACGCGACCGACGGTGGCACCGCCTCCGGTGACGACGAGGACATCGTCGACGCCGAGGTCGTCGACGACGACACCGACACCGACAAGAAGTAGGGAGCCCGAGCATGGCGGACAAGGACCAGCACGACGACCCCGTCGAGCCCCGGCCCGACGCGGCCACGCCGTCGGAGGACGGCGGCACGGCCGACGTCACCGAGCCCGACGAACTGATCGACGCCGAGGCCCCCGACGTCGAGGTGCCGAGCGACGCCGCGGCGCCCGAGGGTGCGGCGGAGGCGGCCGAACAGCTCTCGGCCGAGGACGAGGCGATCCTCGACCAGGCCGAGCGGGACCTCGTCGGCGAGATGCGGACCGACATGCTGCGGGCCCAGGCCGAGCTCGTCAACTTCCGCAAGCGCGTCGAGCGCGACCGGGAGGCCAACCGCGAGGCCGTCGTCGCCGAGGTGGTGCGCAGCCTGCTGCCCGCCCTCGACGACCTCTCGCGGGCCGAGCAGCACGGCGACCTCGCCGAGGGGCCGATGACCGTCATCGCGCAGAAGATCCGCGGCGGGCTCGACAAGTTCGGGCTGCGGCAGATCGGCGCCAAGGGCGACGTCTTCGACCCGAACCTGCACGACGCGCTCGTGCAGCTGCCCAGCGCCGACGTCACCGTCAACACCGTGGCCGACGTCATCGAGCCGGGCTACGCGATCGGCGACCGCACCCTCCGCGCCGCCAAGGTCGCGGTGCACACCCCGCAGTAGCGGCACCCGCGGACCGCGTCGCCCGGCGACGCGGGCCGCACCGGCGGCGCGAGCCGCCCGCGACCCCGGTCGCGACCGGGCGGCGGTCCCTCCCCGGGGGCCGCCGCCCGCCCCACATCCCCGGTCGGCCCCGCCGACCCCAGCACGAGAGCGAGGTGCCGCGTGGCCAGTCAGGACTGGTTCGACAAGGACTTCTACGCGATCCTCGGCGTCGCCAAGGACGTCACGCCCGCGGAGCTCAAGAAGGTCTACCGCAAGCTCGCGCGCAAGTACCACCCCGACTCCAACCCCGGCGACCCCGCCGCCGAGGCGAAGTTCAAGGAGGTCAGCGAGGCGCACAGCGTGCTCAGCGACCCCGAGCAGCGCCGCGAGTACGACCAGGTGCGCGCCATGGGCGGCGGTGCCCGGTTCACCGCCGGCAGCGGCGGACCCGGAGGCGGTCAGGGCGGCTTCGAGGACGTCTTCGGCGGCATGTTCGGCCAGGGCGGCCCCGGTGGCCAGCGCGTCCGCTACCAGCAGGGCGGCCAGGGCGGCTTCGACGACATCTTCGGCGGCATGTTCGGGGGCGGCGGCTTCGGCCAGACCTCGGGCGGCTTCCGCGGGTTCGGCGGCCCCTCGAAGGGCCGCGACGTCACCGCCACCACGACCCTCGACTTCCAGACCGCGATCACCGGCGAGACCGTCACCCTGCAGCAGTCGACGGGCAAGCCCATGAAGGTGCGCGTGCCCGCCGGCGTCAGCGACGGGCAGAAGATCCGCCTGCGCGGTCGGGGCGAGCCCAGCCCCGACGGCGGCGAGGCCGGCGACATGGTGCTCACCGTGAGCGTGCGCCCCCACCCCGTGTTCGAGCGGGACGGCCTGCACCTGCGGGTCGACGTGCCCGTCACCTTCGCCGAGGCCGCGCTCGGCGCCACCATCGAGGTGCCCACGCTCGGCGGCGACCCCGTGCGACTGCGCGTCGCCCCCGGCACGCCCTCGGGCCGCGTCCTCCGCGTCAAGGGCCGCGGTGTCGCCGCCAAGGGCGGCACGGGCGACCTGCTCGCCACCGTCCAGGTCGCCGTCCCGTCGCACCTCAGCGACAAGGCCCGCGCGGCCGTCGAGGCCCTCGCCGAGGCGCTGCCCGACGAGGACCCGCGCCTCGACCTGCTCGACCGGGCCCGCACGGCCTGACCGGGCCGCCGCCCGTCCAGGGCGACCGGGCCCGCCGGAGGCGACCCGCGACTCCGGCCGCCCATCCGCAGCACGCGACAGGAGGAGCCGACATGAGCGACGACCGCACCCCGCAGCTCGACGAGCACTCGCCCGTCTTCGCCGTCACCGCGGCGGCCGAGCTCGCCGGCATGCACGCGCAGACCCTGCGCCAGTACGACCGGCTCGGGCTCGTCGTGCCCACCCGGACGCGGGGCGGATCGCGACGGTACTCGATGCGCGACGTCGTGCAGCTGCGCGAGGTCGCCCGCCTCGGTGGCGAGGGGGTCTCGCTCGAGGGGATCAAGCGGATCCTCGAGCTCGAGAACCAGGTCACCGCCCTGCAGGCGCGGGTGCGCGAGCTCGAGTCGGCGCTGGCCGACGAGGTCACCCGGCGCCCGGGCGTGCGCGTCTTCGCCGCGGGACCGGCCGGAGGCGTCGAGCCGCTGCGGCACGGGACGCGACCCCGACGGCAGACCGCCCTCGTCGTCTGGCGGCCGCAGCGCTGAGCACTCCTGCATGAAGAACTGACATTTTGCCAGCCTCCGGTCGTTGAGCCCAGACCGACCGGAGGACACCGTGCACCCTCGACGCCCCCGCCCGATCCGCTCCCGCCTGTCGGTGGTCGTGGCCGCCCTGCTCGGCTGCGCGACGATCGTCGCCGGCACGACCGTGACCGCGGTGCCCGCGCTCGCCCGGGCCGCCCCGTCCGCGCCCGAGGCCGTGGCACCGCAGACCACGACCCGTGCCGACGTCGCCGCGGCCCGCGATCCCGAGGTGCTGTTCCGTGAGGGCTTCGAGGACGGGGCCGGAGCGCGGCCCGTCCTGCTGGACCAGTACGTCGGTCCTGGAGGCACCCGGTACACGGCCGACCCCTACTGGCTCGACGTCCGACAGTGCAACGGCATCGTCACGGGTGCCGGCGTCGCCGACCAGCCCGGCTGCCAGGCCGGCGTCGAGGTCCGGCGCCTCGCCGAGGGCGTCGGGGCGGTGACGCGCGAGGGGCGCGAGCACAACCACGCGGTCTCCGCGTACACGTGGGACTCGCCTCCGAGTGGGCAGCGCGAGCAGCTTCGCACCGTCTGGCCCGTGCCGCTCCCCGGAGCGGCACGCTACCTCTCGTTCGGGGTCGCCACGGCCGCGACGGCCTGCGGCCTGGCGCCGCCGCTCCTCGCGTTCTCCCTGCTCGACGGCGAGACGGCGCACGCCACGTCACCCCGGCCGATCGACGCCTGCGACCCCGCCACGACGCAGATCGTGACCGTCGACGGCGCTGACGTGCGCGTGGGCACGCACGTCTCACCGGGTGGACTGCTCGTCGACGCCGACGAGGCGGGCGTCCTCCTCGAGAACGAACAGGCGAGCGGGCCCCCGTCGTGGGCTCCGCCACGGTGGGCACGACGACGGTGGTGAACACGGGCAGCACGACGGTCACGAGCCTCACGGTCACCGCCGACGGCGGCACGGACCCCGTCACCTGCAGCCACGTGCGACTCGCCCCCGGCGCCCGTGCGACGTGCACCACCCCGGGCCCCACCGTCACGCAGGACGACCTGGAACGCGGAGTGGTCGGGACCACCGCGACGGCGTCCGGCGTCGACCCGCACGGGGCCCGGGTGGAGGCGACCGCGTCCGCGTCGCTCGACCTGCCGGCGCGCCCCGGCCTCGGCCTCGTCGTCACCGTCGCGGTCGAGCACGACGGTGCCCCGGTCGACCCGACGGTCCCGGCCGAGGCCGGCGACGCCCTGACGCCCACGTGGACCGTGCGCAACGGCGGCGACCTCGTCGTCGACGACCTGGAGGTGGACGCGGGCCTCGGCCCGGTCACCTGCGCGTCGACCCTGCTGCTCCCGGGCCAGGCGACGGACTGCGCCCTCGGCGGGCCGCACGTCGTCACGGACGCCGAGGCCACGGCCGGGGCGATCACCTTCGCGTCGCAGGCCTTCGGGCAGGTGGCCCGCGCGGGCACGCCGGAGGCGACCGCCGAGCGGGTGCTCGTGCCCCGGGCGGCGCAGGTCGACCGCCCGGTGCGCGTCCACTCGCTGCTGCTCGAGACCACGGTCCGCACGAAGCGCCACGTCGTCTCCGTGCTGCCCGGGCCGCCCCAGGCGCCTTGCGTGCTGGCCTTCACGGGCGCGTCGCTCGGCCTCGTGCCGGCACTCGGCCTGGGCCTCACCGGCGCCGGCACCGCGCTGCGCGCCCGACGTCGGGACGATCGACCTCACGGGGCCGCCCCGGGCGGGGAGGCCTCCGAGTAGGCCCGGGCCCCACCCGGCGCAGCACGTCGCCGTCCCGCGCACGACCGGCGCCCGCCCTCCTGGCGGGCGCCGGTCGCAGTCGGGCTGGGCGGGCAGTCGGACCGGCCGGGCAGCCGGACCGGGCGGGCAGTCGGGCCGACCGGGCAGTCGGGCCGGCCGGGCAGCCGGACCGGGCGGGCAGTCGGGCCGGCCGGGCAGTCGGGCTGGCCGCGTCGCTACGGTGGCCCCATGACGGACACCGCCGACCAGGCCCGCGGCACCGCCGCCCGGGTGCAGCAGAGCCGCCCGCTGAGGATCGCCGCCCGCGTCGGGTACGCCGTGAACGGCCTGCTTCACGTCCTCATCGGCGGCATCGCCCTCGGCGTCGCGACCGGAGGCGGGGGCGAGGCGGACCAGGGCGGTGCGCTCGGGCAGCTGGCCGGCACCCCCGGCGGCGCGATCGTGCTCTGGGTGGTCGTCGTGGGCCTCTGGGGGCTCGGGCTCTTCCAGCTGCTCGAGGCCGCGCTCGTGCGCGGCACGGACGGCGACGACTGGGCAGAGCGGGCCAAGGAGGGCGGCAAGGGGATCGCGTACCTCGCCGTGGGGCTGACGGCCTTCACCGTGGCCCGCGGTGGCTCCGCCGACAGCTCGGAGCAGACGCAGACGCTCAGCGCCCGTCTGCTCGCGGCCCCCGGCGGTGCGGCGATCCTCGTCGTGCTCGGCCTCGCGGTCGCGGCGATCGGGGTGTACTTCGTCGTCAAGGGGGTGCGGCAGGGGTTCCGCGAGGACCTGGCCGTGCCTGCCGGCGCGCGGGGTCGCGGCGTGGTCGCGCTCGGCGTCGTCGGGTACGTCGCCAAGGGCGTCGTGCTCGTGCTCGTGGGCGTGCTCTTCGGGGTCGCCGCCGTGCAGGGCGACGCGAGCGAGGCCACCGGCATCGACGGGGCGCTGAAGTCGCTGGTCGAGGTGCCGGCCGGCGTCGTGCTGCTCGTCGTGGTCGCGGTCGGCCTGGTCGCGTACGGCGCCTTCCAGTTCGTCCGGGCACGCCGGGCGACGCTCTGAGGCCGGCCCCTGACCCCCGGGCGGCGGCCGCCTGCCCGTAGGCTCGCAGCCGTGCTCGACCTCGACGACCTCCGCCGCGCGCCCGACGTGGAGGCGCCGAACCTCTTCGCCGTGGACGCGTCCGACCGGCTGCTCCTCGACGAGGCGCAGGAGGCGGTGCGCGCCCACCCCGCGGACGTCGCGATCGTGGGCGACCGGCACGGCGCCCTCACCCTGGGCGCGATCGACCACCTCGGGGCGCTCCGCCCGCGCGTGCACCAGGACGCCCTCGTCGGTGAGCGCGCCCTGGCGGCGAACGGGGCGCGGCTGCTCGGGCTGACGACGCCCAGCAGCGCCGCGACCTCCGCTGCACGCGACGTCGCGCCCAGGGCCGTCGCCGCGTCCGTCGGGTCCGACGCGCCCACCGTGACCGGCGCCTCCGGCACGTCGGCCGGCGCGTGGTCGCAGCACGACCTCGACGCGTCGCTCGTCACCGGTGCGCGGGTGGTGCTGTTGCAGCTGCCGCGCAGCCTGGACGCGCTCGACGAGGTCGCGTCCCTCGTGGCCGCCCACGCGCACCCGGACGTCGTCGTCGTCGCGGGCGGACGCGTCAAGCACATGACCCCGGCCATGAACGACGTGCTCGCCCGGTCGTTCGGTGACGTCCGCGCGTCACTGGCGCGCCAGAAGTCCCGGGTCCTGCACGCGCGCTCGCCCCGGCGCGGCGTCGTCGTCGACTGGCCGCGCTCGGCCCGGCACGACGGGCTCGGCCTCACCGTCGTCGCGCACGGCGCCGCGTTCGCGGGCGCCACGGTCGACATCGGCACGAGGGCTCTGCTCGCCGTGCTGCCCGCCGCCCTGCCCGGCGCGCGGGACGTCGTCGACCTCGGGTGCGGCACGGGCGTGCTCGCCGCCGCGGTCGCCCTGGCACGGCCGGAGGTGCGCGTCACCGCCACCGACCAGTCCGCCGCCGCGGTCGCGTCGGCCCGCGCCACCGCCGCGGCGTCGCGCGTCGGCGAGCGGGTGGACGTGGTGCGCGCCGACGCCGCCGACGCGCTGCCCGCTGCCTCTGCCGACCTGGTGCTGCTCAACCCGCCGTTCCACGTGGGGGCGGCGGTGCACACGGGGCTCGCGGAGCGGTTGTTCGTCGCGGCGTCGCGGGTGCTGCGGCCGGGCGGCGAGCTCTGGTGCGTGTGGAACTCGCACCTCGGCTACCGTCCTGCGCTCGAGCGCGTCGTCGGGCCGACCCGTCAGGTGTCGCGAACGCCGAAGTTCACGGTGACGGCGTCGGTGCGCCGCTGACGCGCGCGAGTCGCTGACGCGCGCGAGTCGCTGACGCGTGCCGGTGCAAGGGTGTCGCTCGTGCTCACTCGGCCGAGTCCGCTCCGTGCGCGATCGACACCCGTGCCGCGCGGGCCCGGCCGAGGTGCGCCTCGCGCTCCAGCGCACCCGTGCCCGCACGCGCACGCGTGCCTGTGGGGCGACCCGGCCGGGGCGTGCCGCGGGAGCGGGGTGCCCTGCACGCGGCCTCTCGGCCACGCCGCTCGGGTGGTCGCGATCGAGATGCCACTGTTCGGTGGTGGCCGCGAGCCATCTGCCCCAGATGGGGCGGGTGAGGGCGAGCAGGGGCGGCCGGGGCACGCCACGGCGCCGGGTGCTCGCCCGCCGCTCAGTCGAGGGCGCTCGTGTCGAGGGTGGGGACGTCGAGGTCGGTCGAGCGGCGGACGTAGCCGAGCAGGGCGCGTGCGTAGGCGAGCTCGGCGTCACGGTCCGTCTCGGCGCCTCCGGTGGTGGTGACGACGAAGTCGTCGCCGTCGCGGGTGAGGGACACGAACGCGACGCCGAGCAGGGTGCGCAGCTGGTCCTCGCGGGGCAGCCAGAGCGCGTCGTCGGCGGCGACGCTGTCGAGCGCCCACTCGGTGGTGCCGTTGAAGCCGAGCACCGTGCCGGTGGGGTGGTGGTGCGCCTCGATGGTCATGTCGCTGAGCGTGAAGACCTCTCCGTCGAAGCCCGGGGTGTCGACGGCGAACCGGTCGCCGGGGGCGGGGTGCCAGCGGAGGCCGGCGTCGGCGAGGCGGCGGGCGAGGTCGACGGTGATCATCGGGCCATCGTGCCTCAGCCCTGCTGAGGGCGCGCGTACTCCTCCACGGGGCGGCGGAGGCAGGCACCGAGGACGCCGAGGCCGCGCAGGAGCACCCGGAGGCCCCGCGCCCCCCGCACCTGCCGGTCGACGGCTGGCGCGCTGACCACGAGGACCGCGCCGAGGAGGACTCGCACCACGCCCCCGGCGACGAGCACGGCCGTCACGCCAGCTCGTCGGAACGGTCCGGCCTCGCGGCTGAGGGACGCCTGCACGAGCGCTGTGGTGTTGCCGCTCCGGACGGCGCGACGGACGATCCATCGTGCACGGCACCTCGGTGCGGGGACGCGCTCACGGACCACGGCGCTCTCACACCACACGATCGTGCCGCCCGTACTGGTGAGGCGTTCCGTCAGTTCCATGTCCGAGCCTCCGGTGAGGCCGAGAGAAGCGTCGAAGCGGAGCCCTCGATCGTGCAGGGCCGCCACCGACAGCAGCAGGTTGTTGGTCGCGGCGACCCGGCAGGAGGCGCCGTGGCCGGGTCGTGGACGTACCCAGAAGCCGCCCAGCAGCGACCACCGAGGCGGGGGCACGTCGAAGTCGAAGACCACGGGACCCGTGACGCCGTCGGCGCCCGTGCTCTCCTGCAGGGCGACGAGCTCTGCCAGCCACGTCGGGTCGACGGTCTCGTCGTCGTCCACGAAGCAGACGTGGTCGTGGTCCCGGACCGCGTCGAGTGCGGCGTTGCGGGCTGCGGCGATGCCCGGCTCGGCCACGTGGACCCTGATCAGGGAGAAGGGCAGGGAGGGGGCGAGGGCGTCGAGGACGACGGCGGCGCTTCCTTCGGGGTCGTTGTCGACGACGACGACGTCGAACGGTGGAGCGTCCTCGGAGGCCGCCAGCGACAGGAGCAGGTCCTCGAGCCCGTCAGGCCTGCGGTAGGTCGCTATCGCAACGGCGAGTCGCGGACGGTCGGGGCTCACGAGACGCCCCACTTGCGGGGACGTGCGAGCTCGGCGACGAGCGAACGGTAGGTCAGGGCGTCACGGCGTGCCGTGTCCGGCGACACCGCGCGGAGGCGGTGGAGGGACCGGAGGCGCCGGGCCACGTCCGTCGGCCGCCGGCACCAGGCGACCGCTCGGCTCCGAGCCGCGCGGGCTCCGCTTCCGGTCGCCCCGACGGCCTGGCCGTCGTGGAGGCGGTAGCGCAGGACCGGACGGGGGTCGAGGTCCAGGGACGCGGTCGCGGCGGCCGCGAGGGAGTACCACCGGTCGTGCAGCCAGCCGGCCGGCACCGGAGGCGTCCGGTTGACGAGCTCACCCGTGACGGCCATGGCGGCGCCGGTGGCCAAGGGGGTCACGAGGGTCTCCCGGAGGCGTTCGGCCGGCGTGAGGTCCTCCCACCGCTCGGGGCGCGGGTAGACGTCCGTGAGGGTCACGGGGAGTTGCTGTCCCTGCCCGTCGATGCAGCGTGCGGATGCCGCGGTCGCCGCGTGGCCGTGGCTGAGCCGCTCGAGGTGCCGCTCGACCCTGTCCCGCTCCCAGACGTCGTCCTGGTCGGCGAACAGCACCACGTCGTCGTCCTGGGGCGCGAGCTCGTCGAGTCCGGTCCGAAAGGCAGAACCGATGCGGCCGTGCAGGGAGGCGACGTCGCCGGGGAGCCGCCGCGGGCCCACGACCACGAGGGGCAGGACGGTGCGGTGCGCTTCGAGGAGCGCCATCGTGCCGTCCCGGGAGCCGTCGTCCACGACGACGACCGTGTCCAGTTGCGCGGACTGCCCGGTCATGCTGGCGAGTTGGGCGCCGAGGTGGCGCTCGCCGTCTCGCGTGGCCAGGACGGCGTGGACGCGTCGGCGGCGTCGGAGGTGGTGGGGCACGGTGCGGGTTCCTTTCGGTCGGTGAGGGCGTCGGAGGCCGTGGTCTCGGGGGCCGGAGTGGTGGGGAGCGCGAACAGGACGAGGAAGAGGACGAGCACGGCGGGCCACCGGAGCAGGTCGAACGAGCAGCAGAGGACGAGGAAGGCGACGACGACGGCACGATGGCCACGATCGCCCCGGACCCATGAGCCGACGAGCGACAGTGCGAGCAGTGCCGTCCCGAGGAGGCCCTGGGTTGCCAGCGTCGTCACGAACTGGTTGTCGACGGACGCGAAGCCGTTCTGGTTGAGCAGGCCCCTCAGGCGGAGGTCGTCCTCGGACCCGAACCCCTCTCCCAGGAGCACCGCGGACGGTGCCCTGCCGAGGAGGCCCGGGACCGACGCGATGCCCTCGGCACGATTGGTCCACGAACCGGAGGCGAGGAGGCTGCTCGCGGCCTCGGCGAGATCGGCCCCTGCGAGGGGGGCGGCGAGGGCGACGAGGGGCGCCACGACCAGCAGGCGGCGCAGGCGCCGGTCCGGTGCCGACTGGAGGAGGACCACGACGGCGCCTGCCAGGAGGGCCAGGACGGCGCTCCGGGAACCCGAGAGGAGGAGGCCCGACGAGCAGAGCAGCAGGAGGAGGGTGTTCTGGGTCCTCGTGCGTCGACCCGAGGTGAGCGCGACGAGTGCGGCGACGGCGCAGAGTGCGCCGAGGGGGATGGGGTGCGACAGCGATCCCGCCACGCGGATCTGACCGTCGAGGAAAGGGTTCGCCAATGGCGCCTGGCCTGCGGCGACGTAGTCCCAGACCCTTGGTCCACCGACGACGAGGTGCTCCCACGCAGCGAGGCAGGTCTCGATGACCGCGAGGACGACGACGCCCCCCTTCACCACGGACACGTCACGGTCCCCGCACCTCCGAGCCGCGAGCATCGCCGGCAGTGCGAGGGCGGCCAGCCAGAGGGTCGCCTCGACCGTGGAGGGGTGCACGAGTCCCGTGAGCAGGACGCTGCCGGAGAAGAGCAGGAGACCTGGTGCCAGCGGCGCCTGCGCGGTCCTCCGCTCCTCCACCTGCCCGGGAACGGCGCAGACGAGGAGCACCACGGCGACGAGCAGGGCGATCGAGCGGATTCCTGAGGGAGCAGTCTGACCTCCCGCCGCCACGAGGTCGGAGAGGGCGAGGAAGACGAGGACGCCCCGACCGCGGTCGACGGGGACCAGTCGACGCACGAGCACGGCGACGACGGCGGTGGCGAGGGCCACGAGGGCGAGCGCGGTCACGGTGCGATCTCCGGGCGGGCCGCCGCGACACGGTGCCAGCGCCGTACTTGCACGACGAGCGCGACAGTCTCCGCGAGGAGCACCCCGAGGGCTGCACCGGCCGCGCCGGCGAGTGCCCCGCCCGTGGGCACGGCGATCACGGCGACGACGGCCGCGGCGCACGACGCGGTCGTGATGCTGGCCGCCTCGCCGACGGCGACCAGCGCGAGGCCGGCGGCACGCGAGGTGCAGATCACGGCGACCAGTGCGCCCTCCGCGACAGCCAGCGGTAGCGGGACGTCCACCGTGCCGACGAAGAGCACGTCGACGACCACGGAGAGCAGGAGGGCCGCGCACGTGCCGGCGCCCGCGCCGAGCACGGCGTTCCCGACCATCAGGACGAGGCAGCGGCGCCTGCGATCGCGTGGCGTCGCGACGCCGAGCCACCGCTGGGCGCGGGCAGGCACCGCCGCGAGCACGGAGAGCCCGGCGCGGGTCAAGCGATCGGCTGCAGCGAAGGCGGGCACGGCGCCCGGTGCGACGAGGGTCAGCGCGGTCGCCGGCAGTGTCGTGCTCACCACGCTCGCGGCGCGACCGAGTGCCGTGACGGACTGGCTCCGCAGGACAGGGCCACAGGTCCTCACCGCGTGCACGAGGTCGCGCGAGCCGATCCTCGCGACGAGGCCCGCCGCGAAGCAGGTGACGACTGCCGAGGCCGCGAGGGCCTGGCCGTAGGCCTCGAGCGGACCACCGGCGAGGATCACGAGCGCGGCGGCGCCCAGTGCGACGCACCGGGGCACGGTCTCGAGCAGCACGAGCGTCCACGGGCGGCCGTGTCCCGTGAGGAACCAGGCAGGGCTGAGGGCGCTCAGCGCAGCTCCTGCCGCGGCCCAGGCGGAGGCGCCGTGGTGTTCCTCGCCCAGCGAGGAGGCCAGGACCACTGCGGCGGGCATGAGCAGGAGCAGGGCAAGGGCACGCGTGGCGAGGGAGGACGCGAGGAGCGCCGTGGCGTGACGGGGTTCGCGAGCCACCTGCTGAGGGCCTGTGACGCACCAGCCCAGCTCCGCGACGACGGCGACGGCACCGCCGAGCGACATCCCGAGCGCCAGTGCGGCCCAGCCCGTCGGACCCGAGGTCGTGCTCACCGCGGGCAGCACCGCGAGTGGTGCGAGTGCCGAGAGGGACGGGGGAACCGCGTGGGCGACGAGGGCGGCACCTCCACGGAGGGCGCGACGCGGGCCCGCGCTCGACGCGACGGTCACCGGGGCGGTCACGTGCCGACCTCCGCCAGGACGTGGTCGACGGCGTTCGCGAGGGGTGCACCGAGGGACCGGACGAAGCCGTCGTCGTAGGGAGCCGGGCCCTCGTCCCTGGCGCTGCGTGCCGCCGCCACGAGCGCCCTGGCCAGCGCGGGCGCGTCCGCGGAAGTCGCTCCGAGCCTCGTCGAGAGCGACGTCCGCGTCCCGTGGACGTCGTTCGTCACGGCGCGGCCTCCACTGGCGACGGCATCAAGCGGCGGGTGGGACGGGTGCGGCGTCATCTGCAGGGACAGCAGGACGTCGACGTCGGCGAGCACGTCGAAGTAACCGTCCCAGCTGACCCGTCCGAGGCAGCGCACGTCGACGCCGCCGGTGCCCACGAGGGCAGGGTGCCGCGAGCCCATGGTCAGCACGTCGACGGCCACCCCGTGGGCGCGAAGGTCGGGCATCGCCTGCGCGAGCGCCGCAGCACCGAGGGCGAAGGCGTTGCGGGGCTTGCCCGGACGGGCATAGAAGCCCAGACGGACGGTGTCCGACGGCCGACGACGTGCCGCGGCCCGGGCGAGGCGGCGCTCGTCGAGCGCAGGCCGGAAGACGGCCCGGTCGTCCACGACGAGGCCCTCGTGTCGTGCGAGGTGTGCCTGGAGGGGGCGGCTGTTGACGAGGGTGCGGAAGCCGGCCCGGTGGACCGCCGAGGCCGTCGCGGACTCACCGGAGGCGGCGAAGAAGCTCGGTTCGTGGTCCTGCACGAGGTGCAGGACGCGTCGCGCGTCGAGCAGAGCCGCCTGGGACGCGGTCTGGGCGGCGTGCGCCGTGGTCCAGTACGTCACGATCCACAGGTCGTCCGGGTGCGCTCCGCCCCGTTCGTCCCACACAGGACCCATGTGCACGCTCTCGTGACCCAGGCCCAGCTCGCCGCGGAGCTCGCGCCGCAGGGCGGCTCGGTCGGCGGCCCCGGGCCCGGCGTCCATGGTGAGGATCCGGAGGGGGACACCTGTGGCGGTGCTCACCAGTGCTCCGGTCCGGAGGGCGGTGCGCACTCCTGCGAAGAGGCCCTCCTTGGACGCGGTGGGGAGCAGGAGCGTCACGTGGGGCGCGCGTGATGCGTGCCCGAGGACGTCGGCGAGGGCCAGCCCGGAGGAGTGCGTCGCGTGCAGGGCGAGCTCCTGCGCGACCGGCGAGGCCGCCGTGCGCCGCGTGTGCGCACGGCGGAGGGCGCCGAGTCGCAGGGAGTCCGTCGCTGCCGAGATCCTGCTCATCGAGTGACCTCCGTCTGCGTCGTCTGACCGGAGGGCGCCACGCCCGCTCGGACGAGCCAGTCCCTCAGCTCGTCGAACGAGGTGTCGACGAGTTCCTCGAGGCGTTCGGCCGCACGGGGTCCCTGCGGGGAGGGCAGCTCGGCGGCGCGCGCCAACGCCGAGGCGAGTGCGGTCGGGTCCCCGGGCTCGATCTCGACCAGGGCATCTCCGACGACGGGTCGGAGGGGAGCGAGGGCCTCCGAACGTCGGGTGACGACGCGTCGACCACAGGCGAGACCCTGCCACACCTTGTTGGCCACGACACCCGCCGCCTTGCGGCTCGTGCCGAAGACGCCGAGCACGACGTCGTGACCGGCGAGGAGGTCGACGAGGTCGCTCTCGGGGACCGGGTCCAAGAAGGTCACGCGGTGTCCGAGCCCTCGGGCCAGCACGTCCGCCCTGACGCCCTCGCGCGCTGCACCGGCTCCGACGAAGGTCGCGCGAAAAGGCGTGGAGCGCGCGAGGACCGCCAGTGCCCGGACGACGGTCCCGATGCCGTGAAGGGGGATGTAGCCGCCGTAGTAGAGGATGCGCAGTTCGGTGTCCGCGTCCCGGGGGAGCGGGCGAGCCCAGGACGGCGCGCCGACCTGCAGCGCCACGACCTGTCGTCGGCCACGGACCCGGCGCCTGAGTGCGGCAGCACGGGGCTCCGTGTCGACGAGGTAGAAGTCGGCCGCCCAGAGTGCCATGGCGTCCTGGAACCCGTACCGCCGTGCACGAAGGGTGCCGGGCCTGGTCACCTGCCAGTCCTCGACGTACGTCTCGTACAGGCCGATGAAGCCGTCGACGACGACTCGGCACCTGCGGAGGCGACCCACCAGCGCAGCCACGGGGGCGGAGGCGAGCTGCATCTCGCCCAGGAGGATGACGTCGCCCCGCTGCGAGCCTGCCCACAGCCGCACCGCGTCGATGACGCAGCGGACCAGGAACGAGCTCGCCCTCGAGGGGACCACGGTGAGGACGCGTCCACCGGTGACCTCGTCGAGGACCTGACGCACCCGTCGGGCGCGCGGGTAGGTGGGGTCGACGACCCGGAAGAGGACGACGGTGGGGTGCTGGTGGCGGGGGCGTCGGGTCGATGCCATCGGGAGGCTCCGTTCGTGACGTGTCGTGAGGGGATCGGGACGCGGGCGCCCGTCGGTGCGCGGCGCGGCCGCTCAGCGACGGAAGCGGACGCGTGAGGGCGGCGTGTCCGTTCGGCCGTAGTAGGCCGAGTAATCGGTCGACGTGCCGTGGCCTCGTCGGCGGACCATCGTCAGGACGACGCCGGAGACGCGGGCGTCGACGTGGGCGAGTCGCGCGAGCGCCTCTCGCAGCTGGGGTTTCGTGCTGCGTCGAGTGCTGCTCACGACGAGGGTGGCGTGGGCGTAGCGGCTGAGCACGGTCGCATCCGTCACGGGCAGCACGGGCGGCGCGTCGAGGATGACGTGCTCGAAGCGGTCCTCGAGATCGCGCAGGAGCGCCTGCATGCCGACCGAGCCGAGGAGCTCGCTGGGGTTGGGTGGGATGCTGCCGGCAGGCAGGACCGACAGCCCGATCCCGCCCCACGGCTGCAGGAGGTCGTCGAGCTCGGCACGCCCGACCAGGGCGTCGCTCACGCCGACGGCCCCCTCGAGACCGAGCAGCTCCGCCGTCCGTGGGCGACGGAGGTCGCAGTCGACCAGGACCACGCTGGCCCCGCTCTCGGCGATGCTGATCGCGAGGTTGGCGCTCGTCGTCGACTTGCCCTCGGCCGGTGAGGCGCTCGTGACCACCACTGACCGGGCACGGGTCCCCAGGGAGAGGAACTGCAAGTTCGTGCGGAGCGTGCGATAGGACTCGGCAGCCGGGCTGCGGGGGGCGCGTTGGACGACGAGCGGCTGGCGCGACGCCTCCGCGTCGTGCGCGAGCGTGCCGACGACGGGCACTTCGGTCATCGCCGCGACGTCCTCGGGGCCGTGGATCCTCGTGTCCAGGGCGTCACGCAGGAGCGCGAGTCCGAGTCCTGCGACGACTCCGACGACGCATGCCAGCGCGAGGACGAGAGCCGGGCGGGGCGCGGAGGGCTGTCCCGGCGCCACCGCCGGATCGATGGTCTCGATCCGGACCGGAGCGGTGGAACCGTCCCTCGAGGTCTCGATGTCGTCGACGAGCACCGTGGTCAGGTGCCGCCCCACGGAGTTGGCGATGGCGGCGGCGCGGCCGGGGTCGGCGTCCACGACGCTGATGTCGACGAGCACGGTCCCCGCCGGCGTGCTGGCGGTGATCCGTGACGCGAGTTGCGCCGGGGTCGTCTCGAGGTCGAGTTCCTCGACGACCGGTCCGAGCACGCGTGCACTCGTCGCCACCTCGACGTAGGACTTGACCTTGAGCTGGGCGGCGCTGCTCCCCTGGACCACCTCGCCAGCGTCGCCGTCGTTCGTCGTCACGGAGACGAAGAGCGTCGTCGTCGCCGTGTAGGAGGGGGGCGCGGTAGCGAGGTACGCGGCTCCTCCTGCCACAGCGAGGAGCGTGGTGAGGAGGAGCGCCCACCAGTTCTGGCGGAGCAGGCGCAGCAGTTCTCGGGTGTTCATGGTGTCCTTCGGTGGGCGTCGGGTCGGTCCTCCGGCGGCGTGCCGCGGGTGGTGCGCCTGGTGCTGAGGTCAGGTCGGGTCAGCGCTGGACGTACTCGGTGTCGTCGTGCTCGGCGTCGACCTTCTCGGGGGCGTCTCCGGTGTGCTCGATCCGGTTGCCCTGGCCCGTCACGAAGGTCCGCTGCACGTGCTCGGCCACGATCTCGTTCGACGAGCCTTCGATGGTCAGGGTCTCGACGTCGGCCTCGACGTCGATCTGGGCGCCATCGGTGACGACGGCCACGACGTCGCAGGCCTCGTCGACGGTGAAGCGTCCGTCGACGAGATCGGAGGGGACGATCGTCAGCTGGCCGGCGTCGCAGACGCCCGTGGGCGGGGCCTCTTCGCCGGTGGAGACGGCGGGCTCCGTGGGGGACGGTCCGGTCACCGGGCCGGTCTCGGAAGGCGAGGTGCACCCGGCGAGCGCCAGGAGGAGCGCGGGGACCGCGGCGAGCAGGGCGAGGGGGCGGTGGGTCGAGGACATGGATGCTCCGTTCTGTCGACGAGTATGGAGTGAGAGGTGGTGATGAGAAATTTAGAGTATCACCCGTGTGACCCTCGGGGAAGGGTTCTTGCCCGCAGCGTGAGGGGCGCGTAGACTTGAGCCACCAAGACTCAACCTTCGAGAAAGGGACCTCCATGGCGAACATGCAGGGCGCTCCCGCCTCCGACGAGAAGCAGAAGGCGGCGCTCGACCAGTACGGCGTCGACCTCACGGCGATCGCCCGCAGCGGCGCGCTCGACCCCGTCATCGGGCGGGACGCCGAGATCCGGCGCGTCAGCCAGGTGCTCACGCGCCGCACCAAGAACAACCCCGTCCTCATCGGCGAGCCCGGCGTCGGCAAGACCGCCGTCGTCGAGGGGCTCGCGCAGCGCATCGTCGCGGGCGACGTCGCCGACTCGCTCAAGGACAAGCGGCTCGTCAGCCTCGACCTCGCCGCCCTCGTCGCGGGCGCCAAGTACCGCGGCGAGTTCGAGGAGCGCCTCAAGGCCGTCCTCGCGGAGATCACCGAGAGCGACGGCCAGGTGATCACCTTCATCGACGAGCTGCACACCCTCATGGGCGCCGGTGGCGGCGAGGGCAGCGTCGCCGCGGCGAACATGCTCAAGCCCATGCTCGCGCGCGGCGAGCTGCGCCTCATCGGCGCGACGACCCTCGACGAGTACCGGCAGTACATCGAGAAGGACGCCGCCCTCGAGCGCCGCTTCCAGCAGGTGTACGTCGGCGAGCCGAGCGTCGAGGACACCGTCGCGATCCTGCGCGGCCTCAAGGAGCGCTACGAGGCGCACCACGGCGTCACGATCGCCGACGGTGCCCTCGTGGCCGCCGCCGCCCTCTCGAACCGGTACATCTCGGGACGCCAGTTGCCCGACAAGGCCATCGACCTCGTCGACGAGGCCGGCTCGCGCCTCAAGATGGAGATCGACTCGTCGCCGGTCGAGCTCGACCAGCTCTACCGCGGCCTCGTGCGCCTGCAGATCGAAGAGCTGGCGCTGAAGAAGGAGAAGGACGACGCGTCGCAGGCCCGCCTGGCCGCCCTGCGGGGCCAGATCGCCGAGCAGCAGGCCGCCCACGACGCGCTCAACGACCGCTGGCAGGCCGAGAAGGCGTCGCTGCAGGGCATCGGCACGCTGCGCAGCGAGCTCAACGACGCGCGGATCGAGGCCGACCGTGCCCTCCGCGAGGGGCGCTACGAGGACGCCGCGCGCACCAGCTACGAGCGCATCCCCGACATCGAGCGACGCCTCGCCGAGGCCGAGGCGTTCGAGGAGTCCGGCGAGCGCCTCGTCAGCGACGCCGTCACCGACGCCGACATCGCCGAGGTCGTCGCGGCCTGGACGGGCATCCCCGTCGGGCGGCTGCTCAGCGGCGAGACCGAGAAGCTGCTGCACCTCGAGAGCGAGCTCGGCCGGCGCATCATCGGCCAGCGCGCCGCCGTGCAGGCGGTGAGCGAGGCCGTCCGCCGCACGCGCGCCGGCATCAGCGACCCCGACCGGCCCACCGGGTCGTTCCTCTTCCTGGGCCCCACGGGCGTCGGCAAGACCGAGCTGGCCAAGGCCCTCGCCGACTTCCTCTTCGACGACCCCAAGGCCCTCGTCCGCATCGACATGAGCGAGTACGGCGAGAAGCACAGCGTCTCCCGGCTCGTCGGCGCGCCCCCCGGGTACGTCGGCTACGAGGCCGGCGGGCAGCTCACCGAGGCCGTGCGGCGCCGGCCCTACAGCGTCGTGCTGCTCGACGAGGTCGAGAAGGCCCACCCCGAGGTGTTCGACGTGCTGCTGCAGGTGCTCGACGACGGCCGCCTCACCGACGGGCAGGGGCGCACGGTCGACTTCCGCAACACGATCCTGGTGCTCACCTCGAACCTCGGCTCGCAGTTCATCGCCGACCCGGCGCTCACGGACGCCCAGAAAGAAGAAGCGGTCCAGGCGGTCGTGCGGCAGGCGTTCAAGCCCGAGTTCGTCAACCGGCTCGACGACCTCGTCGTGTTCTCGACGCTCACGGCCGACGACCTGGGCCAGATCGTGTCGCTCTACGTCGACCGGCTCGCCCGGAGGCTCGCCGACCGTCGCCTCGAGCTCGCGGTGACGCCGGAGGCGCGGGGCTGGCTCGCCGAGCGCGGCCACGACCCCGTCTACGGGGCGCGCCCGCTGCGGCGCCTCATGCAGCGGCAGATCGACGACCGGCTCGCGATGGCGCTCCTCGGCGGCCAGGTCGAGGACGGGGACGTCGTCCGGGTCGACGTCGCCCCCGGCGATGACGGCCTCACCGTGGCGCGAGCGGAGCTCGACGACCCCGGGGCGGACGTGCTCGACGACCTCGTCGACTGACGACGCGCCTCCTGCTGCTCCTGACGGCGGACGACCCACGGGTCGTCCGCCGTCCTCTTTTCCCCCCGCTCGGTACGTGATATTCTGGATGTTCCACAGAGCATGCAGGGAGTCCCGTGAGCACGAGCGCGCCCCCGGTCCGTCGCGGACCGGCCCCCGACGTCGTCCTGCCGACCTTCGCCCACCGGCCGTCTCGCCCCGGTCCCACGAAGGCGGCGCACGACGCGCCCGGCGACCTGCCCGACGACCTGCGCGTCCTCGTCCGTGGGGCCTGCTCGCCCGCAGCCCACGCCCCCAGCAAGCGAGTGCTGGACGTCGTCGTGGCCGTTGCCGTACTGGTCGTGGCGGCGCCCGTGCTCGCCGTCGTGGCACTGCTCGTCGCGCTCACGAGTGACGGGCCGGTGCTCTTCCGTCAAGAACGCGTCGGCGCGGCCGGCCGGTCCTTCCGTCTCCACAAGTTCCGCACGATGCACGTCGACGGCGTTCCGTCGCGGGCGGAGCTCGTGACGGACCGGACCGATGCCGGCCCCCTCTTCAAGATGGCGGCCGACCCACGCGTGACCCGAGTCGGCCGTGTGCTGCGTCGCCACAGCCTCGACGAGCTGCCGCAGCTGTGGAACGTCCTGCGCGGCGACATGAGCCTGGTCGGGCCCCGCCCTGCACTGCCGAGCGAGGTCGCCTGCTACGACGAGCACGCACTGCGGCGTCTCGCCGTCAAGCCGGGCCTCACCGGTCCGTGGCAGGTCGGTGGGCGCAGCGACCTGTCGTGGGACGACGGGCTGCGGCTCGACCTCGACTACGTCGACCGTGGGTGCCTGCGGTACGACCTCAAGGTCCTCGTGGCCACGGTGGGCGTCGTGCTCCGACCCGTCGGAGCCTACTGAGCGGCCCGTCCGCCGCCGATCAGTGCCGCCGCGTCGGCGACGAAGCGGTCGACGTGCTGTTCCGAGGTGTCGAACGAGCACATGAGGCGCACCTCGCCGGTCACCCGGTCCCAGTCGTAGAAGTGGTGCGCCGCGCGCAGGGGCTCGACGACCTCGAGGGGGAGCACGACGAACACGCCGTTCGCCTCGACCGGCTGGGTCACGGTCACCCCGGGCAGGGCGGCGAGCCCGGTCGCGAGCCGCTGCGCCATCTCGTTCGCCCGTGAGGCCGAGCGCAGCCACAGGTCGCCCTCGAGCAGCGCGAGGAACTGCGCCGACACGAAGCGCATCTTCGACGCCAGCTGGGCGTCCATCTTGCGCAAGAAGGTGACGCCGGCCTCGGCCTCGGGCGTGAAGGCGACGATCGACTCGCCGAGCACGAGCCCGTTCTTGGTGCCGCCGAACGACAGGCTGTCGACGCCGGAGTCGCGGGTCAGCTCTCGCAGGGACGCCCCCGTGGACGCGGCCGCGTTGGCGATCCGCGCACCGTCCATGTGCACGCGCATGCCCAGCGAGTGCGCGTGGTCCGTGACCGCCCTGACCTCGTCGGGCGTGTAGACCGTGCCCAGCTCGGTGCTCTGGGTGATCGTCACCGCGAGCGGCTGGGGGCGCTGCTGGTCGCCCCAGCCGTACGCCTGGCGGTCGATCAGCTCGGGCGTGAGCTTGCCGTCGGGGGTGGGCACGGTGAGCAGCTTGATGCCGCCGAGGCGCTCGGGGGCGCCGCCCTCGTCGGTGTACACGTGCGCGGTCGTCGCGCAGATCACCGCCGCCCAGCGCGGGGTGAGCGCCTGCAGGGCCGCGACGTTCGCTCCCGTGCCCGTGAGGACGGGGTGGATCGTCGTGCCCTCCCCGAACGTCTCGACGACGAGCTGCGACAGCCGGGCCGTGTAAGGGTCCGCCCCGTACGAGCCGACATGGCCCCCGGCGGCCTCCGCGATCGCTGCGAGCACCTCGGGATGCGCTCCGGCGTAGTTGTCGGAGGCGAAGGTGTGCGCGGCGCGGTCGTGCAGGACGGTCATGCTCCGATCATGCCGGACGTGGTGGATGCGGTGCTCGGGGCCCCTGTCCCGCCGTCACGATCCGGGCGTGCCCGGCCAGTGCGCACGCAGGCCCGCCTCGAGCCGTGGGCGCAGCACGCGCGCGGCGGCGTCGGACACGTGCGAGGAGTCGCTGTAGGCGAAGGTGCGGCCGATCACGGCCTCGCACAGTCGGTCGCACAGCCAGCCCGTGGTCGGGACCCAGGTCGCACCTGCTCCCCTGCTCACGTCCCGTTCGACCCCGGCCACGGCCCTCGCGAGCTCGGACGGGGACGTCGTGCAGCTGCGGTCTTGCCACGGGGGTGCGCTGAGGCACAGCACGGGGTCCACGTCCCAGCCCGGCGTGTCACCGAGCACGACCACGTCGGTCTCGTCGGGCAGTCGAGCGAGGGTCCGACGCAGGCCGTCCCTCCATGCGGTGAGGAGGGGACCCTCCACCGCGGAGTCGTAGAGGTGTCCCGCACCGCTGATGACGACGAGGTCCGGCACCTCGTCGGCGATCCTCTCGAGTGCTCGGTCGCGCCACGTGTCGCATTCCGTGAAGCTGCGCGCGAGCGCGGCGTCGACGAGCGCGACGTCGGCTGCGGGGCACGCTCCCTTGGTGAGCGAGGTGAGCGACACGTGCGAGCGTCGTGCCATCTCCGCCAGAGGCGAGAACCACTGCGCCGCGTGCGAGTCCCCGAACAGCACGACGTCCCCGAGGGCGTTGCCCGAGACGTCGCCGAAGCGGCAGGGCGGCGGCACCGTGTCCCTCCGTTCGAGGTGACATCCGTCCGCGTAGACCTGGGGGAGCGACCCCGGCAGTTCGTCCAGCGGCGGCCCGACGGCGCCCCAGGACGGTACTCCGGGCGGAAGGGTGGCCGTGGGACGCACGGGAACCTGCGACGTCGCGGCGGCCAGGACGAGCACCGCTCCTGCGGCGACGGGAGGGACGGCCGCCCTGCTCGCACGCGACGCGGTCCCGCGCGGCACCCTGCTCGCGCCGTGGGTCGGTTCGAGCCACTGGTGGGAGGCCTCGCCGAGGAGGGCGGTGACGAGGAGCGCCAGGCCCGTCTCGAGGATGGAGAGCTGTCGTTGGAGGGCCAGCACCGGGACCGCCAGGGCGGGCCAGTGCCACAGGTACAACGGGTACGACCGGTCGCCGACACGAGTCAGGAGGGGGTGCGAGAGCAGGGCGCCGACGCTGCCCTGGCCGCTCGTCGGCCAGGCGAGCAGTACCGATGTGGACACGACCGGCACCAGGGTGGCGAACGACGGGTGCGGCTGGTCGTCGAGCAGGGTCAGCGACGCGACGAGTGCCGCCATGGCGACCCAGCCGACCACCCGCGGTGCACGAGGCGGCTCCGGCCGTCGTCCGACCGTGAGTGCGACGAGTGCCCCTGCGCCGAGCTCCCACGCGCGCGTGGGCAGCAGGTAGAAGGACCAGGGTTGGATGCGATCCGTCGTCGTCACGGCCAGGGCGAACGAGAGCGCACAGAGCCCCAGCAGGACGGTCGGGACCAGTCGTGCTCGACGGTGGGCCAGGGCGAGCAGCGCCATGAGGGCCAGCGGCCAGAGCAGGTAGAACTGCTCCTCGACGCCGAGCGACCAGAAGTGCAGGAACGGCGAGGTCGAGGAGTCGGCGAGGTACCCGACTCCCTCCGCCGCGAGGAGCACGTTCTCGACGCCCAGCACCGAGGCGGCCCCTTGCACGCCGATGTCGCGCAGGGCTGCCGTGGGGACGACGGCGACGCTGGCCACGAGGGTCGCGGCCACGACGGCACTGGCGGCGGGCAGGAGCCGACGCACGCGTCGCAGCAGGAACAGTGGGTAGTCGACACGGCCCTTCGCCGTGGCCTCGCGCAGGAGGCTTCCCGTGACGACGTAGCCCGAGATGACGAAGAAGACGTTGACGGCGAGGTAGCCCGACGGCAGGAGGGGGAGGCCGGCGTGGAAGGCGACCACCGCGGTCACGGAGAGGGCGCGCAGTCCTTGGACGTCGCGGCGCCGGACGAGCAGGGAGGGCGGAACCGTCATTTCTCATTGATACATCAAAATGAGGCGACCGACCCGTTCTTGCATCAGGCCGGGGTCGTGTCAGAAGATCATCGGCCGGTCGTCGTCGAGCCCGGTGTCGAGCTCGAGGTCGACGACCACGGGCACGTGGTCGCTCGGGGCGTCGCCCTTGCGCTCGTCGCGGTCGATGCGGGCGTGCGTGACGAGGTCGGCGAAGGCCGCCGAGCCCATCACGAAGTCGATGCGCATGCCCTCGTCCTTGGGGAAGCGGAGCTGCTTGTAGTCCCAGTAGGTGTAGCCCTCGGGCACGAGGGGGCGGACGACGTCGGACAGGCCGACCCGCTCGAACTCGGCGAAGGCGTCGCGCTCGGGCCGGCTGACGTGCGTGGAGCCCTCGAAGACGGTCACGTCCCAGACGTCGGTGTCGAGCGGGGCGACGTTCCAGTCGCCCATGAGGGCGAGCGGCTGGTCGGGGCGGGCGGCGAGCCAGCCCTCGGTCTCCCGGGCGAGCGCCGCGAGCCAGTCGAGCTTGTAGGCGTAGTGCGGGTCGCCGAGCTCGCGGCCGTTGGGCACGTAGAGGCTCCACAGCCGGACGCCCTCGACGGTGACGCCGATCGCGCGGGCCTCCTTCGGCTGGTCGGGGCCCTCGTGGCCCTTCGCGAAGCCGGGCTGCGAGGGGAACGTGACCTCGACGTCCTCCATCGGCAGGCGGCTGGCGAACGCGACGCCGTTCCACTGGCTGAGGCCGTGCAGCTCGACCTCGTACCCCGCCTCGCGGAAGGCGTCGTAGGGGAACTGCTCGGGCTTGCACTTGATCTCTTGCAGGCCGAGCACGTCGACGTCCTCGCGGACGAGCCAGTCGACGACCCGCCCGGACCGGGCTCGGACGGAGTTGACGTTCCAGGTGGCGACGCGCATCCCGCCACGCTACCGGCGGCCGGGCCGCCCCGGTGCCGCCGGTCGTCACGCGGACGGCGCCGCAGTAGCCTGTGGACAGACCCACATGTCAGATGTCGATGCAGGAGGATCGATGTGCGACCACGACGCGAGCCGTTACCGGCGCGACCCCGCCCGTCCACCGGTGAGGATCGACCCGTACCCCCGCCGACCGGTGACCGTCGAGGCGCGGCTCGCCCGCCTCGCGGCCACCGGCCCCACCCGGTACGAGGACTTCTTCTTCCCACCGGCCACCTGGGGCGACCTCGACGACCGCACGCGGCGGCACCGCGAGGGGAGGGCCGACGCGTCCGCCTGAACGTCGGCCTCGTCCCGGTGCGTCCCGCTCGCCTACAGTGGTGAGCCGTGACCGACGCACGCACGCAGCTCATCTCGTCCATCCGTGACCTCGCCGTCTTCCACGGCGACTTCACCCTGACGAGCGGCAAGAAGGCCAGCTACTACGTCGACCTGCGGAAGGTCAGCCTCGACCACCGCGTCGCGCCCCTCATCGGCGAGGTCATGGTCGACCTCCTCGCCGAGGTGCCCGACGTCGCCGCCGTGGGCGGCCTCACCATGGGCGCCGACCCGATCGCCTCGGCCGTGCTGCACCAGGGCGTGGCCCGGGGCCGGTCCTACGACGCCTTCGTCGTCCGCAAGGAGCCCAAGGACCACGGTCGCGGCCGCCAGGTCGAGGGTCCCGACCTCGCCGGCAAGCGCGTGGTCGTCCTCGAGGACACGAGCACCACGGGCGGTTCCCCGCTCAAGGCGGCCGCGGCGCTCGAGGCCGTGGGCGCCGAGGTCGCGGCCGTCGCGGTCGTCGTCGACCGCGCCACCGGCGCACGGGAGGCCGTCGAGGCGGCGGGCTACCCGTACCTCGCCGCGATCTCGCTCGCCGAGCTGGGGCTGGAGCCGTGAACGACGACCGCGGTCGACGACGCGACGACGAGGCCGGCGACGACGCGGAGCTCGACCCGAGCGCCTGGTTGAGCGGACAGTTCGACGGCGACGACCCGGCGGACGGGTCGACGGGCTCCGAGCCGGACGACGGCGACGACCCCGCGACGCGGGCGCTGCCGGTCGTCGACCCGGTGGGTGACGAGGGGCAGGAGGCGCGGGGCGAGCCCGGCGGGCCCGTCCCGCCGGCCGTCGCCGACGACCAGGGCGAGGTGCCGCCCGCCGAGCCGCGGGACGGGGGAGCGCCGTCGTCGCAGCCCGTGGTCGTCCCTCCGCCGGCCCCCGACCCGCCCCGCGCCGAGGGGCACCCGCAGGCGCTGGACCTGGCCGCCTTGCGCGCCGCGGTCGACCCCGCTGCCCGGCCGCCCGCACCGACCCCGGACGACGCGGGCGCGAGCACCGGTCACGGCACCGGCACCGGAACCGCCCCCGCTCGCCCGTCGACGTCGGGGCGCGACGAGGGGCCCGGCGGTGAGACATCCGACGGTGAGGGCTCGGCAGATGCCGTGCCCGGTCCGTTCACCGCCCTGATCGCGAGCCAGGCGGTCCCCGGTGCGGCGTCGGCCGAGCCCGTCGCCTTCGACTGGGACAAGGTCCGCTCCGTCGCGCGTCAGGAGCCCGGCACCGCGCGCCTCGACCTGCCCGTGGCGTCGCCGACGGGGCCGGAGGCGCCGCCCGCGTCCGGGACGCCGGTCGCCTCCGACGACGCACCGGAGGCCCGGCCGGCCGGCGACGGTGACGCCGTCGCGGAACCCGCGGCCGCCGAGCCTGCGCTCGCCGAGCCGGCCCCCGCTGATGCTGCGCCGGCCGAGCAGTTGCCCGCTGACGCTGCGCCCGCCGAGCCGGCACCGGTCGAGACCGCGCCCGTCGGCCCGGCGCCGGTCGAGCCGGAGCTCGAGTCGTCCGTGCCCGAGTCGTCCGAGCCCGAGGGGCCCGCGGCACCGGCCGAGCCCTGGTGGGTCGACGAGCACCGCGAGATGACCCGCCGTGAGCGCCGCCTCGCGGAGGCGGCCGGACTGTCCGTGCCGCCGGCCGTGGCGCCGTCGGCGGACACCGACACCGACACCGACCCAGGCACCGACACCGACACCGACACGAGCACGGACGCGAGCGCGGAGGACGCCACCGGTGTCCTGGCCGCCGGGTCGAGCACGGGGTCCGACGACGTCGTCGATCGCGAAGGTCCCGACGAGGACGCGGCGGCCGCTCCGATCGACCTGGACGGCGACCCCGCGCCCGCCGGAGCCTCGGGATCGTGGTCGCTGTCGTCGGACGGGGACCCGTCCGCCCTCGCGGCGACCGGCGACGTGGTCCTCGACGACGCCGACCTGCCGGGGTCTTCCCGCGCCTCCGGCCCCTCCGTGCCGCAGGGCGACGACGCCCGGACGGACGCGCCCTCGACCGGACTCGCGACGGGGTGGCCCTTCGCGACGCCCGGTGCCGTCGACCCCGCGAGCGACGCGCCCCTGACGACGCCGCGCGACGAACCGAGCTTCACCGAGCTGCTGGGCATCGTGCCCCCGCCGGCTGCGTCGGAGGCGGACCGGTCACCGTCGGACGACGCGTCGGCCGCCGACCGGGACGAGGACGAGCTCGGCGACGAGGAACTCGTCGACGACGCCGTCGCCGACGACGTGCTGGTCGCGGGCGGGCCGCTCGACGCCGACGCGCAGACCGACGTCGGTCGCGGGGCGGGCGACGACGTGCCCGAGGACGGGACCGGCGACGCCCGTGCGCCCGAGGGACCGGCTCCCGTCGTCGACGAGGACGACGAGTCCGAGGGCATCGACGACCCGGTGCTGGGCGCCGCGGGCGACGCGCCGGACGCCGTGGTTCCGGCCGCGGGTGCTGCGCCCACCGCCTTCCGCGACGCCGAGGACGAGGATCGCGCCGACGCCGACGCCGACGCCGACGCCGACGCCGACGCCGACGCCGACGCCGACGCCGACCACGGCGCTCCCGTCGACCCGCCCACCGCGGTCCTGGGCGCGCCCGTCGCCGCCGCGTCCGCGAGCGCCGCCCCCGGTCCCGGCTCGGTGGGGGAGCCCCTCGGGCTCGTGCCGACGGGCGTCGTGCCCGCTCCGGTGTCCCGCTCCGCGCCCGCCACGGAGCGCGACGGTCGTCCCCGGGAGGCGACACCGGCCGGCAACGCCCTGCCGGGCGTGAGTGCCTCGTCGGGCGGGGCGACCGGCGGGACCGGACGCGCCTCCGGTGCCCCGGGCGGACGCCGTCGTCCGACCGGCGCCGAGGTCGAGGCGTGGGCTCGGCAGCACGTCGTGCTGCTCGCGGTCGTCGCCGGGGTCGTCCTGCTGCTCGCGCTCGTGGCGCTGTTCTTCCTCAGCCGGGGGATCGCCGGTGCCGCCGCGGCCGAGTCCGCGCAGGGTGCGGCCACGGCCGTCGCCGAACCCTCGCCCACGGTGACCCGCACGGTCACCGCCGAGCCCGTCGCCCCCGTCGAGGAGCCCGTCGTCGCCGGTCCGCTGGCGGCGGGCGTGCACTCCTGGCAGGACCTTCAGGGCGGCGAGTGCCTCGCGGCCTTCCCCGACGCGTGGCAGCAGGAGTACGAGGTCGTCGACTGCGCGGCGACCCACGCCGCGCAGCTCACCGCGGTCGTGCAGCTCGAGGGCGACGCCGCCAGCGCCTGGCCCGGGCTCGACGCCCTGCAGGCCGAGGTGCCCACCCGGTGCTCCGCCGACGGGGCCCTCGACCGCGGTGCCGCCGGTGCCTACACGGGCGTGCAGCTCTCCGCGAGCTACCCCGCCACGGCCGAGGACTGGGCCGCCGGGGACCGCCGGTACGCCTGCTTCGTGAGCCGCGAGGGCGCCCAGCCGCTGACCACCAGCCTCGCGCCCGCGGCCGGTTGACCCGCGACTCCGGCCGCGCGGTCCGCGCTCCGTGGCTCCGGCCGCACGCTCCGCGGCCTGCGCTCCGCGGCCCGCGCTCAGCGACGCGCGGCCGCCGGCCCCGGCGCGGGCCCCGGGGACGACCCCCTAGAGCTCGCTCTCGACCGGCTCGGCCCGGACGAGCTCGTGCACGCCTGACAGCACCTCGGTGGGGCGGAACGGGTACCGGTCGATCTCGGCCTGGTCGCTGATGCCCGTGAGGACGAGGACCGTGTGCAGCCCCGCCTCGATGCCCGCGATGATGTCGGTGTCCATGCGGTCGCCGATCATGCCCGTGTTCTCGCTGTGCGCACCGATGCGGTTCATCGCCGAGCGGAACATCATCGGGTTCGGCTTGCCGACCACGTAGGGGTCCTTGCCGGTGACCTTCGTGATCATCGCGGCGATGGCGCCCGTCGCGGGCAGCACTCCCTCGGCGCTCGGCCCGGTCGCGTCGGGGTTCGTGACGATGAACCGGGCGCCGCCGAGGATCAGCCGGGCCGCCTTCGTGATCGCCTCGAACGAGTAGTTGCGGGTCTCGCCGACGACGACGAAGTCGGGGTCCGTCTCGGTCATGATGAAGCCCGCCTCGTGCAGGGCCGTCGTCATGCCCGCCTCGCCGATGACGAACGCCGAGCCGCCCGGCATCTGCTGCGCGCAGAAGTCGGCCGTGGCGAGGGCGCTCGTCCAGATGCGGTCCTCGGGCACGTGGATGCCCGACGCGCGCAGCCTGGCGCTGAGGTCGCGCGGCGTGAAGATCGAGTTGTTCGTGAGCACGAGGTACGGCGTGCCCTCGTCCTCCCACTGCTGCAGAAGGGCCGCGGCCCCCGGCAGCGCCTGGTTCTCGTGCACGAGCACGCCGTCCATGTCGGTCAGCCAGCACTCGATCTCGTCGCGGGAGGTCATGGGCGCCACCCTAGCGACGCCGTGGTCGTCCTCGCTGGTCGTCGCGGCCGCCCTAGGGTGGCACGGTGGACGACACCGACCGTGCAGGACGAGAGCGCCCGGAGGCGCCCGGCGGGCAGCGCCCGGAGGTCGGCGTGGGCCCGTGGCCGGGCGGGGAGGCCGCCTGGCCCGCCGACCCCCGGTACGACCGGGAGCTGCTCCGCGACGGCGACCGGCGCAACGTCGTCGACGCCTACCGCTACTGGACGGTCGAGGCGGTCGTCGCTGACCTCGACACGAGGCGGCACCCGTTCCACGTGGCGATCGAGAACTGGCAGCACGACCTCAACATCGGCTCGGTCGTGCGCACCGCCAACGCGTTCCTCGCCGACACGGTGCACATCGTGGGCCGGAGGCGCTGGAACAAGAGGGGCGCGATGGTCACCGACCGCTACCAGCACGTCGTGCACCACCCCGACGTGGCGTCGTTCGTGGCCTGGGCGCACGAGAACGACCTGCCCGTCGTCGCGGTGGACAACGTCGAGGGCTCGGTGCCGATCGGGGACGCCGAGCTGCCCGAGCGCTGCGTGCTGCTCTTCGGGCAGGAGGGGCCGGGCCTCTCCGCCGAGGCGCTCGCCGCCGCGGACGGCGCGGTGATGATCCCCCAGTACGGGTCGACGCGCAGCATCAACGCGGGCGCGGCCGCCGCGATCGTCGTGCACGAGTGGGTGCGGAGGCACCGTCACGGGGCGGCGGGTTCGCGGAGGTAGCCGACGACCGTCGCGACCGCGTCGGCGACGAGGGAGGCTGACTCGATCGCGGCTGCCCGTCCTCGGCCGATCGGGTCGGGGACGTCGTCCTCGTCGGGGGGGACGATCCCGTGCTTGCCGCGCTGGGCGGCGGCCAGGGCGACCGCCAGGGAGAGTCTCTCCCGCGGACCCACGAGCGGGTGCACGGCCGCGCGCAGCTCCCGCGGCGACACGTGGGTCGACAGGCGCGAGAACTCACGGAGCGTGAACGTCGCGCGGACGAGCCGCGGTCGAAGAGCCGCCACGGCCCGCCGCTGCGCACGGTCGGCCGTGAGGACCAGTTCGGCGCCGGACAGGTCGTGAGCGTCGAGGGCCTGGGCGCGGTGGTCGTCGAGGTCGATGCCCAGCACGGAGGCGGCCCTCAGGGTCTCGGGAGGGCAGGGTGACGGCTGGGACACCTGGGTCCCGGCCGACCGACAGTCGAGCTCGGGCAGTGCGGCGCCGAGGAGGGCCGCCATGAGCGGCGAGCGGCACTGGTTGCCCGCGCAGACGGACAGGAGGACCGGCCGGATGGTGGGCGAGTGGTCGGTCTGCACATCGGTCGGGCCGGGACGGCTCATGGTTCTCCTCGCTCGTGGGCGTCTGGCCGGGCGTCGCGGTGCCGCCAGCTCGGGCTGCCATGATGACATGTCGGTACGACATCGTGCATGTCGCGTCCCCAGGGTGGTGCGTGGTGTCGGCGGAGGTAACGTCGGGGCATGACGACGAACCTGCTCGGCGTGCCCGAGACCCTGCTGCCCGACGAGCCCGAGGTGACGACCGCCCTCGCGACGCGACCTGTCGTCGAGGTCGTGGCCGCGCATCCGGCCTCGTCGCTCGCCTGGGCGCTGCTCTCCGACGAGGCCGCCGCCCGCGGCGCCGACGTCGAGGCGTACGCCTACGCGCGCGTCGGCTACCACCGGGGGCTCGACGCCCTGCGGAAGGCGGGCTGGCGCGGGCAGGGGCCGGTGCCGTGGCGGCACGAGCCCAACCGGGGCGTGCTGCGCTCGCTCTGGGCCCTGCGCCGGGGCGCCGCGGCGATCGGCGAGACGGCCGAGGTCGAGCGGCTCGAGGCGTTCCTGCGCGACTCGGACCCGACGGCCGTCGACCACCTCGAGGGTCGCGCCTGACGCCCCGACGCCCCGACGCCTTGACGCCCTGACGCCCTGACGTCCTGACGTCCTGACGTCCTGACGGCGGCCCCGCGCGCTCAGCCGATGAGCGACGGGCGCAGGTCGCGCCGGGTGCGGTGCCGGGTCATGCGGCGCACGACGAGGCCGGTGAGCAGCAGCGCACCGAGCAGCCAGGCGCCCAGCACGAGCGCGTCGCCGCCGGCGGTCGCGAGGCTGCCGCCGTACATGAGCTGCCGCAGGCCGTCGGTCGCGTAGCTCATCGGCAGGGCGTGGTGCAGGGCGGCGAGCGGCGTGGGCAGCGTCTGCCAGGGGAACGTGCCGCCCGCGGTGACGAGCTGCAGCACCATGAGGACGAGCCCGAGGAACTGCCCGACGCTGCCGAGCAGAACGTTGAGCGCCAGCAGGATCGCCGCGAACGCCGCGGACGCGAGCACCATGAGGCCCACCGTGGCGACGGGGTGCGCGACCTCGAAGCCGAGCGCGACGCTGACGATGCCGAACAGGGCGGCCATCTGCACGACGCCGAGCAGCACGGGGGTGAGCCAGCCGGCGAGGGTCACTCGCCCGGGCGCGCGCAGGGCGGTGATCGCCCGCTTCGACACGGGCCTCACGATGAGGAACAGCGCGTACATCCCGATCCATGCGGCGAGGCTGAGGAAGAACGGTGCCAGCCCGGCCCCGTAGCTGCCCGCGCTCGTCACCGCCTGGTCGCCGACAGCGACGGGGTCGCTGATCGTCGAGGCCTGCCGGTCGCGCTGGTCGGCGGTGCTGTCGGGGATCTGCGTGACGCCCTCCTGCAGGCCGTCGCGGAGGCTCGCGCTGCCGTCGCGCGCGGTGACGAGCCCGTCGCGCAGGCTCGTCGTCCCCGTCGAGAGGGTGTCGAGCCCGGTGGCGAGGTCGGCGGCACCCGAGGCGGCGGTCGCGGCTCCCGTGTCGAGCCGGGCGGCACCGGAGGCGGCGCTCGCGATCCCGTCGCGGAGGGCCGGTGCCGAGGCGGACAGCTGGGCCGCCCCGCTCGACACCTGCTCGGCGCCGTCGGCGAGCGTGCCCACCTGGCCGTCGAGGGACTGCAGCTGCTGGTTCGCGTCGAGGACCCGTTGCTGCAGCGGCTGGACCGTCTGCTGCACGGTCGCGGCCAGGGCGGCGAGCCGCTGCTGCGCCTCCGGGGTGCCGTCGCCGAGCGTGGGGTCGGCGGCGACGAGGGCCTCGAGGAGCGCCTGTTGCGCGGCCGCCTGCGCCTCGGGGGTCGACGCGGCGTCGACGGCGGCCTGGCTGTCGGCGGCGACGGCGTCGACTCCGTTCGCGAGCGTCCGGTTGCCGGTGGCGACCTGCGCGGCCCCGTCGGCGAGGGCCTGCGCCTGCGTGGGCAGGTCGGTCGTCGAGGTCTCCAGCGTCTGCAGGCCCGTGTCGAGGCTCGACGCCCCCGTGCTGAGGGAGTCGAGGCCGTCGGACAGGGAGTGCGCGCCCGTCGCGGCGTCCGCGGAGCCCGTCACGAGCTGGTCGGCGCCGTCGACGGCGCCCACGAGGCCGGTGTTGAGGTCGGTGGCCCCCGTGGCCGCCTCGCCCAGGCTGGTCCTCACGTCGCTGAGCCCGACGAGCAGCTGCGACGCGGCCTCCTCGCCGACGCGCTGCGCGACCGAGGTGCGGATCGTCTTCGTCGCCTGCTCGGCGATGGTCGTCGCCAGGTAGCTGTTCGTGTCGTTCGTGGCGAGCTGGATCTGCGCCCGACGCGGGTCGTCGCCCGACGCCGAGGTGAGGTCGGCGCTGAAGTCGGACGGGATCGTCACCGTGAAGTCGTAGGTGCCGTCGTCGAGGCCCGCGCGCGCCTCGGCCGCGCTCACCTCGTGCCAGTCGAAGTCGCCGCCGTCGAGGACCTCGTCGGTGACGTCGCGGCCGTAGTCCTTCACCTCGCCGTCGACGGTGGTCCCCGTGTCGGCGTCGACGAGGGCGGCGGGCACCCGGTCGAGGTTCGCGTACGGGTCCTGGTTGGCCCACAGGTAGAGGCCGCCGTAGAGCAGCGGCACGGTCATGAGGGCGACGAGGGCGAGGCGGGCCAGCGGCGTGCTGGTGAGCCGCTGCAGTTCGCTGCGGACGAGGGCGAGGACCTTCACGAGGGGTCTCCTGCGGGTCGGGCTCCGGCGTCGGCGGGGGTCGGGGCGGGGAGGGCGTCGGTGGGGGAGCCGTCGCGGGACGCGGCGGGAGGGGCGGCGGCGGGCGTCGGGTCGGTCGCCGTCGGGCGGGCGGCGTCCGGGTCGGCGGCCGCCGGGTCGGTCGAGGCGGCCTCGGCGGTGGTCGGCGCGGGCGCGTCGTCGACCACGGGCAGGTGCGCGCGGACGACGTCGGCGGCGGCGACGCTCGTGACGACGAGCACGGTGACGCCGCGCTCGACGAGGCCGGCGAGGACGCCGGCCCAGGCCGCGACGTCGCCGCCGTGCCGTTCGGGCGAGGTGACGACGAGGCCGTGCACGCCGGGACGCAGCAGGGCCAGCTCGGTGAGCGCGCGGACGCGCTCGACGGTGGGCAGCGCCTCCAGGCGGGTGCGCGCGTGCCCTGTCAGCCCTGCGGCGTCGAGGAAGTCGGCGACGGTGCCCCGCGAGGCGCGGACGCCGGCGAGGGCGAGCTCCTCCCGGACGACCTGCTCGAGGCGCAGCGCGGGGAACGGCTCGGCGACGCCGGGGGTGTCGACGAGCGCGACCGCCGCGCGGACGCCGGCGTCGTCGACGTGCCCGTCGAGCGTCACGGTGCCGCGGTCGGGGCGCAGGCGCCCGCCCGCCACGAGGGAGGCGAGCACGGGGGCGTCGAGGGTCTCGACCCCGACGACGCCGGGCCGGAGGCGCGAGGCCGCCACCGAGACCGGTGGCAGCGCCGCGCCGGGTCCGGTCCCGACCGCGACCTCGTGCAGCTCGAGCCTCATCGGGCGGCCTCCCCGACGGTGGCGGGGGCGTCGTCGTCGGTGCGCGGCCGGGGAGCGTCGAGGCGCAGCTCCGGGCGGGTGCGGACGAGCTCGTCGACCTCGCGCCAGCCGAGGCCGACGATGGAGAGGACGGCGACGAGCACGAGATGGTGGCCCTCGGCCCGGCTGAGCTCGCTCTCGGTGGCCTCGTCGAGCACGCTGAGGACGGCGCCCTCGACGAGGCGGGCGAGACGGGCGGCGGGGACGTCGCCGCGCATCCGGCCGCTGGCGACGCCGCGACGGACGATGTCGAGCGAGGCGCGCCGGAGCGGCGAGAGGGCGTCGCCGACGGCGTGGGCGGAGGGGCCGCGGACGGTGAGGCGCGCCATGACGCGGACGTGCTCGACCTGGGCCCAGAGCGCGGCGCCGAGGGCGGCGAGCTGCACGGCGGCGTCGTCGACGTCGACGGGGACGGCGAGGTCCGCGACGCGGGCGGCCCCGCGGAGGGACACCTCGCGGACGAGGTCGTCGCGCGTGGCGAAGTGGCCGTAGACGCTGCGGCGCGAGAGCCCGGCCTCGGCGGCGATCGCGTCGAGCGGGACGGCGGGGTCGCGGTTGAGCAGCAGCACCGCGGCGGTGACGAGGGCCTCGCGGTTGGCGGCGGCGTCGCGGCGCGGGGCGCGAGGGGGCGTGACGGGCGGCATGCGCCCATCGTACGATCTTGCACAGGGGTGTGCAAGATCGCGTCGCAGCGCCAGTGGTCGGCGGCGGCGGCCCGGCGGCGGCTCGGCTCAGGGCGTCGTGGGCCTCACCGGCAGCAGGGCGCGCAGCTCCTGTTCGTAGCGGCCGCACACCGACTCCCACGTGTAGTCGCCCGCGGCGCGCTCGCGGGAGACGGCGCGGAGGCGCTCCTGCTCGGCGGGGTCGTCGAGCACGCGCGCCACCTCGCGGGCGATCGCGTCCGGCGTCGGCACCACGAACGCGCCCTCGGGCCCCAGCACCTCGCGGTTGTAGACCGTGTCCCGCGCGACGACCGGGGCCCCGGCCGACATGGCCTGCACGAGCGCCGGGTTCGTGCCGCCGACGCTGTGGCCGTGGAAGTACGCCCCCGCGTGCTGCCAGAGGGCGTGCAGGCGGGCGTCGTCGCTCACGTGCCCGAACCAGTGCACGCGCTCGTGACCGTCCGCGAGCCGACGCACGAGGTCGTCCAGCTCGCCGCCGTACCCCGTCGAGCCGACGATGACGACGTGGTGCCGCTCGGCGAGCGTCCGGGCCGCCTCGACGAACTCGACCACCGTGTTCTCGGGCACGAACCTCGCCACCACGAGGGCGTAGCCGCCGTGCTCGAAGCCCGGCTCGACCGGCAACGGCGGCACGGGGTCGCCGCCGTAGGGGATGAAGGCCCCCTCGACGCCGAACTCGTCCCGCCAGCGGCGGACGATCTCGTGGGCGTCGCCGACGAGCCGGTCGGCGAAGCGGGCGCTCAGCCGGGCGCCCGTGCGGAACGTCCACCGGGCCAGGCGACCCCACTTCGCGCGCTCCCACTCGATGCCGTCGGCGTTGAGCAGCACGGGGATCCCGCGGAGCCGCAGCAGCGGCAGCCAGAAGCCGTTCGCCACGTTCATGACGAGCACCGCGTCGGGCCGGCGGAGCACCACGTCGAGCACCGCGGTGAGGCCGTACGAGAGCGTGCTCAGCGACGTCGTCTCGACGCCCCGCGTGGTGCGCGTGCGCACCCGCGGGTCCCGCGAGGCGTCGTGCGGTCGGGTCGAGCCGTGCCGACCGTAGACGGTGACGTCCCACCCGGCGTCGACGAGCGCGGGTGCGAGCTTGCGGACCGCCGTCTCGAAGCCGCCGTACCAGCTCGGGTAGCCGCGCGTGCCGACGATCGCGACGTGCGGGCGGTCGCGTCGTCGGCGGACGCGGGTCCTCGGTCGTCCTGGCATGTCGTCGTCCTCCCCGTGCGACGCCTCGCGTCGACACGCGCCGAGGCTAGCGCAGGGCGGGAGGCGGGACGACGTCGTGCCCGTGGGCGTCGGTGCCCGTCCACACGGACGCCGCGGCCCGCCCTGCCAGGTCGACCGTCGTGACGCGGCCGTCGCCGGGCACGCCGCCGGAGCCCTCGCTCGCCGCGTCCGTCGGCACCGGGTCGACCTCGACCTGCACCGAGTCCGCGTAGGCCCTCCGGGTCCCCACGCGCACGTGCGCCCCCACCCGCAGGCCCAGCTCGCCCAGGTAGCGCAGCAGCTCGGGGTCGTCGTCGCTCACGCGGACCACCGGGCCGCACCCGCCCTCGGGGACGTCGCCGAGCCTCCGGGCCTCGGGGCGGACGACGGTGCCGTCGACCGCGGGGATGGGGTCGCCGTGCGGGTCCGCCGTCGGGTGCCCCAGCTCGTCGTCGAAGCGGGCGAGCAGGCGGTCGCTCACCGCGTGCTCGAGCACCTCGGCCTCGTCGTGCACCTCGTCCCAGCCGTAGCCGAGGCGTTCGACGAGGTACGTCTCGATGAGGCGGTGCCGGCGCACCATGCGCAGCGCCAGGTCGCGACCGGCGTCGGTGAGCGCCACCGGCCGGTACGGCTCGTGGTGGAGCCAGCCGTCGCGCGCCAGCTTGCGGAGGTTGCCCGACACGGTCGACGCCCCCACGCCGAGCTGCGCCGCGATCTCGTTCGTCGTGATGCCGACGACCTCGCCGTCGTCGCCGGGCCACTCCTCGGCCTTCCAGATGACCTTGAGGTAGTCCTCGGTCATGGTGGAGGGGGTCGCGGGCACGGGTCGATGATAGGCGGTCGGGCCGCGCGGCACGGGGCGCTCAGCCCGTCGGGCACCCCTCGAGCAGGCCCGGGCACAGCAGGTCGGTGCGCACGGAGTACCAGGCGTCGTCGAGCTCGTCGTACCGGCCGGCGGTGACGCCCACCACGCGCCCGTCGAGGGTGAGCAGCGGTCCCCCCGAGGACCCCTCGCTCGTCGCCGCGTCGCTCTGCAGCTCACGGTCGTCGTCCCACGAGAGGACGCCGGTGGTCACGGTGCCCTACGCGCCGCCCGCCGAGCCGACC